>ERZ1673737.2325-NODE-2325-length-16215-cov-4.184220_pt1 | contig 16215 bp, 13 predicted proteins | sample MGYA00580211_ERZ1673737 | MGnify/ENA primary metagenome ERZ1673737 (study PRJEB41218, sample SAMN15661789) | gut metagenome | host: Homo sapiens | place: Canada: London | collected 2015-08-20/2019-03-30 | study: EMG produced TPA metagenomics assembly of... | reverse complement strand
GTCATCAAGGGGTCAAACGTAACAAAATTAGAGTACAAATTTTATCCGTGCTAAAAAGAGTTTGATTTTAGCGTGCTTTAAATTTGCATTGTATAAGCGGCGGTGTTACGATCTTACAGATTTAGGATTTGGCCTAGCCAAATCCGCAGGCGGACTTTTTTTCAAGTCTTGGCAATAACAAGCTGCACAGGAAGTTTATGTCGTCAGTTGCTTATTTGACCCTGTATATCGCTTTAGGCGCAGTACTAGGTATTCTTTTAGGTCAGATCAAATATAAGGGGATCGGACTTGGTATCGGTGGTGTCTTATTCTCAGGTATTATTGTTGGACACTTTGCCCAGGAATATTATGGTTTAACCCTACGTCTGGATGGTGTAATGACCGCCGACGGTAATATTCTTCACTATTTACAAGAGTTTGGTTTAATCCTGTTCGTATACGCTATTGGTGTTCAGGTAGGACCGAGCTTCTTCTCAAGCTTACGAGGCTTTGGCGCTAAGCTTATCGGTCTTGCAGTTGCAATTATTTTCTTAAACGTTGTAATTGCCATGAGTTTATACTTTACCGGTATTGTTCAAGCAGACGCCATGATCGGTATGTATTCAGGTGCTATCACCAATACTCCGGCTTTAGGTGCAGGTACAAGCATGTTGGCTGAGATGGGTAGTATGTTTACCTCTCAGGGTAAAGATGCCGTAGCTATGGGCTTTGATGCAACCAAGGTCTCCGGTGCTTACGCCATGGCTTATCCGTTTGCTGTATGCTCTTTATTGATCGTCATGATCGGTATTCGTATTATTTTCCGTGTCAGCATTGAAAAAGCTGGTGAGGATTATGCTGCTTCTAAGAAGAAGGGCCGCGAAGACCTTATCCACATGAACGTCACTGTTGTTAATACAGATTATTTTGACAAGGCTTTAGGTAGTATCGATACTATCAAATCAGGTACTGTAATTTGCTCTCGTATGAAGCGCGATGGCGAGTTATCCGCTCCTAATGCCGATACTATACTGTGTAAAAACGATATCTTACACTTAGTCGGTTTACCTAAGGATGTAAGCAAGACTGTTAAGCTTTTAGGTATTGAGGCTAAGGATGTACTTACTACTCGTGGTACCGCTATCACTGTAAGACATTTGATTGTTACTAAGAATGAGGTTATGAACCACACCTTATCTGAATTAGATCTTGAGAAGCAGTACAATATCGTTATCTCTCGTGTCTATAGATCTGGCGTACAGTTCATGCCGAGCCCGGATTTACGTTTAGCCTTAGGTGATGAGTTAAACGTTATCGGTAAGCTTGAAGACGTTAAGAAGGCCGGTAAGGTCGTAGGCGACTCTTCTGCTACCATGAATAAGGTTGCCATGCTTCCTATTTTCATCGGTTTATTCTTGGGTATTTTATTAGGTTCTATTCCAATTCCGATTCCTGGCGTTCCTACTCCGCTTAAGTTAGGTGTCGCTGGTGGTCCGCTCATTATGGCTATTCTCTTAGCCCGCTTTGGTGATGGTTTAACTGGCAACCGTTTACATTGGCGTTTACCGGTTCCGGCCTTAGCAGCTTTCCGTGAGATTGGTATTACCTTATTCTTAACCATTGTCGGTATTTCTGCTGGCGCTAATGGCTTCTTTAATACCTTAACTCATGGTGATGGTTTACATTGGATGGCCTGGGCAACCTTAATCTCTATCATCCCGATTACTATCGTAGGTTTTGTTGCCTTTAAGGTATTTAAGATTAATTACTTAATACTCTCTGGTATGATCGCAGGTTCTTATACTGATCCGCCAGCATTAGCCTACGCTAATGGTATGTATAAGGATTCTGAGGCTTCCTCCATCGGTTATGCTACAGTTTATCCTTTCACCATGTTCTTGCGTATTCTGTCACCGCAGATCATGCTTATTATCATAGCTTCGTCGTTATAAATAATAATCTATGACAAGAAGTAGTATTAAAGCGGAGCGCCCTTACGTATTATGCGGAGTGGGCGGTCCGCTTTTAGCATTTATTTACGGCCTTATTGGTTTTCATCGGGATTTAAAAAGCTCCTTTATAAATCCTTTATGGGCTCCTTTATTAGTTCCTTTATTCTTTTTAAGCCCCCCATTAGCCTCATTGTGGCTATTAAAAGCTCGCAAAGCTCCTGTAATTAATCCTCATAAAATAGGGATTAAATTTTATTTATTATTACAGGTTTTATGGTTGGTCATTCTATATTCCTTGTACTCGTATATTAGCTATAAAACTGCAATATTATGGGATGTTTATGCAAGGGAAGCTGCTCTCTCAAAACAATTGCAAATTGCAACGCCAGAGCAGATGCGTTTTAGCCAAGATTTACTTCAAGTTTATGCCATAGCCGGTTTGTTTTATATCTTAGGTTTTGTCTTAATCGTTTGTTCAAGTTTTGCAAAGATTTTAAATAGCAATAAGCCCTTTACTATAGCTTTAGGGGCCATATGGACAAATTTACCTGGCTTTTTACTTTTATGCTGTTTAAGTATTGCCATCTTTAGTATGGTTGAAAAATATTTTGCAGTTTTAAAACTTCAATATCTTGAGGCTTATATTTTAGGAAAAGAGTCTTTTAAACCAGATTATTGGTTTATTGCTTTACGTTTATATCTATATCAAGCCTTACAGTTTGCTTTTATCTTAGTAAGTGCAGCTTCATTACGCTTTGTTGTGATAAGAAAACCTAAGTCGTGATAAGGGGCTTTAAATGTCTGAGCGTATTTATGGTTTAGAGCCTTTTATTCCGTCAAAGGCACGGGTTCTAGTTTTAGGATCTATGCCTTCTATAGCTTCTTTGCAAGCTGGTTTTTATTACATGCATAAGCAAAATCGCTTTTTTAAGATTTTAGGACTATATCTTAAAAGTGAACTTGATAGTATTGAAAAGCGTAAACAAGCTTTAATTACTATGCAAATTGCCCTTTATGATGTGATTGCTTCATGTGTAAGAGAGGGTAGTCTAGATTCTAAAATTCAGGATGTTGAACCTGCGGATATTAAAGCTCTTTTGAAAATACATCCAAGTATTAAGCGTGTTATAACTAATGGAGCTTTGTCAAAAAAACTTTTTTTAAAGTACTCGTCTTCACTTGATATTGAGGTTGTACATTTACCCTCTACAAGTCCTGCTAATGCTATGTATAATCTAGAGAGATTAGCTAAGTTGTATATACCAGCTCTAACGGGGGTTTAGTATGAAAAAATTGTATTTTTTAATATTTTTAATGGCTGTCGTAGGGTATGGGTATGCTCAGGAATATGTAATTGAACGTAGTTATTCGGCCACTATTGTTAAGTTAAATAAAAATTGTACTTTGGAAAAGTATGAAAAGTTATGTAAGGGGTATGCTAATTATTTAGCTGGTAGTTTTGAAAACTCGCAATTGCAGAGTTTTAATGCCAATATAAATTATGAAGATGAGTTATCAGTCATCGAGATCCCGCATGCTACGCAAACTCTTTCCTTAGATCTAATAACTAATTCTTGGCATGATTTTGTTTCTTTAATTACTCATGTAACTACAGAAGATAAGTTAGGTAAAGATAGTTTCATTGAAGTTGTTAATGTCAATGAGCAAACATTCAAGCTCATTACCTTTGAGGATTTATTTAAAAAACCGCAAATAGCTTCTATGATATGTGCGCGTAAACTTGAGGCTAAATATAAAGATCAAAACATGGAACTGTTTCCTTTATTAGTAGCCTCTATGGAAGTAAATCCTATGCGCTTTTTAATCTATCCTGATGCAATTGAATTTATATTTCCTCCAAACTTAGTTGAGAAAAGTAAAAAAGATAGTACTCTTTTAGTAAAAATTGCTGATTTAGCTGAGGCTGAGCCTAATTTAGAGTGGTTCTCTGGGATAAAACAGTAGAGATTTAAGTTTTAATAAAAGGTGGCTAGTTGTGATCCATAATTTAGCAGATGTGCAATCCACAAATATTGGTAAAAATACCAATATTTGGCAATTTTGTGTGGTACTAAAGCAGGCTGTCATTGGGGATGACTGCAATATATGTTCTCATTGCTTCATTGAAAATGATGTAAAAATAGGAAATCGTGTCACAGTTAAATGCGGTGTACAAATTTGGGATGGTATAACTATTGAAGATGATGTATTTATCGGGCCAAATGTAACCTTTTGTAACGATAGGTATCCAAAATCCCGTAATAAGAATTGGAAACTTGAAGGCATAAAAGTCAAAAAAGGCGCTTCAATTGGAGCAAATGCTACAATTTTGCCAGGTATAGTTATTGGTGAAAATGCTGTGGTAGGAGCTGGAAGCGTAGTAACTCATGATGTAGAGGCTAATACTATAGTTATGGGTAATCCTGCAAAAAATAAGTCTTAAATCTTACAAATTTTTTTATTATTTTATATACCTAATAAATTCAAAATGTTAGGAAGAATTTTTTATTAATTTTTACTATTTATATGCAAACAAAATCAGTTAGAAAAGATAGTCAAAATATCAATAATTTTAGATTGGATATTAATGGTCTTAGAGCAATAGCAGTTTTACTGGTTTTGTTTTTTCATTTATTTTCTTTTATCGCTTTAAATGATTACTCCTGGTCATTCTCATTAAATGGCGGTTATGTTGGTGTAGATATTTTCTTTGTGATCTCAGGATTCTTGATGACAGCAATCATCATAAAAGGGTTAAAACAAGGAAAGTTTTCTGTTTGGGAATTTTGGAAACGTCGGGCTAAACGTATTTGTCCTGCACTTCTATTTGCAATAGTTCTCTTTTATTTAATTGGATTTTTTCTTTTAGTAAATATTAAAGAATTTTATGAATTTAATAAAGAAGCTACATCTGCATTAGGATTTATTTCTAATCTACGTTTTGCTAAAGATGAAGGGTATTTTGCTGTTGACAGCATGAGCAAAATGCTCCTGCATACATGGTCATTATCTGTAGAATGGCAATTCTATATTGTTTATCCAATTATCTTATGGCTTTTAAATAAATTTCTAGGTTTTAGAGCTGTAAAAGCTGTTGTTTTAACCTTATTTATAGCTTCTTTAGCTCTTTCATTTATTTTTACGGAAGAGAAATATTATTATTTGCTTCAAACTAGAGCTTGGGAGCTTTTATCTGGGGCTATTGTATTTTTATTTCCTGCCAAAGCATTATTAAATTTATCTATAAGCTCTAAACGCTTTTTGGAAATTTTAGGTGTTATCTTTATTTTTTCAATTTTCTTTAGAGAAAATAATGCTGTATGGACTCCATTAGTCGTTTTGCCGTCAGTTTTAGGGGCAATGCTTATCATCTCTTTAGCATCAGAAAAAAGTATTTTATCTAATCAAATATTTCAGTACTTAGGAAAGATTTCTTATTCTTTATATATCTATCATTGGCTGGTTTTAAGCATCTGTGTACGCATCAATTTATCTAGCAATTTTTTATTGGTCGGAGCTATAGTTTTTGTTTTATCCATATTTAGTTACCACTTTATTGAATCAAGCCGTAATTATGGCTGGAAATTCTTATTAGTTTATTTATCTTGCGTAGGCTTTACTGTTTTTACAGTTGACAGACACGGCTTTAAAGAGCGTTATAGTGGTATTGAGGTTGAATTTGCCGGAAAGGGAGCTCCTGATTTTTTCCCAGCCTTTAATAATCAGGAAAGTAAAGCAGATGTAGTATTAATTGGAGATTCCCATGCTCAGCATCTATGGCCTTTTTTTGAGAAAAACAATATTAGTTTAGCTATTTTCTCAAGTTCAGGAACTTATTGTTATGATGATGAACACTGTAGTTTTTCCAAGCCTAATTTTGTGGAACTTATCAATGAGAAATACGGTTCTATTCATAATTTTGTTAATGAACGTAAAATTTTCATTGAATCTTTTCCTGTAAATACGCCCATTGTAATTTCTCAGCGTTGGACGCAGCATTTCAATAAGATGTTTAGCGCATGGGAAAAGGCTAGTCAAAACGATCTTAATTTAAGAAATCATCCGCAAAGTGAACTTTTAGATGAAAGCTTAGGCAGGCTGTTTTTAGAAAATCTTAATCGTCATTTTTATGTTTTAGGCTCTCTTATAGGATCACATGCTATTTACACAGTAAGGGAATGCAATAATATTAAAAATTATAATAAGTATTTACCATCTGTTTTATTAGATAAGGTTAAGTGTGAAGAACCACATTTAAAATATGATAGTGAATACCGAAATGCTAATTTGTTCCTTAAGAATTATTTAAAGAAATTTAACAATGTTTCTTTTATAAATCCTAATGAAGCTATATGCAAAGATAATTTGTGCAAACTTATAACCCCGCAAAATAAAGATATTTTTTGGGATGATAACCATCTTTCTACAGAGGGTGCAGAATTTGTTGGGGATTATATTTTTGATAATATTAAAGATTTGGAAAATAAGTGTATAGAATAAAAATATATAAAATAAAAGTTATGTTAATCTGATAGATTTTATCAGCGTTATGTAAATATATATAAATTTGCTTATTAAAAGAGTTCTTTATGGTTTTCTCTTCATTGTCTTTTATTTTTTGTTTTTTGCCAATATTTTTATTATTAGATAATGTTCCTTGGCTAAGAAAAATCAAAATATATCGCAATTACTTATTGATTATTTCAAGTTTATTGTTTTATTTGTGGGGAGAGGGGAAAGGTGTTTTTTTGCTATTGATTTTAGCAATAGCTAATTTGCTTATAGGAAGATTTTTAATTTTTATTAAAGAAAGAAATCTTAATAAAGTTTCTGATTTTGTGCTTTTTTTGGGAGTTTGTGCAAATTTAGCTACTTTAATTTACTATAAATATTTAAACTGGTTTTTATCTCAATTAACAGAATTACCTTTATTCTCTGATATTTCAATAAAGAACCATGCTTTGCCATTAGGTATTAGTTTTTTTACATTTCATGCTATAAGCTACCTTGTAGATATTTATAAAAATGTTACACCTAAACATCAGAAAAACGAATTTCTTGCTTATTTTTTTATGTTTCCTCATCTTGTAGCAGGACCAATTGTAAGATTTAGGGATATTCGTGATGATCTGCATGAAAGAAAATTAGATTTTAATTTATTTTTTTATGGTATGTTTAGATTCATACTGGGCGTTAATAAAAAGGTATTAATTGCAAATTCTGCAGCAACTGTGGCAAATATCGCTTTTTCTGCTGATTCATCGCAATTAGGATGTTTATTTGCTTGGGTTGGCATTTTAGCTTATAGCGTGCAAATATATTTTGATTTTTCAGGTTATTCTGATATGGCTATAGGTCTTGCTGCTATGATGGGAATTAGATTTAAGGAAAACTTTAATTCTCCATATAAGGCCAATAGTATTAAAGATTTTTGGAGACGATGGCATATTTCATTATCTTCATGGCTTAGAGATTATTTATATATACCGTTAGGTGGTAGTCGTTGTAGTAAAATTATTAATTATAGAAATTTAGTTTGTGTGTTTATCTTGTGTGGTTTATGGCATGGAGCTGCTTATACATTTTTAGTATGGGGCTTATTTCATGGTTTGTTGCTTATATTTGAAAGAACTAAGTTAGGAATTTATTTGGAGAAAGCTCCTGCTGTTTTGCGTCATAGTTATGCTTTTTTCATGATTTTAATTGGATGGGTATTTTTTAGAGCTGATACATTAAATGATGCTTTATCTTATTTAAAAGAAATGTTTTCTTTTAATACAAATATTGAGACTTTCTACTATATAGGTAATCTGAATCTTATCGCTATATTTGTTGGGTTATTGATTGCTTTTTTTGGAAAAAATATGAATTATGAATTTAGTCAGGGCGTTTTCTCTATTCCTAAAGTTCGTAATATCACGGTTATTCTACATTTAATGTTATTTGTAGTATCTATAGTATATTTATACGCTGCAAAAACAAATCCTTTTATTTACTTTAATTTTTAAGGGATGTTTATGAAAATTAAATATGTATTTGTTGCATTGTTTTTATTTATTATAGCTACCCCTTTTTTATTAAATATGGCAGTAAATGGTGCTAAAGAAAATTTAATTTTAGAAACGGAAAATAGACTAGCTGCAAACTTTAAGCCTCTTGAAAAATTCAGAATCAGCAAAGTTAAACTGTTTTTTGATGATTTTGATAAGTTTTTGCAAGATAGATTAATTAGTAGAGATGTTGTTGTTAATTTATTTAGGTATTTTACAACTAATAACTTTAAATTGTTTTTAGATAATCCATTATTTATTGAAGGAAAAGATAATTTTGTTTTTTTGGATAAATTTGATTTTGCCCTAGAAAGACATGTAAAAGGAACATCTTCAAAAAATAAAAAAGAATTTGAAAAAAGATTTAATATTGTTTTAGATAAATTAAAAAATATATCTGATTTGTCAATTAAAAATAATATTGATTTTTTTGTATTTGTTGCTCCTGATAAGCACGGCGTGTATTGCAAAAAATTACCTGATTATTTAGGAAAAGAAGTTTGTTCCATATCTAAAGAGATAACAAATAGTCAAATTAAAAAATTAGCAGAACATAAACATCTTTATTATAAAACAGATACGCATTGGAATATATTAGGCGCAGAACAGGCTTTTTATATATTAATGAATCAAATATCTGATTATAAAAATATTAATTTTATTCCTAGTAAAAATTATTCTCTAATTGAATATGAAAATAAAGAAGTAGGTGACATAAGAGGAATGGGATTAAGTAATTATTATTCTTTTAGCGAACCTTCATATAAATTTAGATCTAAAGATAATAAAATATTGTGGAAAATTGGAACTCAAAAAAATTACGAAGAAAAAAATCTAGAATGTATTTATTCAATAGCGAATCAAAAAAAAGAATCTATGATAAACCTTGTTGCAGATAATGGAGCAAGGGTTTTATTAATACATGATTCGTTTGGTACAAATTTATCTTATTTCTTTAATCTGAATTTTAAATATGTTACATATTTATCTTATTATGAAAATAATATTATAGATATAGAAAATATTATAAACGAGTTTAATCCAGATTTAATTATTTATGAAACAGTTGAACGCAATTTTTAGTGATTTCTTATATTAAAGTAAATAACGTACAATATAATATATTAAATATTATACTTGTTTTAAGTAATAGATTGTATTACTTAGGTTAGTAATTAAAAAGGCCTAATTTTTTAATTAAAAATAGGCCTTATATTGATAATAAATTTTTATAATTTACTCTTGCTCTTCAACGGCAGGAAGTTTATTTTTTAATTCTTTGTCTACAATATTTGCAACACAAGAATCAGACCAAACATTTAAGCAAGTTTCAATCATATCAATTACTGCATAGATAGGTAAGATTACGCCCATTAATGCAACTGGTACATTCATTGAAGAAATCAATGACAGGGTTAAGAAGAAGCAACCCATAGGTACACCAGCATTACCAATAGCAGCAAATGTTGCGATAAAGATCCAAGCTAAGTAAGTACCAAAGTTTAATTCAATACCAGCGTTTTGTAATAAATACAGAGAAGTAATCAAGATAAATGCTGCGCAACCGTTCATATTGATAGTGGTGCAGATAGGTAATACAAATCTTGAAATACGTTTATCTATATGTAAGTTATCTTCAGCTGAGGCAATAGTTACAGGTAAAGTACCAGCAGAGGATTTAGAGAATAAAGCTACCATTAAAGCCGGGAGCATGCCACGAGCAACCTTTAAAGGATTTAAACCGCGAATTAGCAATAATAATGGTAAGAAGATAAACATCTGTAAAATATTAGAGCTAATTACAGTTGCAAAGTAGGTAGCAAGACCGCCTAAGATTACACCAGCTTCAAGTTGAGCTACTAACTGAGCTGTGAAGGCAATAATGCCTAAAGGTAAAATAGTGATTAACCAATGGATAAGGATAAATAACAAATCTTGAAGACCTGTTAAAACCTTTACAATGGCTGTACGACCTTCAGATGTAGGCATTGTAGCAATACCTAAACCAACGGCAGCGGCAACTAATAATATTGATAATACATTGCCAGACACAAATGGCTGTAAGAAGTTATTAGGGATAATGCTTACGATATGATCAAAGTAAGATGTGGTAACACCTGCGCTAGGATCGGTTGCAACACCTAACATCTCCTGTGGTACATTTGATGGTGCAAGGATTAAAAATAAGCTTAAACCAACAGCGGCAGCAATAATTGTAGTCAACAAGGTATAGAAAATGGTATGACTGAAAATAGTACCACCATTGCTACCATGATTTAGACGTGCCAAAGTATTGATAAGCGATACCGCAATTACAGGTACAGCGATGAAGCTGAATAAACGGGTAAAGACGGTGGCGATAAAATCTAAAACAACATTTAGGTTTTCATTGCCGATAAATCCTAATATTGTGCCTAGGATTAAGGCTCCGACGTAGAGTATAGCAGTAATAGCTCTTTTTCTTTTTGAGATTTTAGCAATTGCTTGCTGAGCTTCTGTATCAACTCTAGTTTGTGTATTTAAAGTCATGGGAAATCCTTATAAAAATGCCTGCTCTTTATACAGGCATTGTTTATTATAGCCTAGTCTTGATGATAAAGAGGAGTGGACAGGTAGCGATCACCACTATCGGGCAAAATGGCTACAATAGTCTTACCTTCATTTTCAGGTAACTGAGCTTCTTTAATTGCAGCTGCAATTGCAGCGCCAGATGAGATACCGATAAATAAACCTTCAGTTTGAGCAATAGATCTCCCAGTATCAAAAGCCTCAGTGTCCGAAATAGGGATAATTTTGTCTACAACAGACTTGTCATAATTCTTAGGAATAAATCCTGCAGAAATACCTTGAATCTTATGCGGACCAGGTTTGCCACCTTCAAGAACAGGAGATGAGGCAGCCTCTACAGCGACAATTTTAACATCAGGACGTTTTTCCTTTAGATAACGACCAACTCCTGTAACAGTACCTGCAGAGCCTACAGCGCTTACGAAGATATCGACAGTGCCTTCAGTATCTTCCCAAATTTCAGGACCTGTTGTCTCATAATGAGCTAAAGCATTAGCTTCATTTTCAAACTGCTGCGGAATAAAGATATTTGGATCATTTTTAGCCAATTCTTGAGCTTTAGCAATAGCTCCACTCATTCCTTTTGCGCCTTCAGTTAAGATAAGCTGTGCACCATAAGCCTTTAAAATATTGCGTCTTTCAACAGACATTGTTTCAGGTAAAACTAATGTAACTTTAAGGCCTAAAGAAGCACCAATTAAAGCTAAACCAATACCAGTATTACCAGAGGTTGGCTCAACAATTTGAGTGTTAGAAGTGATCTTGCCACTCTTAAGTCCCTCTTTAATCATATATAGAGCAGCACGATCTTTTACAGATCCACCTGGATTTAAAGCTTCAAATTTAGCCAAAATTTTTGCTTTAAGACCAAGAGTTTTTTCAAAATGAGTCAGCTCAACTAAAGGTGTATGACCGATAAGATCTATTACGGAATTGTATGTTTTCATATAAGCCTCTTTTTAATTTTTTATATTTTGTTAATTGGTATGAAAATAGTTAAACATAGGAATTTTATTTTTAAAAGTTTTTTTATTATTGTGTGATTAATGTATGCACCTTAAAAGAACATATTTGTATTTATTGTTATTTTAAATCAATAAGTTAATCTAAATATATGCCTTAAAAAAAGATACTATAATTTTATAAAAAATTTTGAGCAAATATTGGTTTTTAAGTAAAAAGCGCGTTTAAAGAGATTTTTATAATAAATTTTTTCGTAAAATATATAGTTAGTTTTGAGCTTTATTTTCAAGAATCTGTCAGAGAAAAAAAAGAAAAGATCTTATCTGTTATCTTAGAGCTTAGTTTGAATTTGAATAATTACTTAATAAGGTATTGTATATGAAATTTGTCATTATTGGCGGTGTTGCTGGCGGAGCAGCTTGTGCTACTCGTTTACGTCGCCTATTTGAAAAAGCAGAGATTGTTGTTATTGAAAAGACATCATGGCCATCTTTTGCAAATTGTGCATTACCTTATTATTTAGGAGGTGTGGTTCCTCATCGAGAGCAACTTTTTGCTGTATCTGCTAATGAGCTTAGAAAAAAATTCAATCTCGATCTTAGAATTGATACTGAAGCCGTAGATATCGATTCTAAAAATCATTTAGTCACAGTTGTCTTTAATGGTAAAGAAGAACAACTCTCTTATGACAAACTTATTTTAGCTCCTGGTGCTAATCCCAAATTACCTGATTTTGCACGTAATGTTGAGGGCGTGTATGCGTTACGTACTATCGCTGATACTGACGCCATCATGGCTAAGCTTCAAAATAAAGTTAAAAAGGCTGTAGTTATTGGCGGTGGTTTCATTGGCCTTGAGACTGCAGAGAATCTTTGTCATCGAGGTATAGAAGTCGATCTTATAGAAGCTACGCCTCATGTAATGCCTTCTTTTGACAAAGAGATGGCAAATTATATATGTCAAAGCCTTGAAGCAAAGGGAGTCAAGGTTCATGTTAACACAAGACTTAATAATTTAAAGAAGCTTTCAGATGGTACTTTGACTGTAATTACAGATAGACAAAATATAGATGCCGATCTTGTAATTGTGGGCATGGGGATTGTTCCTAACTCAGAATTAGCAATTAAAGCTAATTTAAAGGTTGGCCCTTTAGGACATATTGTAACGGATAGCAATATGCAAACCTCTGATAAAGATATCTTTGCTGTAGGCGATGTAGTTCAGGTTAAAAATGCTATTACCAATAAAGATACAGCTTTAGCTCTAGCCGGGCCTATTAGTAAACAAGTTCGTGCTTTAACAGGTTTTTTAAGTGGTAAAAAGCATCCATTTAATGGAGTTTTAGGAACATCAGCTTGTAAAATTTTTGATATGGTGGCAGCTTCCACAGGTTTATCTGAGGAAATGGCTTATAAGCTTGGTTATGAGAATATAAGCGCAGTGTGGACTCATACTTTATCAACACCAGGATTTTACCCTAACTCATCAATGGTTCACTGTAAGCTTGTATTTAATAAAGATACAAGAGAAATTTTAGGTGCTCAAGCTTGCGGTAATGAGGATGCGGTTAAAACAATAGAAGTTATAAGTTCATTGTTACAGTTTAAAGGTGATGTTGATGATTTAGTCTCTCATGAACAAGCTTATGCTCCTCCTGTAGGCGCAAGTCGAGATGCTGTTTGTATATTAGGAGCAGTGGCACAAAACGTATGTGATGGTTTAATGCAGATTGCAAGATTTGATGAACTTGAGACTAGATTTAAAGATGCCTTGATTGTTGACTTAAGACCACAAGATGTTTATAAGCAGGGAGCTTATAAAGGTTCTATCAATATTCCTTTTATGCAGTTACGAGACCGTCTTGCAGAAATTCCTTATGATAGGGATATCATTTTTACCTGCATGGTAGGACAAACTGCTTTTTATGCAACTAGAATCCTTGCTGGTATAGGGTATGATAGAGTTTATGTGCTTTCAGGAAGCTATCAAACTATTAAAATTGCTGGATTAATTTAAATTTCTTTAAGCTAAGGATTATTTGTGAGTGATATTTTCCCTTTAGAGTTATTTGATAATATTCGTAATCATCCTGAAAACTACAGGTTGTTACAAAGGATCCCTTTAACCATACCAGGGATGGAAGAAAAATTCCCCATAAAGCTCAATGAAGCTGAAGCGGGGGAGAGAGTCTTTAGCGTTGTCTTTTTAGATACTGAAACTACAGGTATAAATAAAGACAATGATAAGATCATCGAACTGGGCATGGTAAAAGCTATTTGCTCAGCTGATAGAAATATAATTTTATCTATAGATAAAGTTTATGATGCTTTTGAAGATCCAGGTAAACCTATTCCTATGGAGGTACAAAAGCTTACCCATATAACTGATGATATGGTTGCAGGACGTCATTTTAATGACGATGAAATAGCTTCATTTTTATCAAGAAATACTCTTATTGTTGCTCATAACGCTTCCTTTGATAGAGCTTTTTTTGATAGAAGATTCTCTACACTGCAAGATTTATCATGGGTTTGTAGTCTAGAAGAAATACCCTGGAAAGATTATGGTTATAATGGCTATAAACTTGAATTTTTAAACCTGGTTAATGGTTGGTTCTATGAGGCTCATCGAGCTTATGTGGATTGTTTAGCTTTATTATGGCTTTTATATGTGAAAGCTGAAGCTTTTAAAGCTTTAATAGAAAGTGCTAATACTTCTACCTATAAGCTTATTGTTAGAGGCAATTTTTTTGGTAAAACTACGGAACTTAAAAAGATTGGCTTAAAATTTGATGGCTCGGGTAAAGATAAATATTGGTATTGCATTGATAAAAACTTAAATAATATTCAGCAAAAACAGCAAAATATAGAACTTTTTTTCCGTTCTAAGGTTGATTTTGCTGCTGAAATTAAAGAACTTAATGCAAAGAATAGATATAAGCTAAAATAGGCAAAATACTTAAATGGAAAATACTTTAAACATACCTGTTTTTATGTCTTTTGATGAAGGTTATGCTCCTTATGCAGCAACTTGTATAGCTTCTATTTGTGAAAATACAAGTAATTTTGTACAAATATTTGTAATTGATTGTGGAGTTGAAGCTGAAACTAAAAGAAAAGTTGAGCAGTTAAAAGAAATTTATAAAAATTTTTCCATTGAGTGGTTATCTTTTGATACAGATAGTTTATTAAAGGATTTTAAGACCTGTTTTCACTTCTCAAAAGCTATGTATGGTCGAATTTTTATTCCAATTCTTAAAGAAAATTTGGATAAAGCCATATATATCGATGTTGATACCATATGTTTGTCTGATATTGCTAACTTGTACAATGAATCTTTAGATGGATATGCTTTAGGTGCAGTTTGGGAAGACTATATGGAGGAAAAAGGTCATAATAAAAGTCATTTACAAAGATTAGGTATAGATAGTAATCATAAATATTTTAATTCAGGAGTTTTACTTTTAGATCTAAAAAGGTGGCGCGAATTATCTTTAACTTCAATTGTTTTAAGTAAAGAGCCTGAGTTAAAAGAAAAATTAATGTTTCCCGATCAAGATTTGTTAAATTTTGCTTTTGCAAATAACTACAAATTGCTTAATGAGCGATTTAACGTTACAGCTCCAAGAGCGCGTAAGCATTATAAACATTGTAAGCTTTTTGATTGTTTAATTCGTCATTTTGAAGGTGGCAAAAAGCCTTGGTTATGCCACCCATTAAAAATTGAAAGAATGAAATCAAATCATATAGGAATGAAATCTTTTTGGAAATATGCTAAAAAAACAGCTTTTTATAATGGTATGATTTCAATTTTTCCAATTTACTCTTTCTTCTTTAAGAAAAGATCTTAGTTCTTATATTCCATTAGAATGAGGATCTTTATATTCCTCTTTTATTTGTAAAAGAGGAATAAATCCAAATAAATAATATTTTTTGCTAGATAAGGTGCTTCGTATTTTCAATAAAGGTATACCAAAGATCAATTTGATATAAATATATTTTCTTAAAGATAATTGCTTTATATGAGGATGTTTAGCTAGAAGCATTTCTCTTATAATAGTGGTTTTATCACTCATAATTGCAGCTGAATTATGGCTCGTATTTTGATCGCTATCTCTATATAAAACTAATATTTCATTAAGATTATGGAATAAAGTTACATCCATAAGTCTTGCCCATAGCATATAATCTTCACAAGGAGAGAATTCTTCCTCATATCTTATATTATTCTTTATGAGAACTGATTTACGAATCATAGATGCTGTATGTGCAATACAACATAAAGTAAGCATTGTGCCTTTGATAAGTTGATTTGTGCAAGGATATGGAGTTATATGACAAGAGTTTATAAATTTCATCTGACAACTCACAACACCAACACTTTTATTTTCATCTAGATATTTAGCTTCTTTTTCCAATCTCTCTGGAAGAGAAATATCATCATGATCAAAGACGGCAAGGTATTCTCCTAAAGATAGCTCAATAAGCTTATTTCTACTTGCACTGATACCTAAATTTTTTTCGTTTTTGTAGTATTTAATTCTATTGTCATTAAAGGATTTAATTACATCTTCCCTAGGATCTTCTGGACAATCGTCAAGAATTATAAGTTCAAAGTCTTTAAAAGTTTGATTAATAATACTTTTTATAGACTCAATCAAAAATTCTTTATTTGTTTTATAGACAGGCATTAGGACTGATACT
>ERZ1673737.2322-NODE-2322-length-16226-cov-4.203698_pt1 | contig 16226 bp, 18 predicted proteins | sample MGYA00580211_ERZ1673737 | MGnify/ENA primary metagenome ERZ1673737 (study PRJEB41218, sample SAMN15661789) | gut metagenome | host: Homo sapiens | place: Canada: London | collected 2015-08-20/2019-03-30 | study: EMG produced TPA metagenomics assembly of... | reverse complement strand
GTTCCCTGCAACTGTCTAATCTAACTCGAGGTAAAACCATCTCTGAATTCAATCCGACTCAATTCATCTATCATTGACCAAAAAGCCCCACCACCAATAGCAGCCAGACATACCAGCATTGCGGCGAGTCGAGAATTGAAAACAACACAGAATAAAAAGGAAAACAGAACTAGAAAAATGAAGTCCATCAGTACCACAAACACCAGGGTCCCATTGCCCGCAAAAGGAAAAAAAGGAAAGAATAACACAAAATAAAAATCAAAAGACAAGCAAAACATATTATGTATACGTAATTGAAAGGAAAAGGGTAATAATAATACACAATGATATGCTGAAAGCAGAGGTGAAAAAAAGAAGACACCGAGGGAAGCAAGATGAGTGAAAATCGCCACCATCACCACATCGACGAAGCAAATAGCGCCAATAATTAAAGAAAAAGGTATAAGCAGCATTGCCAGAAACCAGAACCAGGTCTGTATCAATGATAGAAGGAGAATTAAGTGACTTGGGCAATGCAATGCCAAAAAGAAAAGGCAGGGAAGACATTAGGTGGGTGAATCATGAAATGCTGGGCAAGCGTGCAGTCGTCTCACTCATGGTGAGTGCTCATAGAATCAATCAGGTGAGTCAAGAGGCACCGGCATGTTGTATGGGGGGTTCTGCCTCTGGCTTTGCCTCTGCCTCCGTATCTTTAGTGAGAGCAGGTGTGGAAGGCTCGTTGGAGACATGTTCCTTAATGTCGATGGTCATGTCCGCATTGGCCTCTTCGTAAACGCTAAGGTCGGAGTCGGCAGAAATCCGTTTCAGCTCCTTTTCGCTCATGGACATATCGTCTCTATCATAGATGGAACTTTGCGGTCGAGGGATATCAGATTGAGCTGTGTGGTTGTCGAGCGAAACTTCGGCTGCTTTTGGCCGGAGATAAGTGACGTCCACAGGCTCAAGGTATTGCTCGTCATCGTCCTCGTTGGTGCCATTATTAAAGCCTGCAGGTTCGGTTTCGAGTTCAGACTCGTTTTGTCGCTTGAACAAAGGGATGATGCCGGCGCCAATGCGAGACCAGAACATCCTCTCCCTTAGGCGAATGGTTTCATCCCAGATTTCTTTTTCTTCTTCGGTATCACCAGCGCGAAGGTGCCCGTCAAGAATAAGGCGCAAGTAACCAGTGAACTCGCAGCAGGAGCGCACTCGTTCCAAGCAAAGAAGACAGAGCGAATATCTTTGGGCGTTCTCACTGTCCGATGTGCGGAATCGATGGGTTCTCTCATTATCTGTGCCGGTTCTGCGTTCACCACAGACGGAGCAGGGGAACTCAAACTTCTTTGAAGCCAAGGGCATTGGCTCCACAACAAGACTTCCCTCGCAGATGCCACTGAGTACAGTTCGTCGGGTCAACCACGAGATCCCTGGAGCCAAATCCAACCGCAAGGTAGGCTCAATGTCCTCCATAAGGACCCGCTTGTAGAAGCGTGTTTCCTTCAAAGGAATATGAGATCCGGTTGTAGAGGACATGCTCCCATTGGGCGAATGGGCAAATCCTTTGGTGGGCGAAGAAGTCGCTGATGAAGCTCCTCCACTTGCGAAGCTTGCCAACCCCATTCCCATTACGTTCAACCCACCGTACGAGCCACTAGCAGCACGGCTGGGAGGCTTGGAGCTCCGAGAGAGGACCAACAGATCACGGAAATCCTCATAAGCGGGTAGATCAGTCCGGCATATCATGCGGAGCATTTGCGGGAAATTGCAAGAAGGGCCCGGGGTGAATTCCTCGGCGTTGCAGATTGATGCAGGAACCGGTTCAAGTTCAGACTCTTGCTTTGCGGAACTTTGCACTTGCGGGGGGCCAGCAGGGGATGGTGGGGCCGTTGTAGTACGGGCATCGACGTCATCCTTGGAGATGTGCATCCCTTGCATAACGGACTTGAGCTCGGCGAGCTGGTCTTGGTGTGACGCCAGGAGCAACTCTGTGTCTTTGATTTGTGAACGCAATTGTTCGTTCTTCTTCTCCACGGCTTCGCGTTCAATCTTAGCCGCAGCTACCATCTAGAAAGAATGTCAGAATTGAGTTCGAATATGCACAGTAGGCAAGATATGACCAACCTTATTGGCTTCTTCGAAGAGAGCTGCAGTCAGAGTTTCCAGCTCCTGCTCAATGGTCTTCTTGCCCTTTTCAACAGCAGCACGCTGTGTCTGCTCTTCCGCAAGTTCATTTTGTAATTGTAGGATTTCGCGATCAGAGTCGGCCTTTTTGGTGTAGACTTTGGTATCGATGTCACGGCGGTATTTCTCATTCTGAAATTCGAGAGCTTGGATTTTGCCCTGTGCAAGCTCCAGCTCTTGTCGGGTAGCGACCAAGCTGTCGTCCAAATTTGTTTGGTTGTTGATAGCCTGAATCAGTTTCACAGACAATGCTGCAACCTCATTGCTCAGATCGGGGTGGTGAGACGATGACGTCGAATGTGAAACCTCCGCTCCGACAGCCAATCGCGGATCCTGCAAGGTGCTGAAACTGCTATCGTCGAACCTGGAAGATCGTTTCGAACCGGAGGAGGCAGCGTCGGAGAGATTGGTGGTGGACTTGGCTTTGGTGACGGTTCTGTCGGGGGATAGGGAGCGGTGCTCGGAAGAGATGGACCTCTTATGGGCGTGGCGTGGAATCATATTGGATGTGGAGAAGAAACTATGATGAGAAGTTTGAAAGGCAATTAAACTGCCCCCCCCCTGAGCGTCAACAATTGGCTCCAACCCAAGAGACATCTTGATCTCGAAGACTTACTCGGCCATGGTGAGTGACGTAGACGGCGTTCAAGGAATGTGAAGCAGGCGAGATATGTCCCCGCTGATCACCAAATCAATATCACGCACACAGAAGCTGTTGTAGATAGGTCACTGCTGAAGCCATTCACACCGGAGAGAGAATGTTTGAGACTGGTAAGGCCGCGCGTGCGTTCGGGGTGTCGTGTAGGTGATGGATCGGGAGCTTAAGTCCGGATCGGGAGGAACAGAGATGGAGAGGCAAATGAACCGACAGAAAGGACAGCGTCGAAGAAAAGAAAAAGAATTGAATGGCCACACGCAGGTCCGATGGGTACTATCACCCCGATGATGGCGCTGGAAGAGTTGGGAGGTTGTAGCGCGAACGTCCACGAGGAGGCAACGCTTAGTCACCCTGAACTATTGAAGGATCGGCTGCACTACTCCAAGCGCAATACGTGAAGACTTTAATATGAGTGAAATTGGTCGATGCGCCAGATTGAGGGGGAATTAGGCAGTCTAATAAGCTAAACCGGAGAAATCCTCCATTTCCGCCACCCGGGGACCGAGACCTCCGGGCGCTTGTGCCGTGATAGAGAGATACCTGAGAGCAGGGATGATTTCGAGCTAAACTCGAAATTATCACCCGGGATCTCACATTTGCGACTCGGCTATTTTCGATCAAATCACGGCCGTATTTGCCCCTCGCATCCCCGTGAGGCGCAGCATTGGAGATATAGGGGATATGAGGCTCCACGTTTACTCCAGACTGTTTCATCCCTGTGCAAGATTGACGGCATGTTGACCTCAATTGCATGAGGGTTGACTTTTCCATTGACTATTGCCTAATTGTAAGTTATATTCGTGCATGTAGATGTATGATACAGTATCTATGAGCCACGCGATGGATAAAGAGTCCGATGCGAACGCGCAAGTAATTTCCATTCAATGAGCATATAACAATGTATCAGGCAATTAGACCATCTGTAATTCCCAAACATCCTATGCCTCTCAGGAGTATACTATAAGTTACTCATAACTTACTTCATACTTCAATGTTCCACGTGCAATTCCCCGCGTGGCGGCCTCAGGCGGAAGTGGGGTTCAATCAAATCTTCAATCTCGACTTTAACATCATCACTTGACTTATCACCATGGCGGACGCAGAGCTAGAAGAGGTACTGCCTTACCCCCCCACCAGGATAGGCACCCAACTGTCCCCGACGGTGCTAACGCAGAAAGCAGATCAGACGAGCTCGCCTCGCACAACTCCAACAGCAACAAGGAGCACGTGGCGGCCCCGCTGGTCAGGATGGTGGCGATCAGGCACAGCAGAGACAGTGAGTATTTGATGATAAATTGCGCGATGGGACAGACGTATACTAATTCTTGCAAATAGACAAGCTGAGGGTAGGTCTCACGACCCGAAGTCCTAATCCACGTGAAACCGGAGTGGATAGACCTCCAACAACGTGATTATACCCCTGTATATCTGACGCAATCTTTCTACTCCAGCCGAACGCCGCGCCTCAATCATGACCCAGATCCTCGACCCCGCGGCCGCCGATCGCCTGGGCCGCATTCGCCTTGTCAAGGAATCGCGCGCAACAGACATCGAGAACCGTCTTATCATGCTCGCTCAGTCGGGTCAGCTACGACAGAAGGTGACAGAGGAGCAGCTCAAGGAGCTGTTGGGTGCTGTTGCAGAGAACCAGCGCAAAGAGGAGGAAGAGCAGAAGATTGTCATTTCTCGTCGCAAGGGCGGCTGGGATGACGACGATGATCTGCTGGACCTGTGAGGGTCAAACAAAAATGCTGTGATCTACAGACTTTTGAAATTATTGCATTTGGATACCTTTTTTGGGTTAGCCGTCCTCTTGGGCCAACTTAGGATATCCCCTTGGGCGTTATGGTCCCATGTTTTACACTACTTTGCAGCTTGGTTGAATTGAAGGCAATCCGCCTCGCATTTGCGAATTGGTAATATTCTTTACAACCCTTTAATCATACACACCTCCCTCTGTCGAGGGCTACATCTCGAACAAAACAAGAAACAGCTCACTTCACCCCGCAGCCTGCAACTTCTCCTTCTCCCTCTTCTGCTGCTGCCGAATCATCTTCCGAATATCCCTCAAATCCGGCGGCCGCTCAATATTAAGCTCAGCCCTAAGCTCATCAACATCCTTTTCGAGTACTTCCTCCCAATAAACATTAATAAGCTCATTACTCCTCAACCCACTTCGAATAGCCCACGGCAAATGTAACGAAAGGAACCTCTCTTTCTCCGCCGGCTTCATACGCACAAAAGCAAAAAGACTCAAACCCGTCATGGGCAGCAACGTATTCAAGAATTCCAGCGCTTTAAGCGCCAGCTCGCCCTCAACGAAGATTGGCAGTCCCGTCACGGCGTGGTAGAAGTCGTGGCACTCACGGTACCGCTGCATGACATAGGCGCATTCTTCATTGTCGATGTATTGTACGTTGTCGCGCGTGTCGGGGGATACACCTTCGCGGTCTAACCATGTAGCGTAGGTGCGGCCGACGGAGTTCTCGGGGAGGCTGCGGAGGTGGGTCATTTGGAGGGTTTCGGAGGTTATGCGTGGCCGGTCGCGCAGGATGCGTCGTCCTGTTGGGCTTGAGAGCATGGCGTCGCGGAGTCGGTATATGAAATATGGTGTTGCGGTTGCTTCGCCTAGGGCTGCGATGAGATCTATATTCGTTGTTAGACTCGGGATTGCTGGTCGTTTTCGGGCCATATTGATGGGCTCAAGTACCCGCTCTTCTGGGATTGATTAGGGATCCCAATGCTGAGCCCACAGCCAGAGCTCCGCGTTCAATTGTAGTCAATGGGACATGACCAGGGTAATTCGGTGGTGGGCGGTTTAGAACGGAGAAGGTTCGTAGAGCACAGGATACAGTCGGCTTGGTAGTCAAAGATCGAAGCTCAATTGCTCCACGCCTCCTGAGGACCGACATTATGAGTACCGGAGTATGTGAACTGTGAGCATGTTCTCGGAAGCTGAATTGGAGGTCGTACGATTATCAGATCAGAAACAGCGTGGATGGTCGTTATGGGCTGCCGTAGGCGATAACATTATCGATAAACATCTCCACATCTACTGTCAATTTCACTCATTTGTACGGTCCGTATTGTATGCGCAGTAAAGATCAGCCTGCTTTGAAGCTCCTTAGGATTCGAGAGATCGATCCGTAAAAGGTATCTCAATCCAAAACCAGATTTATATCTGGAACCTTATCCCCCTTCTCTTGGCACAAGTTAATCACATGCAGTCACGTTACCTCAAATTCTCCGAGAAGCACATCCATTCTCTCGAAATGAAGCCAGAATGGTGGCCAGGCGAAGAGCACGAAGCTTTCACAGAATGGGCAGTTTCCAACGGCGTTGACACCAACAATGTCACACCAGCTCGGTTTCCAGGTCGAGGCCTAGGAATGATGGCCACGCGAAAAATCAATGTATGAGTCCAAAGCTATGTCACTTTGGATGTACATGGACCTATACTTACAATTGGCCAATTCAGAAAGGAGATGCAGTTCTCCGGGTCCCAACAAAGCTAATGATAATTGCGGACTCCATCCCTACCACATTCACCAAACAGTTCCCAGAAGACATGGCCATTCAAGCTCTTCTAGCAGCGTACCTCACGCACGGGGATGCAGAAGATCTGTCAAAATGGGAATTATGGCGCAAGTCATGGCCCAGTCGTCAAGATTTCGCGGACAGCATGCCGATCTTATGGCCAACTGTTTTAGGAGGACCGAAATGGCCCCCAAGCAACGACAAGAACGAGAACGTTGTCGACTTAAACAGGCCAGGTTTCTTTCCTCCATCAATCTCAGGTCGCTGGAATAGCTTGAATCCCGGACCGAAGACGAGGAATTACGAACTAGATCATCAGAATATTCTTCCGAAGCAGGTTCGGCTCTTGAGTAAGGCATGGTTTGATGTTGTTGCTGTTTATCCAGAGACTGAGTGGGATACATTCTCTTACCACTGGCTTATTGTGAATACGAGAAGCTTTTATTGGATTGGACTGGGGCAGGAGGCTCCTGAGGATCCTAATGATGCTATGGGGTTGGTGCCTTTTGCTGATTACTTTAATCATGCTGATGTTGCTGTATGTTCTTTTTCTTCTGGGACTGGAGGTGTGCTTTGTTTCTGGACTGACTCTACACACAGCGAGATGTGAAATTTGATGAAAGCCAATATGTCTTCTGCGCCACGAAGGACTATGAGGAAGGTGATGAGGTCTACATGAATTACGGAAGCCATCCGAATGATACTTTACTGGCAGAATGTGAGAAATTTATGGAATCACAACTCTCAGTTTAGCATACTAATACTCTTTACAGATGGATTCTTCCTCGATGTGAACGAGGCAGACTCAGTGTATCTCGACGATATCGTCTTCCGAGACATTCATACATCCGAGCAACAAGAAGACCTGTGGTTAAACCAGTATTATGGGTAAGCTGATTTGTTTTTGGGTTGATAAATTACAAAATATGCCCGAATCCCATGCGCCATATCAACACCAGTTCACCATTAACACAACGCCAGCAATTACCAAGTCACACCGCATGGACCGTGCTACCGCACCGAGGTAGCCGCATGTCTGAGTTATATGAAAGAGGAGGACTGGCGGAACCATGTACTTGAAGGCATGACCCATGGACTGGATGAAGACAGGTCCGAGGTCACGCTCAAGAGGTGGATTTTGGCATATGCCACCGAGGCACAGGCAACTATCATTGCACTGCAGACAGCGATCGATAACGATACCACGGTGCAGGCACATCGCCAAAAAGCGGAGACATTGTTGAGGCGGTGGGAGCAGATTAGAAATCTCTGTGAGAATGCTGCCAAGACAGTCTCGACGTAGAGGTCGTTCCAGACGAAAATAGATCACTATTCGATCTTCTGATCTGGTCTTGTGTCGGGCGATAATGGGAAGATTCAATTCAACGATTACACGGTAGTGCAGATCATTGAGGTTCCTCGCCATCAAACATGATATCCTCATGACTGAAAGGCACCTCGGCGCGGTCTCTCTGCGCTAGGGCAGTCGCTTTGCCGGTGATGAGATGCTTTATCATGTAGTTGAGTGCGCACTTAATACCCAATTCTTCACCACGACGCACAATATAGCCATTAAAGTATTCGATCTCTGTCGTCCTGCGGTTGTTGATATCCTGCAGCATGGAGCTTTCATTTCGAGCCGTCATACGCGCGATACTCACGACGTAGCGACGCAGGCGTTCTGCAGAAAAGCGATCTTCAATACCCGGGACGCCTTGCAGCTCAGGAAGAGCACAGATCACAGCCGAGATCTCGAATAGCAATAATCGCATGACGCGAGTGTAGCTGAACGAGTAAAGGAGCTCGCCGTTGTTACACTCGCCCAATGCTGTTATGGGGTTGATGCAGCAATTGACTGCCAATTTCTCGAGTTGGTATTGGATCAGACCTGCCGGTGTTTCAGCCGTGGCAACCAAAGCCGGGGTCAAAGTCAAGAGCTGCATCAGATATTTTGTTGTTGGCGCCCATGATTTCTCGGCGTCAGGTCCTGTGAGATGTGCAACACGATGCCCAATGGGGCTGAGGATTGTAGTTCCGACTCCCATGTGGGCTATGCTGAATTGTTCTTTCCGGGTCAAGCCATGACTGAAGACACCCTGGATGTAATTGGGTCGTGTTTCGGGATCCGGGAAAACCTTTTGGTTGAGGATATCAATCACGCCCATACCATTGTGGATAAAGCAAACAGTCGATTCCGGCGTCAAACGGTGAGCTATTTCTTCCATAGCAAGCACTGTGTGGTGGGCCTTGGTGCATACAATCAGGTTCTCAATAGGACCAGAAGCTTCCGGGTTGAAGAATGGTGACTTTGTCCCGCCCGGACCCCGATCGTGCTTGGAAGGCGCTGGGTACCAAGTTCCATTAGGGTCCACTACTTCAACGTCGAATCCCTTCTGTATATTGTCCATGCCATGGATGCTCACGGCAATACTTTCCTTGCGTTGACGGTAGGCATTGTAGAGGAGTTTGTTGTGCATACACAAGGTGATGGGCGGCGGGGAGCTTCGAGCAGCCAGAGAGTGAGCGATGAATGATCCGACATTTCCAATGCCGAGGATATGGACTCGTCCGGATAACGGAGGTCCATTTGAGTCCTGATTTGCTTCTTCCGCGTCTTGTGCCCATGTCGAGGCGAATCGTGCCGTTGGTTCTCCGTAGACTTGGAGCCGAGATCCAAAACGTGTTTCAAGGGTACTAGCTCGCCATAGCGAACGGCATCGAAGGATGTGTTGCATCTCAAATCAGTTGGGGGAAATCTCCCCAAGAACTGTGATGGAGCTCAAATGTTCGGAGGTCGAGATGATAATTCGGCTGGAGGTAGTAACTGAGCCCCAAGGCACTATAAGCAAGGGGAAATAGACACGGAATTGGACAACCAACTGTCTGTTTAAAAAGTAATTCAATATCCACGTACATTCGGCGATCTCAGATGCGCAAGTGGTCCCGAAATTCTCACCGCCCGTTCTACCGCCTACGTTGAGCCCGACCTATTTTTTTCCTGGTATCAAGTAATTTCTCATCAACACCACACTCTCCAGGGCTACCACCATGGACCCAACAAACCTGCTACCGCTGCTTGAGCAGCTGGACGACAATGTTGATGACTTGGAAGAAATCCTGCAGCCCCTTTTGGCCAGTTCCTTGGCCAAAAGCTCAAACAAATTGCCCGTCATGGACAAGGCCAAACTTCACGTGTTGATCACCTACACGCTTGAGTCACTAATATTCTGTATGCCAAACTCAGTTTCTTTTAGGATTTCTGATACTAATGACTCGGACCAGCTTATCTACGGCTTCATGGAGTTGATGCCAAGCAGCATCCTGTGTTCCGGGAATTGACTCGTGTCAGGCAATACTTTGCAAAGATCAAGGACCTGGAGACCGAGCCCGAACAGCGCTCTATGACACTCGACAAGGAAGCTGCTGGCAGATTCATTAAGCACGGCCTGGTGAGTACCAATCTGGTTCAGATGCCTATGATAGTTGCTAACACTCTACAGTCTGGTAATGATAAGTACGACTTGGAACGGGCAGAGAAGCAAGCCAAGGAGAGAGCCCAGGCCGAATTCAAGGCTGCTCAACTTGCCCGGAAGAACGCCGCAGCTGCGTCACAATCCAATGACCAAGTCGACAAAGATGAATCCGAGGGAAAGACCGACGAAGCAGCAGCAAAGTACCAAAAGAAGATCCACAAGAAAAAGAAGGAAGACAAACTAATAAGCAAGGGCAAGATAGAACGCAAGGGCAGCAAGGCAGACCGATCTGAAGAGAAGAAGGAACGCAGACAGAAGAAGGAGGAGTTCCGGAAAGCTCGAAAGGCCCAATGAGTGTTTTCAGACCACCATGAATGGTCCATGTACTACGAGACGCGCGCATGTCTCCATGATTCTAGATACCCTTCCATAATGGAAACTGCATTATGCTTTAACATTATTCATGTAATGTCTTCTTGCAGACCTGACCAGCTCATTCTCGGTCTCAACCATATCTCGCTCATTCCAGATTAGCATGACTTAGAGAGAAGTGAATTGCATCTCGGAAAGACCTCGGGATCTCCGTATACTCCGGTAGCCGCAGGGATATCTCCCCCATGTCCGAATCCACGTGACACTTCACACAGTTCTTACCTAATCCCATCCACCAATTAGCATCCACAGAATTTGCATCGGAGTTTGCCTCACTCGCCGAACTTACTCATCTTCTAGCTTGTTCTTTCTCCACCAAACTTATCCTTATATCAACTTCAGATCTCTACCTATCCCAACAATCCACACACATCTATCAAAATGCCTCGTCAACGCCGCGGTGCCGCCCCTACCCCTGCGCGTAGCGCTCCCTCTCGCCCTACCGCTGCTCCTGCTCGCCCGGCCGCTCCCACCCAGCAGCAGTCGCAGCCTCACTCGACCGCCGCCCACCCCCCTCAGGCCCAGCAGGCTCCTCCCATGCAGCAGCAGAGTGCTGGCCCCGGTCTCTTCGGCCAGATGGCCTCCACCGCTGCGTAAGTACCAGTCCCGGCTTTGAGGCCTTTGTTCAGCCTAGTCCCGAGAAAATCCGGGGTTAGACTCAACGTTTTTCGGCAAATTGCTAACATGCATTTTCTGATATAGCGGTGTTGCTGTCGGTTCCTCCATCGGCCACGCCATCGGTGGCTTCTTCGGCGGCGGTTCCAGCGCCCCCGCTGAGGCCCAGCAGGCTCCCCCCGCTCAGTCCCAGGCCATGGACAGCGGTCTCTACCAGAGCAACGCCAGCCAGACTTCATACGAGAACCCCGCCTGTGAAGTTGACGTCCGTAACTTCCGCAACTGCATGGATGAGAACCAGGGCAACCTCGGCATCTGCGGTTGGTACCTTGACCAGCTGGTATGTTTACACTTTGCCTCGGCTTTTTCCTTTTTATATTGTTTCGTATGCTAACTCCATGCAGAAAGCCTGCCAGGCCGCCGCCAAGCCTTACTAAGGGTTTTAGATCTCTCTTGACTCTTGGTGTGCTTGATTGGAAAGACAGATACAGTTCTATCTAGTAATATGTGACGGGAATATTCGGACTTGATCGTTCGTAGACCACCTATCTTTTGCATAGCGATCTTCACATCGCCTCTTTGTACTCTATACCATCTCTCCTCGATAAGGAAATAAACATTTGATTGTAACTTTCACAATCAAAATTGAATGCATGACACCAAAACAACACTCTTCTTTTCCCTTCCCTTGACAGTAGAACCCTAATACGATTTGTTGGAGCCTATGCTATACCAACGGCATGGACAAGCTTGTGTATTAAAGCTGCTCACTTTACAGTTCAAAGCTAACCCAAGTATGTAAATGTCATAGTACAGTGCGCTACAGCTAACCCAATCCATCAACGCCATAGAAAATCATCAATACAAGAATCTTTGAGAAACAGACTATGTGCTGATCCTCATTTATCCTTCCCATCTTGGTTATTCCGCGGCTCGAAGTTCAACTGAGAGAATGTTAGCAAATCTATACCAAAAGGATTGCGTTAGACATCACAAACCTGGTTCCCATTATAGAGCTGGCTATCACCACGCTCATTCTGCTGGTCTCGCAAAGTCCGAATGTTAGGCCCCGGATTCCTGGTACGCGGATTGCTACCAGGAGCTGGAGAGGAGGATGTAGAGGGGCCTGCGTCGTTGGCTGGTGCGGATGAGCCATATCCAAGGAACGAGCCTACAAGCCCCGTTGCAGTGCTTGCAGCAGAGGAGGCAAGATTGTAGACGGCGGAGATGCCACGGACTGGCAAACTACCAGCTGCCGAATAGGCCTCCGTGTATGTGGACACTGGGACCATGACTAGATTTGCCGTAGAACCAATACCTAAGTTCTGAAGAGTCTGCGACTCCTGTGTGACGGAGAGCGTTTCGCTGGGGAGGGGGTTTAGGATATGCTTGAGGTTGTAGGGTCGGTTGTCTCCTTCCATCTGTTGGTCAAGCCAGGGTCGCACATCGTTTCGAATGCTCTGAGTGGGTTTGAAGCTAGACCGCACGGAGCTCCCGTCAAAAAGGCGTACTTGTAGCCGGTATTGAGTTGGGGGTCCCCGAGGAATTGCGGGTTTCGGTTCTGAGGGCTCGCTGGGAGCTGCGCTCTTCCCGGCACCATTGTCGGTAGGCCTTTGAGATGCCGGTGCTTTGCCTTTATCTTTCTTATACTGGGGTTTGACTTGTTCCTTGATATCTTTTGCCGGCTGGCTGCTATGGGAAGCAGAACTTGCCGGTGATGCATCTTTCTTAGGAAGCATTGTGGTCATCATTCGCTTCTTTATGGCAGCTTCACTGCCCTGTTTAGGTGCAGACCGTGCAGGACTAGCACTAGGTGGCACTTGAGCCTGGGGCTGAGGAGTCGCTGGCGTAGGTGAAGGACTAGCTGAACTTGCAGGAGCAGCAGTGACCTGTGATTGCGGCGCAGGGGTTGGTGCACTTTCATCTCCCAGAGCCACAAGCAATCTACTGCGGAAGTCCTCCTTCGAGACGTCTGGCCCAATATATTCCTTCAACGTGCCGTTCCTGGAGGCGGGTTAGTTCATGCCACAGGAGGGAAACAGTCGCATATTGAGATAATAGGCACGCACTTAATGAGTACCACTGTTGGGAACTTCGAGACCGGACAAAAAGAGGCCAGGAATCCAGCTTCCTGTGAGCCTGCCGTCAAGCGCAACACAACGGCTTTAGCATTGAGTGCTTCCGCAACCTGTATAGGGGGTCAGAAACGTAAGGCCAAGGTTGCAGCAGGCAAGCATACCTCCTCTTCAGTAAAGTGGCTATCCTCCCATGTAGAGCTCAACTCCGAGTCATCTGTATCCACGTTTGAAGATCAGCGACATGTCACTCAATGCGGGGAGAAACCAACCGACCTCGGACAAAACAGGTAACCGCCTTAGCATCTCTAACTGCGAGAGCAATACCCTCCTGAAGGGATCCTTGATAAAAAAGCGTCATGATCGCATCCCTGTACCGTTGTAGAAGAAACAAATGCGAAGAAGAGCTAGTGCGGAGCGTACAACTATAGGATTGGGGAAGCCCACCGCCTAGAGACCTCCGATCCCGAAATCCCAACTGCCGCTGACCAGACTCGCCTTTTTTTGTTCTCGCTACTAACACCTCAATCGCTCTGCACATTCTCCCCCGAAGTCGTCAGCATGCGGCCGATTTTCTCCGTTATACGAAAATCCGCCACGGGGGCTTGGGCATCCCCGACTCGGACTATGCGAAGCGCTCAACTCCGCTCGAAGCTCGACTCTATCTGCGCCAAATGCCGTGGGCAGCAATTCCGCCAGATATCACAGTCGCGTCCGCTGGCTGAGAGTCTGAATATTGTGGATCACCCCGCGAAACTTGTTCGCGTCAATAAGAAGCATGGGCCTGGTCTGATCATTCTGGGTATGTTCAATGCTATCTGCTTCCTAGGACAAAGTCCGTACCCAAGAAATTCACTGCTAACAGATGCGTTTAATCGTTTATAGCTCTTATTCCTATCATCTCATTTGGCCTGGGAGCGTGGCAGATACAGCGTCTGGACTGGAAAACCAAATTGATCGCCAAATTCGAGGACCGTCTCGTTAGACCACCTCTCCCGCTACCACCCCGAATTGACCCGGATGCGATCTCAGAGTTCGATTACCGCCGTGTCTACGCTACCGGTCATCTCCGACATGACAAGGAGATGCTGGTTGGACCCCGCATGCACGACGGCGAGGATGGATTTGTGGTTGTTACGCCACTCGAGCGAGAGGGACAGAGCACCGTGCTTGTGAACCGGGGCTGGATTTGTCGGAAATTGCAGAACCAGAAGGACAGACCTCAGGGACTACCACAAGGGGAGGTCACGGTTGAGGGCCTACTACGAGAGCCTTGGAAGAAGAACATGTTTACGCCAGATAACAAGCCGGAGGATGGAAAGTTCTACTTCCCTGATATTAATCAGATGGCGGAGTTGAGTGGCAGCCAGCCTGTTTGGATTGAGCAGACTATGGGTAAGATGCATGATTGATCATCTAAGTAATGCGTGACTGACGACTTCCCCCAGTGCCTGACCTGGTCGAATCGTATGATCGTGAAGCCAAGGGCATTCCCATTGGTCGCGCTGCAGAGGTCAACCTGAGAAATAACCACTCACAGTACATTTTCACATGGTATGTTGAGTCATTTTCTGAACGTGGTAATATGTTGCTCACGCTCTGCAGGTTTGGTCTGTCTTTCGCTACATCTGTCATGATGTGGATGCTCATTCGGAAGAAGCCCAACGAGGCAATGCGCCGAGTGCGCCAGAACCGAAACTGGTAATCGGCGTCTTGAATGTCGTCCTCATCTTTGCATAATTCATTGGTGTTTGGGGGCGTTTGTTTTATGGAGCTTTAGCTTTGGACATTCATGGTGGCATGGCCAATCTCATGTCTTGCTGAAGCTCTTTGGGGAGATGTTTCTGGGCGAGGGAAAACACGGTCGTTGAGCTGCTGATATGGCGTTGTCTGGGAAAGTCAGTAATTGGTCTGCGAATAGTTCTTTACGGGCACTGACCTCCTCAATAATGCCGTGACATCACTCTCGTCAATGGTCTTCCGTCCTGCATGCTTCGAATAGGCGGCCAAGTCTTGGCTCGCTTGCTCAAAGTACCACGCGGATGCTTGCTCGATAGCGGCCAGTGCAGCCTTGTTGATTTTCGTCTTTGAGCCTCCCTTCGAGTGTGCAAAGCGAGTGGCCAGCTTTTTGACCACGCCTGCAGGCAAGTTTGGCACAGGAATTCCGTGTCGCGAAATCTTCTTTTCCTTGGTTTCGGTGGGGACGTTTTCATCTCGCAATCCACCCCCGACAATTCCAGGGCTTTCGCTGGGAGACGCTGGGGGTGCAAGGTCAAGTCCGAAACCGAAACCACCGCCGGCATCGTCATCATCCGATGGTGCTTCAACTGTCTCAAGTGGCTGAACGTCCGCAGCGGACAGCTGGAAGTCGTCAAAGTCGTTCACGTTGTCATCAATCGGACCCTCGAGCGGAGCGGCAGCAGGAGATGGAAAGTTGAGATCAAAGTGGAATCGGCCCAGGTCTTCCGTCTCTCCCCTATTTGTGATATTAGCATCTGTAACATAGACAATCCAACTCGTGTATACCCACCCTCTATCAAAATCGGCCCCGCTCATCATTGTATCCTCTCCACCTTCCTCGCCAATGATGCCGGTTTCGTCTGCATCATCACTGTCATATCTCGTCTCTCCGAAATCCTCACTAATTCTGCCAGTAGCTCGGCTCATCATCGATAAACGATCCCGATCTCTAATACTTGTGTCCCGAGGATACTCGACAGATCGATATGTAATATCCATATCCTCTTCTCCGAGGGCAAGAGACATCCGAGGTGGGCGCATTTCAGGACTTGCGTCTTCGTCTTCTTCCTCACTCTCCTGGATAGGGAGCGATAACCTCGGCCGCTCAATCTCCGGTTCGTTGTCTAGCTCTTCAAATTCATCCTTCGGCTCTTCAACGGGTTCCGGCTTCTCCTGAGGCGAGGACTTGATAACTTTGGAAGTAGGAGCGAGCGCTGATGCCAACATATTAAATCAGCAACCTTCCTAGCACATCCAGTGACATTGAGGTTCTTTCTTACCTCTTCCTAAATTCCGGAGAATATCAAAAGTAGTCTCTCGCTGCATTCGGCCACTTCGTCGTCGATCCCGACCAGGTGTATTAGCGGCGCGCTGTTGCCTGGCACGAAGTCCGTATGGTGTTGCAGGTGCGCCCACGCCTCGAGCACGCGGTGTGAATCGAGAGGCTGATCGTTGGGCGGATGGAGTGGCTGCGGTGATGAGTCGACTTGGTGTCAGTGGGTAGCGCGTGTGACTGGGTAAGCGCTGAAGCTGTAT
>ERZ1673737.2321-NODE-2321-length-16230-cov-4.220526_pt1 | contig 16230 bp, 16 predicted proteins | sample MGYA00580211_ERZ1673737 | MGnify/ENA primary metagenome ERZ1673737 (study PRJEB41218, sample SAMN15661789) | gut metagenome | host: Homo sapiens | place: Canada: London | collected 2015-08-20/2019-03-30 | study: EMG produced TPA metagenomics assembly of... | reverse complement strand
ACCTCTCCATGGTGTTGCAACACTCGTGGGATGGAGGAGAGGACTCTGGCTTCGGAATTGTCTTGAGGAACGATTATGAACAGGACCGAAAACTTCCTCTGCGACGCGACCTGGGAATTTTTGACATTCACGAGTTTAACATTCGCCCCGATGGCAAGTCCGCGCTGCTCTCCATCTACCTCTCCCATGAAATTACCCTCGAGGACTTTGGCCGCCCTGGTGAGCCTACCTGGCTCGAGTCTGGTGGATTTGCGGAGATCGACATGAACACAGCCGAGGTGATTCAGTGGTGGGATTCATTCAATCGGATTCCTCTTTACGAGAGTGTCCATTACGGCCCGGGTTCGGCAGCGGAAGGACACCCAGGTTGGGATTATGTGCACATCAACTCTGTTGACAAGAATGAGGCCGGCGACTATTTGATCTCGGCGCGATTCACCAATACTATTTATATGATCTCTGGCATTAATGGAGACATTATGTGGCGACTGGGCGGAGCTTATACTAGTTTCCAGCAAGACTTTACCTTCTCCAAGCAGCACGACGCGAAGTTCGTGGAATCGAATGGGACACACCATATCATTTCTTTCTTGAACAACGCATCTGACGAGGAATTTAACGAGGAGAATATGTCGTCGTCTATGTTCGTGGAATTGGACACTGGCGCAAACCCAATGACCGCGCGTGTTATCCGACGCTACAACCGCCCTGACAGCGAACTCTCGAGACTCCGTGGAAACACCCAGCAGCTCCCGAACGACAATGTGTTCACGTGCTGGAGCAAAGGAGGCTATATCTCTGAGCATGGTGCCGACGGAGAGCTCTTGTTCACAGCCAACTTCACTTCTCCCCGCTACTCGAGCTACCGGGGATACAAATTTGAATTTACTGGCCGCCCCAATACCCCGCCCGATGTGGTGGCCTCGGTGTCTGGCACCGATGAGACCAACATGGTTACCTCGTTCTGGGTCAGCTGGAACGGAGCCACCGAGGTCGCGACATGGAACTTCTACGCCCAAGCCTCTGAATTCCACTTCCCCGTGCTCATTGGATCAACTCCCAAGTTCGACTTCGAAACCATGTTTGTTAGCGCTGGTTACCTCGACTGGGTATCAGCCGAAGCCGTGGATGTCAACGGCACCGTCCTTGGCAAGTCCGAGGTGCATCGCACCAAGTACCCCAACTGGAACTCTGTTGGATACAAAGGAAAGTCAGGCCAACCCCGCCCTAACGATCCCTCGATCATCTACCAAGCGAGCGACAAAATCGGCGGAGACAATGTCATGGACGAGGCGGGCCGTACCTCATCCGATGCAATGGACACCCAAACGCAAAAGACCATCCAAGTCCTCAACCACTCTTACGAGGCTATCCGCAACATTGGCGGTCTATTTGCTTTTATTTTGCTTCTTTGCCTGTTCTGTGGTGTTGTGGCAAGCTATCTGGTCATTCGGGGCTGGCGGGTCCGGCTGTATCAGCGTCTTAAGATGGAGGATGGATTCCCCGAGGAGCAGGCGCACCTGCGATCTACACATCATGAGGATTAATGTGTCAAAAGGATGACATGTTTGCATTATTTGCGGGAGTTTTGTATATTATATCATTCTGGGGAATGTGAACGCAGCCCAATGTGTATATAGTACTGGGAACTGGCTTCATTGATGACCTATCTCAGGTATCTTGGTAATTCCAATATATTTGGATCATATTAGATCTACCTCGAGTATATTTGATGTTTGTGTGATAAAATCTCGGGAAAGATCAACCTATGAGGCTCCCCGCACTAGCTAGGGTTGGCTGATGCTAAATTCGCGAACTCCACAAGCTTGTATGCTTCAAGCAACTATGGCAACCCGGGCTGTCCTGGATCAATGGTGACACAAGGCGAATGACGAGACACGAGAGACACAAAATAGCCATGACTAGCTTGTCAAGTGGAATTCAATTGCCCGGTGTCTTATTTTTGCAGTTCCAGAACCTCCGGCGTGCTAAACTGGCCCACAATCAGATCTGGAATATCTCCGAATCTTCGACAGACGTGTAAAACACCCCGCACGACAAGACTCGACGGCGTTTTACCCCAAAAGAGCTGTGTACCCCTCGATTCTGGCCCACAGCTGTTACTTGATAAGAATTCAGCAAGGGATTCCCGGGTTTCGGGAATAAATGTGGCAATATTCCCGAGAAAATTATTCCCGAAGATTCTTTATATTTAGTCACCGTGACTCAGTGGCGGTTTCTTTGTTTCCTCTCTTTAAAGCTCTATTCCAATTATCAATTGTTGTTTTCATACATTTTGACCACCCAATTAATACCCGCCATGCCCTCAACCAGCTTATGCCAAGAGGAGGCATGTCTTCCATACAGCCTGATGGACGACTACAGCGAAGGAGCCCATCCCCAAATCCTAGAAGCTCTCCTACGAACAAATTCCACACAACAAGCCACCTACGGAACAGATGAATACAGCGACAATGCGAGACAATTGATCCGAAACAAGATCGGCTGCGCCGAGGACGAAGCCGATGTCTTTTTTGTTCCCAGTGGCACATCCGCAAACCTCATTTCAATCGCCAGCTGCTTAAGACCATACGAGGCTGTTGTTACTCTCGAGTCGGGACATATTGCGTGCAAAGAAGCCGGTGCAATTGAGGCGACTGGACACAAGCTTATCCTCGTTCCTGCCGTCGATGGCAAGATGACACCCACGAATCTCCAGAAAGCCATTCAGCAAAATCAATTCTTCCCTCATATGGCCAAGCCTCGCCTTCTTTATATTTCTAATGCCTCGGAGACTGGAACTGTTTACACGAAACGCGAGCTTAGCACTTTGTCGGCTATTTGCAAGCAGTCAAATCTCCTGCTTCTCATGGACGGAGCTCGAATCGGAACGGCGCTTTGCTCTGTTAAGAATGATCTCACCCTCCGCGATATCTTCGAGATGACAGATATTTTCTGGATTGGTGGAACCAAAGCTGGTGCGCTGATGGGAGAGGCGATCGTCGTCAAGCAGCACCTGGCCGAGGGCTTCGTCTTCCACCTCAAGCAGCATGGAGCCTTGTTGGCCAAGGGACGCATTTTGGGAGTTCAGTTCATGGAGCTGTTCAAGTCAGATTTGTTCTTCACATTGGCTACGCATGCCAACGAGATGGCTCAGAAGATTTCCATTAATCTGGAGAAGCTTGGATATAAGCTTGCCGCGGATACGGAGACAAATCAGGTGTTTGTTATCCTTCCCCAGGAATTAGTTCGGAGACTGCAGGACAGATTCCGTTTCTATACTTGGGAGCAGCTTGATGATGGAAATGCGGTGGTTCGTTTCGTGACCTCTTGGGCGACGGATGAGCTGCAGATAGATAAGTTCAATGCGTGGGTGCAGCAGTGGACTGCGGCAGCGAAGTGAATTGCCACTTTCCTGCTATTGATGGAATGACCATTAAAATAGACGCATTAATATATAATATAACACGAAGTCAAGATCATTGATCATGTCGATGTTCAAAGTTCACAGCCTAGGCCGATCACCTGATCGCCCTAGCCACATTCGGATGCTGGATATCTCCCGAAGCTCAACTCTCGCGTCCTCGCGCATCTGTCTGCTCCTTTGTTCGTCAAAATTAAATGAAGTAAACATAATGGTCCAATTGCGCTCCTACGTTAATCCGACGCCCTTGGCTTCCTGATATACCCGATACATGGCCGTCACTTCTTCATCTACCCCAGCTCCACCCACTCGAGTATAGACTCGATGCGGCTATCAATATCATGTGATGCTTGTCGGTGAGTATTACCAGGAAGTCTTACTGCATGACCTGAACTGAACAACCGCCCAGCCAAGCAAAAGTCAAATGCGTCCATGAGGGACAACCACCCTGTCAACGCTGCCAAAAGACCAAAAACCAAGAATGCAGCCTATCAGATCCACGCGTCGCAAGAAAGAGCTCAAGAAAGAGCAAGAGCACCGTCTCATCAAGAAGTCCAAGAAAGCGAAAGGCCTCATCGGCCTTATCGCCAGTCCTCAGGAATACAGATCGAGTAACCGCTCAGAATGCCAGTGCCACGGCGGCTCCAGATGCGGATAACCCCATCACAGCATTGTCACCAGCGATCGTAATCAGCGCAGTAGAAACCTACAGAAAGAAGTTCCCCATCACCAACTTTCTGCACTACCCTTCTTTAATTTCCGACATATCCGCCAACGTCCACTCGGTCGATTCCGTTTTCGTTGCCTCGGTTCTTTCATTGTGCGTCCGGTTCATGAGCAGTGATGAACTTAAAGAAGAGGATTTCTATGCCGACTATGCGCGCAAACATCTGGCTCAGCGTGTTCTTGAAGCTCCGTCGCTTTATCTTGCCCAGTCGCTCGTGATGATCTCATTCTATGAATGGGGGACTGGACGACCATATCAAGCGTGGATGTACAGTGGTATGTCTGAATCTCGTGGATACAAATATAGACTGTTCGCTGACAAGTAGCAGGAATGGCTACCTACATGATCCAATCGCTTCTCAAAATGGCAGATGACAGCATGGAACACAACCCGCAAGAATTCCACGCATCCCAAACACAATACGAACAACTTGTCCGGACCTACTGGTGCTGTTTCGCGCAAGACTGCGAACTGAGTTCCGGAGCACGGCAACATTTTGCACTTTCATTCTCTCAAATCTCTGTACCCCTCCCAATCAGCGACCGGGATTTTACTTTCAATCATATGCCAGCTAGCAGGTTAATGCCCGCTGATATGAACAAGGGGTGTGCATTGGCCAGGGATCTGACAATTGAGCACGGTCTCACAATTGTAACTCGAGGATTCGACATTTTCGTTCGAATTTTGAGATTTGCGAATGAACATCGACGCGCGCTGGCTTCTATGTCTTCGGATGATTCCGCGACATCGCCGTTGCTTTTGACGTGGCAGAGATTAAAAGAAGAACTGGATGAATGGAGGTTTCTCCAGGATAATACCGTTCGATATCCCGATACTAGTGTTCAATCTCACGTGGCTCTTGGGTATGGAGAGCTGTTCGCATATATCAATTTGGTGTATTGCATGAGGTATGCACACCACCCCTGATGAAGTCGTGATTTCGATACTGATCTTTCCGAAGCATACTATTCCTTCACCGCGATCGCTTCTTATCAAATCTCAAACCACATGCCGACGTATTCCACGATACAAATGATGACATCCAAGGCGAGCCAGATACAATCAAACAACTCTTCGAAGCAGCCCAACAGATCGGAGGAATCCTCTCAGCCCTTGACGCCTCAGGCGCACCCGTTATATCACCATACTCAGGCTTCAGTGTCTTTGTCGCCGCCCATATCAACATGTACGGAACAATCGCCCCACAACGATATCCCGGGGGCCCGGAAAGAGCGGAAGAAGAGAAGAGCAGAAACCTCGTCTACCTCGAAAGACTAAGTAAACTTTGGCCAGTTGGTCGCAGCTGGGTAAGACTTCCCTTCCCTTCCACCATCACCATCAACCATAAACCATCCATCCAAACTAACAATAAAAACAGTGGCGAACGGTCCAAGAAGCAAACCGCTTCTACGAAACCGTAAAAAGTAACCAGACAAACACAGACTCAGGAATGCACAGTCCGCGCCGCTTCGCACTGGCAGGAACACTGGACGAATACGGCGATATCCGATCACGACCGAGTAGAGATGCACACGGGACTCGAGCGGTGACTACCGAGTCGGGCGATACTCATAGCTCACATGCTGCTCATGGGAGGACATCTTCGTCGCCCGGTCTGCAGGGTGATTCTAATTTGGATAGTGCTTCGCTTGGTGGCCATCATGATTTTGAAACTGATATGTTTCAATGGCCTTTTATTGATGCTTCTTGGTCTACGGGGTTTGATGCGGGGTTGGATGGGCTTTGGTATAATTCCGGGCTTTTTGATCCGAATCCTTCAATTCGATGAGGGTAATTTTGGGTAGTTGTTATTTCTGGTTAGGTTTTAGTAATGGCTTAAGTGGAAGATATTAACGGAGATATGGAGAAGATATTGTCAAAGTGGCAACTGAAAATACATACACTAACGTTAAGTGAAAGGCATTGTTTTTTTAGAGTATCATATGGACTTCTCTGGTTGGCTAATATACCCCTACACGTCAAAGAGCCATCACATCCCGCCATTGGCCGGTCATTTTACAAGGATCGTTAAGCTTATTCCTGCAGGATCAAAAAACCATGGAAGCTTCCACAGTTCTTCTCTGCAAGGCCGTTTAAAGTATAAACCCAATAATCAAGCTAGATAAGCCCCGAAGCCCAATCTCGGAACAAACATCGAGTCACACTCACACATGATGTATACATTCAACCAAATCAAACTGCCCAACATCAAATAATCAAATAATATCGAATCTATTATTCTAGAGAATTCATTATAGATACACAAAAGGGTATACACAACCAAAAGAAAGGCACCAAAAAAGGTGCAAAGGCTAGGGAGAGCCAAAAAAACTCATGTACAATACACATGCACGTCATGGTCATGAAGCCTCAACAGTCTGAGACACAGCGACCGTTTTCCGAATCCCGTCTTCAGGGTTATAAGGCTCGCTCGCCTCGGGCGCACCAGCGAACGAAATCAGATGGCTCTGATCACCGAATGCAGTGGCCTTATCCCATTCGGAGGCAACCTTGGACGGGGCGGACTTGCGCTCGCGTTCGCTTAGGGCCATGTTCGAGCTGCGTTGGTAGTATTTGTCCGAGACTGTCTTTTTGTAGTGGGCCAGGAGGACGTTAAGGATTGGGAGACAGGCGCAGATTAGACCGACGCCTCCTTCGGCATTTCTGTTGTTTGTTAGGTTCATGAATGGAACGGGGATGGGAATGGAATGCAAAGGGACAGGGGTGAACATGACATACCCAGACAAGATGACTCGAACAAACATCAGGCTCATGTCGGTTGAATTACCATCCTTCAACACCAGAACTAGACGGTACAGACTGAACCCAGTAGCCAAACCACCGGCACCGAGAAGACCCATCACGCGCAGCTTGCGGTTCCGCGACATTTGAAGGGACCACGTGAGCGGCAGGGGCAGGATGAGGATGATGATATCGCTGACAACACTGATAACCGAGTCGGCGATCAGAGCGGCGGCTTGGTCGAGACAGGAGCCGCCCTCCACTGGACCGAGCCAGTACATTGGGATCGGGGCACACATGCGGATCTTGATGATGAGAGCGACGGTGTAGTAGCAGCAGAGACAGCCGAGGAAGATGTAGATGAACCAGACTTTGCCGCGGTAAGGAGCGAAGATGCGGGTTAAGATTGAAAGAAGGGCGATTTTGACGAAGAGGGCCATTGGGCAGTAAAGGATTGTTGCGATGTAGCAGAACTTTTTGAATTGGATTTGGGTTGCGCCGTCTAGTTCGTCGAAGTGGTAGCCGCCGCCATGTTTGCCGACTGGGGGATTGTTAGAGGTGGTTTGGTTAGATTGGGATAGATAGGGTGGTACTTACTGACGATACTGATTGCGCAGTATCCCATGAACAATAGCTAGTTGGGGTTAGTCTTTGTCGAGGAACCCGAGGTTAATTGGACATACCCAAGCTACGATACAGCTATCTAGAAGAGAGGTTAGAAGGAGCTGAATAGTGAACAGGAAGAAACATACAATCTTCAACCCCCAGGGTTTGCTTGAATCGTATCCGGGTGTAAAAGCGCAAGGCGACAAAGAGAGTAACGATCGGAATACAGAGACATTGTGTGACGAGATTGATTGTGTTGAGGACATCCGTTGGGTGGTCAGACATGATGGGCTGAAAGACAAAGGATCACATCACCCTGGGGTGCTGATGGGATAAAGAAGAACAATGGAACCAGTTCATGCGTCTCAAAACGATCTTGACAAAAATATCTGATGAAAAGGGCAACCGAAGCGCCGACGGCGATCCCCAGTGGAGACTAGAAGGCTATCGATCCGTGGCGTTACGCCATGGGCAGACGTGATTGATCGGGGAATTGGAATAGTTCCACCACGGAATAGAAGTATGCGCCGAGCGCGCTCCAATCGAGTAGTTCTGGGCGATTCCTAGCCGAGGTAATCGAGTCTCCACCAATGCATCAGAGGTCCGAGCAACTGTTGTCTGTTATTTGCCGACCCAAAAATGGGCAAGAGATCGCCACGAGTCCGTCGTTTGACCATTACACAACTTGGGAATAGTCGAACCCTATGTTCCCGTAGCCGAGCTGACACTTTTGACACTTTCATATGTATTGTTCACTCCGTGCGCCATAGTCGTTCAATTCTCCCTGTTACATGTACTCCGTACTCCGTACATAATATTATAGACGATAAAATGACCATCCATCAACTCAGCGGCAAAGACTCCGGTCTATTCCGACCCCTGACTATCTCCAATGGCAAAATCACCCTTCAACACCGTGTGGTTCACGCGCCGTTGACCCGCAACCGTGGCGAGCCATTGAAAGCTTCCACCCCAGAGAATCCCAATCGAATCTGGATTCCTGGGGACCTCATGGTGGAGTATTACTCCCAACGAGCAACCGAAGGTGGCTTGATGATATCCGAGGGCATCCCACCATCACTGGAGGTAAGTGTGTATAGCTGTCAACCCTAAATCAGCCCCAAAACAAGCCAAAACAGTCAAAACAGACAACAGTCAAAATCAACCTATTTCTCATTTCCGCACTGTTCGCGTCTCCATCTCAAACTTTAACACAATTTTTTTCTTCAGAGCAACGGAATGCCGGGAGTTCCGGGCCTCTTCATCCCCGAACAGGCCCGCGGCTGGAAACGCGTCGTCGACGCCGTGCATGCAAAGGGAGGATTTATTTTCTGCCAGCTGTGGCACGCAGGCCGAGCGACAATCCCACAGATGACCGGATCGCCCGCTGTCTGTCCCTCGGCAAGTGTGTGGGATTCCCCAACGGAGTGTTTTTCGCACCCACCCGAGGGCTCCACCTCGCCCGTGTTGTACGCGAAACATCCCCCGGTCGAAATGACAGTGGAACATATCCAGACAACTATCGCTGATTATTGTGCTGCTGCCAAGACCGCCATTGAAATTGGGTTCGATGGTGTCGAAATCCATGCTGGTAATGGTTACTTGCCTGAGCAGTTTTTGAGCTCGAACATCAATAAGCGAGAGGATGGCTATGGTGGTACCCCCGAGAAGAGGTGCCAGTTTGTCTTTGAGCTTATGAGTGCTGTTGCTGCGACGGTTGGCGAGGAGAATTTGTCGATTCGCTTGTCGCCGTTTGGTTTGTTTAATCAGGCGCGTGGGGAGCAGCGTTTAGAGACCTGGTCGTACCTCTGTGAGGGCTTGAAGAAGTCCTTGCCGGCGCTGTCTTATGTTAGCTTTATTGAGCCGGTATGTTGTCTCTCTTTTAATTCTGCCTGATTTCCCCTGCTAACTGAGTCAGCGCTATGAGCAAATCTTCGATGTTGAAACTAAGGACAAGTTCCTCGAGAGCTGGGGTCTCGCAGACGTGACCCTCGATCGCTTCCGTCAGATCTTCGGCTCCACCCCCTTCTTCTCTGGTGGTGGGTGGAATGAAGAGAACTCCTGGGGAGTGGTCGAGTCCGGCAAGTATGATGGTATGATCTATGGCCGGTACTACATCAGCAACCCGGACTTTGTCCGCCGCTTGAAGGAGAAATTGCCCTTGACTCCTTATGACCGAACTCGCTTCTATGGTCCATTCGAGGATAATGCTTTCCACTACGTCGATTACCCTACTGTGGATCAGAGCTAGGGTAGTAGAATATAGATAGAGATACGTTAGAGATAGATCCGTACATAGTTGGGTGGCATTTGTTCTCGCATCCTGCCCAGGTGGTCCAAGGTGCTTTCCTCCACGTTTACCATAAATTGAAACTTGAAAGACTGGCGATGATGTTAGATATATTTGTCTAATTGATTCAATACAAACCTGTTTAAATGTGTCATTAATTGTTACTTATCGTGACTATCGTCTCTAGGCTACATGGTGGAGCTTGGAAGCACCGGCCAAAAGGTCTGGAACTATTCCCCGGCCCCCAAGGTTTGCTAGCCATAATATCGGGTCTTGCGCCATATGGACATGCAGGAGTATGGCCGAGCACCACAGTGGAACCCCTGACACAATGAAGATCTACAGCGGTATCATAAGTATTTGACCCCCGGTACTTTGACCTAGGACCCACTATTTCATACTGCCGAGCAGAAACCTCAGAACTTCAGTTTCAATCTAATAGCTAGTAGGGTATCCTTCATAATTAGAAACATCGTCCTCTACCCCTTTACCGCATATCAAAGGCATATTTAAGCACAAGAATGTCAAGTTGTATTAGAATGCGTTGGTATATAGCGTGTATACTATCCTGTTAAGACGCGCGAGGTTATAAGTTAACCTAATCAAGTAGACAGTATGATCGGCGGTCAAAGCTCGAAGTACCGGAAGTCAAATACTTATGAATACACCACTGTATTGATTGAATCTTGGCGTATGCGTGTACTTGTACTTTGGCCGAAGCGATATTGAGATCGGCCTAGCAGGCTGCGCTCGCCAAGTGCCTGTATTTCGGAATACACCGGTTTCAGTTGACGTTATGGCCATCTTGATTGCGGCTATTGAGTATACATGCGAGTGAAAAAGAAGGATTTAGTAAGTCTGCGAGCTGTTTCATATCTGAATGATACTATAAACGGACCATAGATTGAAACTAGTTGGTTAAGGAATATTTCCATTACCTACTAGGATGATGTTCGAAGGATTAAAGGATTGTCTCATTATTGAATGATTACCTTGGAACAGCTAGCGGCGGTAGCTAGAAAGAGGAAAGATCTGAGTACGAAAAGCATCCAGTTTAGTGTTCATTTTGGTTCTAATACACCGTAGAAATTATGAGGGGTAAGAAGCCCAGAACTCATTGTACCGCTTCCTTATAGATGTTGCAAACCTAGAAAGTATCATTAATAACGCTGCGGGTAGCGGAGATCTCGACATACTCTGGCCTGGTCATTCCTTCAGAAGTCGGCAACAATATCGAGAATCCCGCTACCTACAGCTCTACTGATAATACCGCCTTGTCCATACACAATCTAATATTAACACAGAGACTGAATATTAAGGAACTATAGTAGATACAAGACTGGTCCCTTTTATCCCTCAGGAAGGTGTAATCTCGATGCTCAGTCTGTAGTACAGTTGGGTGCTGAAACCTAATGTTGTACAGGACATTCCCATCACACAGGATCAAGAAATGTCCTAACAATTTATCTGCTAATAATACAAATATAAATTCAGACACAAAGAAAAGATAATTGGAAATAAGCTAGGCATATAAAATTGGCGAAGCAGGCTGTACGGCATCCAGCGAGGTGAAACTGCATTGCCCTTCGTGATCTTCATAGCCGCTCTGATCGATGTCCCAATCTGGTGGCGGATCAGTCTCTCCCCACGCCAATTGACCCAAGGCTGCAGTGTCTGTATCATCCTTGGGAGGGTGGCAGGCGGCGCTGGTTGCAGCACCCCAAGACCCGACTAAAGGCATTGTAGACTTGAATCTCCGAAAGGAGAGAGCAACCAAAAAGGAAATTATGAAGAACCCAACCACAACGGCAAAAAGCAACGGAAAAGGCGTCAGGGCTAGCGAACTGGTCTCCATGTCATAGAGTGGTTGATCATCCACGCTGTAAGGTGTCATCCGAACGCAATATATGCTCTCTGAAACAAGCCAATGGAGTATCATGTAAAGTACCATTATAGGAATGACGTACTGATAAGGCACACTGAGCCAGTAGGTTGAATGCTGCTGGCTGCCTTTGACGGCCAGGTGACTCGAAGCGGCTTGCGACCTACTCCATAAGAGCTATACTCTGCGGCCGCCAGCGTACTAGTAAGCACACTATCATAAAAATAGTGGCTAACCGTGACCAACAATCGGGCTGAGTTTGTAGTGAGTACAGCGCTCATCGGAGACCAACCTGAGCTGCTAAAATCTTGGTAAGTTCTGCTCACGCTCTCCGGGTCCCAAAATTGATTAAATTGAATAATCCGCCTAGACCGAATCCATTGCATGAGCATAAGTACAATACCTATTATGATTGATACCGAACAACTAAAGTCTCAGTTGGTTGATTTGCCCCTAATATCAGGGGGTCGGTCTTTAAAAACTGACCAGATTAACGTGACTAGCCACCGTTTCATGCTGGAAGCCTTTCTCCACTGCTTGCTGCGTGATAGTTGTCTGTATGTAATGACTTGTTCTTGGCCTCCTAGGTGCTTCCAGTGCCCGTTTGAATGCACCTCGAAGAGGCCCAGCACACTCCCTTTGTTGCATTATCCGGTTGTCCTAGAAACGATGCCGCTGCGTCACCTGTTGTGAGAAGTGGCGGCATCCGAGAACGATTGACCCAAGCTGCAAACACCATTGCAATAACCTTCGCTAGTCCGGCGAGTGAAATAATCACACAGATAACCGGACTGTAAAGAAGTTGACAATGCTCCACGGCCTTGATTGCTAGGCACTCGCTAAGATGCTCGTAAACAATATCGGTGTTTTGGCAGCTCATACATGACCTTAAATCTCGTCCTGATGTTAGTGAGAATGCCAGCTACAGCTTGCTATTCCGTGCGTGGGTATTTTAGGTGACTGGCTCTGTATCGTTCACTGTTGGGAAGATCTATTCGTATAGTTCCTTTAGGTTTCCCCTCACATGCCGTCAAAGAACCGACAATTAACAAGCTGGTCTTGGGATGAATATTAAGAAAACATTGGCAATACCTAGAATGTATAGCTCGGAGTGAGGTATACCAGGGAGAGGAAGGGGAAGAACAAACCTTGGAAAACCGGAGTACCCTTAATGAATCAAGCCATAACGGTTACCGAACCACCTGAACGCTTGTTCGCAACTTTATTTCAATCGCCGACAGCTCTTCCTTCTCGGAGAAAGATCATCCGAGACCCCGCCTCCTCCCCCCCCAAAAAGCCCGGAGTATTTACAAGTTTATCAGAACACCCAAGATCTGCAGATAATTGAAGCATAGCTTTCCAATGTGCAAAATGGTGTCGGCAGAGGAACAAAAAGTACGTGCTACGATTATATCCAAAATCAAGTGTTGACATGTCATGCTCGAAATAGACCATCAATGAGCTCCAGGCGAACTGGATCTGGGTCCCAAACTGGCTTGATTCTTCAGACCAGAACACTGCTGGTAAGATTGTTCATTTCACTCGCTCGATCAATTTGCTTTCGCGACCGACGCGCTCATTGCTTCATTTTTCGGCCGACACGCGATACAAGCTCTATGTCAATGGCCAATATGTTGCGGTTGGACCGACTAGAAGCAGTCCGTTGATTTGGTACTATGACTCATTGGATATTGCGACCTACCTGACAGAAGGTCAAAATGAAATCCGATTCGTAGTGGTCCGATATTTCGCAGCGTCGAGGAGTGCGATGCCTTTCGAGCGGACTGCTCTTCCGGGCTTGACAATCATCGGAAATATCGAAACAGACTCAGAAGTCATTGATATAAAGTCTACTAACCAATGGATGGCGTATGTGGATGAGAGTATCAAATTTCCAATGGGCTTGCCCGACGATGTGTTCCTCCATGTAAGAGCTAACCCCGGATCGAAGGTTTGGTGCTATGCTCACCTGGCATCTACAGATCAGTGAGCGCATTAAGCCAAAAAAGCCCAGCTCTCCAGTGAAGCCACTTGCATACAACATGAAGGCACTGAATGGCGACATACCGCCCTGGCATCTGCGTCCACGTTCTATACCGATGCCCGAGTCAACAGCAATTCTTGTCAACACAGTAAGATCATGCAAGAGCACCATCGACACAGAAAAATGGACCGCATTCCTTTCCAAACAAAGCCAGCTTACTCTTTCTGCAAATTCGAATCATACGCTCGAGGTTCAGGCTGATGTGAACTCAACCGCATTTCTGCGGTGGGCCTTCAAGGCAATCGAAAGGCCTTCTCAAATCCAACTGCGAGTGACGTACTCAGAAGGATATGAACTCGAGCCTCGCTCGTACCCCTTCTTTCGATCCAAAGCTGACCGGCTGGATGCAACTGTTGGTCATATTATAGGCCCATATGACGAGGTTATGCTCGACCTTCCCAATACCCAGAGCGTCATCTACGAACCCTTCTGGTTCCGCACATTCCGTCTGATGCGAATTGAGATCACTGTCGGATCTGAGCCGATTAAGTTAGTGTCATTCGATGCGACTCAGGTCAACTATCCCATGGCAGTCAAGGCAAGTTGGAAGCAGCCTAGCGATACACAGAGCGAGAATATCTGGGATGTGTCGATCCGAACCATGCGCAACTGCATGTTCGATGGATATTCTGATTGTCCATTCTACGAACAACTGCAGTAGGCTCCACCCCAAGCCTGTGATGAACTCCAATTAACATATCTCATAGATACTCAGGAGACACCCGCTCAGTCGGCCTATTTCACTACCTCTTATCCGGCGACGATCATCTAATGCGACAGGCCATCACAAACTTTGCTGCCTCAGTGACACCGCTAGGTCTCACACAGTCCCGATTCCCATCACACGTACCCCAAGTTATTGCAGGCTTCTCTCTCTACTGGATCTTGCAAGTCTGCGACCACCATCTCTTCTTTGGCGATACACGCTACGCTCGAGGATTTATCCCTCGCATTGATGGAATCCTCGATTTCTTCGATGCCCATATCGACGAGCTGGGCCTCGTCAGCGGACTACCCGAGGTAGTGTGGCAATACGTCGACTGGGTGACAACCTGGGGTGCGACAGACGAGCATCCCGACAAGGGTGTTCCCACTTCGGGTCGAAAGACAAACCGACATACATACTTCAGCATGTTGTATGCGTGGGTTCTCCAGAAAGCTGCCAGACTCGTACGTGATGTTGGGCGACCGGGACATGCGGCTGAGTACGAGGAGCGTGCTGCATCGCTTTTACTTGCTATTCGGAAAAATTGCTATGACGGGTCATTTTTCACAGACTCCACAGTTGATGTGGCCGATGAGCATTCATATTCGCAGCACTGCCAGGTTTTTGCAGTAATCTGTGGAGCGATGAAGCCTGAGGACCGAGGGCGAATCTTGACCGAATCGTTCACAAACGATCGCTTCTCGAAGTGCTCGTATATGATGCGTTTCTATGCATTCCGGGCGCTTGCTTTGGCTGGCGATGATGTTTATGACTCGTTTTGGGAACGGATGTGGGTTCCCTGGCGTGGGATGTTGGCAAATAATCTTTCAACTTGGGAAGAGGATGATGTTAGGCAACGCTCTGACTGCCATGCCTGGGGGAGTGTGCCGATTTATGAGTATTGCACTGAGTTGGCAGGTGTGCAGCCCATTGCTTCGGGGTCTTCGAAGATATCTTTCAAGCCTCGAGTTCTATTAACCGACGCTTTGGAAGCGAAGGTGGCACTGGGGAAGGATAATCTTGCTATGATCTCATGGAAGTCTGGTGACGGTGAGAAGACAGTAGAACTCAAGCTCGAGAAGGCTGTTGAGGTTGTCAGTCAATTACCGGGGGGCAAGAGCGAGGAGCATGGTCTTGTGGATTATATTAGATTGTCATGTAAGTGTTAAGATGTCTTAATTTCACCATTTCTTTCAGACAGTCCCTTCGGAACTAAAGGAATCAAGACTGCTTCAAGTATGCTCTATGTTGTTTGCAAAAAGGTGATGAGTAAGATAAAAAAGTAAACCAACAAGACGTCAATTTCTTCCTGTCAAAAGATGGAAATCATCACCAAATTGCCACATCGGCCCAAATAGGAACTTCGGGGTAGAAAACAACTAAATTATTTAAAATATGTTAAATTTTAATCGATAATTAACGCACCTTGACATAATATCGACGCGCATTGATAACTAGTGGCTGCTTTGCTTAGCTTCATGTGTTCGAGCCAAAGTGACCAGTTAATTGATGCTACAATTAGGCAGGGACAACCATCTCATGCTCCTCGCGCTGTTCATTCGAACGCATCTCCACCTCAGTGACATATCCCTTAAATTTGCGAAGGTTGACCTTCTTCTCAAACCTTGAAGTCCAAACATGTTAGTTCCGGTAGAAACCAGAGGGTAAATACACAGGATATAGGAAGATTTGACTTACATCTCATCAATCTCAGCAGGTGTGCGGCGTGTCACCTCAGGAAGAATGAACCAAGCGATAATCACGGCAAGCGTACCAGTACCAGCGAAGCTATTTGTGAGAAATGAAATT
>ERZ1673737.2319-NODE-2319-length-16240-cov-4.184492_pt1 | contig 16240 bp, 10 predicted proteins | sample MGYA00580211_ERZ1673737 | MGnify/ENA primary metagenome ERZ1673737 (study PRJEB41218, sample SAMN15661789) | gut metagenome | host: Homo sapiens | place: Canada: London | collected 2015-08-20/2019-03-30 | study: EMG produced TPA metagenomics assembly of... | reverse complement strand
TATTTTCCTAACTTTTCCTTTTTAATTGCGGGGCAGGGGTGTTTGTTTCGAGTAAATCATTTGTGATCTATTCCCTAAGCCTGCAGCCTTCAATCATTTATTGCAGCCCACCACCAATATGGTTTGGAATGATACTTTGCACAGCATACAACCAGGGTCAGCTTCATCTACAATCCTCAACAATGGCGTTTACCAGCCTTCCACCAAAACCGTACTCCCGGAGGACGGTGTTTACCAGCCTTCCACAAGAACTGCACTCCCGGATGACGGCCTCTATCATCCAATGAGATATGCCGGTGGACAGAATCAACCTATTGTGCCGAACGCCGTTGCTCTTCAATTGGACACACAAACGAAGGCAGCTACCAAAACACCTTCAACTTTGAATGGTCTTCCCGAAGTTCCATTGCCACTAGCGACTGCCCAGTCTGTCATCTTCGCTCTGCCTTCCATCCAGCAGAATACACTCAACGGAGCAAGTCAGCCCACTTTTGCTCCGACCGCAAGTGAAGATGCAAAGATGCCAGAAAGAACAGCGACTTTTCTACCGATTCCAGTCAAGGCAGAAAGATTCGACAAATCAGACAAATCAGACAAATCACACATCTATGCTATACTCAGCGTGCTGGCAGTTACCTTTCTCATCGCAGTTTGTGTTCTCGCCTGGCTGCGCAAGCAGAAAAAGAAGAGGGAAGCAATTCTTCTAAGGTTTCACAATCAAGACAAACCGTCATTGGATACTTCCAGTCTACATAGCGGGCAACTCAAAACATTACTGTCGAGGATGAAGAGCAGAGGTGCTGCATCCGTCGAGACAGTCATCAGATCAGCGCGAAAAGAACACAGCGGCGATGTTGGAACATGGCCTATGAATTGGTGGACGGAAGAATCCAAGGAAACCCAGAAATCTCGCAATGCGCATCCACACACGAGCTACAGAGGCTTCGATCGCCGGCTCCTGAAAGACTTGATTTTGCAAGCCAAAAGGACCAGTGTGGCCATGTTTTACGCCCTTTCCGGCATGCTCAGGCAGCGAGAACCCCCAAAGGCTCATTCGCGACCCCGTGAATCACGGACAAGTGATGTTTGGTCAGCAACTATCAACAGCAGTGCTGAAACGATTTTCCCCGGCCTCCTCTACAGCCCAATCCTCGTGACAGGCGCCTCTCACTCCGTTTGCAAATGCATCCAAGAACCTACACCGGCTGTGCTTCCAATGCAACAATGCTTAGAACCTCTCTGTCTGAGTGAAGTCCTCTCCACGACCGATGAAAAGGTGGATCAGTTGAGTGACTGCAATGAAAGTTCTTGCACCGTTAGCAGGGTGTCTACTACATCAACGAGATCGGGGCCTAAGCAGCCGACAAACAACGTGTATCAGGACCTCAGACCCAAGTTGTCCAGCATCAGCCTGTTCCGGAAGGATGTATATCAAGTTCAAATGAACCATGAATCCCGAAACGAGAGCCAATTGAGCCTTTGTGAGGGCCAAAATGTTCTGATCACTCAAATCCTTGATGATGGTTGGGTAAGTCGCCTCCCGTGCAATTATGGACTAAATGATGGGCCTGGACACTAATCCCTGAACAGGCATACTGTCAGATAATCGGAAGCAAGAAAGAGGGACTTGCCCCACGTGCATGCATCTCTGCTTGGCCTGTAAAACGCCTGATTACCCCGCCGGGTCAAGCAGCAAAGCCCAGCTATTCACCACCGTGGACACCTGTATCGCCAGTCTCATGGGGTCAACCACGCTTTTACGCCTACTGCTAATGTGTATTCAGCCTTTGAAATTCTTGTATTTAGCTTTCGCCTCTAGGATGAAATGATCTATCCATAGGCGCAGATATTATGTGTTGTAATAAAGCCCATCATCGAGCGCCAGATTTGGGGCTCTACCTTTTCTTTCACCCTTGTGGGTCTCTCCTTTCTGTTCGAACGGCACCTTAGCCGAACTCAGGACTCAGACTAGTTGAAATAAATTTGCCTAGTAAGCCGCCTTGTGTAGATTAAAGCACAGCGAGGCACTCCATCAGCGCTCGAAATAATACAAAAGCAGTAGGAAATTTCATCATAAGTGAGGGGAAGCCCGCGCAGTGACCGTTTTTCCTTCGTATTAGGGTTGCGCTATGTGCTTATGTCTCGCTTCGCGTCTTGAGTGGTCGGGACTTTCGGCCAAATCTTTGAATTCAGGGGTGCCTCTCTGTGGCAAATACTTGGTGAGGAGAAAATGGGCGATTACAGCTTGCAGTGGACGAGATATGATAGTCAAATGATAACTTGTGAGGTTATCATATTTCTCTCTCAAATGTACCAAGCTCAAATGTGATAAAAACCCTCCACCGAAGTCTTACAATGCATGTGGGGGACCCAGGGAACTGGGTGATCTGCATTCCCAGTCTTCCGAAGTTTGAAAACGTTCGGAAGACGCTAAGCGCTGCCTTGCTTCCAGCCCACGACATATCGTTTTGAGGAACAGGTGCATATTACCCCCCGATTGAGCAGGAGACTATTTAACACGTATGAGGCTCACACGAGATTTCTACCATTGGTACATTCTATCGCTTCCAGCCGAGCCAAAAGTCCGAAATTCAAGGCATGTGCCAAGGTAATGGTTCGGCGCATGAACCTCTCAACATGGGTATGTGAGGAGCCATTCTGACAGACGCATACCTCAGGATGTGGGCGCCCAGTGACTGAAGTTAGGGTGCCAGTTATAAGTGCCGCTATGCCCTAGACTTCGGCTTTCTTGACTAACTTTGTTCCATGACACCTGGATCTGCAGCGGCAGGGATGCAGGGATCGACTCTATAAATACCCGTATCTGCTTTTCCCACCAAAACCCCCGGCCATTACGGGTCTTTCTCACTTAATCAACCGTCCGAATGTCGCTGGTTACTAATTCTTCAGATGTGGCAATCGTTGATTGTAAGCCTCCCTCCTTTTCCGCTCATTTCGACGGCTAGTGAGCCCTCCCCGTCCAGAGTATTCGTCGAAAAAGGCTAGGGCGGCGATTCATGAGGGGCTGAATAGCACTATTCGTTTCTTTCACGGACCACTGTTCTTCAAGAAACCCGGCTAATATAGCGTTCGATAGCATCTCTGTCAATGCACGACCGAGATGAGAGGGGCTTTTCACATTTTGCAGTCATTTTTATTGACCAAGCAGGCAACCTGCGCCATGAAGCCTCCCCTTCCATCTCCGAAAGTCGCGAGCGCATCCTGTCCCCAAGAGTCACAAATGAGTTTCTGCAAGCGGTCGCGAGATCCGAAGACAATCGCGCCAAGATTCAATGTTGGTGCCACCTTTTTCGTGCGATCCCATCCGCTGGGCTAACCCTAAGGAACTGACATAGGCGCACAAGCAACGCCGCCTCATGGGCTGCCAAGTACCCAACCCTCTTCCCAACCCAGTCAAACCTATACCACCCAATGCACGGGTCTTTCACCGACCCAGGCTCACATCGACGGACGCATAGCACCAACACCTCATGTACTACCAGTCATGTGGCCAGGAGAGCTAGTCCACCGGTCTGTCAGGGAAAGTGAGCTTTTGCAGCACAAAGCTACATCACAGAATGAAGAGATCTTGTTAAGTTCCAAGAATCTCATGGTATCGCTTGGCAACGCAAGTCTGCTTCGTCGGTACTACGAAAAGGTTTTCGATAATTTACAGCAGACCAATTGCAGAATCCTTGCAAAGGTGTATGTCAGACTTGTCGAACCTCGCAAACAAGTCAAATATCCTTACAATGGACGAAAGACTGTGTCGGGAATAACAAAGCAGTGGAGTCCCGATGAGACCAAGCCGCCATGGTGGCCGTCAGAGGTGAGGCATCGAGAACCAGATCATCTCCATAAAGTTGGTAAGTAATCTAGCCTCTCTCCATCCTACGGCAAGTCTAAACTATTTCATCAGAGCGAATCGAACTCCTCGTCCATATCCTTTGCGAACTACGCGCCAGCCACGGAGTCACAGCGCGGAGACTGAGAGCGGCAGATGAGACCATCCGGCGGCAGATTTCTCCAACCGATCGGGTAAATCTACTGGATGAACTATACTACGTCAGAGAGAAGGAAGAAAAATTACTAGATGGTCTTCTGGGTATGTATGCGCAAATCACATGTGGAGCCGAGCCTGATGATTTGCAGACATGAATACAAGGGTCTCGATCTCGCGCGACAATCTGCCCGACGACTTGGAAGTTGCAATTATTCAAAGCCAGATATGCATAAGGGGCTCTCCAGCCAGCCAAGAGCCTAGGACCCAGCCACCATCTCAGGACTCTCCTCTACTTAGTGGTCCAACACAAGGAGTTGCACATTTTGTGTCTCCAGATCCTGGTGCAACAGATAACAACACAGCACATTATACTCACCAGTGTCCCTTCACTGGCCCTCAGTCTGCTGCCATTTCAACGTCTATATTCCCTCCAGGTCTGGATCAAAGCAATCCATATGCTCAGACGACCTCTCTTTCCACCCCAAACTCTGTGCCCATGCAGCATTACTTTCCCAGGCACACCGGCTATCAATCCCTTCTGCCAGACCCTTCCCAGGGAATATCAGCTCACCGGATAGAGGATTTTCAAAGCGCAAGCCGGCCTAGGGTAGAAACATTTGGAGAAAGCATGAATGTCCATGGATCCACTCAAGTGCCGGAAGGTTGCGGCTGGTATTGATGTGGGAGAGCCCTTTTGTCCAGTATCAATACTCAAGCACTGTCTAAGCAACAAAAGAGACAGGGCATGAATCATTGTCACAGGCGTCCCCGAGAAGTTCATTTTTAAAGTCATAGCTTCACCAACCCCTGTCAAGCTTTCGCAGCTCGTGCGTACATAAATGGCTTTCGTTCATGTAAAATCAGCTATGAAAGTTTGTGCGGTCAGTGCAGTATATTTTCCCTATGAATGCTGAAAGTAACATGGTGAACTGGATTGGAGACCCATGGGTGAGAACGTTAGTTTACCCCACTGCTTCCATTGAAATTGAATTGCCAACCCATATTTCAAGGACAAGAGCTCTACAACTCTAGAAAACATATTTCTAGTATATTTGGTTCGTCTCATTTGCTTTATACAGATTTAGCCAACAGAGCATCATTAGAGGAAATCCCGTCTGGCTCTGCATCTGTCTAAGCCCACCAATGTCCCTACCGGCAAAACATTTATTTGATAGAGCGTATGCTACCAGCCAATCTCCAGAAATAAGTTCGGAGAAGTATCTAGTCTATTTGCTAGACTTATTTTCCTCTGTTATCGCCATAAAGCCGACCGTGAACCCAAATTTGTATGTATTGAGGACGCGCAACCTGGGCTTTCATGATGGTTCCGAGCTTAATTTCGGTATATACCTGATGATTAGATTTGCCTTCTGCAGACCTTTCTGCACCAAAAGATGAACCGACTTCTTATCTCCGGTTCTCTGATCTGGTGATGTAAGGGGTTCGACGCGCACTTCGAGCTGGTTACGAATAACTTAGCTTTCCCCTAAGCTTGGAATGTAACGGCTCGCTAAAATTACAATTGACCGAGGAGAATCCGCAAGTACCATTGATCAGTTTAGACCGGACGCGGCGTTCATCATAGTTGGCACTAGCCTTTCCACAGGTGTTAACCGAGCCCCTGGACTTGAAGGTCTCATAGAAGTGGAGAATCGAGATCTTTAATGCAGTTTTCGCAGGACCTAGCAGACCAACAGAGTATAGGAAGTTCTAGCTATAGTGTTAAGAACTATTCAGAGAACCCGTATTTGTTTCAGAAGTACAAGAAGCAATCAGCAGATCAAAAGGTCGTTCTCGCATTTGCGTTGAGGGTGTGGGAAAACCCGGGGGGAGAAAACCGCACCCGAAGCGACCGAAGCTTGACTAAATATAAAGATTTCGTAGGCTTTGTTCCAGTGCTCTTTGCAACTTTAATGCCTCTAGCCGGTTGGTTGCATAGATGCCTCAATTCCTTTCATGATCTCCTCTCTTCGATGACGAGCTAGGCATATCACCCTCCCCCATAAACTCAGTCAGACCGTTCCTTCTCTTACTACAGTTCATACCGATCATCGTCGTCAGGGCACTCTACCTCATTGAACTTAACCGAGATGGTCTGCTGCCCGTTCAGACTCAAATAGGGGTACTGGAGGCTATTGATCTCCAGTCCGTTATAATTATTCTTTTCGTCAACAAGATGGAGTCGTACGTAACAAACGCCACCAGGAGCGAAGGGGACATCACAGTCCCTAAACGCCTGGAAGCGCAGATAATTTGTGTACCCGCCGAAACTGGGGTACATATAGCCGTATTCATTACCTGCGACCGTATTCTTGCCCTTGGCCCAGGATGAGCCCTGGAAGTCCTGCAGATAGAACTTTCCGCGGTGCTTTACCTGGCCTCCGCCGGAACAGTGATCTCGTTCTTGACAGAGACGGAACGGCCGCCGGTAGTTCTTAGACCCGAACTTCAGGTAGCTGTACACGCCACCATCGGAACCCAGGTGCTCGTCCTTCGGGTCGGTGAAATAGTAGCACTGGCCATAGCGGATGTCGGAAGTTGGGTGCGGTCCGTCCTTCGCGAGCTGATAGGCTGCTGCGTGGGCTTGGAGGGAGTTAGGTTCTGGGGCAGGAATAGGAGCTGGATGATTTCCATCGTCAATCATGTTGAATTGAGGCGGCAGCATAGGGTTGGCGGCAGCGTAGAGGTTTATAGTGACTGCCGGGAGGGCCAGCCAAGCCTTCAGGATGGAGGTCGAGGAGGGAAGATACATTTTGATTTATTAGAAGAGGCAGTAGTTGGCAGTTGCGCGGGGTTGTATGGCAGTGCAACAAGGGAACAGGTCTGTTATATGGTAGGGTAAGAAGGATTCTTCCTGTTACAGTGACGTGAAACGATTTTATAGCAAGTATATAGTATAAGGTTTAATTTGAGTAACTTCTATCAGTTTCATTAATGACATCAGGGGGATTGCAAACGTACAGACTAGAGACCGTGTCTAGATCAGAGACTGTGTCATAGTTACGCAAAACTAATTGTCGAATATCAGCAGTGAAATCTTACCGCTATGGTAGAATGGTTCAGCGAATACCTTACCCACCATATGTTTTATATGGAAACGCTTCTTCGGAGCACAGGGAACGTCATGTGACAATACTGGTGTGGTAGGATAAAACACCACCAGAAATAGCCTCCTGGCATAATCAACCAACCGTAGCGTGCTTCCAGGTGCTTGTTCCCTTGATACTCGCCGATACGCATCGCCATCAGGTCGACAGTAATCCCTCTATCAAGAATACGTGTACCAAAATTCTATCTGATAAGGAACCTCTCAGCGAAGCCTATTCAACTATATGTGTGACTAATTCATCTAAAATTGAGATTGAAGCTTTGAGCTACGGTGAAATGGGCATCGGTAAACCAGGGTCGGGCCTTACCGCAGCGGGCCTGCCGCAGTTCCGGCGAAACTTTTACAAATTACTGTTTGCGGCGGAGGGAGAACAATGGTTCAAAATTCTATCGAACTTACTTGTGTCGTATTCGTCCCTTTGATGACGCTGAGAGATAAGCAAGGCTCGACCTCGATGGGTCTATATAGATACTTATAGTTTCGGAAAGCCGGTGCTTTTTGTTACGTCGGTATTACACATTGTTAAGTCAACTATTATGTGGGGTTAGTCAATGGGACTTATTTTAAGCACAGTATAATCGAGATGATTAATCAATGAGAGGTCTTGAGTACCATACACGAGACATTGAATGGTGACGTAGGCCGTTCCGTCCGCAATAATCACATTCAACGTCCCGTTTATTGACCAGATGTAATTGACGGAAGCGATAATCAAATAAGATGTGAATTTAGGGGTCATAATTCCATCCAATCACAACCAGATTGAGAATTATGTCTGCACCTTCCTAATTTTAGTACCTATATAGCCAGCTATGACGGAAGTGCAGGGAAAATCTAGAATCTACCCCTACCGACGCCATTGTGCATAACGCCCTAGTACCACAGTGTCAATTAAGCCTCTGTGGTGCCAGCCACACCTGGGGATACAGATAGGAAAACATGGCTGTCAAGTATGTTCGGCACTGCCAAGAAATTCAACAGTGTTCTCAAATGGCATGTTTGACTTCATCCCAGCAGCCCATTCATTGATATCGCGTAAGAAGCGACGAGCTGTTCCCAATTTGACACTGTGCTAAACGAAGAAGCCAGAGTCTGGGTCCTCGAGTATCAGTTTAATGTCTAGGTGATTCTCCAAAGTCACCTGGCATATTTTCAGAAAATCAGCTTTATACGCCTCGTCGGTAGCGCATTATTTCAGCCATATGCAGTATTCAATATATACTGACTAACGCTGGGTATCCCAAATCAAAAGCGACAAGTGATTTATCAACATCAATACCAACAAGAAAGGAGCAGAAATAAGTATACCGTAAAAGATGTAAGCAACAAAAGCCTCCCGAAAAATACAGATACAATCACCACGCAAATACGCGAGGACAACGCTGCATCGCTAATGACAACGCTGCATCGCTAATGACAACTATGCTCCGTAACAAAAGAACAAGATCGAAAAAAAAACAAAGATCGAAATCTATACTCACTTCTCGGCCAAAGCAGCAAGCAAAGAAGTTGACAACGGCGAGTTAGCCATCCTCATAATCCGCCGATGACTATATCCGACACAATGACTGGAACGGGTTCCACCACCAGCATTCCCAGACCCAAAACCAGCATTCGCCCTCGAATTCCTCCGACAAGGCTGCGGTCTCTGTTCAGGAGTCGGACAGGCACCCCGATCCAAAGCCTGGGATTGACTCTGCCTCCTTGCCCGAGTCTGCAATTGCAGTTGCAATGAAGAGTCCGCACGCCGATCCCTTTCTTCCTCATCCATTATTCCATCACGCACCTCTTGAAGTGTGATCCCCGACCTTGGTCTTTGAGCACGGCGAATCTCTCTTTGTCGTTGTGGCGTTTGAGGTGAAGAATGACCAAAGTCATCCACGTTTTCAAGCCCAGAGCTTTCTTCTTCGCCCATGAAGACGTCGTCGTTATCTGTTGACGGGTCTTTCGTTTTGAGATTTGGATGAGGGACGTTTCTCAGTTGAGACTGGGGCTGGGGCTGGGACTGCTTTGAGCTTTCCGTTCGCTGCGCAAGCGGTGATGCACAAGGACTGCGTGTCTTTCCGTTCATGTTCATCTTGTGGTTGTGATTCGGGAGATGTGATGACGTCGGGCTATCTAGTAATAGTCTGATATTGAGGGTATTTGTTGCTGCCTCTGCTGTTGAGAGACCTGTCATACTGGGTGCTGTGGCTATGATAGTTGGGGTAGAGGCTCGGGGTGGAGGTTGATATTGAGGTTGTGTTTGGCTTCGGCCTTGGTCCTGGCCCTGGTATTGACTTTGGGTGTTGTTCCATAGCTGTTGAAGGGTTGTTTGCAGGAGATTATTTTGTAGAGATAGGCCATTGTTCTGGAGGGAGAGATTGTTTGTTTGATTTTGGAGTTGTTGCTGATATGGATTAATGGAACCATATTGACCGGGATAAGGTTGCTGGGGTCTGTTTTCTGGGAACCCTGGGTCTACTGGGATTTGCATCTTCGTAAGGAGGAAAGAAAATATTAGCGTTTCTTGTCATTGGATACGTGGAACCTGCTGGTCAGCTCATGAAGTTAAACATACCTGACGGCTGAACTTCCTTCCAGGCATAGAAATGTAATCATCAAACTGACTCTCAAGAGCAGCAAAATTGAATCCCCGGACTGGATCCACAGGTTTAAACCGCTGACCAACCTCCTGTTGAAAGTCGACACCCCGTCGAGGCGCAGGCTTATACGCAGACATGTTGAGCATCCAACTCGGGTAACTTCCAAACCAAACATCGATAACAGGCTCGACCTCAATCGACAAAGCGAGCCGGCTATCGACCGTAGGCTTTTGAACCAACATGACGAAGGTGAACTCACGCGGTAGACCGGATTTCTGCAGGTTATTCTCCTCCATGGACCAAACAATCTCCCCAGCCTCAACGTCGAAACTTGCTCCTTTTTGGCTCTTCAGCGTACGCGCTGACCCTTGAATGCGCATCATCTCGTATCGTCTGTACCGGCTGTTGACACTGCCTGAGGGAATCACACTCGCGCTCACTGGCATTTCCGATATACCCAATGACCCCGCCAGACTGAAGGTCCATTCCATCGTCTCTGGCGACACAGTCCCGTAGATCAAACGCGGCGCATGCATGAGGAACCTCGGGTTACCAGGCGGGTATCCATTTGGATAAAGAGGCGACCGAGACATCTCCCTCGCACCATGAACAGAGACCTTGATCGAGGCAGATTTAAAGCGATGAGAGAGAGTATGCGGCGAATGAAAAACGAACCCAATAGCGAGGAAATCAACATGTTCAGCATCCTTGTCAGAAACAGAACTGCTCGAATAAAACCCGTGTTGCAGACGCTCCACGTGCGCGGTAATATATGCATCGCCTGGCAGATGGCGCTCGTAAATACACGCACGGTTGATGAGGAGGCGTGGATTTGCCATGTTGGGATCGGGTGGCTTTTTCTCATTGGGAGGGGCGTCTTCGATGGAGGTTAGGGAGGGTGAATCTAACAGGCGCCCGTTTTGGGCTAATGTTGGTGTATACGCCATGTTGGGATAGCGTCCGCAGTGCGACAAAACTGCTGGGCCCTGCTGAACGTTGTTGTTCACTGTCCATCGGCTCTTCAAATGCCCCGTTTTGTATAGTGCATACAGGTTGAAATTTACTATATGGGCATATATATGATTTTAGTAGACTACAGACAAGATCAGTTTGCATTTTTTGTCATCTCTTGGCGATGATGTTTCCCATCACCTGGAGTGTCAGGTGTGGGATAGGTGTCAGGTGAGCCACTGGTCATACTGGTCACTGTGACGCGGCTCCGGGCCGTCACTTGTGAAATGATATTGTCATCTTCAAACAGATTCAAGTTAAAAATTAGACACATCTTGTATGTAGTTTCACGTTTGTAGTTGAGTTGATGTCGATCCTTGGCGGGGACCGGGGAACACATATCAGAACGGCCGGATTAACTATTCCGCCGGGCAGAACTCAACGCCTCGCGATCTCCAAAGTTCATCAACGATGGGCAATGGTTTAGAGCTCCCTGGTTCTGGTTCATTGCATCTCGTAAAGGATCTCCTTTGCTTTTTTATTATCATTGTATGTATGCCTGATCGGGGTGCGCGACTTAAATTCCGACCTCGCCTGCTAACAACCGCCAGATTGTTCCCTGTACTATAGCATATACTGGTGTTTTTTGCGGCTCCTGCGCAATCAGCTTGTTTGATTTGTCTTATTTCTTTCCTTGAATCTGCACCGTGGATCACCGGGAATTCTCACTCTAAACAGATCTTGTTTATGCTTCCCACTGCATTATCACCCGGATCCTGAGGTGGCATTGCATAGCCCGAAACCAACTGTGCATGTGCAAAGATTTGATACAAAGCGATTGTGATACTTGAGATTACCGGCTTTATTCTCTATCCGGCTTGTCGATACTTCACCTGTCCATCCAACTTTCTTTTCATCTGTGTCACCATGATCGCCTCATGTGCAGCTCAGCTGCCACTTCGGGCAAGTCGGCAGGCATCTCAAATTTTGCTACGGGATACACAGATTCCAATCAGATGTAATGTGTTCCGGGCGGAGGCTCTTCAGAGAAGTGGACTCCACTGCATGGCCACAACCCGGCCTTCCACATTGAGCCAGTTGCCAACTGGGTACGACACGCCCTCTCATCTTCAACTGTACAATTTTAACCATTTTCCAGCGGCCTGAAGAGCCAGGTTTGTCTCCGGACCACTACTCTCATTCCACCATCGTTCTTCGCCCAGCAAAGATGGTCCGGGTCAAAATCTCCAGAAGAAAACAAAACCCCTGAAACGTAGGTGCCCAGCCTACTTCATGTTCCAGCACCTAACAGTCAACTGGAACCTTCATGGGCCCCAACTAATTCGAGGCAGATCTGAGCCTCCTAAGAAAAAACCCATTCTGGCGCGAATTCCCCTCGCCAGCTCACACGAGAATATCTACACTGTCCCGAACATTCTCACCTTTTCCCGGCTACTAGCGGCCCCCTTGGTTGGGTATCTCCTGGTACACAACTACCACACAGCCGCGCTATCCCTGTTCGCATACGCAGGCATCACCGATCTCGTCGATGGCTATATCGCCCGGCGTTATAACCTCCAGACGGTGGTTGGAACCATCATCGATCCTATGGCTGATAAGCTGCTGATGACGATTGGAGTCGCGTGTCTGGCTGTTAACGGGTCTCTCCCTGGTAAGTTTCGTATTCGTGGTCGATATGGACATGCGCGGTTCTTATGTTGACCTTTGCACAGTTTGGTTGGCCGTGATCATCCTCGGTCGGGATGTTGGTCTCGCGATGTCCGCCATCTACTACCGCTGGATCTCTCTCCCTGAACCTAAGACCATGGCCCGGTATTGGGATTTCTCGCTCCCATCGGCTGAGGTTAAGCCTACTGAGATCTCAAAGATCAACACTGCTCTGCAGCTGGTGCTGGTTGGTAGCGCGATCGCACTGCCTGTAGTTCCCGAGGCGTTTGTTAGTGCTTGGCATTTGAGCGAGGCCATGACTGGATTCCAGTAAGTTTCTCTTTCGCTTCATTCTATTCCCTTTCCTTTTTGTGTTGGAAGGCCAGGCTCCCCTGGGCCAAGTTAAGCAACATCAAGGCGTTCTTAAGTACATGCGACCACAGGGTGTGGAGAACAGGGCTTCCCGTCCGCTCAGCCGTACTTAAGCCACACGCCGGTGAGTTAGTAGTTAGGTGGGTGACCACTAGCGAATCCTCACTGTTGCATGTTCTTATTTTTTTTTCCGGTCGCTCAGAAATAGCCCTATGTCGCGTCGCATCTTTCAGCATTTTATCATTTTTGTACTAACCAAAAATCAGGTACCTGGTCGCGGGCACCACCCTCTGGTCAGGTCTCAGCTACGTCTTTTCCAACAACGCGGTAAAGATCCTTTCCAAAGAAGAGATCCAGAAGCGCATCGCCCAAGCCGCGGCCAAGCGCAAGCCTTAATTTGGATATAGCATTTAACCTGAAGGAGTTAGAAGTGTATAGTACTAAATCCTGTAACAGGGATATCGCATATGAAACATCAGAATAAGCCCAACACCGCCCTCGGTTAAGAATTTGTAATGTACGAGTAGCAACCCAAGTGATATGCCCGATGTGTCTCACCGTTCATCGTGCACGTACATATAACTTACATGTCGGACGTAACACGAACATGTGAGATATCTAAAACGTGGCATGCAAACCAGATGCAGTCAGCACAAGCCATTGAAGTGGAGACCTGCAGCTATACGTTCCAGACCGATTCGGCATTTGATGAAAAATGGGAACACAAGAATCGGACAAACTAAGCAGAAGGCGGCCTAATGGCCATGATTCAGGGCTAATGAATACTTAAGCCGCATAAGCGTACATAAGTGTTTTCCGACATCTAGGGCCGGCGGAACTGCCCGTCCACTAGCCGATTTCTCGGGTGTGCAAGTCATGTCGGTTGTCGGTATGGGCCGCAATACATATGTAGTAGTAGATGCGATTAGCAATTATTTGGGACGCCACCGGGCTTGGTTTGGCCGATGTGGGTCGGTCAGATCATAAAAGTCGCCGAACTGCAGGGTTGTGAACGTGTGGAAGTATAACTTGAGTCAGGTTTGTGCGGTGGCGAGCCGGCTTGGTGGGTGGACTTATTCAGGTGCACTGACTTGCATTACTCACAATGAATCACTATTGCGCATGATGGTCCCGTACAGTACTCCTAGGTCCATATATCAATGCCAAATCGTATGAAATGCCAAGAAATAGCTAATATTAGCTCGATTTCCATCCAAACATTACAATCTAGGGAATTGCAAGGGAATATAAAAGCCGATGTTTGCATCTCTTGGCGGTCAGCACGATAAGATAGGAATGGATATTCCGTCGGGATGACAATTAACAGCCAATGAACAGTCAGTATACAAGCAGAAACGACCCACATTCATTTGATCGGGTAAAGTCCGGGAATTAGTCTAACTCCGGCGAAAAATTCTTCGATGACGCCCAATGATTAACCCTGACTCATGCACTCCACTATAGCTCTGTGAAGGCAACAAACGTATATATCCTCCCTGATTCGACAGTTTCACTGTTCTAGAGCCCACATGTCTGTCTTCTTCGTCCTGTTTTAGTGTCTTACAAATCGATCTCGGAGTTAATGGCGATTGGAAAAAAGAAGGCCGTTCTTATTTAACCATCCGGGACGTCCATGGACTGTGTCTGAATTGCTTGCTAATACTCTCCACTCCTTTTTTTTATTTCCTTTCTTGTTCCCGCTGTATATACCCTAATCAGCATCTCTAATATCATTAATCTGCCATTGATTGCCTGAGAGTAGAGACCAAGGCGACATGGACGCCAATTTCCGTGCAATGGACTCTCACCAGGAATACTCGGTGTCCGAGTCCAGAACTTATACTTCCTCCGCGCAACACTCTAGTTCCAATGGACAGAACTATCACACCGAGTCCTCTGCCCAAAACCTTGGTTCCAATGGACAAAACCACCATACCGAAACCTCCGAGGAGCCCTCCGAAGAGACCGCCACTACCGAGCAGGTCAACAACCAGACCGCAGAACCCATCAAATTGACCTCCACCTCCTCATCCCTGAGCTCATCTCTTGCAAGCGAAGATGGGCGCTGGGGTGAGCAGGAGAAGGGCGAGCCCGTCTCCCGCCGCGGCGCAATGGAAGACCTGGAGGAAATGCGCCGCGAACTGACCCGTCTCAGTCTGCACCGCACCCGGTCGACCACTAAGAGTGCCCGACGCCTGAAGTCACGCACCAGCCGCCGCGACGAGGAGAAGGGCAAGGAGGAGGAAAGCGAAGTCGAGACTGAGGACTTCGATCTGGGTGAGTTCCTCATCGGTGGTCATCTGGAGCGCCGGACCACCGCTGGCGAACCCGCCAAGAAGGTCGGTGTTGTCTTCAAGAACCTCACCGTCAAGGGTGTCGAGACTGGCGCATCATTCGTGCGTACCCTCCCCCACGCCGTAGTGGGAACATTCGGTCCGGATCTGTATAACCTCGTCTGCCGGTTCGTGCCGCAGTTGCGGTTCGGCAAGAAGCCTCCCGTTCGTGATCTGATTCATGATTTCAGCGGTGCAGTGCGTGAGGGTGAGATGATGCTCGTGCTGGGTCGTCCTGGAGCGGGTTGTACCACTTTCCTCAAGGCCATTGCCAATGACCGGGCTGCATTTGCTGGTGTTGAGGGTGAGGTCAGCTATGGCGGTCTCTCGTCTGAAGATCAGAACAAGTACTTCCGTGGCGAGGTCAACTATAACCCTGAGGATGATCAGCACTTCCCTTCTCTCACTGTCTGGCAGACTCTGAAGTTCTCCCTCATCAACAAGACCCGCAAGCATGACCGTGAAAATATCCCTGTTATCATTGATGCCTTGTTGAAGATGTTCGGTATTAGCCACACCAAGAACACACTTGTTGGTAACGAGTACGTGCGCGGTGTGTCGGGAGGTGAGCGGAAGCGTGTCAGTATTGCCGAAACCCTGGCAACAAAGTCGTCCGTCGTCTGCTGGGACAACTCAACCCGCGGTCTGGATGCCAGCACCGCTCTGGACTACGCCAAGTCTCTGCGCATCATGACAGATGTCAGCAAGCGCACGACCCTCGTCACTCTTTACCAAGCCGGAGAAAGCATATACGAGCTCATGGATAAGGTGATGGTCATTGACGCCGGCCGTATGCTCTACCAAGGTCCAGCCAACGAGGCCCGCCAGTACTTCGTCAACCTCGGCTTCCACTGCCCTAGTCAATCCACCACTGCCGACTTCCTGACTTCCCTCTGTGACCCCAACGCCCGTCAGTTCCAGCCCGGCCGTGAGGCGTCTACCCCCAAGACCGCCGAGGAACTCGAGAATATCTTCAAGAACAGCGCCTCCCACAAGTATATCGAGGATGATGTTTCCAGCTATGAGAAGCGTCTCCAGGATACCCAACAGGAGGATACCCGTCGCTTCCAGTCGACTGTTGCTCAATCGAAGAGCAAGACCGTCTCCAAGAAGTCGCCGTACACCGTCTCGCTCGTGCGCCAGGTCATGGCCTGTGTGCAGCGTGAGTTCTGGCTGTTGTGGGGTGACAAGACGTCTCTCTACACCAAGTACTTCATCA
>ERZ1673737.2318-NODE-2318-length-16245-cov-4.009759_pt1 | contig 16245 bp, 12 predicted proteins | sample MGYA00580211_ERZ1673737 | MGnify/ENA primary metagenome ERZ1673737 (study PRJEB41218, sample SAMN15661789) | gut metagenome | host: Homo sapiens | place: Canada: London | collected 2015-08-20/2019-03-30 | study: EMG produced TPA metagenomics assembly of... | reverse complement strand
GATGATTTCAAGAAAGAGGGTGCCACAGTACGCCGGGCGGACTACGACGACCCATCGACATTACAGACAGCCTTCGAAGGCGTAGATACCTTGATGTTGATATCATATGCATCCATTGAAATTGAGCACCGAGCGAAGGTAAAACTAAAACCGTTCCAACAAGGAATATTGACAAATCCACCTAACGAGAAAACAGTCCCACAAACGTGCAGTCGATGCTGCATCCAAGAGTGGTGTCAAGCACATCTTCTACTCGTCGCTTGCATTCGGCGGTAACCTTAGCGACAAAAGTTTTGCCCACGTAATGGGCGCGCATCTGGAGACAGAAAAGTATTTAGATTCCCATCCAGGGGTTTTCACATACACCTCCGTTCGTGCAGGTATCTACTCTGAGTCATTCCCGATTTACACAACTTGGTTCGATCTACAGAACCCTACAGATGAGATCATGATTCCTCACTCTGGAGGCGGACCTGGTGTCGCGTGGGCAAAGCGTGATGAGTTGGGCGAAGCTACTGCAAGATTAATCGTGTCGTATACCAACGACCCCGCGAAGTTCCAATATTTGAATCAGCGCGTGCTTCTTTCGGGGCCACGCGAGATATCCCTTGCTGAGACGGTCGATATATTGGGTCGAGCTATTGGGAAGTCTATCAAAATTCGGGAGATATCCGCGGATGAATATGCTGCTCTTCCTCAAAATGCTGATTTCCTTACTTACCATGGGGTCAATCTTTCGAAGGAGTGGACTACTGCCTGGGAGGCTATCAAACTGGGCGAGACTGCTGTTGTGTCACCGGCCCTTGGAAAAATTTTGGGGCGTGAGCCGGAAAGTTTTGAGACCACAATCCAGGCAATGATCAAATGAGCTCTTGAGGCTGTGGCATAGTTATACAGGTAGAAGGATCAGATAACTGCATGAGAATGAAGTATAAAACGGTTCCGTAACTCTGCAGATTCGGTGTCACTAGAATTGGTATGTGATACATGTATGTGCAATTGTAGTAAACATGAAGGAGCGAAAGAAGCCTCTTATCACAGAAACTTCATCAAAACAAACAAGGGACTTTTACCAAAGCCCTCGTCAAGCCCTCGTTAACTCAAGATAGCTCAGCGCTTATTTAAGTGGAGTAGTTCTTAAGCTCCTTAACGTAGAGCTGCTCGGAGCGGTACTCGGCGTTGTGAGCACCGTACCAGTAGATCTCCTGAACAGGGCTCTGGCCGTAGCCGTCAACAGCGAACCAAGCCTTGCCACCGTGAGTGAAGAGGCCCTTGTCGTTAACACCGAAGCCGGTGGTATTGCCACCCTGGGGAACGGCACCGGAGTGGGGAAGGGTCAGGCCGAGGGGAGAAACAGAACCCTCAACGATGTAGAGGTTCTGGAATGCGGTGGGAACACCGTCCTTGGAGGTGAAGGAGACGAGACCGTTGGGGCTGCCGCCACGGACTAAAGAGGTGTGTCAGGATATTGCTTGCAGTGCAACCCGGGTTGGCTGATGGACTTACGGATCAGGATCTCGTGGTCAGTGGTGTTGGCACCGATGAAAGCGTACTCTGGTCACCATTGTTAGTATTCTGGCTTTCAATTTTGGAATGTTGGGGGGAACGAATTGAACGTACGGCCGTTGGTCAGAACGGTCTTGCCGCCCTCAGCAACCAGAGTGAAGGCCGAGGGAAGGGAGGCGGCGCTGATGGCGCTGACGAAGCCGGTGATAGCAGCGATGGAGAATTTCATTTTCAATGTGGATGATTTGGTTGATTGTGAATACAAGGAGACTATACGGAGGGACTTGGTGATTCTTATACCCCAGAGAAAGGGAGCTTGATACGACTTAAGACATGCTTAGACTTGTTAAGGTCACGAAGTTGACCCTCTTCCATTTTAAAATAAGGTGGCTAACTTTAAAATCCTTTGGCTTATTCTCTTATTGGTCGAGAGACCGAAACATGTCTTGCAATCCCTCATAACGGCAGAATACATGATTTGTACGGCAGATGGCGTCAGGGCTCTTGTCGGGCTCTATCTAAATATTGGGTTTACAAAATACCTCCTGAAAGCAGAAGGGGTCTCTTCCGACCGCAATTGAAGCCACATATCTAGTTACAAAACCCTGACTGCCATACAAAACCCCTGAGTACCCTGCATTTCGAGCCAAGCCAAGATCCGGGCGTGTTTTAACCCGAAGAGTGGATCCAATCCCCCCGTTACGGGAGTAAGCCCACTGACGATCTTCAGATTTGAGTGGGCATCAGTTCGGGCGATTCCCTTTTGGAGTCCAATCCTATTCTTAGCTTCCGTGTCTTCCGAGAAATGTCTGATTTGTCCACCCGGGGCAATTATTGCTTCATTAATGATTCACTACCAGGCGTCGGCCCAAAAATGGGTCGCCGTTATGTCGGGGAAACTTCCACTGCTATTGATTTCCAGGTTCTAAGGTATGAAAATCCCCGGTATTCTGTCATGTATGCTGCTATCAACAAAACAGAGAACTTGTTGAGGTAACAGGGGAAATTGGAATCTTGGGTCGGATCTAGTAGGCAAACTCTTTTTGAACTTCATATATTGCTGAACAAAGCCTCTGACGTCATGTTGCCAGGTATATCTCGTTGACTTCAGAGAGGCGCTGGGAGGCATAGTTTGAGATAACTCACTACTACAAGATGAATGAAAAATGTATTTTCAACCTGGACTGGTGATGAAAACGCGAAAGGAAGTTGCAATAAGATCGGTGAACTGAACCGGCCGAGGATAGAACCAATTCCGAGACTCTCTACAGTATTTAGCCGAGCTGCGGGCGTTTGAAGATCAATGTCCACTTACAGAACAGGCGCCATAGTTGTTTAAGATTGTTAATGTTCCCATAAATAAAACATTACACAGCCCCAAAAATGTTATAGCTACGACATTTAGAGAGGCAGCAAGGTTCATCATTCGTCTTCTCGGGAGTTGTTATGTAAATTCGAAAACTTCGACCGAAATATATTATTCATCCAATGTCTTTCCATGTCAAAAAAGGAGGGGTTCCAATGTCACGACGGTAATATATTAGGAACCAGTGAGAACAGCTCATGCTCACGCTCACGCTCACGCTCACTTATACAAGTAAAAGTAATAGGTGCCACCGGGAGCAGTCTTCGCATCCATGGCGCCAGCAATCATATTCTCCTTAACATAGCGGAAGTAATCAATGATAGGGACATCATCATAAATCATAGCAGTAGAAACTTTCCCTTTCCACTCAATCTGGCGAAGCTGTAGAGCGGAGTGATATTAGCCCTGATCCACATCATCCATGAAAAGCAGTAGATATGCGATATCAAAGGTGACAGAAACCAAGTGTCAACTTACCCGAGCATGTCCCCAGTCTGGATTCCACACTCTTTCGCCGTTTTCCTGGTAGACCTCGATGGGATCAACATCCTCCGTCGAGCGGAATGTCTTGCCAGCCCAGTTCATGCCAGTGAGCTTTTCTTCGGTGGGATGGCCGGTGTTCACATTGGCTCCTTTCCATGTCCCGAAGAAGTGCTCAGGCTTGATAGGCTGGAGATTGTCAAAGGCAGCTTGGACGTCGTCGCCGGAGAGGTTCTTGCCAGCGACAAGTTGCTCATAGTGCTGTTCTGGGGAGCTAGATGTGGGTGGTCTTTTATTAGCGCCTCGATTAGCTAGGGGTTACTTGGACGGGAAGCATACAGAGACATGTTTGTTGTTTAATGCAACTGTAATATAGAAATATTTGAAGGGGTCAATGATGGTTTTCACTATTCAATGCTGACGAGGAAAAACTAATGCGAGGTACACGAGGGCTTTATGATTTTGGCCCCCGGGAAAGAAGCAATATGTGTTCGCAGTAAATTGTGCGTCATTTAGCTTTAACGAGATTTGATCTGACCACTGTGGCAAGCCTATTATGACCTGACCACGTAGTCCTTCATTGGTGACGGTGAAAGAATGGTGGGGGACGGAATCTAGTTTTCGACGATCGGAATTCTCAATGCGTCCTCACGCATATGGTAAACAGGTGAAATAGACGTAAAGAATGGCCTATCGACCTATTAAGTTTTGGTGATCTCATCTGGAGACACATACTTAAGAAGTGATAAGGGAAACCACACCTATACAATCCACTAGATATGTGCCGAGGACCAGCGGAGTGGTACCCACCACAGCCTTGTGCCCGATCCCCATGTCTGAGGGTCCCACTGAAGCAGAGCGCCCCCATGGAGATCACAGATTTCCAATGGAAGGCACATGCAGAGGTATGTTTTCTTTGGGGGGGTTTGGGTGTGTGTCGGAGAACACCGAGCTGTAAACTCAGATCATGCCCCATAGCTAATCCTTGCCGGGATTCTTTGATCTAGGCAGCTAACTGCATCGAGCGTATGGTCTTTCGTCAGATCTTGGAGCGATAAGCTTCATTGTTCCACAATCTGCGTCATAGGGCTTGCAGATCATCTCGCATCAGCCTTAAGCCAGCCCACCGCTTTTCCGCAATGGAAATCATCCAATAAGATGGATATCTGTGGCAGACTGGGTGAGGTTGAGTATCTGAGTACATGTATCTGCTGGGAATGCAAACCGCAGTCGCGGGCGCCATTGGCGATTCGCTAAGCCTGGGATAGGATCGGGGGCTGGCCAGCATGTAATTCTGCATAACTTGCGGGGTATCGCGTGGGTTGTTGAGATTAACAATGTTTGGTGTATAAGATTGGTGGCACTTCCAAATACGCAACCTCAGCGGTTGTAGTCATCTGAAGTGGCTCAACGCTGAAATTCAGTCATGAAGGCCAAGGGTACATACCGCCAGTTCTCAGTCATTGGCCGAGATATGTCATTTGATTATAACATATATCGCCCTGCCTCGAGTCCCATTCAGGCCTAGAATTGTTTAACACACACTGCTTTCAGTTAGGGATTGGTTTTCAGTATGCGATCATCACAAGTAAGGAGAAACATGGGTTGGATGTCGAAGCACCCCATGAGGCGGTGTGGGCAGGATCAGGGGCTTTGAACAGCCATGTTCACTTCTCGCAACCTAACAACATTTTGCATTTGCCATCAATACCAGACAAGCTTTTCGACTCGATATCTTGGAAACAGCAACAAACGCCGAGACCACGCCATGATTCTCAGCGGACTCGAAGTTGTCAGCCGCCATTTGGTGCGTAACCTAGGACATGTCACTCAGCAGCAACAGCCATGCGGTATCGATCTTACTTTACGCCAAGTTTCTAGATGGACCTCATCAGCTACCATTGACTTTGATAACACTAAGCGTCAGGCTGCCAAAACGTCTAGCCTGCCTTTTGACGAAGCCAACCACATAATCACCCTACAACCAGGCGCCTACTTAATCGATTTCAACGAAACCGTTCATGTTCCACGGAATTGTATGGGGAGTGTTTTCCCTCGATCGTCACTATGGAGGTCCGGTGTGGGAATTGCTGCTGGTGTGGTCGACGCTGGATATGAAGGTGCCTTGGGGGCTTTGATGGAAGTCAAAAATCCTCATGGGGTAGTTCTTCACCACAATGCCAAGCTGGCACAGATTGTACTTGAGGAATTGGGGGAAACGGTCGTGGGATACAGCGGTGTTTATCAGTCCTCGACGAGCAGTGTTGGGCGTGATGGGACGAAACAAGTGTAAACATTGCATAACATATAGAATGTTGGAATCACCTGATTCTTCGGATCGTGAAGCCTAAACACAGCATATCTTGAAGCCAGAAGTCACACAAATTTGAACGTTATGTTAGACAGAATAATTCGCCGAGGGTTGAACATACTTTATCCCCCCTCTAGGTCTCGAGATCCGTATAGGGCTAGCTGCTCTAGCATATAGCCACCCCTAGCTGCCGACTAAGATCGCGCCGCCGAGAACCGTGGTCCGGGGAAAGATACTCGGCAGTGAAGCCGGCAAGAGCCATGTATTTCGTGCAGCTGGCGGGTTTAGCGCCCGATATTTCTCCACCTCTGGATCTGGGCTTGCCGGGTGGACTGACATTCTTCAGGGATCTTGAAGCAAGGCATGTCACAGGGGTAACGGGTAGCCTGCAGAGTAACTCTGCATCAACGGTCTAGATGCTCCGGAATAGGGCATCGGCAGGTCCAGATTTTGAAGTTGACAGGGACCTGAAGGTTGTGCGTGAATAGGTTAGTTAAAAAAGACAGCATGGTCTTCGAGTCACAAGGACTAAAAATGAATGCGGTAATTGAAATGATTAACCAAGATCCTATGGGAGTCGTATCCCCTGGATCTGAATTGCGGACCGGAAATCTGGAATCGGATCTGAAAACCAAGATTATTGAGGATCATGAGATCTCTGGACCTCATGCCATTCATGTAGGTACCGAGTTTTTCACCGGACGTCGAAGTCGAGAAATGGTTTCCGTATGCAATTCGTAAATAGAGTGAAAACTCGAATAAGCACCGGGGTATTATCGCAGATATCGGTAGACATCGGGACCTCGAGTAACAAGAGACAAAGGAACAAGATGGTCCGAGTCACCCCACCCCAACTCTCCTTTAGGGAGGAAGTAAGTCATTACGAATTACGCGCCTTGCGACTGGACGACACAGCGGTCCGTCGAGGGAACTATTCCACGTCTAATATCTATGACACACTAAAGCATTATTTTGGAGGCTTTTTCATTGATTGAAGGCAAGTAGAAAATTATTTCGGATCCTGCCTGGCAAAAGTACTGCATGCGTATTGCTCGTGGATTTTGTTACAAGCGGCAGTGCAGATATACAAATGTTTGCCTTATTTGACCTGTCAGATGAGATTTGTGATGTTGGATCATTATACTTCCTTGATTTTGTACAGAATTTATACTGTGGCTTATGGCTAGTGGCTTTCTGGGTTCTTCCGTCATAACTATGTCTCGGCGATAGGTCGGATATGATATGTCTCACCAAATCTGTGCGTGATGAAATATGTGTGTGATGAAATATATTGCAGCCACTTGTGACATCAAAAGTACCTACAGCTGTCAAATGTTGTTCTGCAGAGATTAACGTACCAAACAGGGCAGCCTACAGGTGATCTTCGCACTATAGTGAGGCAGGCAATCAGCAAAACCGTTGGAACAGGGTATAAATTTACCGCCAGGGATAAAACAAGTAAAGGCACAAAGCCGGATATAGATGTGCAAATGTACTAATTTCAAGACGATACGTATATGTTTTAGCTATACCCGATTCAGAGATCTCCCTACGTTTGCTGCTGCCGCTTTATGACAGTCAGAAGTTAAGCAACTGCGTAGATCTCAGAATGAAGACAATGGTATCTGATTACTTTGCTCATGATACCATGAAACACACAGAGTGTTTAACATATTCTTCGATGTTCTTTTGATATCGACCTCCAGATTCCGCAAGTTACTATTCCAGCCGCGTAGATAAAGGAGCAAAGTGACCCTACTTAAAGCGTACAATGAAGAAGGATACAAAGGAAATGACAATAAACACGATTTCTCTATATGCTTCGAAGAGAGGTCCAATATCTACGACTCGCCCCATTTTGTCTCTCAAATGGCCAACTTCTCTTCAGAGTCGTCCGTTATTGGCTCAGGCAGTAAGCAGCGATATCATGTTATTGAATGGGCTGTCGAGAGCTGTATCTAGAATTATTGATTGAGACTGCAACCCGGGAGCCGCCCGACGATCATTTCCAGGACTCTCGTGCATATTGCGGAGGTCGTTCCAATGGCAAGCATACTCTCCTTGGGATCTACAGGTTTCAGTTACCTTGTCGAATAAGATTCGATGCTCCGGAGTTCTGTGTCCAATAAGTAACATAGAACTGGGGATTGGCGGTATCTATCGATGCAGGAGTTAATTAGATCTGCCCAAATCCGTGAAGCGCATGATATAATTCATTCTGACCGACCCCCTTTTTTGTTGAAGACTACTACCATTCTGTGGCAAATGCAGTCATCCAGCAATTCCCGCCAAAGTTATATAGCTTTTCTGGGAGGAGCAGCTTTTTAGTCTGCGAGATGACTATCGGAGAAGGCAGGGCGTTGTGCTGTTGCCATTTTAAATGCATTCTTCTCTTCTAAAGAATCCCAAATTTTGATATACCAGTTGGAAAGACCTGGGGTGATTACAAGGCGCTGCAAAACGGGAATAATACTTTTCTGTCTTCATTATATATTTCGGACCTCGCCCGATTGAGAATTAGCGCTTTCTTACAAAAGTTTGCATATAATAGATATAACTCGCTTTAAATGGCTGCAAAAGACAAAATAATCCTAGAGATAAGGAAAACCGTTCGGATTGTGACGTCCGTCAAGAAGGCCCAGTAGAGGTTTGTATCGGTGGGCTCAGGTGAATTGAAGACAGCCAGCGTGCTCAAATCTACTACGTGTAGGGCAGCAGGACAATTTAAACAAGAAAAGGAGACAAAGGTACAAGAGGTACAATACAAGTATCCCTATATAGTACATAAATAGTGCCGGCTCCGAGACTCGGCCGACAGGGGCTTGGCGAAGTCCAGCCCGCTGATCCGCATCCACTTTATTGTGCCCTGTCGCGGCCAGCGGAATTTCTTCAACGGTTTCACGCAACACGTTGATTTTTCTAAGCGGAATGACTGGTCTGTCGGATCCGGCCGTTAGAGATCTGGCCTGGGGTGACTTCGGCTCGAATTGACCAGGCAGACTTGCCGGAACTACGCCTGTTATGGGACATGTTCTGTAGGGCCTGACATCACAGGTCAATCGCTTCGGCCAACTCGTACACAATGGGTCGTAATCTGTTCCGGGTCTGTCCCCCCCCCCCGGGCTGTCAGGGGAGACTGGTTATATATAAACCGCAGCGGCCGAAACCCAACTCTGTTCCATGGTAATCTATTCCTTATTTATTTGATCTGAATCTTCCCCTCTTCGATTCTTCCTTTATATAGTATCATCGCCATACTATACTCCCACCGCCACTTTTTCGTCAACGTATGATCCTTCAGGATGTGCATCATGGCTTGCAACCGATCCAATGAGATCCCCAATCTCTCCATGGATGAAGGGACCTACCTCAGCCAACAACTGAATCTGAGTCCTCAGTCTCGACCCGTTGATTTCTTCAAGCCTGATCCCCTCGCCGCCAACTGGACCTACGATAGTGCCATCGACCTGTTTGCTCTCAACTCCAATGACATGGAGTCCGTGCCCTTCGACTTCGCCGACAGCCTGAATGATCTCGACTCGAAGGACCTCTTTGTTGATCCATTTGCTGGATCACCGGAGATCAGCGGGTTCTCCATGCCGATGCCCGAAGACAACGCCTCGCTTTCATCAGTATGTCTCACTACCTCCCAACCTATACCATACCAGAAGGCTGACCTCTTCAAGGAAGTTGATAGTGACGATCAAACATGGCAACCCAATGCCGCACGCCCATCAACGGACTCCACCGCATTCGAGACCCAGTCACCAAACCAAAGCTGTGACCCGACCTACCAGTCTCAACCCCAGAAGAGCCGCACCTCATCAAGATGGTCATCAAGCCCCAATATCAAAGAGGAGGCCGAGACATCACAACCATCCAATCCCACCCCCACATCTAGCCGCAAAACCCGCAGCTTCTCCCGAGACTCGAACCGCTCCTCAGGCAGCCAAGACCCGCAGATGCGGAACGCCGCCAAGCGTGCCGCACACAACATCATCGAAAAGCGCTACCGCACCAACATGAATGCCAAATTCGTCTCCTTGGAGCAGGCCATCTCACCTGCCGGCGTGCAAAAACACACCCCAAGGCTGGTGCTGGTTCTCTTAAGAAATCAGAGATCCTCTCTAACGCACTCTCCTACATCGACAGCATTCAGCAGGAAAACCAGGCCTTGCACAAGGAGCTGGCGATGCTCAAGCAGAATATGCTACCGGGCGGCATGTGGCGCCACCCCAAGCACCCTCGAGCATGATCATGTGCGCAATGCACATCATGCCACAGCAATCTGTTGCCGTGTTTCTCAAGTATCAACACTTGTTCTCATGACCGTGACGTGTATCGTTAGAAGAATCGGGCAACAAGTTCCCGGTCGGCGTTTTGTTTGCCTTATTTCCTTTTTATTTTCGATCTGGCTGGGAGGCGTTCGGATGCGGTGTTGTGACTGGGCTTCAATATGGTCCTCTCCCATCTCTATTGCATGGTTTTCGGGTCCTGGCGACAAACAAAAGTGTTTTGTGTTCTTGTGATTCCCCTTCACGCTCGGGAATCCATCTTGGATAGTGTCTAAAGCATTAATATAATTGCCAAGACTCGGATGGTTCATCCTGCTCAATCTCTCCACTTTCTCGCGTTCTTTTGGTGTGTTGTCCGAATCCGATTTGAAAATAGTTGCCCTCGGTGGGTTTGGTGTATATGACAGAAGATGTAAGCTCCCTCGGCATTCTTGTACCTGAATGCTAATCAGTTGTTACCTCAGGGACTTGCCTCATGCTTCAGTTTAAGTGTGTTTCACCTCATGGCCTTATCGCCACGCCTGGTCCAGTTCGGAACTTGTCGATGCTCCGCAGATGCAGGTGGATTTCAGCCCGATGAGCCAAGACAAGGGTAAGCGTGTTACCTCTCATGGAGACGCGGACTTGAACAACAAGATAGGAAGGAAAGCAGGACAAGAACGATATGAGCTGTTGGTCATCTTCTCATGTCATTCCTTGATTGATAATTTCCGACGCGGGCGCAGGGACATCAGAAACGCCCGGAGATGGCCTACTACCGACGCAGGGGCAAATTGCGGACTTTCGTCCGCCCATTAGCCAAGTGGCCCAAAGATGCACTAAAGTAGGGACAACAGGCTAGAATGCTTCGAGGATCTATTCGTTAAGCTTGTTGGCCCTATCAGGATGGATCAGGCTCAAAATACCCAATTGGGGATAGGATGTTGCATCGTGCCTGACTATCCTTGTGATCTGCCGTCCCCCATGCTCTTCTCGACATGTGTTTACCTCAGGATGACTTTCGGAAGATGCTAGTGACAGCGAGCTTGTCTGTTTGTCGGTCTGTCACGAGAATGATGCGGGCTGAATACCCCGGATCTCGCGGGGTCTTAGCCGTTCGATCGCAAGCTCCGATCCCAACCATGATTTATCACTATAAAAGGAAGGAGAAGGAGACTCAATCACCGAGACCCGGCGACGCAGGCCAATGACGGACATCATAAGCTCTATGTATACAACGCCTCAGCCTGCGGCTACGCCCGAATGAGGAGACGGACGCAAACCTAGTCCGTTTGTCGAGTCCTCGTTACGACGACTTTCGAATGAAGTGGACCCTGACGCCTCCGTTTGCCGGACAGAGCTCAAAGCTGCCTGAGTGGTGCATCGATTCTGTCGTCTCGTCTATCCCCTTCCTTTCGATGAGGGGATCATCGTCAATTGCATTGCTGCACTGATTTGTATGATCCCCGAATGCTAACCTGGAAGCTCCATTCTATCCACATTGATTGGTGTCCACTTGATATCACAGCAAGTGATGTTCCTTGGATATGCTATGGTTGCCGGCATCGGAATCAGCAATTGACTCTACACGATGGATACTAGTATCTCGGCAGAAAGAGATATGCAGACATTCTATTATGGCGTTGGTTTACACGAGCTTAACCTCATCCCTGACGCCCCTAAGTATAGAGCCGCGGGCTAAGTGTCGCCTATCGTCTTATCACGCATGGACTTTCCGTTTTGGGTCAGTTCGCCACTGATGATCCAACAAGTTCTCTTTGTTGCTTCAGTTGAAGCTAGAGAATGAGATAGCGGAATAGATGACGAATTGCTCTTGTCTACTGCGAAGTACTCAGGGGCGATAACATTTGGACTTTGGATATATTGGTAAGAAATAGTTGAAGTGTTGGTAGTACTGTACGGTCGGAGACCATATACTAGCTATGCCATGTGGCAAAAGCCACTCTTAATTGGCAGCTACAAAGCATCTTCAGGGCTAAATCCAATTCTCTTACTAGAACATCCGTTAAACGTCAAAGAGACTTATCCGTGGAGCGCACCCATGGTCCAAGGCCCACTGTAGGAGGTCCTACCGAGGCGAACACACACTCCCCGCAAAACCCACGGAAAACTCGACACGCGATGATCGTTTCTATTATCAACACCTCTCCAATCCATGACCAATGGTTTTGATACAATCCGTTGACTCCGTTGACTCAGTTCCCAGTACTCACGTTATTGGCTTAATCAATCCCCCAGCTTTATCTACGTCTCCGTATTTACCCTGATTTTGTGAGGGGGTGGTCAACGCCAAAACGCCAGCGCTCAAGCTATATAGAATTCATATCCTCGCCATATCCCCTGTTCTCGTTCATCCCTTTGGCAGAAAATGGGCGCATTCCCTACCTACTTGCCCATTCAGTTGATCTTTATTACCTCCGGCTGAATTACACCTCGGGATGGATTTAGAGTCCAATTCACAACCCCTTAAGCCGCCTCTGACGGATCAGAATGTGCAAGATGCACAGGATCTCGCTGCCCTGGGCCATTCCCAGGCCCTGACACGCAAGTTCGATTTGTGGAGTATGCTAGCGCTGGCATTCTGTGTTCTCGGTACGTTCGCTCGCTCAATTGCGAAAGACCCCTTCGCCACCGGGGTACATGTATGGAGTTGCGCTGACCCGCTTTCGCAGGAACATATTCGACCTTCGCTCAGGATCTCAGTAGCGGCCTCACCAATGGCGGTGCTATCACTATTCTTTGGGGTCTGGTGCTGGTCACGGTTTGCAATCTTTGCGTGGCGCTCTCGCTGGGCGAGTTGACTAGCAGCATGCCCACTGCTCTCGGCCAGGCCTATTGGGTGTATCGACTTTGGAATACACCACTCGGCCGCTTTGTTTCGTATATGTGTGCCTGGATCAACACCTTTGGATGGTGGACATTGACTGCGTCGCAAGTTGCCTTTATGACTGAGTTCCTGTTGGGCATGAAGACCATGTTCAATCCGGAGTGGGATGGAGCCAACAAGGGCTGGCTCAACTTCGTCGTATACATCGGCGTCGTCTTTGTGTTGACTCTCGTCAACGTGGTGAGTTGTCGCAAGGAGAAGATTCTTCCTTGGCTTAACAACTTCGTCGGAGTGTGGTTCTTCGGCTTGTTTATCGTTCTCTCTCTTGTTCTGCTCATCTCGGTCGGTACCAAGGCCAATTTGTCTTTCCAGCCACCTTCTTTCGCTTTCGGAGCTTGGAAGAATGAGACTGGCTGGAGCGATGGTGTGGTTTGGTTTACCGGTCTGGTGCAGGCTGCGTATGGATTGACCGCGTTCGATTCGGTCATTCATATGGTTGAAGAAATCCCTGCACCACGGAAGAACGCACCCCGTGTCATCTGGATGGCTGTCCTCTTCGGCGCCGTGACTGGATTCATCTTCATGGTGGTCTGTCTGTTCTGCATCCAGGATGTGGACAGTGTTGTCAACGCCGACCTACCATTTATTGAGCTGATGCTCGAAACAGTCGGTCAGAAGGGCGCCGCCGTCCTCATTTCCCTCTTCATCTTCAATGGACTGGGCCAGGGCATTAGTGTTCTCACAACTGCCTCTCGTCTGTCCTGGGGCTTTTCCCGTGATGGCGGCGTGCCCTTCAGCAAGTACTTCAGCCACGTCGATCCAGTGTGGCAAGTTCCAGTCCGGGCTCTCTGGGGCCAGGGAGTCATCATCGGTCTCGTCGGCATTCTCTACCTTTTCGCCAACACCGTGCTGGAGGCCATCCTGAGTGTCAGTACCATCGCTCTGACAGTCTCCTATGCCATGCCCATCCTGGCACTATTGGTGACTGGTCGCGAGAAGCTACCGCCCGGCCCATTCAAGCTCGGTCGCATTGGCCCATTGTTGAACTGGGTCAGTATCATCTACTGCATCATCACCACCATCTTCTTCCTTTTCCCCGGTACTCCGAACCCAGCACCCAGTGATATGAACTTCGCTATTGCGGTATTTGGAGTCATGTTGGTTATTGCGCTTGCTTTCTGGTTCATCCAGGGTAGCCGGACTTACCTCCAGACGGAAGATTCCATCGCTTCTATGGTCTACGCTCACCACTTGGAGCTCAATGAGTCTGGGGCAGAGGATCAGCCTGTTGTCCAGGCTCCAACCTTGGTTGAGGAGAAATAATTGTTCATTCTTTGATATTTGGAACCCTGTTCAAGCGTGTACAAACGCAGCCTTCTTATGTTCTTAGTATATGTGGTCGCATAGAGAGTATAAAATCAGCGCAAGGTATTACTAGGGTCTCACATATTGAAGACGCGGTGTGTAACTTTTCTAATTCCAGACTTCTGGATACAGATGTATTCAAAAACAAGACATCAAATCGAGTTCTTCCTTATCTGTAGTTATAGATGCAGGCTAGCTGTAGCAAGAGTATAATAAAGGTGCGACGATAAATATACTTTTTTTGCTTTTTGAGAACGAGATGGGTGTATCCGAAAAGCCGCCAATGAGGCCAGCAGATTAAGTGTGCACAAGTATTGTAAGGGCGGATCATGTATACAACAGGCGCAAAACATATTTACACAGAGATCCTTCAAGCCATTGGGTTGAAAAAAGAGAATCTTAGCAAGCTTTGGGTCTTAACTCTGCCACATTGTCTCAGATTCTGACTGATAGTGCCCTTATTTCACTCTGGCCAACATGTCTATCCCGGAGGAATGTACTGTGCTGGTGGTAGGTGCTGGACGGTGTCAGCCTCCTGGATGGTGGTGGGCTGGAAGGGAGGTTACTCAGCGTGTATCAGTCAAGCTGATTTTGAGAATGTCTGTAGATTTTGATGCTAGATGACTATGTTCTTTGATGCACAACCGGATTTTGCGGTGCCGCCAAGAGAGAGGTAAGATCTTACGTTCGGTTAGTGACCATTTGAGTAATTTTTCTCTCGGTTTAGTGAGCCATAGGTTTGTTTTGACAGTAGTCGAATGAAAGGCCAGCTGGTTCGTAACTATCCGTCGCCATAATAAAGGGTGTTTGCTGCGGGAAGTTTATCGAAGCTATTTCTGTTGCCTTTCCTTCAACAATACCGAGCGGTTGCCCTAGCAGGAGGCCAGCTGCTGCAAGCAATCCAAAACACCTGGTTAACGTTAGCAGCTAAATGGCCGTTCATAGAATGGCGCGACCCACCTGTCACCCCTTGTGTCAACGTGGTCTTAGCCTCCGCACTGTGTGAGCCTATGGTCACTGTCATGGTATAATCGACTACTCCGGTGCGCTCTAGCTCGTTGGCCCACCCGAACAGATGTTCATCCTCGCGGTTAACACCGATGGTCAGCAAGAAGTCAAACTTCGGATTGTTGGAGCTTTCCACATAGCGCCACACCTCTTCCGCCGCGAGAGCCTTCTTCGTGTTTATGGGCTCCACTATCATAGCACTATCAAAGATAACGGCGTGGATGCCCTGGCTCTCACAAGCATCGTTAATCTGATCGGCACACTCAGCTGTAAGACGCCTAGCCATTTCTCTGTCGGCCACCGACCCATAGTGAAAGACGAGCGAGTAGTGGCGGGTTTCAACCCAGCTTCCTTCCATCCGCTCCTGAAAATATGTCAGGATATGCGAAGGCCCGTCTTTCCAGACATCAGTATATGCCTGGTCTACTAGCTGGATCCACTCATTTGCGTGCGGTTTACGCAAAAAGCACCCATTTTCGGCAATCAATCCCACACCAATGACACGACAGAATTGTCTCTCTAGTTCCTCCGGCATTCGCGAGCTCATCACGTAAACATCGTTGGCAGCATCGTCTATCAGGTCGGTCAAGGTCGTGATTGTACGTTGTGGTGTGGCAAGGAAGACGTTATTCGGGGAACCCCAGGGTGCTAATGCGCCTTCGTATTGGATAAACATCATGCGGCGGCTTGCCTGTCGATACCGCTCTTTGAGACTAGGGATGGAGAGACATGGCTTTGTCATTCTTCGGTGCGATAACTGCTTGTGGCAGACACAAGCCATACTTTCTTTGAAAGACTTAACCCAATTAGTTGCTGAATTGTCGAGTACTAATTGGTGAAGCTGCTCCCAATCCTTCTTTCGTTCCCTCGGGTCTCGGATCAACGCCGTATTCATCGCGTCTGCGCACTGACGGACGTTCCAAGGGTTGACCAAAAGCGCATGATTACCAAATAAGGATGCGCTACCGGTGAACTCGCTGAGAATCAATGAACCGTACCCCTTGTTATTAAAGCGGCCGTCTTGGCAGTAAACGAATTCGTGGCTGATCAAATTCATTCCTTCTCGGAGGCTAGTGATTATCAAAAC
>ERZ1673737.2317-NODE-2317-length-16246-cov-4.202273_pt1 | contig 16246 bp, 19 predicted proteins | sample MGYA00580211_ERZ1673737 | MGnify/ENA primary metagenome ERZ1673737 (study PRJEB41218, sample SAMN15661789) | gut metagenome | host: Homo sapiens | place: Canada: London | collected 2015-08-20/2019-03-30 | study: EMG produced TPA metagenomics assembly of... | reverse complement strand
ATTGGCAGTGAGTAGGCACTCCACAAGTAAGTATCAGGGAACACCATGACGCTTCACCACTGTTAGCGTGAGTGGCAGAAGACATTGCCCAAATCGATATTTTAGCCAAAAGGGATCGGGACTTCTTTCATCATCATGAACAATAAAACCACCACATGCTAACACTCTGTTTGCGTTCGCCGTTTTTCACTTATCCCCGATAAATTTATTTGCACAGACAATTATTTGCTACGATTGCGAGCGCTTTTCTCTGACAATATTAAAGACAAACTATCAAGTTACGGGAGTGTCCTACAGGCTAGGACAGCTGGCAGGAACTCTCTTACTTCTCATTCCCAAGCCCCCAAAATCAACATGACGGGTAATGCACAGGTGCCGCAGACCATTTTCACCCTTCTAGTCTAATTAATGTACCATCTCACGCCATAGATGTTGCCTTGGCCCGCATCTGCAAGCTTGCTGAACAAGTGTCGTGAGACATCAATGGAGTTTTTATCGCACCCCATACACTTATCAACGACTATTCCATGGGCAAACAAGCCATGGTACTCGATAGTGACCTGTTTCCCACAATGTTCATCAGTCATGACATGCTGAGATAATGCTAAAACATCCGAACTAGCGCCATTGTTGACCGTTCCACATGAACTGGGGTTTGAAGTCGTGTCCGCTGTATCGTAAAATGTCATACTACCAATACACGGGTCATCTGCCTCGCAAGATCTCTGAATCGTGCTCTCGGGAGAAGCAGTTTTCATCTCGAATGCGGAGCTCAATGAAGTAGCTCCCTGTGAACTGGAGACAGACGCAGATTCGGCTCCGAAAAAATTGACTGGCGCAGAAGTATCAAAAGAAGAGTCGACAACGACTGCCTTGGTCTCACTCATGCATGTGTTCACGTAAGCTTCGGCGAGAGCAATTGTCCACAAAACGGCTGAAATCGGCTTCCTCGGCATAGGCGTCCGTTATGTCACTTCAGGGAAGGAAAGATGGGTTGAGCAGCTTGACCAGCACTGCAAAGGCAGAGGGATTTAAGTTTTCGTGCATCTTCGCTGCTTCAACTTAGGCCCTGTTTTAGTGCATATTTCAAAAGCCACTTTTGGACACGAGACTGCGTAGTGATTTGTCCTGAAATAAAACCGCGTTAATTATATTGCAAAGACTAACGTTACATGATGAGGTGTTTTGTTTACTTACCTTAATTATACGTTAGGTTCGGTCTCGACGTAGGGTTTTAGAATAAGAAGTGTAATATGTCGCCAGTGAAAAAAAAAAAGAAAGAAAGAATAGTTAGGTCATAATCAACTCACGCTCACACACTAGGCGACATCTATCTATTACTAATGGCTAACTATTCCCCTGACAACCGAACAACCGAACAAAGACATGATAGCGAGCCCTAGAGTGCCAAAATTGATAGCCATATGTCAAGTGGTGGCCAATATTTTACGATTGATCGAAAGTCATTTTGGGGACTAAAAGAAGAGACCATAATAGATAATGCCATCCATTTCAAGGATTGGTTGGTAAGGCCCACGTAACACGATGATACGGTTCAGCATCACCTCGAGAAGGCAACGACTCGCATGTATAACTCCAGCCGCCCCAGGTACGTGGGAATACGCATGTAGTCCGCTGCGGTTAGGTCCTCCCGGTTCTCGTCTCCTTGCTGCAACATTAAACCTCTAAGTTAAATCATGGGTAGTGGTACACGACATGTGACAGCGAATGAAGGATGAGATGCATCGATGCACAAGCACTCATATTTTTTTCAAGTAGCTCATGCCTGGAAAGTAGATTCTATCTAGTACACCACCCATGGGTCATGTGCTTACTTTGAGGAAGTGGGGCTTTATGCTGGATGTCAGCATGAAGGCTTTGCATAAGTGGAGTGATTGGAGAAGTTTGTAAAGTGAATCTCGCGATGCAGAACCAGTTCGATGGATGCATCATTGCTAGTATGATGACTGAGGACAAGATTAGTAATGAATTTGTTCATGGCTCGCATGATCATGATTCCGCCTGTGGACCGTGGTCCCATACTTCTTTCTCAGCTAGCGCCCTTTATGTATAAGCCAACTAACTTTCTGCATGTAAGAAAACGGCCTGAGGCCTAGGCACGGGGAATCAGAGCCATTTATTTGGGACTAACGGAGGCCAGTTCAGACGCATTCAGTGGTGAAGTAAAGCGTGCCATGGGATTGGTCGCTTGGAGAGTCTAAGAGTCATACAGGCTTATGCAGTTCGAGACGACGGATTGGCTTGAGGACTACGACAAGTTTGTAGCTGTGGACCTGCCTCGTATCGGAGCTAACTACTTCCACACAAGTGAGTTGTGGATACAGTACACGTCTGGAATCAAACAACTGCTATGTTTCCGCCGTGTGTCTGCCCGAGTTGGGTCTGGCTTTCATGCGTGAGCACCAAGCGTTGGTCTCCACCGTAAACCATTCTTTCTCGTCGTAAGATTTGTCCTCTATACGTGAACAGCAATCGCTGGTTTCCGCTGCAATTCGCTCTTCTGCATGGAAAGTCCGCGTAAACCCCTGTGGTCTCGCCTGGGCCTACATTTCTTGCTGGATCGGTTCCTATCTTCGAGTTTCAGAAGAACTGAACATACACTTTCATAGCAGTCCAAAATCTGTAACGCAAGGCTTCACCCCCTGATAGACCTCGGGAGAAGCGAGTTCAATAGCGTGTAGACGTAGCGCTTTTGCTTGGGCTATGAAAGTCTTCTCGCATTGTGTTAGTCGTAAACGTCCACTCGAATCCCTTAAAACACTTACATGCTTAGCCTGGGAGATGACATTTATCGGGCTGTATGCGGTTTGAATATGATGCGAGGTGGAAGAAGCCGGTATTTTCGGAGTGAGCGGATAGCATATTTCCTGTAAATCCCAGCTCTTTCCCGTCCCCCAATGGGCAAGTATATTGGAGGCCAAATGATGTAGTGCGATGAAAATTAGTGGATCAACCGCCACCAGGGGACTGTGGCTGCTACCATAACTTTCACTCCCTCTGGCAATTTATTTACGCAATAGTGATCTGGCGCAGACGACATGCAAAATTAACACTACATTCTGTGTTTCCAGCCAACCGGACGAGGTGCTCTGCCCAATAATATATTGCAAGCTCTTCGATGGCTGCAATTTTAGTTGCTTGGACATAGCCTCACCTCATGAACGTATATCTATGACGACTCCGAGCCAATTGTCGCTGCGCTTGTGGCTCTGAGTAGAGAGGACGGGAAACGGCACAGGCATCCTTCGTCTCAGACGGCTGTCGTGGTTCTAGTGTTCTCCTTGACCTATATGCCTCGGCAAATTATAGAACATATGGGGCTAAGTGGCATGGTTCAATAGATGTCCTCTACAGGAAGGAATGACCAACATTGATATAATGGCTCGTACGATTTTGCCTGAACTGGGATGACTTATTAGACAGTGTACCGGGTCAAGATCGAGAGAGGGTGCCAGGAGCCATATACTGCTGGATAAACAAGGATTGCATGCGCCCGATTTCCAAAGCCTCGAGATTGGCGTCGTTATGGGATTGCCAAGTGTAGCGACACGACCAATATTAATTAGGATCGAAATAGGCGAGTGGAAAGGAACCCAAGCCCAGGGAGACGAAGAGTAAGCCCGCATTTCCGCCATAGTCTGGCAATTGCTCGTATTTTATTATCCCATCCTCGATGGATCCAGTCATCTCTGGGAGCTATTATTTCAGTTTTGAACCATCCATTTCCCATCTCAAAGAACCAGCATAAATTCTGAACCCTTTATTCATTCTCCGTAGACACGACTACTAGTCACATGGTACTATAGGCCCTAGATTATGATACCTTGTCAATTTGAGACAGCTTCATCGCGTCCTTATCAAGTGCAAGGCGCCCGGGGTCCGCTGGAATATAAATTTCTCCGTCACCCCACTTCTGGATGGAGACTCCTGCCCTTCTGCTGACCTCGTCCCCTTCCGGGCTTGGCAAGGGAAGCATACTATGAGGGCTTGCACTCGACAGCTTCAACACGACATCCTTCTCCCACCTAAGTCCCCTCACAACGTGACAGAGTAGTCATGATCAGTCCATTATAACAATTCCCTTGCTACTCCGGAGAATTTCACGGGACGTTTGTCCCACGCCTTCCTCCGGAAAGCCTCAGTGCCGGCTAGCTGTGGTCTCTAGACGAATTGGGAATTGCTTCACCGAGACCCGAGGAGCGACCTGGCGGCCATGTATATATGAACTGATTCAATGAACGGAGCCATGAGTAGATGAAACTGGAGTTCCCTCGGTCGCTTCAGACCTTCATCAAACCAGGATCACATATATCACCTGGTTGGAATTGTACAAGCTGATATCGAAATCCACCGGAATGGGCCAATCGAGCGCGAAATTGCAGGGCACAGTCAAACAGAAGGGCCAGTTTTAGTTCAGTCTTCCTAAATTCTCGACAATTTTGAAAATCTGGTGACGAGCGGAGGTACCGTAGAAAAGCGTCATTGAGGCTTTGAATCCGCGCACTATCCCAAGAACTGGAGCTGGAGTAGACCACATGGCTACGCACGAAGTTAAATAGCCATGCACGTAGTTGAAGTTCATGAGACGTTTCCTGCCCAGCCACCTCCGCGGTGCTCTCCTCTGCCAGTTGCTTTGCGGCTTGGTTAATAGCATATTCCATGGCAGCCAGGCCGTTGGCAAATCCCTTTGTGCATTCCCCAAAGCTTAGCCGAGGTTCTGGCACAATGATTAGGCCCCGAGTACTCGCAGTTTGATGGTTCCATTCAACGGCACTAAGACCGTTTTGTATGGCGTGATCGCGACGTGCCATGGCACAGTCTCGCTTTAGCTGTTTTTGAATTCGATTTGGCATCTTTTCCTCTTTCCTCTGTGTGTTAGTGGAATTTCGAATATTCCCAGGAGACTTTACGTCCAATTGCCTCAGATCAACCTGGTACCTCGAGGCCGGAGATGCGAGCTGAATGAACATCAGTGATCAGCTTGTAATGATGAAGCTCAGTTGGTCTCGCTTACTTGCAGGGATCTCGCGGTGTCTGAAGATGTCTTTGTGTGGCTTTCTCCCCAGCATTCATCGTGTGTTTTGTGTGTTCCGCCGTGTCGAGGCAGACGCCTTGTTCGTGAATACTCCACAGTGAGATGAGAATATTGACGGCCCATAAAGGGTTAGTGAAGCGTCAATGGGTTGTACCTGGGCAGCTACAGAGAGGAACCAGCTTGGCTGAAGTTTCCTATTTCGTGAGAACACAAAATAACAAGATTTGACAGAGTAGGCGTGCTACCGTATACACAGGACGGCCAGCTGCTAGGCCTTTGGAAGTAAAAGGGGCCGGATCAAAGGAGAATGTCAGCAGGCTAGTGGCTAGATGTGGTAAGGGTTGGGTACTGAGTCAGCGTCGCGTTTTGATCCGCGAATGAAAACAAGAGATATTCACTCGCCTGTCTTTCGCCTACACCTACACTTATGATTCAAAAACAATTTGATAGTATGACTTGGTCTTAATGAGGGGGATGCATATTTTACGTCGAGGTCACATACGGGTTTCAGGATCGAATTTTTCGTAGGCCTCCGGAACGGTTTCTCCACGAACTGCCCATACAAATATTCAAATATTCATGGCCACCTCAAAGGCGCCAGTCGCCGCCTATCTTGGCAGTGCGGAAGCCAATCATCTCGTCATGATTTGCCAAAGTAGTTACCACTAGTCTTGAATGAATAAACCTCAATTCGTCAAATATTCTCGCCGCGCTCAAGTGTTCTACTAATACCTTCGACAAATTAGAGCCGCTTACAGCATGATCGGACCTTTGTTCCCAACTGGGAACATACGCAATGAGGTTCTACCACTCTCGATAGACCCTCTTTAGTGATATGGCTCCTATGTTAAGATTTCTCGGTCTTTTGATGCGGGAGAAAAAAATTCCTTGATTATGATTCCGTGTAAGACTTGCCAACCCTCTTTCTTCTCTGAATGTGCCTCATCTCAGAATCTGTGTCACATATTTGGAAATCTGTCATGATTTCAAGCGCTGCCAGGGAAAGGCTATAGCAATAGGGTGTCAAGGTTTGCCAGTACTTGTTTGCTTACTTGACCTCTTCGTCTGGCCAGTCCCATTTCTCAAACCATCGGTTTGTCAATGGAAGCAGTAATCAATTCAACCCACAATTCAATTCTGTGTGTTGTTCATTGTGGATACTCGTACTTCGCAAGGGCAGACCCTACTGGATTATTGATATGCCTGACCGCTTCTTGGCAAAACGTTGTATCTCCATGATCATGATACGGTCTTTGTAACTTATACAGAGAGCCATCAGAGACTAGCCAAATTATGAAGAAGGACTTGTGCTGGGCTAAGAATGGAATAAATGAGCTCACATTGTGCAGCATGTACAGCTGGAAATAAATCAGATAGTGGCAAGAGCCGTCTACATGTACAGAAAATAGCAGCAGCGACAACAACATTCCATTACATCGTATGCCAGAGGCAACTGTCTGTAAACAAATATTTTTGATTTCTTTTCGCGCGAGAGACGGTAAGCACGGCAGGTGAGGGCCAAAAAAGCGCAGGTGCGACCCATACATGGGTCGATATCATAAAATATATGAGACTTCCGAGAGGCCCAAGCAGGAACGGGCGCCTTATCCATCGGAATGAGGCAGAGTTTGTCAATGTCCTATTCGGTTCCGAATTTGCGCTTCCCTCGGGCTGGCACGGAGTACTTGCCGTTGCCTGTAATGGTGAAGATGCTTGGGCGGAGAAAGAAGACATCTCAGTCGTGTGACAGCCCAAATACCAATTGCCTTCGCCCATGTCAATTTGCTCGCCGAGGGTCTCTGAGCCGCAGAAGTCATGGCACTGCCCTGTAACGCAGCCACCGTGTAGGTGAGGTAGCTTGTGGTAGCGTAAGGCACAGGACTTGGCGTGTCCGTGCTTGGAGCGAGAGTGGCAGAGTTCTCGGGGACCCACGGCGCGCACCTGTCGATAAAATCAGCAATGACAATCTGAACATCAGAGTCAGTCGACCCCCGACCCTGGCCCGCGCCCGGTCGATATGCATGATATCACTGCTCTGGCAAACTCTGCATTGACGCAAAAGCGGGCGACATCGTTAGTGGAAGCACCAAAAGGTGCTAGTAACAGTGTGTTCTCGTTACATTGTAGGGCCAGGATAGAGCTACCAGTCGTGGACCGGGAGAAAGCAGAGGTTGCGGAACTAGGATGTGAGAAGGAGGGCCTATTCTAAATAGAGTGACGAATGATGAATGATTTACCAGCGGCGAGAATATTGGTGACAAGGATACGTGGTCACAGTGGTCGGCATCGATGCCATCGCGGTTGCCTTAGCAGAGTCCCCGACCGCAGAGGAACTATTGACGTAGAAGGAGCCTGTGGTAGTAGTGTTTAGGCCAGTATTAGTCGGGGTGGATCCTGTTTGGCCGGTCTCGGCGGAGCTACTGTGGCTGGTCTGCATCTTTTGGGCAATATGAGGAATGGTGGTGGAGCCAACTGAGTCCTCGGCGTAGATAATCAATATCGGTGTAACACCGAAGATGGGATTCATGCTAGAAGAATGAAGGACCTCGGGAGACTCTAGTAGAATGGTTGCTATCGCCGAACTGATAGATGGTCGTGGTGGCGTGGGCCACAAGCGTCACTGTCGACTTGGACGGCGCGGAGGACCCATCTGAGGGAGGCATTTAGCTTGGGCAGATCCAGAAAAAGCCGCCGTAGAAGCTGTGATCGGTTGCACAGGCAGTATAATCAGACCTGCGGAGAAGGAACTGCTGGAGGTCATACTAGCTGTGGTAGTATCGCTTCCTCCGGGGAAAGTCGGCTGTCTATTCCGAAGTCGAGATGGTGATAATTGACGTTCTCACCAAGCTGGATAGAGTAGGATCGACATTCCGTCATGGCGGTTGCACGGCTAGCCATAACAGTCTCGAAAGCGGTGTTAGGAGACGGTGTCATCGACGGGGCCGATGTGGGGTCTGTATGCTGCGAAGAGACCGATGACAGAATGGAAGTTATGGGCAAAGTATCGCTGGCTCCAATTAAAGTCTGAGTTGTCGGAACTATGAGGGTTGAGATGACCATAGTGGAAGTGGTCGCTCGCGTAGAACTTGCTGGACAGTCGGTAACGGTGGCTGCGCAGCTAATTACGGCACTCTCTTGCGAGGTGTAGATGGTAGCAGCCTTCAACGAAGTGGTGGCAGATACTGCAGTTTCTACCGCCTACCGAATTTTTCCCATACCCGAGCAAAATTTTATAAATCGAGATAATTCCCACTGCAGCTTAAATCTCAGATTATGTTCGCTACAAACCAATGGAAGTAAGCAAGCTCTCCCCGCCACTAGCTATCACTTATGTAATATACCAGACCACTTTCAAGAGTCAATCCTTTCCCGCCATGATCCAATATACGAAGTGCCCATCCCAGAGGAAATGCCAACAACGCGGACTGCCTGGAATTCGCTTACTACGCGCCTAGCTAACTCCGATGAAGGTACCAGTCGCGCTTACTACGAGTGCGTCCCATGCAATCGCTTGTTGGGCTCTTGCCTTCGCTCCATATCAGGAGCGATGTCAACCCCGACCTGTTCGTGTGAGAAGAATAGGATGGGGGATCATTGTACCAAGAGACCGCGTTCCCTGCAGCATTTCCATAGCAACCAATTTTCACGGTCCAATCTCAGATTTTGATGAGGATTGGGAGACAAATTATAGCCCAGGCTCCATGGTTTCAAGATTCAAGCCGGTGGGCATGCAATTGTCTCCTCGCGCATGAAAGGAGTGCATTTCGGGTTTCTTCTTGGTCTTGTCGATATATTCAGGTTGCAGTTTACTAGCCGGCATGGTACAAGGACAAGATTGAGCAATCCAGAAAACATAATGCCGACAAACTATTCCCTCTTCTACAAATCATGCAGTTAGAGTATACAACACATTTTGGCTCTAAGATTATCTAAATCAATAGATTTCCCTAAGCCTGAAATTACTCATTAACGAATGCAGCCTCATAATGCCTCGAGTCTATCACTTAAACGTATTTTTACTGTCACTTGACTGATTATCCTTCCACTAGCAATGTAGGCTCCAAAGCCGTAGATTAAGTGTTATTTACCTCGCTTCATAACGTTACGCTCTCCATGACCTATTGTAGTTAAACAATGCCTCGCATGCAGATCTACTGATCTCGGAAATCTCTGGCCATAAACACGAAAACCCTCTCTCTTGTGAAGAATTTAATTGTGTAACATTACAGTACAGTATGCGTCAATAGCCGGAAACCAGATCGACATAGTACCACCTTAGCCGTGTTACCTTCACTAACATGCCAGGTATACTTGAGAAAATAATGCCAGGCTTAGGCCACTTGTTTTTTGCGCAAGGCAGGGTCCTATATCTACAAAAGCCAAGCAAATGACTAACTGCATACCATGCAATAGTTAAGCGCCATGACTGAAAAAAGCAACCGCATGGATAACTGTTGCCCAGTATGACACGCAATCGCGGCTATGTTACAGTGTCATCCTACTCTCTCACCGTCTCAATTACGGGCCTTGTCAATATTGTATTATATCCAACCGGTATGCGTTATACAGAGGTAAGTTGGACTCCCGTGTAATGAATATGGGCGCTATTTCAGCCTGGGGCCTACAATTCGGACAGTCTGTGATCCAAGTACGGGACTAGACATGCGCCAACAAGATATTGTATATTGTCAAATGAGGATACGTAAAATCGTCTGGACTGTTGACACCCCGATGGTTACAATCTCGGAATTAGCAGATTATTAGTTTGGGGATGTAGCTCTCCCTAGCTTGGCTCCTGCTGTAGTTGTTGGGTTTGCGTCCCCCGAGGCTGTGCCTATCGCTACGCGGACGATCTAAGGATACCAAAAACAACGCATGTGCGTATCCCGCTCGGTGCATATACACAGCTTGATCAGGCTGCTTAGCAGTCTCTGGCTGACACTCGAGCCCCGCTGTGCCTCCATATCTCCCCTTTAAATACTCAATATATATCCAAGTCATTCATTCTTTTCCAATGATATGCCGGTGGTAATCTAATATAATGCGTGAGCCCCCTACAAACACTCCAACCCTTCAGAACCACATTGGGTCGGAGCCCTCAAGGCTGAGGCTGAAGCCCATGTGGTGATCCTGAGACTAAACATGATAACAAGTGGTCATTTGATGAACCAAAATTCACTGTGGCGTCGCAGCTGCGCGCGGCGATCTTAAATTCTTGGGTTAATGTGCTTTTTCTTGCTGCACCGGCCGGGATTACACTGCATGTTGTTGTGAAGGCAAAGCCGATTGCGGTCTTCACTGTGAACTTCATTACGATTATTCCACTGGCTGCGAAGCTGAGTGACGCGACACGGAGGAAATTGCGCTACGTACTGGTGGGGTGTCAGGGATTGTTGAATGCTTCGTTTGGAAATGCGGTTGAATTGATCGTTGCAGTCATCGCAAAGCAGGAGGCTCTGATTGTGCAGACTTCACTGATCGGAATTATGCTTTCGAACTTGTTGCTTGTTCTGGGGATGTGTTTCTTCTTTGGCAATATTAGTCGAGCAGGGCAGGATTTCAACGTCGCTGCTGCCCAGGCTGCGGCTAGTTTGCTCGCGCTGGCTGTGGGTAGTTTGATCATTCCTACGGCCTTCCACGGGTTCACTCCCACTACCAACGGGACAAAACCGCTTCTCTCTCCCGAGGTACCCGCGTCCTCTTGTTTACCTACGGCTGCTACATGTTCTTCCAGTTAAAGTCCTACGTCAAGATTTACAACCGCCCAAGCCCGAAGGCCGGAAACCGCCGCCAAAGAATCGCCAAAGGCGATGCCAAATGCAGAATCGCTCGGATAGCCAAAATGGCCACCGCATCCATGGGTGGAAACGTGCGACAAGTCCAGATAAAAGACCCCGATGAGCCCGAGCAACCGCAGCTGGCCGTCCTGGTCGCATTAATTACACTGGGTGTTTCAACTGCGCTTGTAGCTGTCTGTGTGCAGTTCATGGCCAACTCCATCGATGCACTCACCGCAACCGACAACATCGGCAAGACATTTGTCGGTCTCGTCCTCCTTCGTATTGCCCGCAACGCCGCCGAACACGCCACCGCAGTTACTGTCGCCTGCAAAGATAAATTGGACCTTGCGATCGGTGTGGCCGTGGACTCTAGTACACAAATTGCACTGTTGGTTCTTCCTTTGATCGTTGTGCTTGGCTGGATTATGGGTGTTAAGGGCATGGCATGTATGAATCCTGACCTCTGGTTTGGTTCTGCCCAAGATTTACTTCGATTTTGCAAATTGATACTGAGAACTATCAGACTCTCAACTTCGAAGCATTCCAGCTTATTGTCCTCTTTGTCGCTGCCCTACTCGTCAACTACCTTATTGCGGATGGCAAGTCTCACTGGCTTGAGGGGATCTTGCTGGGGATGATGTATTTGATTATTGTTATTGTTATGGCCCCTTGGTATGTTACCCTACTACCCATATGGATCGTTGGGTAGATGATTTATTGGATAATGACCTGTTTATAGGTTTATAGACTAATTCCTATTGCCAATGGACGGCCAAAATTGCCTTGCACATACACGGTTCTCAAATGTCACCCGAATGCTTCTCATGGAAGGCGTCTTTTAATGCAGATAGCGAAGTTTATTTTGGCGGGCCGGTGCGGGCATCATCGTTCACTTACTGTTTTAAACCAGAGCCAAATATTGGACATCTTTTCTTAGTACATACTATTTAAATAGAAAAAAAGATAACATATCAGAAAGGGTAACATATCAAAATAAATTCAGTCCGTATCAGATCAAGATCAGGCTTTAGTTAGGCTATAATCACTTGATATGGCGTTTCCGGTATTACGGAATTCTTCTTAGGCTTTTAACTGTTCTCCTCATAGTGCGGGTCTCACAGTAGACATTTATTTGGGGGTGGGAAAGTGGCTGCACATTGGGCAAGATTGGTATGTGTGTGATTTGCGCAGAACTACATCATATTCCGCCAGCCGCTCGCCATTATATCACGTAAAATCCTGAAGCACGATGGCATTCTTCTGTATATCGCGTCAGTATTTGAAGAGCGTTGCAAGGCACTACGTTACTCTAGCGTCATCATTCACTGATTAATGCATAAATGGTGGCTTTCTATCTTGATAGCATGATACAACGGAGCTCCCAGGCCAAGGGAGTGGGTGGATCTGAAATGACTAGGCTTAGGGCTTATGATTAAGCCTAAGCCTAAATTTAACATCTTTGGGAATGGAGTGACTGAAAGCCAACTATGGCTAGCTAGTGATCTAACAATGCTACATTTGTGTCGAATTACTCCTCCCAAGAGTAAAATTGTAAATTGCTCCTCCATTATCATATTTAAATATGATAGACTGCTACCATGCAGTTAATATCGAGAACAGGGCTGTGCAGGTTGTAAAAATATGTTAAGCTCTACTGATTCCATCGCCCATATGCCTATTCCAATCGCTAAATTAAGCGAAACGGCATGAGTTGATGCAAGTCATCTCATAGTGCTGATTAAATCTCACAGTCTGGCATATCGTATGCATCGGAAATGGGGTTCAATAGTGACCCTTGTCCACTGACATTTTCTAGCATCTTCTCCTGTATAGCGCATAGAATAGACATAGCTCACCTGGTCAACTTTGAAAGGGGATTGTATGGCGATTCACAGGAAGAATGAGAGATAGGTTTCTTCGAATCTTATATCTCTACACCTCAGCCCTATTATTATTATTTTTTTTCATAGTGCGGCTCGCCAAAATCATTCAGCTTCGTAAAAGTGTTCAATCATCAATTAAAGGCTGCAAGCTATGTATGATGAATTACCCGACAAATGAAATACTAGGTTGAATCAAGCAAATAAAATCCCTCCCAAGAGCCACGACCCCAAGATATACGCTCCGACTTGCCCCACCACTAGTTACAACGAATCCTATGGTCTCCACTGGTCGTAATCGCGACTGCTCACGCCGCTTCTTGTCTTTTTGCTTGGCGAACTTTCGCAGAGGCGGCACATGTTTGAATTCGAACTTTCTTCCTTGTAGCAGGTGTGTGTTCATCATGGTTGATAACACCAATTGTTAGAGGTCTGTTATGGTGGGATTTAATCAGAATGTTCAAGGACATGTTTCTTTTTGAACAGTAATTAACCTGAATCATCAGTCGATCAAAAGCAGGGACCCACTGCTGCAACGTAGATATCACTACAAGCAGTGTACAGCAGCCTCGGAACGCAACTCGAGAAAATGTGCTCGGTCGCGAACCCCATTGTATCGGCTAGCTTATCCCCGCTCAAGCTCGACAGCCCGTCTCGATGAAACCTCTGGAGACGTTGATGCTGGGAGAATCCTGGATAGTAGAAATAGAATTCATACCAATCGCCATTGACGCTGGTATTGGCTCTGGCTTACAGAGCACAACACTCTCCATCATCGCTTCGGCCTTACCGGTTCCATCGAAGTATTCATGCGGTGTGCCCATCACATACGCGATGTATCGGAACAAGGCCAAAAAGTCCGCCGTCTCATCCGCGCCCGGCTTAATGCCGATAGCAGGAAGCTGGCGAAAGAGGGGCATGCAAGAAAAGATGCATGTTGCGTGAACCGCATCTCTGAGGTTGACTGGTGTCCCATACTGGGCCTGGTCAAAGTAGCTTGGTTCTTGCTTCATCAGCTCCAGAATGCGGTGGCGTACCGTTACATGTAATAGACGCACGCGCACCGTGGAGACAAACCCCTCCCCATCCGGTTGATCGAATCGAGCGAGCTCGTCACCTGTAGCAGCCAAAGTAACGTCTCAAGAAATCGCCTCTGAAGCACGTTGACGGAGAAACCGCTCGTCCGCACGAGCACTTCGGTTCCCCCAGCAATGGTCTAAAGCGGTCAGCAGCCATAAATCATATAAAATATGTAGGTGGAGAGCGCCTACTGCAGTACCAACCAAGAACCCCTGTAGTGCAAGTCCAACGAGGTTGGGGACTAAATAGCGATAGAGAAATTTCTGACCTCGCTCAATTTGTAGCCAGTCTACCCACTCTGGAACTGTATGTGTCTCCTCCCACAATTCCCGGAGAATAACATCGTTCTCATAGTTCTCCTTCAGGATAGCGTACAGGTCACAGGGGCACAGCGGGCCCAGAGCTTGCAAACAGTCCACCACAGCCACCGCGACATCATCAGCTTGCTCTTGCAATGGCTCCAGCTCCTCGGCTGTAAAATGGTTTCTAGTCCATTTAAAGGTATGGTTATAGACAGACTTTTTGTCGCCGCGGGTAGGAGCGTGGGACTCATAATCGGGAGAATGATTGGTTGTTGGATAACGGAAGACTTGTCAAATATAGTACGCGCATATGTCTCGCTCTCGGGTCGGGGTCGAGGACAGATTTACGCGCATGACACGCTATGTGGAGCAGCTGTGATTCTGGCCCCAACTGGTGCTACGTAGATATGGGAGTCGCGAAAGCAGTTCTGCTTACACGTACCACGGGACAGTCTCTCCGCTGAATGGGACGGGGCTGTATTATTAATCGGCTGAAGTCGAACCCACCAGACAAAGAAGAACTCACAGCCTCTCTTTGCCGAGACTCTTCCAATAATATTTTGTCTGACAATAGCATGTCCGTGTCACCTTCTTCCTTAGTCCGTCGATTGCTTGGACGCTGCACTGGCCAGCATGTCAAAAGATTCCATTCTTGTTTTCCCTGGATGGCGTGCTCATTTCAATCATAATGAGGACCCAAGCATACAATATGATCCGGATCGGTTCTAACAAGTGTGAGTACAGTACCCACCCTTTTTCCTGTCGTGGTGTGAGCTCGCCGTCTCAGATGGATAAAATGTCCCGTCGCTCTTAAACGAAACCGACGGACCGATTCCGTCTTTTTCGCCCGGTGCGTTTTCCCCGAGGCTGCGATAGAAGACCTGAAAGCTGCAGTCATATGGATTTCATGGGTATGTCGAAGGAACCTGGTGCGTGACCTGGGAGAGACCTCTTGCTGACCAAGTCGCTTCTGAAGCTATAGTTCTGGGACGATGGTAGGAATGCATGGTCACCTATGTAACGGCGCTAATCTCTATTCTAAAGCTCTTGACTTCCACGAGCTGGGAAACGGTGGAGCAGATCATCAGCTACCGAGAGGAGACACTTTTGTGCATACAGCACAGCCTACTGCACGATAACCTGAATGAAGACGTAGATCCGGTCCACATTGCACCAACATGTCCGGCCGCCCCGGCCTGATATCAATCGGATTGGGGTCCAAATTAGGCGATTCTGATAGTCCCGCACTTCAGCATCGTCCCAGCAAATTTGCATGACTGCTTATGTGAGTATGTTGTCGCTACAATCCAACCCAAATGCACTCCGACAATGCTGAAATCGTGGATATTGACTCATACCTGGCAATCCCAATAAAATCATCTGGCGTATATCCAACTATCTCGATGTATCTGTACAGGCCCCGGAGCTTCCTTAGGACATGACCAATACTAATGGGACCGTGAAGGTTAGCATCCCGGTCTGAGTCACCTGATTGGCCCCTCTCCACCGTTGATCAAAGCAGCACTCCTAGAAATGAATCGGATTGTTTCATTGCGAGTACTCAACGATGTAAGCAGACTTAAGTCGAGTTTTTCATAATTTCTTCGCAAAGTTACAACGACATTGTCTCCGCCCATCACGAGATAGTAGGTGCCCATACTGGTATTGCAGAACATGAAGGATCGCCCTAGGAATTTTTGCTCGATTTGAGCCTTGACTACAATGACCAACCATTGAGTGTTAGTCTTATTTCAGAAAAGGATTGCTGCAGCTCGGGTTTGCGGAGTCAAGGTAGACAGGCCCTCCTGCGGGAAAGTGTTTTCAGCATAGCCAAACAGTAGCACTAACGCAATCATAACGAAACCCAACGTCACCCATATTAGGTTATCATCAGAGGATGTTCCTCGCGGTGGCTCATAATCCCTTGGGAGTTTAGATGTTAAATTATCTTATTGGGGTCTGTTAGGGCTACTTGGTATAGTAGAAGAATGAGTCACATACCCAGGCTCCCAGCCAATGACTTGCAGAGTGAGGTATCAATCCGGTCGAGAAATAGCCAGTAATCCACTCGTATCTCGCTCAGACGCTGTCTCCCAAAAGGGATAACAAACACTATATTTGATTTTAAGAAGCCTGAATAATTTTTTT
>ERZ1673737.2315-NODE-2315-length-16248-cov-4.409930_pt1 | contig 16248 bp, 16 predicted proteins | sample MGYA00580211_ERZ1673737 | MGnify/ENA primary metagenome ERZ1673737 (study PRJEB41218, sample SAMN15661789) | gut metagenome | host: Homo sapiens | place: Canada: London | collected 2015-08-20/2019-03-30 | study: EMG produced TPA metagenomics assembly of... | reverse complement strand
GCCTCGTTCCCTAGGAACGACGACATTGAAACCGAACCTATCGTGTTTTCTCCCCAGCAGAGATCTATACGGCACCTCGTACTACTTACATTGTCACCATTGTGCAGGTGCTTCAGTTCCGAGAGGCCCGAGGGAAGCGGCAGAGCGCCATCCTAGGGTTCGAAGAGACAACCTCCCTGCGTTCAAGCACAGACCGGGAAGCTCGAGCAGCCAACCGTCGAGAGGACGACAATTAGGACCAAAAGTCATTGCCACCGCGTATGATCCATTCTTTGATAGTGATCCGGAACCAGCCTCTAAGGGACGGAAATTACCACACAAAAAAGCGCGCACCCCCAAGACTGGGGACGAATCTTCACGCAAGAAGATCAAAGGGAAACGTCCTAAGGGACAGCATGACCCGGACACGGATAGCTCCGAGTCCGATGACTCTGAGGATCTGGATATGAACCCTATCCAACACGAAGAATTGATTACCCTCCAGTCAGAAACATGTTGCTCGATCAAGGAGAAAACGACTTTCCCGATTACGCCAGAAGAACCACCTCGCTAGTGCTCAAGCTGGATGGCTATGGAGGTCTCTACATCGGGGAAAACGAAGCGGACTGGTTGCTGGCGCATGGTGCTGATAAACGGCACCTCGTACTACTTACATTGTCACCATTCTAGAAGGATCATCACTTGTCAAAGAAATAGGACGACCATGTGACATGGTGGGATCTGCCGTGGTACTCCTTGTGCTTTTCTCTGTTTTTATTACTGTAGGTCTACATTAATCTTTACATTTCACGTCACTTGCATGCATATAAAAAGCGCAAAAAATCAAATATTGATCACAACCCCCTCTCCCCAACCTCACAAACTGCAACCCCAAGGGCCCACTCAGATCTCAAGACTTCTGCTGCAGTAATCCTCGACCCTGAGTCGGGATGTAACATCGCATAAACCACATTTCGGCAGCGCTTTTGCATTCCGAAACATTAGATACTTTTCTCATCCCGAACTTCGCTAGAAACAGACGATAGAAGTAACTTACATTTTCAAGAACCTGTATAGGGCTATAGCCATCTTCCTCCAGGCGACAGGAGAGATAATCAGCAAAGGATTTTTCAGGATTGACTCTGTGAGCGCTGTGCCAGAGGAGTTGGCCGGACCGTAGGACCATGTATATTATGCCGCATGCCCATATATCTCCCGCTCTGATGTCAAAGACGTCTTGATGTGTATATCTTTGACGATGAGAGCCACGGCGACTGGGGAATCTCTCGGGGGGAAGATAAGGGACACTTAAATCCGAGACTCTTCTCCGAATGCACAGCTTCGGCTTATAGTTAGAAGCCGGAGCTGAGTTAGGGCTGGGTACCGAAACGGATGAAGTGAGGTTACTACCATGTGATAGTTGGGCTAGTTCTCGAATTGCATCTTCATCTTCACCAAAACCACCTACCTTTATTGCACCCTGAGCCGTGAGCAGTACATGTTCTGGCCTTATGTCGCCATGGGCAATGTCATGTTCATGTAAAAACGCCACTGCCCGCAGGATTTGGATAGCAAAACAGTTTACCTCTTCGGTGGACAGATTCTCCTTTGGTCCGCCTCTCTGGGAAAGAAAATAATGCAGACTGCCGCCAGCACAGTAGGGCATGACAAGACAGATGTTCTTTTGCTTATTATAGAGAATGTCGATGATTGGGACAATATTAGGGTGGCACAGTGATTCGGTTTGACTTCCATATGGAAGCGGACTGGCAAGCGGAAATGAGGTGTTTTGGGCGTGGCGAAACACTTTGACTGCATAGAGTTCCCTAACTGTATTCGACGTAGAAGCTCGCCTCAGTCTCGCCAGCATATGGCTTTGCGAAGGTCTTGCTGGCGATGTGGTTTGATCAAAAACCGGTACTTTCTTTTCGTATAATTGAACAGTACTGGAGTCGTCGTACTGGATGACTCTGTTGAATTTTCCATAATCCTCTGCGAGCGATGTCTGCGATGCTTCCTCTGCTTTGTCGCTTGTCCCTGTAGTTCTTTGGATCTTATCCGACTCCAAGGAATGCAGAGCCGTCCCTTGTGGGTCTAGAGAACCTTGACCTGACAAGGATTTTCTCGAATCAGAACGACCCTCGGATTCAGGTGTCAACCATCCCCACCCAGATAAGACGTTGGTTAATCCATCGAGGATGTGAGGCCTTTCGAAATCTCTCGTCTCTGTGCCATCCTCCCTTCTCACATGGTGATTATGAGATGACAAGGGATGTGCAGGTACTTGGACATGCTCGAAGGGGTGGTGTGGACGATTATTTTGAGAACTCTCCTTTTGCATTCTCTATTTCTGCGTTCAGTCAATAATGACTATCTGTTGATCCTGTTTCCACGCCGGCGAAGTCTCTTGGTAGACAAGATTCGATAAAACTAATACATTTAGAAGGGCCACAGTGATAAGAGCTCTAGGAAGCCCTCGCGAGCTGTTAGCCCCTACGTGATAAATGACGTAATTATGAATCATCTTACTTCCTTTCCTTTTAACTTTAGTCCGTGGTTAGTCAGGACTTCTGCACTCCCGAGGACATCTCCATTGGTCACATACATTTATCGCGTACCTTTACTCCAAGCCCACCAAATCAACAATTTTCTTGATCTCTCTTTTCTTTTCTACCCATTTATCATTTCGAAACGTTGATAAATAATCTATAGTTCAGATAATCAAGAAATAAAAATAACTGATAGCCAATTGACTGCTAGCTGAAGGTCTCAGGGGAAGTTCAGTACTTCGATAGAGTTAATTTCCCTCCTTAGTGACAGCGCAGCCTAGTGGATGAAGGTTCCAAGGTTCCCTAGTCGCCGAGAGCACCTCCTGGAAGGAATGCCTGTACCGAAACATTCCTTTTGTGATATAGCCGTAGGTACGAGCAAATAGAAGGGCATTCCACTCTAGCTCTAAGTTCAATCCACCATATACTGCGTCTTGCTTTGCGGTACCATAGATACAGCAACAAAAGTGCTATAGGGTCCCTTTCCCGGAGCAATCTTTCGAAAGCGCCGTTGATACTGCGCGTGAAGATTTGAGTTTGACCTGTTGTGACCTCACTATCCGGGAGGTCTAGGATCTGGGATACTGCGTGGGCAGCATAGAAATACGGATTGCTTTTCGGCGTAGATGAGTCGTTGAGGAAACACATGGTAGCCACGGCCCTTGGCATACCATCTATGCCTATCTCTGGCAAAGGTGAATTCATTTGAGCAAAGGTTGCCGCCATGACGCGAAAAAGACTGTCCGGCCGCAGCGGGTTCACTATGTGCCACAGTGACATTTTACCTTGGCTCATACGTAACCAGTCCAAATCAAAGTGGTCAGAGGACCTCAAAGGCCACGATTCTTCTGGAGTGCATGCATCAGGGGACGAAAAGGTCAAGATAGCTAGAGCAGCCGCAGTACCCCAGATTGCATCCTTATCTTTAGCTTCAATCGGTTCCTTTAGTCGCCTGTTGAGAATAGCTGTGCTTTGAGACCAGTGGTAGCACTCTTCTAGGCTGCGACGACAGCCTAATGAGTTATTCAGATAGCGGTCATACGTAAATGCCACCCCTAGAGAGGCGTGCATTAAAAAAGGGTACTGTAAGCCAGGTGTTAGCGGAGCTCAGGCACTTGATATATAATCCCGCTCCGATCCTGTCTTATATAATAATACTTACGGCGAAGGCTAGTCTCAGGAGCTTGCGATTAACATACATCATGTCAGGGTCATCTGGAGTAATGAGACTTCGTCCAAGATACCGGGTGATGAAATCTTGACACTTTGCGTTCAATTGATAGGACGTGGATTTATCAGACGTCGAGACAGCACTTGCGACAGGGGGTTGAATCTCTGCTTTTCCTCGAACCACCAATGGCCTTCTTGTGGTAGCGGCGATGGGGTGTAGGTCCGGAATATTAGACATAAAGTTGCATAATACCCCGAATGAACTACATCTCTTGCAGTGTGGTTTGCCTTCATCGCACTAAGGGACAAATAGATTTTTCAGCTAAGCACCAGTCTAGAAAAACCGAGAGCCACCTACCTTGAGTTTTCTGAGCTTACAATTCCGGCAGCCCAATCTCGACCTCCGCGGAGTCCTACGCTCCCGATCCTCTCTTGGACAAGTCGAGGCCATACTTGGCTAATTGTCCAATGCTTTGCGGAGCTTGTGAGGGATACCCTCTCGAAATGGAATACAATGTCGAAGAGCTCCGTAGCCGGGGGAGGCATGTCACCCCAAGGACGCTTGGTTTCACATTCAAAGGCGTACGCTAACTTCCCGCTAGCCCTTCCTCGGGTACAGAGGTCTCTGATTGGCTGAGTTCTGCCCTGACCCACTCCCATCTATAAACAACAGTCGCATCGGGCCGTCACTACATGAAGATAGGTTAATTGTATAAGAAGAAGGTTATCCCTCAGTATCCTAGGAAGAGGGGATAATGTCCATGACATCAGAACCATGAAACCTTGACTTAAAATACCATAGTCTGCTCGCGAGAAGCATCAATATACCCTATAATTACTAATCACAGCCTAGCAATTATAGGCATTATTAATGCTTGTATCTCGATACTCCGAACCCCGAGGACAAGCCTCTGAATACTGATAGTTGTTACAAATGCAAAGCATTTGACAAGGTGATCAACTGGTCAGATTAAGCATAAATAAAGAGAGAATTCCCAGCAAAAATAAACCGTCATTGACACTCAGTCTCTTTTCTCTCTACAACTCCCTATTCTGACACCATTTTCTCATTGAGTTCCAGAATCCTATTGCCCTATATCCTCAAACGCATATGGTCCTCCACCTCCAAAACTTCTACTTACACAAAACGTCCAAATGGCCAACCACCTCGCCGCCGTCTCTACAGCCAAAGGCAAACCTTATGAGGTCCAGACCCGCCCAACACCAAAGCCAGGGCCAGACGAGCTCCTCATCGCTGTCAAATCCGTAGCACTCAACCCTGCAGACGCTTACGTGCGTGATCATGGCCTCTTCATATCCACGTACCCCACCGTCGTTGGCTTCGACTTGGCGGGGTTAGTCCTCGAGGTCGGTGACAACGTTCCCACCGGTGCTACCGACAATGGTTCGGGCTCCTTCTTCCGGCCGGGCACCCGCGTCGCCGCATACGGCGCACCTATCTGGACGTCCAGCGACCCAGACTACGGCGCATTTCAGGAGCGGTGCCTGGTCCCCTGGCAGCATGCTGTGCCTCTCCCGGACGAGGGTATATCTTGGAACCATGCGGCAACCTTGCCCGTCGCCACTGAGGTACCCCTTTGCGCGTGGGATCTCATGGGGATCCCAGTCCCTGATGGCTCTACTAGTACCGATACCAGCGGAGGGAAGGGAAAGTCTAACACGGAAAAAAGAGAAGCTCTCCTAATCTGGGGTGCGTCCTCTAGCGTCGGCACCATGGGCGTACAAACAGCCCGCCTCCTGCGAGAAGATCCCAATTCTTCTTTCGCAGCCGTTTATGCCGCGGCCGGCTCGGCGCATAGAAGCTATGTGCATTCACTGGGCGCGGACCGCGTGTTCGACTACAAAGACTCACAAGTCGTGGATGCCATCGTTTCGGCGGCCAAGGAGGACGGGTTAGTGATCCGGCATTGTTTCCTTGCTACCGGGCAGCTGGCGCTATGTCAGGCTGTGCTTAAGAGGTTCCTCGGAGAGGGTCAAGAAGGGGAGAAGACAAAGACGGCGAAGATCGCGTCGGCACCCCGCCTTCCTCCGGATGCTGAGGTCGTGAACGGGGTGGAGACGATATCTGTGACTGCGTCCTCGGTTAAAGAGGAGAGACTGGAGCAGTTCCGATACTGGCTCGGGACGTGGCTAAGGGATAACCTGGCCAAGGGGGCCATCAGGCCGAGTCCGGAGCCGAGCATCGTGGGGAAGGGTTTGGGGGCCATCAATGCTGGATTGGACAAACTGCTCCAGAGTGTTAGTTGTACGAAGTTAGTTGTTGAGGTTGCGGAGTGAGATCGTCTAGGGTGTTGATACGGGGTTGCAAAGAAGTTGGAAAAATATCCGCCCGAAGGCCGTCTGTTCATTCTGAATCATTTATATCAAATGCGATCCTACCATTTTCAAACAACTGTAACTTGAGGCACTCGAAAATGGACAAAACGAGGTAAAAGGAAAATTGCTTAAGTAGGGCGAAAATAATGCATGAAACGGTACACTAGCTTCGTGGCTGAGCCTTCATGTAGAGCCTGTCTAATACTTACTTTATCAATCGCTGTACATATTATGGCACCTTTAGTATCAGTTTCTATACGTATTACGCGTTCTGTACTAATCGAATATGAATAATAAAAATATATTGTAGCCCGACATAGTATATATGAATCAAAGGTGTTGAGATACAAGAAATAAAGAATAGGAAAACAATAACAAACGCCATGTGGTCATCGATCCCCGCATATGCATGGAGGAAGGTATCCACTATCCGTTCCATTGATTTGTCTGTGAAGCCGCATTTCAAGAAACGAAATTGTGGGCGTTCAGTAAGTGACATCGGCGAGGGAGAGACATCCAGCCCGAAAACTCGGGCACCTTCTTCAAGAGACCTTGACGCGGTGAGGCGGATTCCAGGTGCGCTACCTGTGGTTATCAGAACCTGTGGATAGCAGCCACGGTCCTTGTAGACTATAATTCCTTGTGGGTGTTGAAGCACATGGTCTTGAAGCATGCACCGAGAAGACATTGCAAACTTCGAAGACAGATTAATCAAGCCACAGTTGACTGCGGATACTAAACCAGGCTTTCATGCAGACTTTTATTCCCCAGATTATTACTTACTTAGGCCAAGAAAGGGCTACAACGCCGGTCTCTAGACTCATCCTCCCCAAGTGGAATTAATCTCAATGGAGATAACCCCTATAGCATACGGACTTTTGTCTAAAGCAAGGCACTGAGCCCACGGCCGTGATGACTTAATGGGTTACGTGGGTGCCTACACATTGCATGCGATGTAGCAAGGGGATGCGTCATTTAAGGGAATATGTTGAGAGTTACAGCCAAACATGTAAGGGATAGAAGAGATGAGACGATATCGATACCTGGCTAAGAATTGTAAATCAGAATAACGAGTTACCTAATATCTGGGCTAGTGGTTCAGAGAAAGGACAAGGAGTCAGCTTGGTTGCAAAGTGTCGCTATTTTGTCTGCTCTATACAGATCCTGCTGCCGGGCGCTACCACCTGGCAGGTATCGAAAGCCTGGAGAGAGTCTCTCACTTTGTAGCCCTGGAGTAGCAGACCATTCATGCAAATAACAGATTCCATAATGACAATGGAATTGATCTTTGACAGTGACCATTAAAATCGGGGGGTTAACACATACAAACCTCATCGAATGAATGCTGTAAGGTTTGGGCCACAGGCTCTCTTGTACAGCAGCGCTTAATGTAGTACCATAGATACACAGGCAAGTATTTAATTATTTCATTGTCCTGTGAGAAGAGGAAAACCCAGTTTGCCATCTAGGGCGAAGCATCGAACGTCTACTGTGCAAATAGATCATTTCGTATTCAGATTGGTGTTCTTTTGATTTAATACCTCTCCGCCATCGAAGTTCCCGCCCTTAGAACCCGATTCCAGCAACTCATTTTCCCTTCGTGGTATGTATGTCCATTGAATGGTACTGCCAAATTTATACTGGTTGACATATTCAGTTCGAGGTGCTCATCGCACGCAATAGCCCGCCACTTTTTTTCACGGCTCAACAAATTACGAGCTCCGCAAAGAAGGGTATCACCAAGCCAGATAAAACAAATCAAATTATATCACGACAGATCAAGCCCCATCTTCGTGGCAGATTAGGTCATCTTTGTCCTTGAGATCATCTTTGTCCTTGAGATGGCTCTGGCAAGTCTCTTTCGGGACCTGGATTGGGTCATTCGCGTCCTCGCAGACATTACTCGAACTAGGGACTGCGCAGAATGGATGAGAGATATGAGAACGTTCTGGGTGCTTAGTACCGACGCTCTGATGGGAGATCTCCGGTGATTTGTGTGCGGAATCGAGAGCAAAATCTCCGGAATCGAAGTATGTTCGATGCTACTTTGATTGTTAGACGCAAGCGATCATGTTTGTAGTTGTGGGCCTCAAACTTTTGATTCCTCGGAAAATAGCTTTTCTCTCAGAGGGACAACTCCATACCGACTCGCGATCTGAGATATTCCATCAGTGAGGAGCTTGAGAACAAAGCAACGGTATTGCTCTGAGAAATGGGCTGATTCATTACTTTGCTTTTTGCCAGTTTCTTTTGTTGCTCCGACATTTCGCAGTGAAGAGCATATGTAAAATTAATAGAGAAGAGTGCTAGTGTCTCTTGTTAAAAAGTCCCCCTCCACCATAAACAATTCATGACCTCATGCCGCCATCTGTGTGACTCATCCTTTGGATTCATTGCATTTTGAGCGAAGTTTGTGGCGAAATAAATAGTATTCCGTGGCTTTGGGTAGGCACTCACCCAGGTTTTGTTTTGACACGTGTCACATGCTCTATATTGTGGCGTTTGACATTTACGAATGCTGCTTTCTTTTTCGGCTTATAGAATCTTTGTAACGGGACTGACATTGAAATCACAATTCATAAAAAGCCAAGCTGTATCAAATAGTGGAGCATCCAAAATTTGAGGAATAAAAAAAAATCCGGTTGGGCGGAGTCGAACCGCCGACTTCAAGATGAATGTTATCAATTACAGTCTTGCGCTCTAAACCAACTGAACTACAACCGGCTGTGATTGGCCAATTTTATCCCGGCAAATTTATTGTTCGCAGTCGGATATGGCTGGTAGTAAATAAGAGTTAATTGGAAAGAAGACATCTTCTGCCTACGGCTATAGTTTTGGCTCCTTCACTAGTGAAATAGATGATTATCGTTACTTCCAGAGAAGCCAAGTAGTTCAAATTTTTCGTTATTGGCCGATGATACATTACCGCCAACAATCATCGATCAATGACGATGTAGTCCTTCACATAAGTACCACGCTCCGTTCCTGTGACGTAAGTTAAAAAAGCGTTCTTAGGCTCTTCTTCATGACACTTTTATTATGGTTTTGTGTCGTTGTCCCAAGCGTACCCATAGCTTTGCCTCTGTCGGGAGAGTCTGGCAGGGAGACATTGAAAGAGGGTAGAGAATACGGTTCTTTGTAAGAGACATTCAAGTTCTGGCGTTTGAATTTTCTCTAGAATGAGCCTACTTGAAGGCAATCGTAAGTATGCGATTGCTCAATAAACGATGTTTATACTTTGGCTTCATTAGACTCACTTGGCGTCAGCAGCTTGCATCAACTGGGTCCGAGATCCGATTCAGCACCAAACATATTTCCTCATTTGTCAGCACTCTAACATTTCTAAGCAGTATTAGGGTCCATGTTCTATTACAATTCTAGACTATATGCTGTCAGCATCTCGCAGCAGACTCTTCCCCAATATCATAAGAAGATTCCGCAACAGGCAGGTGTTCGTGCCCCTGAAGGTGAGACTGGGATCACCAATCCGACAGAAAAGAGGAAATTACAGAACCGCATGTACAGTGGAACCATTGTAGATAAAAGAAAAAGAACAGAAAATAAAGAAAGAACATTTCATTCATTCGTCATATACTTATGAAAAATCGGCAGATGAGAGATGTAACCATGGCTCAATCCACAAGTCTGCTGTTTCAGCATCTGGCGCGTAAAGCGGAGAGAAATCCAGAGGCATATCTAGTGGAAAGTTGGTTCCGAGTACTACAGACGATTGCCCGCCCAAAATAGAGTTGTATTGAATCGCCTATTGAGAAGCTCGTTAGTGAAATGTTTTAAGAGATCAAAAATAGCGATATACACACCATTTGTTCCATTTCCAATGTCGCCGTACTTGCTCCAAATGTAGCTTGTTGGGTATCCTGATTGGACAACGAATGTAGAATCCTACGATCCTGCAGTTAGAAAATCATATCATGCACTGAGCTTTCCGTACGTACCCAGGCGCTTCTGACGGATCACTGGAAACAATTCTGTTTAGAATAGTTCGCAGTTTGTGGCTGGGATGAGTTTCAAACTCATGGTCGTCGCAGACCAAAAGATTGGAAAGATCCTCGAATAGTCGCAGAAATGGTGCAACTGCGGGTAGCACTCTCGTGTAGACAGCCAATGCACTTAAACAAGCGCTAATTGCCTGGTGAGCGCGCCTTGGTGTTAAAGCTGTCGGTTTTATCGCCAAGCATTGCAGCAAGGTAACGCCACAATAAAAGCAATGATAAACAGTGACACGGTCGGGAGGTGTGTGAGGATTCAGGCTTAGTATTTTTGCATCCTGGCGAGAAATCAGCGAAAGCCTTAAAATAGGATAGGCCACTTACTTGGCATGCATCAACAGCAAATTCTACACACAAGCCTATTAGATCAGGGTCAATGACATTCGCCATTAAGATAGGACGTATCAAGAGGAGAACCGCCTGTGTATATGTAGCTTGCACCCGATCAGGGGTTTGTTGAGGAAATGGCCTTGAATCTTGCTTTGGGGGTGCTTGCTGTTTCCAGTGATCTAATTCGCAAAGGAGAGCTTGGACTTCGACTAGCGAAGGAACTTGAGCGTGGGGTCCCGTAAATCGTGTTCTAAGCCTTGTCAATCTCGCCCAAGACAAGTCCAATAGTAGACTTACAATATTTTAGACCTTATACGGTAGACATGTAAATGGTGTAGAGCCGCAGTCATCTGGTGTAGTTGTTAGGCCGCATGGTCCCAGCATCTTGTTGGCATAATGCGAAGGATACAGTACCGTTGTGATTGTCCCTTCTTCATAACGGGAGTCTCCAGCTGCTTGTCTCATTTGAAGCTCTCGAATTCTTTGTTGATCAATGCAAGTATCGTCGATGTCAACAGGTGTCTGATACATAGTCAGTAACTATTGTATTGTCTCGAAATTCGGATAAAATACCTCAGCATCAATATCTGAGTCACTGATTCCAAATGGTAGTTTGGTTAAAATAGAGAGTGATCTAAAAAGATGTTCGTTAAACCCGTCGAGGGTACAAAAGAAGTATTTGAAGAGAGAGTGCACGAACCGGTCAAAGCAATATGCACACCAAAAGAATCGTTTTCGAAGTTCGATTTTGTATGGATCCAACGTTTGTGCGTCTGGGGAACTCGCAATTTTCCTATGATATCTGAGTTTGACACACAAACGCAAAGAAAGCCCGACAATGTGCCTATTCACCTCATCAGCAGGTCTAAAGGTTGAACATGGTATGATATCATATGACATACCAGATGGGAGACTCCGTTGGGGCTCGAAAATAGTACTGCACTAGACAAAGCAGAGCCTGCACAGTTGATAAGTCCTGTAGAGCCATGACAGCGGGGAGATAAATTCGAGCACGAGCAAAATATGCCTAGGAATGTCAGATACAGATTCTCCGACGTGGATGGCTGGGAACTTGCATCCGTTGCATTCTCTGGGTCTGGAATCAAGCGAGCTCCAATAGCGTAAATTATCCAAATGAAAAATGCCCCTAGCAGATTGGGAGTCAGCTTGAGCAACTCCAGCTTCGGGGTTGTTACTTGCCGGTCTGGGACTTGACTGGGGCTTGGGTAGAGATGTAGGCGATCTGGTCCCGACGTTCGTGCCATTCACGCAACTGAGTCCAGTCCACAATACAATACCTTGCTTGTGTATAGAAATAAGCTGCATCCACCAGTTTTCTCGCTCCGCTGCTAGAAGGAAGCGCAGGGAGCGCGTCTTCTTCGAACCCTGGAACGAAAGCACGTCCATACACCATTTCCATAATCGTAATCTCGGGCCTCGATACCTGTCTGGCCGTCAGTGCGGCTGCTCCACAAACAATTGTAGCTGATTAAGCTGAGTAAATTACATTGTTTGGCAAAAAGCTCTCTTGTCCAGAAAGCTGGGTTGCTTGGGTGATTCTTTCGACGGTCTCCCCATTTCGTTCAGGAACCTGGGCCTCAGAACAAGTCGTCTCAGGAGTAAGCCCTGCCTCTGGCTGTTGTGATTTACTTTCACGGAGTTGACTTTCCAGCGATTGGATACGTGCTTCTAAGGTTGCAACATATCTGTAGGAGACAAATTAGTAGTGTACAGATATGAAGGATAGATACAGGGCTGAGTCTTACGCATCATTCCTCAGAACACCATCTGGAGGAACATCAAAAAGGCATTCTGTGGCACATGTTAGCTAGGGCTCAGCTAGCAAGAGATTTTATCTGTTACCAGTTGACGCTCTTGAACAAGCAACGCATTTCCTATACAAAGCTTAGTAAACGCATGGAACTGGGAGAAAAATGTTAACTGTACTGACCTCTGGCTATTCTCGCTGTTGTAATGGCATTTTATTTTCCTTCGTTTACAGTACCGGCCTTAGTTTGGCAAATTAGTGAGCATGCCTGGTGTCTCGGTGAATGGTGGATACCCACAAGCATTAGTGCTTCGTCGGTGGGTACCAGCGTTGATCTGCCTCGGACTGGCTTTCCGGGCTGAGATTGACTGCTCCATGAAGTTCGCTTTTTTTCAAAGTTTTCTGTAACTATTGAATGGCCATGAAGCTCCACTGGAGTGGAAATTTCAAATATGAAACCAATAAGGGAAAGGGGCTGAACTGTGGAGACCCTTAGGAGGATTTGCTGCCAAGACTCGAAGATAACCGGCTAGTGTAAATGAAATTCTGCAAAGAATACCAGCCTGAAGATACGCCAGTCAGATGCCCCTGAGTGAAAGCGCTAGGAAAGAAAGCGAAGAAGCGAAAAGAGGGATTGAAAGATGCACACTAGCGGTGTCTTGGCCCGAGAGATACGAGATATGAATGGGGACCAGCGACCCCACAAACCCTCCGGAGCACAGGCAACAAGTTGCTCTATTGGATCGTCAAGTGCCACCGAATTTGTCCAGGTGTTCTTTGTTTGGCTTTTATGTTCGTTCTCATTGGTTGAACCAAATAATAATCACTGGTGATTCGATTTACTTGGATATCGACGAGAAACCCGCATAGTACGCGCCGCTAGCCTGGTTGCCTTTCAACGAGCTTTCGCTCACCTGTGCCGGGACAAATTTGCCGTTTATTCTGATATCCTTAAAATTAATTATTAAGAATTAATATTCGTTTCGAGACAGCTTTGTGATCTTGACAGACTGGAACAACAAGTCAATTGGCTGGACAATGTAAAACATTTTGTTAGCCTCGGAACGTACTTTTGTCACTTGGGGCTTCCGTTGGGGCCAAATAGCGGAATTGCCGTAGCCCCGCTCTTCTGATGCACTGTGCAAGTGTAACATGACCCTCCAAGGATTTTGTAGTGGACGCAGTGGTATCTTTGCACAAGCTGAACCACATCATATGATCTGTTGTATGTAAGGACTTTGGTCATTTAACATCCTGGGACATTTACAAAAGTACACATGGGCAGAAACTTTCCCTGGTTTTTCGAAAACGAGCAAGTTACGGCCACAAATAGGGAGAAAAATCGTGAAACATTACAATGTTCTAAATTCATGCTTTCTCTCATGCATAGATCAGAAATAAACACTGAATAAGAACTAACGGGGCGTAGCATGGATTTGTTCATCGCTTGACTGGGCATATTTCGTCACCGAAAAAGACTTGGTTTTGTTCCCATCTCTAGGCATCAGGTTAGCAGCAGGCAATGCATGAACTTTGGGGTAACGTTACAACTTATGATCGAAATCTTGCCCTTCAATGGCTGAAGCCTCTTCATGGGGCCTTGGTTTCCTACTGAAAACCCGCCATGGCCCATTAAACACGCGATCGTTGTCTTCCACGCTGAGCCCCGCGATCTCTGGTACAAGGAGATACACGTAGATAAGAGCAGCGAAACACCAGGATGCGAAGAAGATGAAAGCACCCCAGTTATCGGTTCGCGTTAACAAGGATGGTAAGGCATAGCTCATAGCATAATGGAACAGCCAGTGAAAGGTCTGTGACAGTGAAGCACCAAAGGACCTGATTCGGTTGGGCCATAACTCTCCCCCAAATACGTATGGAAGAGTGAGAAGGCCTGTAGACTGTTGTTAATTGTCTGGAATATTGGTCGGAATTGGAAAGACATACCGATAGTATATCCCAACGAATGGATGAAGATGGATGCAAGTGCTGCCTCGCCTGCAGCACGAGGCGGGGAGCCATCATTTTGCACTTTAATATATACTGCAAGATAAATATCGGAGAGCAGTTGAAGGGTTATGCCAGTGAAAAGTGTGTTGCGGCGCCCCAGAGCATCGATGAAAACAAAGGATGCAAGTAAGCCGAAGAAAAACTTTGACATAGCATACATGCCGTTGAGGAAAAGGTTTCGTGTGGAACTTCCAGCGACGCCAATGACCTCAAGGATAGGGATAAAGTAATTGGTTATGGAGTTTCCGCCCGAAAATTGTGGGAACGCGTAAAGGATCAGGGCTTGTTGGACACGGCGCAAGTTTGACGGCACTGTAAATGTCTCTTTTGCGATACTGACAATCTTAGATGGTGAACGATCATCGTGATCGCAGGCTTCAGTCTCCGACCGGATGGAGTCTTTTATACTTCGGAGCTCTTGTTGAACGCGATCGTGTTCAAGTGGCAAACAACGAAGTCTAACAAGAGCCTCCTCTGCCTCTTGATCTCGGTTCCTCAAAAGTAGCCAGCGAGGCGACTCGGAGAGGAAGAAACTGGCCACAAGCCACAGCACCATTAACACACAAGGCGAGAACATCACGACCTGATACTGAAGTCGATTCGCTTCCATGTGTAGTTGCACCCCGTACACGCAAAACGTAGCAAGCATCAATGCCATCACCATAAACACAGAATACCATGCAGTCAGCAACCCTCGGATTTCGGTGGGGGCTAGTTCGACAATAGAGACCGAGCCGATGACACTGAGAGAGCCAATTCCTAACCCAGAAATAATTCGAGAGGCGTATAACGCCGCTTTTCCAGGGCTGAAAATGGCAACCAGTTGCCCAACTATCCAAACGCTGGTGTAAAGACGGTAAGACCAGAGACGTCCGATACGGTCGTTTATGAAGAACGATAGAGCGGCGCCGGCTGCATCACCGATGTAGACGAGAGAGACAAAGTTCTTCGTCGAATGCGCACCGAGTTTAGAGCTGATACCAAACTGTTCCTGGAAGCCCAAAAGAGAAGGTAACGTGGATGCCGATCCTTGATCCCATGCTGCGAAGCGTTGTTAGTAGGGTTGGAATAAGTAGGAGAAAATGAGATAGACACACTTAAAGGGATAGCCGCGGTCGCGTACATTGCGCATGACAAAAGTAAACTGCGACTGAGAATAACCTCGCGCGGAGCATCTTTGATCCTCTGAGCATATTGTGCTAGCATGCTTTTTTTGAAAATATTTGAAAATCCCATATTTTCCCTTTCTTTGTGGCCGAGGATAGAAGATCACAGCATCAATAGAGTGAAAATAAGGTATCATTGGCAAAATTCGGGTTTTCAAACGCGAATGCCTGGGTCCATCCCTTGATCCTTATAGCCCGAGTATGGCGATCTGGCAGCCACAATCTTTTGGAACGCGGGGATATCAAAGCTATGATCCAAAGGCTCGGTAAATCCGTGATGTAGTTAAAGATAACAAGTCATCCGGTTCAATTGGTTGACCTAGGTTGAGATGAACTGGCGAAGCAATGAAGTTGGAGGGAATCAAATCAATTTCGTTGGCTCAGACTTATCACGGGCGGGAGTGCCGTGGGAATAATGCGCTAAAGACCTGCAGCTGCAGCGGGAGTGCCGCGTCCATTCAGCTTGGGGTACGGCAGTCTATTACCGCCACTGTGTCAAAACTAATTCTGCCACCGCTATATATACCAATACAGTCGACTTGCTTGGTTTTACTATAAGGCTACTACTGATCCTGAGCACTACGTAAAGGTGTAAGTTATTGCTTAGGGCGCCGTACACGAGAGCATATAGGATATCGCTAGCGACGGGTGGGTCCGCTTTAGTCGGAGCTTTAGGCTATAGTAAAAAAGTAAGCCGAAGGTGCTAAGTGTTTTAGAGGTAATATCATAATTTAGGGTAATATTAAAAGGACCCCTTCTTGTTAATATTCAGACCCCTCACTACCTATCTAAGCCTAATTAGGGAAGGCATAGTATGTGTATTTCACGGTGTCCTTTTTAGTATAGTGATATAGCAAGTGTTTTAACACTATTAGACAGACCGTTTTTTAGACCGTTTTTTAGACCGTTTTTTAGACCGTTTTTTAGAC
>ERZ1673737.2313-NODE-2313-length-16273-cov-4.006659_pt1 | contig 16273 bp, 15 predicted proteins | sample MGYA00580211_ERZ1673737 | MGnify/ENA primary metagenome ERZ1673737 (study PRJEB41218, sample SAMN15661789) | gut metagenome | host: Homo sapiens | place: Canada: London | collected 2015-08-20/2019-03-30 | study: EMG produced TPA metagenomics assembly of... | reverse complement strand
CTGAGCCGGGGACGTGTGTCGATATCAACGTGTTCTATCTTTGCAACGCGGCGCTGAACATCTTAACTGATGTTTTGACCTATACCTTGCCCATCAAAGTTATCTTGAGACTTCAGATGCCCAAGAAGCAAAAGATTGTACTCGGCATCATCCTCTGTCTTGGTCTCTTGTAAGTGACAGTCTCAACCCAGAAACTCGCAATGACTAACGTTCCATCTTTTCAGCGCATGTGTTTCTTCCATCATTCGAATCACCTATATCCCCACCATGCTCACATCCGCTGACTTCACCTACGCCATCAGCGGTGCCATGTACTGGTCCGTCATTGAGACCAACATCGGTATTCTCGCCGCCTCAATCCCCTCATTCAAGGCAATCGCCTCCCGTTTCCTGCCTCGCTTCATTGGAGAATACAGCAGTGGAAAGAAGTACGGTCCCTGGTCAGGCAACACCTCCGCGAGACGGTATGGCTCCGGCTTCACCAAAGTCATTGGTCCCAGAAACATCACATTGGGCACCGACAATGGCAAGGAAGATACAGAAATGGGTACTCAGATTGGACCTGCTAGCAACTCCAGTGAGGAGAGGATTATTCCTGATGGCAAGATTTTCACTCAGACGGAGATCGAGACTACCGTGGAAACATCCCATGATTTTGGGAGCTTCGGTTCTTCATCGCTCGAGCGGGCTCATCGGTGAGAAACTTTCAAGCTTGGGTGGAATCTATGAAAAGATATAATGGGTTGATTTGTATAATAGTTTTTCGGGTACATGAATATGCAAGATATCCTTTCTTATGTTCATGCATCGCTTGATCATGTTCATGTGGTCTTCGAAGAACCGACAGCCTCCAGACACGCAAAGTTGGCAATGCTAGTACAATTGAACTTTCACTCATCCTCCATAGCCTGATATTCACACGTCCGTCCATCACCAATACCTGCTGAAAGCCGCAATGCTAACACCAAGAACAGCAACAGCCACAGCCCAACGAGTCAACCCCCTCCGCAAATGATACTTGACCGTCCTCTCGATAGCCTCAGAATCATTAACGCGGGGGAACTCCTGATCCGGGGTCCTGTCCACCCCCAGAGCCTCACACAACGGCCCCCACCCATCCTTAACATCAAAGAAAACTAACCTCTCCTTAGGCACAACCTCGGTCAACCAAGCAATATGCCTCTCATACGTCTCACGCCCATGATACCCAGAAACACCCCCATACAACCTCTCCCACTGCGCAGCAAGCAAATGCCCATAAGGAATAAAATGCCGCATCCCCTGCAGCGGCAGCAGCGCAAGCCGCGCAAACCAAACACCCGTTAGACTCTGCACGCGCATCATACTGGGTTCCCAGAGGACCGGGTCGCGCGTTGTGCAAATGACTTTCGCGTCTGGGTACAATTCCATCAGTTCCGGGATGAACTGGGAGCCTGGGGAATCCGTTATGGCGACGTAGCCCGCCAATCGGCGGCGCAGGAGTGGGAGCATTGTCGCGCGGCTCGCCGGGTCGCCTTTTAGCCAGTTTTGGAGGATTGGTATCCAGCCTTTTATTTCTGCTGGTGGGCCCATTGATGATTGCGTGCCGCAGTGGTAGACTGGGCCGTCTAGCAGTATTTCTAGGGCCTGGCTGAAGGAGGATGTCCCTGTGCGTGGTAGGCCTGCGCCGATGACTTGGATCGTCGCACCTGGTTTGGGCGTTGATGGTTTTTGGCCCATCTTGGGTGGTTTTGGTGTATTGGTTGTTCTATGGTCGTTATGTTTCAGTTGGGTCGCGTTCGGGTTTCAGGTTTACTGAAGGACCCCCCTTTTCTTTTTTTCTCTCCGGGCGCTGGTTACTTTCGCTTTCACAGGGCTGATTAGTGACAGTTTGAGAGAGATATATGTTTTGAGACAGGCTATAAAGATGAAGCAAGAGGCGGGAGTGAGAGGGGTTTGATATAAAGCGAGTTTCGGTCTTTTCGGCCCCCACTCCGGGATTCCCCCTTTGGGGCAATGAAGGCACTTCAGTCTGCAAATTGCATCTTCTCTCTCTTTTCCTTGTCTAGCTTGATGCATAATTTTCATAACTCATTCTGAGGTTGCATCGCATATTCATTCGACTCCTTTATGGTGTTACCCTTCCTGGGCTTCGTCAGGGGTTTACGAATACGAGTGCGCACACCTTTTATCTCTTTGTTTCGCTGTCGAATATCACAATTCCACTACTTTATTAGTAACCTCCTATCTTAATTGAGATACACTTCCAGCAATCTATGTCTTCCTTTATTGAAGGCGACAGAATACAGCAAAAATTGAAATGTTCTGATGACAGAAGTGAGAAGGGGAAAGCAATGCATACAAGTGGTGCGATAGTTTGCAAACATGGCGTGAAAGCACTGCAACTGCCATTAACCACTTTCACTTGTATTTCCTATCTAAGTCTGTAAACAACCTTCACTACGTAAGCCCCTCTTCGGTGGCTGGTCTGGACAGTGATGGCAATAGTATACGACAGCGGGAATGGATCATTTGTCAGTGGAACTACCGTATTTCCGGTTGCTTTATGTGCCGTTTGTTCCCGTTTCAATAAAACTACTTAAGAGATGTACAACAGATATAAGCATCTGAACGAGTATTACAATGAAGCACGTGACTCCATTCAAGCTCTGTTGAAATACTTTTTATAGTAGTATCTCAGGCTGCAAAACTATAACCGCGTAAACGTAGAGACATACCTTAAAGCTTAGCTGCTTGAAGCTTAGCTGCAGAATTAGATAAACACATCAGAAACCGAACAATTCGAGTCTTTTTAAGCAGCTGGGAACTCCTGGAGGGCAGGAGTTATTCGAGGTGGATGGTAATGAGATACCCAATGACATGTCCTTCACGGCTTACTAGGAGTTTCATTTTGCCCACTTTTCCCTACAGTATAAGGCTTTAACGGGAAACTTTTCCATTACGGTGATTTAGGAAATCATAGAACTGGTCTTGTATTTGGACAACATCTGCTTGAGAATCACTATCATCAGCGATCCGGATTGCCTTTGAAAAGTCTGCCGAAAAATTCCCATTAGTATCGGAGGGAGCTGTATAATTTCTTATTTTGCCTCCAACCTAGTCACTCGTGATGAAAAGGAGAGTGAGAAGTCGTGTGAGTTGAGGTGGTCGTGTCGGTCGAGTTATACCGCATGATAGTTACTTGGCAGATGCAGGTTACTGTCTATGGGACAAGAATTCAAAAGCCAGCAATCTTTACTCGCTCCTCAGCAAAGCTCAGCTACCGCAAGCTGAACTCATAACTCATGTGTTGATGTTGTATGATTATTCTTATATATTTCTGTAACCCTATTGCCGACCACATACGAGCCGGTCATATTATGTATACGCGAGTTGTACTTTGAGCTTTGGCTACTATGTAGGCTGCATTGTACTCCTTGACTCATTCTTCACATAGCTTATTACCCACTACCAAGGCCACTAAATGAGACTACCTAATCTCGAGGAGCTTTCTAGAATAAGTAATTAGTGAGAGAATGCCATCACGGAAGCTCTACAACAAGCTTGGTGCCGTGGGCTTCTCCTTTGCGAAGTCTCTCAAGACCGTCAAGTACCGCATCAAGTCCTCCTCCCAGCGCTGTAACAGGGGGTGGCTTCAAAGCACGATCACATAGTTGGCTCAAACTAGCATAGAACCGGCGAAGCGAATCCCGATCATCGGGCACAACTGGGAACGCTGGACCTAGGGGTGACAGCAAGGAGAACGGTTTCCCAAATACGGTGAAAACCATGAGACTTTTGAACTCGATCTCCGCTTTTTTCGGCTTCCCTTGATCAAGCAACGTGATAACTCGTCCCCTTTTCAGCACCTCGGCACAAAATTGAGAGGAGTTGCCTTCAGAAAAGCAATCCAAAGCTTTGGTGATGTCAGGATACGCTTTGGAAATTTCACTCGCCGCTGTGGGGGACCGATAGTCAAATACCGAGTCTGCACCATAGCTTTTGACAAGATCAAATGATCGTGGGGATGCAGTCACAACCACATGAAGACCTGCCCTTTTGGCGAGTTGAATTGCGAAAAGTCCAACGTTCGAACCACCGGAGTAAATGAGGATTGATGAATCAGCAGAAGACTGCCTCGTAGCTCCTGACAAAATGTCTTCCCATGAGACATCAAGGTGCGCAAGTGCAAGAACTGCAGTGACAGCTGGAATGCCATATGTTGCAGCTTCAGACATGGTCGTCGCGTCAGGGATAGGCCAAGCAAGTTCTCCATCGACCTTTAGGTATTCAGCAAACGAGCCGACGTCAGGGTATTGGCCACCGTGGACAAAACCTGCAACCCTGTCCCCAACATTCCATCGGCCCACCATGTCACTTCCAACTTTGACCACCTCACCAGCATAGTCGCAGCCGATAATACTCTTGTTCGGAGAGAGGAAATCGATGCTTTTGTTGTCGACCGGGTTGAGTGCAACGGCACGCACTCGGACCAGTATCTCACTATCGCTAATTTGGGGAGTTGGGATATCGACGATTCTTGCACATTGACCGAATGAGGAGGAGCAAGCGAAGTTGAGTATTTGTTTCGCAAGATATCGGTTTGCCACAACAGCTCTCATGTTGACTGCGGCGCTGTGTAAGGGACGGCAAAGCAAGACGTTAATACACAATAAGGGAACCTAAATGGCAATCAAAGAATTGTACATAAGGTTGACTTGGAAAGGTAATTGAAGACTCGGGACGATTCAAAAGGCCGGCGGTCAATTGTGGTGTCGCCACTGGTATATAAATCCGGCATGATTAATAGTCACCCCGGGTCCGAGCCGAGGCTCGGAACGATGATTCATCACCAAAATGATAGTATAACTTCACGGTAGACATCGGAAATTCAGTATCTATTGTTCTACACAAAGAAAATGTCTTTTCTTTTCGGCAAGAGCCACTCTTTTGACCCTGTAAAGGATATTTCAAGCCTTTCTGGGCGGGTCATTCTGGCGACTGGGGGCAACAATGGTCTCGGAAAAGAAACCATAAAGCAATTGGCGGCGCACAACCCCACAAAGATATACATGGGCGCTCGCAGCGTCAAGAAAGCAGAAGAAGCAATTCTTGATATCAAACGAGAAGTTCCTTCCGCGGATATCGTGTTTCTGGACATAGATCTTGCGTCTTTCGCTTCCATCAAACGCGCGGCTGAAACATTCCTGTCCACAAACGACCGTCTCGATATTCTTATCAACAACGCCGGTGTCTTTGCTCTTCCGCCTGGCTTGACCGAAGATGGTTATGAGGTCCAATTTGGCACAAATTACATGGGTTCGGCACTACTGACTCGACTACTTCTGCCGATCCTCAACAAGACTGCTGATACCGGGGCCGATGTTCGTATTGTGAACATTAGCTCTGAGCTATACCGAAACGCTCCCAAAGCCGGTATACTTCTAAATCAGGTGAAGACACCGCTCACCGAGGTCAGCACTGTCGCCCGTTATGGTCACTCCAAACTCGCCAACATATACTTCGCGAGGTCATGCGCCAAGAAGTTTCCCAGTATTAAGTCGGTTTCTCTACACCCGGGGCTTGTCAGGACGAATATTGGAGGTGGAATGGCAGCCAACCCAGTTCTCTCTTTCATTTTTCGCCTGTTCAGCTCAGTAGCTTCCGTGGATATTCCTACTGGCACACTCAATCAGCTATGGGCAAGTACCGCTGATTCGGCTGAAGTGAAGAACGGAGCGTACTACATCCCTTTTTTCAAGGAAGCGAAAAGAACGGGCATCGAGAGTGACATGGACAAAGCGGAGGAATTGTGGCAATGGACAGAACGAGAGTTCAAGGAACATGGCTTTTAAATATCTTGTAATATAATTTGTACCGATAGTTTTACGATGTCGTGCTAACCTTAACGATGTTTGACTTGACATAAGTACTTTCGGGTATTTCCCACGAGACGATTATACTATTACATTCCATAATACCACTACATGTATTTCGGGTTGAATAAATTACGACTCATATGGCAATTACTGATATATATTATTCATTCTTGGACTACACTGTCTCGCGCTTTTCGGTCCATGATGCTAACGGGGTCATCCGTGTCCATAGGTTCCGCGACCTTGACTCGCTTGGGAGCTCGTTCAGTCTTGGTGGGCGTTCTGACAGGTGTCAGTTCGATCTTGATATCGAGATTGTCAGTTTTCGGAACGGGCTTGTTGTCCCAGTACTGGGGCTGCATGCCATCATCGGAGTTGAGGGATTTGCTGTGCGGTGGTGCAGACGTCCAAGATTGAGTCGAGGACTGAGTCGAGGCTGTGGTCAGGGTCGGTCTGTTGGGCCATGTTGCGTGGGACGAGAAGAGTTGGGTTGAAAAGGGTTGAGAAAGAGAGAAAGATTGGGGTTGGGGATGGTGCTTTTAAAGCTGAGAGGTTTGAGGTGAAATGAGGTCAAGTAAGAAAAAAGTGAGAAATGAAAAAAGTGAGAACTACTCCTTCCACTACACTCCACTACACCACTTGTAAATTAATGAGGGTACAGGCGTACATTAGCACCCAAAGAGTAGGTAATATATAACAGAACATTACTCGAGCGGTTTATCATGTCATCTGGCCAAAGGAGTAAATTCTAGATAAAGTCAAGTATATCAAATCAGGACCCAAAAGTTTGGATGGATATCCGACCCGGCCCCATTCCAAGATCTGATTTCGACAAATGACACTTTGTAGGCAACATGTGAGTTATAGCTTAACTTATTACTGATAACGATATTGGTTCTTAGAAGTTATCACGTCTTGAGGGTCTCCGAATCGGGCTGCGCAATCTCCACCTCTCTTTTGGCCTTCGCCTTCTCTAGTTCCTGTTTTCGACAAATTAAATCTAGGGCAACCGTCGCGCGCAGCGCAATACTGGTTGTGCCCACGGAATTTGCGCGTCCGCGCCCCCTTTCGACAATGGTGTTGGCCTCTCGCTTGACACCCAACAAGGTCGCTTTGGCCGCCTCCCACTCGCCTTTTTGTATGGCATGATGGGTGGTGCCATGTTTTTCGGCCAAGCTGTTGATGCGACAGGAGCAATTCAATTCTTTGTAGTGCCTTGATCGCAACATCTCGGCTCTGGCAGACTCGCGGTCTTTCTCGAGCACCATCGAATGTTTTGGAGGGCGCTCATGCAATAATCAAAGGCAGTCAGCAGCTGCGCGGCCTACTCCGAAGAGGACAAGTCCTTGCAAGTGCGTTTCGCGTGGGATCTCCGGTCCCTAAAGAAGATCAAATTTTACTGCGCGCTGCGGCAGGCACAAACACACCTGGAAGCTCGCTAATTTATTCATTTTTGATATTTCTTCGGGGTTCCGTTCGCAGTAGTCGGGCCTAAGCCAGGATATTTAAACCTGTCGTTTCTCCAGATAATAGATGGGCAGATCGACGCTTTAGCAGACAACTCCTTCGTCAACCAGTCCTCAATCCTACCAAGTGGACATTACGTCAATATGCCTCAACTCTCTCTATCTCACTTCCTCTTAGCCCTTTCTCTCACCCCTCCCGTCCTCAGCGCTCCATCAACCCCAATTCTACCTCTCCCGGCTTCCACAATCTCTTCACCCCGTTGGATGATTCTCCCATGCCACCAATACAACCACAAAAGGACGAGCTAGGCCTCTTTTATGGCAAATGCTACCGGCTCGAAAACAACAAAAGCAAAAGCTATTGCAAACGTGAGCAGGACGACCAAAACGTGTACAAGAACGACCGGTTTTATCTCTGGGATGGGCACGGTTCGGCTTGGTCCAAGTTTCCGACCTGGATTGGTTTCACTGGGGTGTTTTTGTATCCGAATATTTACCGCGACATCAATAACTATATTGCGCCATTTAAGGTGCATAAGAGTTGCGATCGTAGCGATTCACTTCGGGTGAATAATGATGATTTGGATGAACAGAAGGATAAATGTTTGCTTTGTGTTAATTTGAAAAACAGCTACAATAACTACAATGGACTGGCGACATACCCAACGGGTTATGTATATCAGACCGCGAATCTATCGGATTGTGTTTATTGGGTTTTTAAAGAGGTGGATTGTCCTGATGATGATTACATGGTGGAGGATGAGGGTGAACTGTGACGGAACTCGGTTGGTCCTATCTGATGCAGGCAAGGCTATTTATGAGGGATATATGTCTAGGCAAATGTTGTTGATTTGACTGATTAAATAATATCTTTTTCTTGTTAAAGGTTGTCTGGCTGGTTGGTAGTGGTTTCAAAATGGTTCGATTAAGCTTCTCTTGTGTGTCAAGCCTTTTGTGTATAGCACTGACAAATGGAAGGATTATGTTCTTACCATGACCCCTTGTCATTAAGTGATTGGCAGGATACCATAACTATAAGTATCCTTGTACGCGGGTGGTGAATAGGGAAGGCCGAGACAGTTTTATTAGTTTGCAGGGCAGATTTCGCTGCCTTGGCGATCCAGTAAGCTTTAAATCTATAAGCCACAAGCTGCTAAGTACATATAGTTAGGTGTGTGGCCACGAGCGAATCTTCACTGACTTATACAGCCTTTGTAAGTTTAAGTCCTATATAAGGCCTTTATACTGGAAAAAGTATGTGGAGAATAGGGCTTCCTAAGCCACATAATCTACGCGGCAATCCTCGAGGCGCCTTAAGACACTAAAGTGGCTAGGAAATCTGTCTTAAATTTTCGAAAGGTTTATGCTAGGAAAGCATAGTGTTTTAGGGTATAAACTAGAACAGATGTAAAAAACAGTATATTATTTTGATGACCGCGCAGCTTTATGATCAAAATTATGCAAAAACTGAGTCGAGCTAGGTCTATTGGTTTTACTAGGGCCTTAGTATTAGGTCGCCGGGTCAGGTCCTGGTTAGGAGACTTCGCCCCGGACCCAGGCTAGGTTAGGTTTTGGGTCGGAGCCTTCGACCCAAATTAGGTATACGGAAGGCTACAAACAGTCATTTCCGATACCTAGCTTATGTGCAAATGATACTAGTGATCCTGCTCATCAATATCATCGGCCTGCTAGCCACAGCTTTCTCCTATTTGACGCTTCCTGACACCTACCTGATATTGATAGGCTTTTCAGTGGCATTTTCTGTCTTAGTAGGATGACTTACACTCCTTTCAACAATGATATTACTCTAGGCTCGTATATCCCTTTTTCCTCGTTCCCCTAGAGCGCAAAAAGTCATCACTAATATACGTCGGCCGACTAACATTCTCGCAGCTAACGTTCCAGCCTGCCACTCCAATGGCTTCCGGTGTAATCGGCTGTCCTCTAGTAGAAGACAGTCGGTTGTTTGAATCCGCCTTCTTACCTGCAGAAATCCCCGGTCGGTTTCCGACATTAGCTTGTTGAGGTGGGTACTATACGAACTTGAACCAGGCATGGTGACCGCATGGCTGACATGGGATTCTTGGTATGGACCAGTCGACCAACGGCATGTTGACCTAAGGAAGAATCTAGTCCGTATCAGAGCCCGGCTCCCGTTTTCCTTGTCTGTACGCTCGACTACGAGGGCACCTTGTGACGGATAGAAAGAGCTTCGATCTGGCGGGGTACATCATCCTCCATCGTGTTTAAGCGGGGTACGCATAGATGACTTGGACAGTACCGCGACACGAGTCGGGAGCGCAGAAACCGGTTGAATCTTCGATCCTAAACCGACGAATTCCTTGATTCTGGCGAGTTCTCCACACCCTGAAATCATTCTTTGCTGTATATGGAGAACCATCAACAAAAGCTCCAGCCAGTGTTGAGAAATTCGCGAGGCCCACGGGGTGGATGTAACGCTACCCGGTGCGATGTCTTTGATGCGGAGTACATGTAGTGGCGGTGATGCGCATGTCTCACCTGCCACTCGTGTTGATTGGCCGTGGGACGGACCCTCGGGCGGTGGCCTGATAATTCATGACATAGAATGGGTGCCATGTCTTAGATCAAAGGCCTCCCATATGTATTCCATCGGTACATCATCGCTACTACCTGTGGTCCGAGCAGCAGACCTATATGAAGACCGCCAATTCCTTCCCTTGTCGGGAGGGAAACAGATAATCCAAGCTTCTATTGCAAAACTAAAAGCGAAATACCAACCATGAAGACCTCCCTGATCACATTTGGTGCCCTCCTCGGCCTGGTCTCGGCCCAGAATGCCGTCGTGAACAACCACTGTGCCACCTCGGTGTATGTGCAGTCGTTCCCTTACGATGGTAGCGCCCCCGGCCCTCTCACCACCGTTCCAAAGGGGGGAACTTTCTCCGAGAAATTTAGAGCATCTGGCTCGGTACGTACTCCGTCCTGTTCGGCCCGCGCAATACTCCATATAGCAAGGGAGACTGACTGGAGATCGTATGTGCAGACGGTCAAGATCGCCAAGACAAAGACGCTGGATAAGCCTCTCTTCTTTGGCTATTCGTTCTCGTCCAACCCGGACTACGCGTACTGTGAGTGCACCCAATCTATCTGTCAGCTAGGAATCTTTTATTAACCACATCCTTCTTCAAGATGAACTGAGCACAGAATGGGGTAACCCCTTCGCAGCGAATCCTAACTCGCTCAGTCCCGGGGACGGCTGTGAGGTCTTTGACTGTGCGGCCAATGATGCCGCCTGCTACAGTACCCCAGCTCATAAGAAGGTCTATGGGTGCCCCCAGCCAGTCACCCTGACTGCGGACCTGTGTCAGTAACTATGTCACCTACACACTGTAATGTGGTAGGGTTATGGGGATATCTCTCTGTTTTCTTGTCCTTACTTAACCAATCGCAGCCCGTCTCAAGGATCACTATGTGTGAGAATGAGACAGGCATTGTCGTGACACCAGTATACTATAAATAATCATAATGAAAGAAAAAATACAACACGCAACCACAACACTAGTAGCACCCTATACTCTAGTAGCAATTGGGATCAGAGCTCGCACCACTTCTCCCCCTCTAAAATACAAGAGTGTAGGGGGGAAGGCCTGCACGGTAAGAAGATGAGACGGATGCCACCTTTGATCCCGGCCGGGTCTTAGCCGGTTCGCGGAAGGTGGGTTGCGTAAACAAACAGCAGCAACACAAACAAAAACGAAGACGAAAAAATCACACGCCCTCCTTCCCCTTCCCCCACTTCTCAGCCAGCTTCTTTACGGCCCCTGCTAGGCCCGTAAGGCCATTAGCCCGGGGCTTTTCTGGAAGTCTCCACCCGGCGGGAGGGCCCACAAATAGTACGGGTGGTGGAGGGGTGACGGCCTCTGTGGGAGTGGTTGTAGATGCCTCTTTGTTGGGGTCGGCATCACAAGAAAAAGCAAACAGCAGCAACACAAACAAAAAGGAAGAGGAAGAGGAAAAATTACCTCCCCTCCTCCTCCTTCTTCCCCTTCTCCAACTTCTCGGCTAGCTTCTTTAAAGCCCCTGCTACCCCCGTAAGGCCATTAGCCCAGGGCTTTTCCGGAAGTCTCCAGCCAGCGGAGGGGCCAACGAACATGACGGGGATGTCTGCCTCTGGTAGTGGAGGGGTGGCGGCCTTCATGGGAGTGATGGCGGGGTTGGGAGTGGCTGTAGATGCCGCTTTGTTTGGGTCGGCATCACACAGAACGCAGAGGCGAGGGCGGGGCTCGGTGGTTCCTAACAAGCCTGGTCAGCACAGGAAACATTGTAATGGTAGGTACTGAAATGGGGATGGCACGATGGCAGTCTGTCATAGCAGACGGGTCGATATCATAGAGAGAGAGCGGTCTCCCGAGGTGTAGATCGTACTGAATCTGATGCTATATCATGAAAGAAGAATCTGATGAAAAACTGTAGCCATATTGGGATGTTGGATGATGCTATCTGCCATCAGGCCAAAACGAATTCTGCCGGCTGTTGGTAGCATTTGCATCAGATACGCCTCAATAAACCGGTAGGAAATGGAGTATTGAATGTTACCTACAGTGCTATTGACAGAATACTAGGCTGCCTTAACAAGAATATACCGTTTTACTTATTTTTGTCGCCCTACTTTAGCCTCTCTTTTTTCACCTCTTTTTGCACCTCTTTTTTGCCCATTTTCGAGTACCTCGGGTTTATCATATAAATTATATAAAGATAAGGGTATGAAAGGACTTATTGCTTATGAATGTACGAGCTAATCGAGGTATATTAAATATAATGTAGGCAATATACAATAAACTTAATTAGGCCTTAGTAAAAAAGGGGTAGCTAGCCTTATAAAAGTGAGTAGGTTATAAAGGCGGCATAAAAGATAGTGAAGAATTTATAGGGGAAGCTCGTTTTGGCCCGATGGCGGTAATAGACTGCCATGCCGTAGACCACTGCGGCTGAAAGAACTGATCGGGGATCTAAACCGTCCAACCCTTGACGTCCCGAACTAAGAAAAACGAACCTACTAGTCTGTCATGATCGATGGCTGGCTGTAGGCGAGGATCGACGACAACATCCGGAGGGTGGTGGAGGGGGAATTCGAAAAAGTGAAAAGGTAAATTGTACGCGATTCCCGTCATCTTTAGTGTTCATGACAAGTGACCTTCGTCATGATTCGCATAGGACTCGGGGTTGATCCGTCATACTTGAAAATTTTCTCGGTCATGTCACATTCTTCCTGCTTCAACCTTTCAATATCTTTCCTTATTGTTGAAGATTCTTATTTTATATCTCGTCTCCCCCACCACAAGGTACTTAGTAAATGTTACCCTTTACCTTATTCTCATACTAAGCTCCATCCACCATAGGATCATGAAAGTCTCCAGCAAGCCAACGCTTGAAACCTATAGATATAATCCTGAATATCTGGTATACGCATCAAAACGCTTCAGGCGGTCCGACATCACTGATTTAATTCATGCCGAGCTCGCTCTACGTGAATTATCGCAGTGTGAGGAAACGTTACTCCATAGGGTTCAAGCCTTACAAAAGGCCACAGCTATCGAGTCTGATAGAACCCAGCTCGAAAATGCAAAGCAACAGCTTGAAGAGGCTCAAGCACATTTTCCTAGAATGGAGCACGCCCTTTACCGAGCGGAGACTATGCTTTGTCCGTTGCTCAAAAAGGCGTACGATAGTCTAAGACGTGATGCTAAATGGTTTATGCGTGAAGAAATGGTTCAGGATTGTTCGGAGCAAGGTGGATGTTGCAGCCGGGAATGTGGATGCTGCTCACAGAGGCATCTATCTAAAAGAAAGAAAGGTAGAGGCCATTGCACTGTAGAATGTTGGTGTTGTATCGGCTTTCGAGGCTTCGAGCTTCCAGAGGAAGAAAAACAGGAGGTCAGAAACGACTTCAAAAGAAGGATTGAACTACCTGGATCAGCCTATTTCGAAAAATTAGGAATTTGGCTTTTTCACCCATTGAAGGTCCGGAGACTTTCAAATATAAAATCCCGGTGGCAGCAAACTTTTTGAACGGGGTTCCACTGACAAAGACACATGAAAATGTCCTGCTCTAACTTTGCTTGGGATCTTTTGCTGACCGGGTTCCTATGGGACGAGTCTGAATTATGAAATTAACCTGCTCTTCTTTGTTTAGGAAGCATTTGCTAAATTGAAAGAATTTCTTCAATTACGTAGGTACGGTTTGTATTATTTTAGTCAAAGTGTGTGAAGCATTTGTAGCCGAAGTACGCCAGATAACCCAATGTAATACTTCTTGCGGAAATAACACTTCACTTGTGCAAGCGAGGGCTGTTTCCCGAAGGTCTGCATGGTATATAAGATGACACGGATCCACTGCCCCATTTCACTACGGTAGGTAGCCCAGCCAAACCCATCACATCAGGTCAATCGAATCCATACCGTAAGCATGGTAGTAATCAAGCTGAAATCCTGCAACGCATCTAGACAATAATGTTCGTGCAACAGGTGCTGGCGAGAAGGTAGGTGAAACTAAAAGCACCGAGATGTCTCTCAATTCTTGCGCTTTCTAGCATCATCGTAGAGAGCTATAGACAAGTAGTTTAATGCTCCCTCTACCCTTTTGGTTCCCTCTTATAGAGGTGACAAGACTTATGCAAATAAAATCCATTCATATTTGATCGACTCATCCTTTCTACACCCTCCTCAATCATCCTAACTTTCTCCCTTCGTCTTTCCTCTCTTTCGCTTTCTATAACTACGACAGCTTCAACCTCATCTGCAGCACCAATGCAGACAGACAGGCATGACATCCTCCTGGCCGATTTATACACCATTCAATCTGGCGACAGCTGTAATACAATTGAAACAAAATACGGTATCACCTTTGCTCGGCTGAACGCGTGGAACCCTGCCATCGGCGATGACTGTCAATCTCTTTCACCTGGCTATTCCATCTATGTCTCCGTGGCCTCCACTACGACTAGCATAACCGCCGCTGCGCCAACGCAGACAGGAATGACTTCTTCTTGTGCAGGACTATACGCTATCAAGTCCGGCAACGGTTGTGTTGCGATTGAAAGTACATACGATGTCACTTTCGCCCAGCTTTATGCTTGGAACCCCGCCATCGGTGACGATTGCCAATATCTCTCACCCGGCTACGCCATCTGTGTCGCCGTCAAGTTCACTTCCACGACTACCACATTGACGGCGGCACCGACTGAAACCACGTCCAGTGTATCTTGTAGTGAATACTGCACTGTAGTTAAAGGTGTGCAAACGGGTATCACCACGTCATGCACGAGATTCTATACTGCTAAAAAGGATATCATGCTGGGCTATCACAACTGCCTATGGTATAACTACTGATGAGTTCGTGGACTGGAATCCAGCCGTTGGCAGTGACTGCTCCAAGCTGTGGCCACACTACGAATATTGCGTCGCCATTTGATCGCATAGCGGCAATAATCTTCAACTTTGATCAAACTAGGGTAGCATCAAAATTTCCGTATGGAGACCTCATAAGCTCCCGGTGGCGTCTAGTGAAGAAGGCTAGTTTTTGGTCAATGGCGATTTCATTGTTAAAGCATTAAAACTCATACCGCCCGATCTCCTCCTTTGAACAGCTCTCTAGCGAGGGGTCAGATTGAATATTCCATTCTAGTTGGTCGTAGATCGCTTGTCCGTCCCCATTACTGTTGTGTGTACGGGGATTGAGTAGGGTCCTTTGTGCAAACCCCTTCATTCACTCGAGAAAATTCTCCCACCGTGCATCGTCGTTGTAGTAACAGGTACGGTAGATAAAGAAGCCCCATGTCTGGTCACCGTCTTTGGTTAATTTGTCGCGGATGCAATTGGCGTCTAACCTGAGGGTGGTCATTGCTTCTAAAATAAATGAGAACCACGAGTTAAAAGACTAATGGCTACAGGAAGGAAGTCCGATTTTACAAGTTCAGGTTCACAGTTTGTAATTTTATAATACATGTGTAATTAGCAGATAAGTGGGGCCATTCCTTTATGGTTTAATACATGTGACTGAGTTAGTACACTTCACGGTTTCTGAACAGAGAGTCCTGGTCTCTGTCTATTCTTGTCCTGTGACTCTGTGCCTGCTCTCTGCAAGTTTCCCAGCCCAGTGTTTCCCTACGATAAGCCATTGCTAATTCTGTTCCAGAAGTGGCTGGACTAAAGGCTTTTATTACAACTAAGCCATGTTTCCAGGGTCTTGCAGGAACAGCAGGGTCGACAGAGGCTTTAGGCGGGACCCCTCTTCATGGAGATGAGTTCCTAGTGATTCCGGACTATTTAATTCCTGTAGATTCGGTGAAGAAGGTGTAATAGTATAGTAGCTAGGCATAGTCAATTCTGCAAACTTCACCTACAGTGACATAGCAAATGTTTTAACACCATTGGACAGACCATTTTTGAGACCATTTTTTAGACCGCTTTTTAGACCCCCTATCGCAAACCAAAGAGCAATTCTATATCATCTTACTTTCTAACCGTTTTTGCTTTAGTGAGTGCTTTTTATAGAAGACAAGATTCAACCTAATCCACAACAGTTAAGTGTTTTATCAGGAAACCAGTCTAGGGGGGGTTGAAAAATCGAATTTTTAACCGGCAGAATCTAAGTAATCAAAGGGGTATCAAAACTATTGCTGCGTGACTGTATATGGAGGTAAGACTCATGGCGTGGCGTGTCGCTTCCAGCGTCAGGACCGCACTGTCCTTGAAATGCGCTCCCTGGAGGCATAGGCGAGAAACTGGCCGATATGGTCGATTACATCGGAGACTTCGGCTATGATGGTTGTGATCAAAGCGTTGTCTACCCCAAAGACGTAGGTCTTTTCGCTACATCTATATCGTGAACCCTTCTTACATTCAATATAGCTTGGCGTGCCTGTCCCGGTCTATACTATCGAGGAATATATCAAGGAGGAAAACTGG
>ERZ1673737.2311-NODE-2311-length-16281-cov-4.026316_pt1 | contig 16281 bp, 15 predicted proteins | sample MGYA00580211_ERZ1673737 | MGnify/ENA primary metagenome ERZ1673737 (study PRJEB41218, sample SAMN15661789) | gut metagenome | host: Homo sapiens | place: Canada: London | collected 2015-08-20/2019-03-30 | study: EMG produced TPA metagenomics assembly of... | reverse complement strand
ATATACATTCCGAGGTGCAAAAGGGAGAAGGGAACCAGGACCGAAAGGATGCAAAAGGACATCGGCGTAATGTCTAATGTAATACCAATTCCCTGGGGCAGAGGTAAAAGGAGATAAGTTCATCGTCTAAGGTTTCCCAAATTCGAGTTCTTGTGGCATGAACTAGAGAGTATGTACCGAAGAATTGAATGGGAATATACTGCATTAAGAGCGGAGGACGAGTTGCTCTTCTGGCGGATTCGATCGGGGCGGGTGATTAGGTATGTTCTCTTGCTGTCATGGACTTCGTTCGAAATTTCCATTATCGGGTGGACAGCCGGTGAATGTCGAGGCGGCGGAGAGCCCTGTGGCGCAACTTGGATGCGCTTAGATCCCAATAGCGCTGGAAACACCGTTGGCGTGGGCAACATCAACCTTTTCCTTTTGGGCATGGGACAATTCAATAAGGGTGTTGAGCATCGAGTCCCGAGTTGAAGTTGTCAGTTTATCCACATCGGCCGATGTCAAGTTCGTGGTCAGAATAGGAGGCAACACTATTCGCAAATGATTAATTAGGTTCACTCTTATGAGACTCAAACAACAAACAAACCTTTGATCTTGATAGTTCCAGCATTGAATCGCCACGCACGAGGCGACAGAATATGGGAGTAGTTCTCCGCCACAATGGGGACGATTGGCACACCAGCCTTCACAGCCAAATGGAAAGCACCCTTCTTGAAGGGTAGAAGGGTAGGCTCATCAGAGTAACTCCGAGTACCCTCGGCAAAGATGAAAACACTCTGGCGGTGATTGCGCATTTCATCCGCGGCACCATCAAAGGCCTTGAGGGCGGTCTCGCGGTTGGCACGGTCAATGAAGACAGTGCGAGAGAGGGCCATGAACCAGCCCAGGAAGGGAATGTTCCGCAAAGACTTCTTAGCAGTCACGCTGCAGTAGGGTGGGAAGATACAGCCCAGCATCAACACATCTAGCTCAGTCTGGTGGTTACCAAGGAAGACAGCCGGACGGGTGTTCAGGTACTCCTCGCCCTCGATGACCTCAAACTTGACACCGGTGGTGAAGCGCATCAACCACTTGAAGCTGCGCCCTGTGGCCCATTGTGAGATACGACCATATCCAACTAGCCGCAGGCAGATTGAGACGACCACGCCGTACGCGGCAGCCACGAGGAGGGAGCCATAGGATGCGAGACACCGAGCGGCAAAGGCGGCACGGGGTACTTTCTGACCGAGGGCGAAGAGGGAGGCTGTTACTACCACAAAGGAGCTAACGCCTGACACAATGTAGGAGCCGAACGACATGGTGACGGTTTGTTGAGAAGATGCTGGGGAGAGATATGGTCAGAGCGGAGACTATAACCGGGGGGAAGGGAACATACTTCCGGAAAGAGAATTGGCACCACAGCCCAGGTGTTGATTCCGAGAAAAAGGACGAACAAAGAAGAAAGAGATACAGCTTCATATGCACTGAGGGATGACTGTGGTGGGGAAGAGCAAGTCGGCGTTGAATTGCTTTTTTGCCCCGAGGCCGACTCACCGCCTGGTGCAGATGACGGGGTCACGCTGGCGGAAGTATGCAGCTACAATATATTAAGCTTAGAGCAATATGTCACAGTTAAATCATGAGAACAGCGCATGGAAGGATAATGAATTATGCAAGCACCCATCATCTCATCCGTGCCAGAGAAAATCGTGCAACTAATGTACAGAACACCATCATGCTTGATGCCAGATATCTAAACCTGGAAAAGAAAACTCCACAGTGAATGCTGTGCAAAGAGGCCTTCAAACGCCGAGTTCATAAGAGAGCGTTCCCATACGGGAACAAAACAGAAAGACCTGGGGCATCACAGGCCTACGCTATGTCCTCATCCTCCATCTCGTCTTCATCCAAGGATTCCATCGCGTCCTTGATGTATTGTGCAGCCTGTAAGGAGTGAGAGTCAGCAAGGAATTCAACAGCCAGAAGGCATACTGTGCTTGAACGTACCTTTGGATCCAAGTTCAAGGCCGCTGTGAAATGCTTGATAGCATTGGCCTTGTCATGGAGCACTTTGTACAGCTTTCCCAGCAGGTAGTGCACATTTGCTTCATCCGGCGCCATATCCTTGAGAATCTTCAATTCTGCCATAGCGAATTTGAATTCGTGCAGCTTCATTAGCACGCGCGCCTTGCGGAACCGGGCCAAAACTGATTGTGGAGCCAACGAGGAGGCTCTGCCGTAGTGGACCAGGGCTTCCTGAGGGTTGTTCATTTTCTCCAAAACCAGACCAATGCAGCAAATTAGTACCGCGTTAGTGGGGTTGATGCTAGCTGCGTTGCGGAAGTGCTGCTCAGCAAAATCAAGTTTGCCCATCTTATCGTACACCGTCCCCAGTCCGTACCAAGCGTTGTAGTGTCGATTGTCGGCGTTGATGCCGTTGCGGTAGGCCTCCAATGCCTTGTCATATTCCTCGTTGGCGACATACTCATGTCCTTGCAGAGTGAAGGCATATGCGAAGCCAGGGTCAATCATTGTTGCGCGCTTGAAGCACTTCAGTGCTTGATCGTGATCTCGTTGGTGGGAGAAAGAGTTGCCAATGGCACACCATGCCTGAGGTGATAGTCGATCAGCTTCGAGCAATTTATGTGCCAAGTAGGCCAGTTCAACGTCGTTTTTCAGATGCCATAAGACAGTTGAGTAGATTTCCATGTCTTCTTGGCGAGAGGGCGCCAACGTTTGAACCCTGTGGAAATATTTCGCAGCTTCTGTATAACCCGCTTGCTCGAAATGGGCCCGTCCAAGCTGAGCAAGAACCCATGAGGTCTCACGCTGACCTTGAGAGAGAGTATTGAAATGGCTGATAGCCTCTCCGGACTTGTAACGACTCAATGCGAAATGTCCACATGCAAGTTTATTGAACAGCCCCAGAAGCCAGTTCAAAGCCTCGAGCTCTTTTGTTTTCTCGGCGTTTTTGGGCAACGGAGGTACCGGAGGATGTGGTGGCATTGGTCCAGTACGATGGTCCTTGCTATCATTGTCGGGTGCTTCCATGGGCTTTCGATTACCACTCACGACACGGCCGACTGTGGGCGCAGTTCCGATGCGTCCTCTTGACTGTGCCCTTAATTTCTTCATTTCACGGCCGTCTTTTCCGGTAAGCGTACTGTTTAGTGTACTGTTAGAAAGTTTGCTTGTGGTAGGCTTGATTTGATTGAATAGGCGAACGCTTCGGCGCTGAGGAGCACCTGGTTCAACCGGTTGTGATGGGGGAGGGGGGTGGGCAACTTGCCCAGAGACTGTGCGCTTGCGGTCACCAAACCTGGGCGCAGGAAGAGGATCTCTTTCCATTGGGACAGTTGAGTGGGCCTCTGGGTCTGTTCTTGTTTTGTTTCTGGGCCTGATACCCGTTGGGCGCATTCGAGGTGGAGCTTGCCCAGTTTGATCTAGGCTCATGGTTTGCGTTGGGCGTGTCTTGCGGGCCGGAGCCATGGGTGCATCCCATGTGGATTCCGGATCCGTGACACCATTCGCGATGCGGAACTCTTCAGAGCCACTGCTCTGTGCCCCTGGGGTCTCCATGCCATCTTGGAATACTTGCTGTGCCACAGTGACGGAGCTGCCATTCAGCTTTTCCCAGAGAGCGGAGCTTCCAAATGTGGCATCGGCCTCGCCACGGGATGCAGGGACCATAAAAGGATCGGATGCGGGGTGAACAGGGGGTTGCATAGGGAGAGCTTCTGCGACGGGGATGTTGTCTGATACTGCGGGTGTTTGATCCGGCGATGAGGATATTATTGCGAGAAGTTCTGGGCTAAGTTGATAGATATTGGGGACTCGGATGTTGACACCTGAAATCATGTGAGAGAGAATTCCATCCAATATCAGAGATCAATACATACCCGTTTCACAAAGTCCTAGGAACGCGTCCCACATGAATGGGTTCAGCTTAAGTGCCTCCACGTAACAGTCAACTGCTTTGTTCAAATCTTTATGAGCGTGCCAAAGCTTTCCCTGTAAGCAAAACACGGCTGCGGCATCCGGAAGATGTTGTCGCTGTGTTTCGCTGTGCTTGTCTGTAATTTCATTAGCACTTCAGTTCGATCCCAGGCACAAGTTTGCGAACGCTTACTCCAGTGATTCTTGGTGGCCCATAGATGCTTGCTGCGATCTAAAGCTGTAATACCGTCCAAGTATTTCTCCAGATCCAAGCAAGTTTGCGCGAAAACATAAGCGCAGCCAGCATGTAGGCCCAGAGAGCCTGAGGGCTGACTGCAATCAAATGCAGCCTTCACTTCGCCATTGTGTAGGTGACAGAGCGCAAGTAGATATTGCGCCTCGTAGGATCGCGGTTCAAAGGCATGGAGACGGCCGGCGAGAAATAGCGCGTTGCGAATTAGGTTATTATCGAGTTGGTAGTAGATGAGGTGCCGTAACTGGCTGGCGACATGTCCTGTGGACAAGGCCATGGTGAGGGGTCGGGCAGCACGTTATGCGACAGCGCGCTAGGTTTGGTTCGTGGGAGGAGAGGTCGAAATTCAAAGTAATGATGCGATTGCGAAATTTCAGGGGAGCTGGCCCATCAACCTCCGGCGCCTTCCTTGGAGATGTCCTCTTGAGACGCGGGGAGGAAACAACGACGCGATCGAGTGAGTTCTGGAGTGAGTTCTGGAAGCGCGAGCGAACGGTCCATCAACGCTAGCAAGACATGGGACAGCGAAAAGTCCAATGTCAGCGAACTGCTCTGAATGCAGGTGTGGTTCACTGGGCTCGGGACGACGGGCGTGGAGTGAGGAATGTCAACCAGAGCCGGAAATGGTAGGAAGACGAACGAGGATGATAGGAAGCAACGAAGTGAGGTCCCTCTGGTTAAACCAGCTAAATACGCCTCAAAGCAGGGACATGTCAGCTCTGAAGGCAGAGTATTGTGAAGCTTCAGTCTTCCTTGTTATTTTGGTCTTGAGAGGCCTTTGTCGTTTTTGCCGGGCGGTGACGGCGGTGAGGGTCGTGGAGGGCAACAATCGTCCGATGTACTGCAGCTGTCATGCGTGTCCCCTCCTTTCCCGTTCAGCCTCTTTCTCCGATTTTGAGCCATCTTGAAGCCTCTAGCTTGTGTAGCTCTTAATCAGGGGCGTCAGGGAACTTAGAAGACCTCCATCATTATCAACCTGCGGAGAAGCCGGTGATTGTATTCAATCATGGCCCAGGTATGTACCAAATGACGGTTCCTTGCTGCTGCAGACTCCCTATTAGCCATGTTCTCTGTATAAAAACATTCTAACTCTATCACAGAAAGCTGCCAAAACCCTAGCGACCCGCAATGGTGCTATCCTCAACCGCACTCACCTGATCTCAGCGGCATTGCACCTGCTCTTCCTTGTGCTGCACTTTATGTTCCAGCGGCCTCGCTCCTTAAAGCCATACTTCTTCTTGGCTATTCCAACTCTTGCCATTGAATATTATCTGGACCGCGTGGGCCGGCCGCGCTACAATGAGGATGGCTCCTTGCGCTCCGCTGGCGAGGATCTCAATGCCACCGGTCTGACGGAGTACATGTGGGATGTACTTTACTGGACACAGGGGTGCATTGTTGCTGCCTGTCTGTTCAATGACCGGGCTTGGTGGTTGTGGGTGGTGATTCCTTTGTACTCTGTCTACGCTGCCTATACCACCATCATGGGTGTGAAGAAGGGATTCGCCGGAATGGGTGGTGGCGGTGAAGAAGCCCAGGGTGATGCTCCCAAGAGTAAGACGCAATTGAAGAAGGAAAAGAGGGGTTCTTCTATGAAGTATAGGTAATTTGGTCCGACCTGAGTGGGCAAAATATGTAACAATAAGCTCGATATATATTGTGCGTTCCAGATTGGGAGTCAGTACCATTTTACCCAAAATGACATATTGGAGTATTTCTATGACCAAACGCCGATCTAGTACATGATTCTAAGTTTGCCACGGGAAACAGATATATGCTCGATCATATTGAGAAGATCAAAAAAGCCCATTCAATTATTATGTACTACGTAACATATACCACTTCAAAACCCCTCGTATTTGAGTCAGGAAGTGATTACAGAAAACACAAGACAATAGGAAAGAGCCCGAAATAAAAAAAGAAACTGTGCATGAAGGTCATGAGCATGTAGCCGTCGTGACAAACTATATGGGGAATAATGCGTCGGAAGCCGCGCATAGCATGCCTAAGGCATGAAGTTCAATTTCGGAGCAAGCTGTTCGAGTCCGAAAGAAGGAAATAGAGAAAAGAAAATACATGATGCATGCCGTGATAGGAGTAGAGTGATTTGAAGAAAGTTCACTCCTTCACAGTTCGTCCTTGACTGAAGATGCAGCACTCCTGACACTGCTCGTCGCATCTTCTACGTGTGACGCAGCGGTCTCAGCTGCCTCGGACGCAACGCTGCTAGCGCTGGCAGCAAGGTCAGCCAGCTGAGACTTGGCGCTTTCAACAGCACCAGCGAGACGGAGGGTGGCACTCTCAACTGCGTTGGGCTCTTTACCGTAGATAGCAGCGCTGGCTTTGGATTGAATATCCTCAATGGCACCCTTAGCGATATCGATGTAACCAGATTCCTTGCCATAGACAGCGCTGCTTACGTGGGCAGATGCTGTCGAGTAAGCGTCAGCCGCAGCATCTGTGGCCTGTTCAAAGGAGCCTTTGGAAGTTCCGTAGATCCCGACACTGGCAGCGTCAACAGCAGCGTGGAGTTGATCATTGGCATGCTGCATGATATCCTCCACGCTCAGCACATCGGAGATAGCCGCAGCAGCGGCCGAGGATGCAGTCTCATAAGTCTCACTGATGTAGCCAGAAGCAGAGGAGACAGCGGCGGTTGGGTAAGGTGTCTCGTATGCGGCTTGAAGCTTGCTCAACACACTCTCAGTGAATGATGGCTGCTTGCCCACGATCAACTCAGAGATAATTTCGTGCACCGCCTCAAAGTGGGCACGCTGGTCTTTCATCACCTGTTGCAGATACGGTGTTGGTGCGCCATAAATCTGCTCGCTGACCTTGGAAACCAGGTTCTCCCAATTTTCGGATGCTTGGCTGGAAAGTGATTCCAGAGGCCCTGGGGTGGTTCCGTATATAGCCGAACTAGCTGAGGCGGATGCCAACGAGAGAGAAGAAGAAGCTGCGGAGAGGGCGGCATTGTATCTTGATGAGGCATCATCAATGATACTTTGCGCTTTACCATCATCAGCCGAAGAGATGACCGAGCTGGCTGAAGCAACAACAGCGACAAGGCTGGCGGAAGCCAAAGAAGAGGCCTGCTCGTATTGAGATCCGGCTTCCTCGACGAGTCCCTTGAAGCTTCCGGGAGCTGGGGTGGGCGTCGGAGAACCGTAAACTGCATCAGATGCCGTTGATACAAAGGCAGAATAGTGATCGTGAGCCAAACCGACTGCCTCGTAGTAGCGGCGCTGCGCATCGAGCACAAAGGGCTGGAAGCCGGAGTCACTAGTTGGCGAGGCTGTTTGCCGCACCTGAGCTAGTTGCTCAGATGCCAGACTGAGTCCCTGGTCCAATCGCGACGAGGCGATTGATGATATTTGAGCTAGCGGTCCTGCGGAGGAGGGCGTGGGAGTAGCTCGAACAGCGCGAAGCTTCGACTCTAACTCTTCAGTGGCATACTTGACCGACCCAGAGTAAGCCGCTTCAATAGAGGCAAGGAGCTGGGAATGAGCGGGAGCGCTAGACTGGGCCATCTGGCCAAGAACTTGAGACTTTGCGATTTCATAGAGGATCTTGGCTTGAACCCTAGAATCAGCATATGCTGAGCTGGCCTCGCCTACCAAAGATTGAATGACCGGTGTTGGGGTACCATGGATGACCGACGAGGCACTGAAGTTCAGAAACTTGATTAGCGAGTATTCAATTGAGGGTGTAATTTTAAAAGCATAATAGATAGTCTACACTACTTACGCCGCTACAGCCTCAGCGTATTTTTTAGAGGCAGCACTGGAAACCTTCTCTCCGGGACTTAAGGAAGTCCCATAAAGAACCTCAGATGCGGCGGACCATGCATGAGAATACTGGTCACTGGCGAATGACGCAGCCTGATCGCCAACTCCAGGAGTCACGGAAGTACCGTAGATAGCCTCGCTCACAGCCTTGCTTGCCTCGGCGTAAGTGTCGCCAGCTTTGTTCGCCAGGCTATGCAAGGCATCTGAGTCCTCATCATCGAGGATGGGCTCTTGGTAAGAGCCGACATCAGCAGCAGCAACACCAAAGGCTGGTCTCACAGAAGGCTGTTCATTCACAATGGCGTCAGCCAGAACGGACTCAGCATTACCATCAAAACCGTCCTCTTCGGCAACGACAGCGGGAGACGATTCGGCCACCGGAGCTTCATCGATGTCCTCAGAAGCGTCATCCGGGTTTGACGTGGCTTCTTCGTTCACGTCTTCCCTCTGAGCAGCAGAGTCAGAGACCGCTTCAGATGTCTCGTCATGATCCGAATCAACAGATATGTCTTCTGATTCTTCAGGTTCTTCTTGAGATTTGGGCCTCGGAGGCGGGGCTTCGTTTCGAGTGTCAAAGTTGTCACTGACTTCACGAGCGGCGATCTTCCAGAGTCCAACATCCTTAAGTCTGACAAGTTCCTTTGCGGCTTGTTCGGCTACTTGCATGCCGCTGTCCAAGATATCACTTGCCACGGTTCTGGCCTCAGAAACCGACTTGTGGTGTACGCCGACATCCCGGATCTCGTTGCGCCAATCCTCGAGTTGGACTTTCAGAGCATGGTACTTAGCCCAATCCTTGTAGGTGACACCATCCATCCACGCCCAGCGCATGCCGATCTCTTGCAATCCTAGGTCACGGATGCTGTCGAGGACGGCCAGAGTTGAGTCAACCGCTGCACCCACTCGGCGAACAAGTTCTTCATCGAAAGATGTGAACCATTCTCTTAGTGCATGGGCACGATCTCTCACGGAAATGGCGGAAGTTCTGATTTCCCTGACGAGCTGATCTCCGGTCGACTCTTCAACCTCTGGAGCATCCTCATCTGGCATCGATTCCGCCAGGGCATTGATTCTTTTCTTGACCGAAGAAAGCTGCTCAGCTGATACCGATTGAAGTGCAGTAGAAAGGCTCTGACCGTAACTGTTGGCGCTGCTCGCAACGAGGGCAGACACGATTTCATCAATACGCTCCTCGAGGTCCTCAATACCTTTATCAGCTGCAAGAGCAAACTTGGCCTGCCATCTCGCAAGGTCCGACTCGATCTTGACACGGTCTTGCTGCGCTTGCTCTGTTGCAGAGAGAGTGGGCTGAACAGGAGCTTCGGTCGTAGATGTGGAGGTCACAGTACTCGTGGTGTGAACTGGCTCCTCAGTTTGAGTAGTCTTAGAATAGACAGGCTGCAGGGATGAAGTGCTTAAGATGACAGTTAGCAAAACCGCAGACTTCAGAGGTGATCAAAGAACTGAACGTACCTATCAGCTTCCTCAACAACAGCGCGAAGGCGCTTGCCTTCCCTGTAGCTAGCCAAACGCTGGCCGATCTTGACTAATTGTGGCTCTACCTGCTCAGAGTAAAGACCTGTGACGTGAGGCCACAACGAGCTGTTCGCAAAGTAGACTGCGGATGACCAGGTATAGCGCGCGCCGGGCATAACATGGGTGGTCAAAATTCCCTGGCTCGTAGCATAAGTCTTGCCAATGAAAGGCATTGAGCGGGTGTAAAAAGGCACTAGGTGGTCCCAGTAGACAGTCATCGCGGCGGAGTTGGCCCTTTGGTAATACGGGGAGACAACAGTCACACTCTGCTGGACATATGGGTCCACTTTAGCGAGATAGAGCTGATTCGCCTTATCCCGAGCAGATTGCACTCGAGGTGTGACTTGGACTCGCCATTGCTCAGCACCATAAATCTGGGCTTTTTCCAATGCCGGCGCCCCGTATTTCTCATAACCAGATTTGGCAACTTTCGATGCCGGGGTATAAACCCGTTCGTTCAAGACCTTGACATATGGGCGAGCTTGATCAACATAAGGTGCCGCGTACGTATCATAATAGGGTGTGACATAAGGCTCGACGTGCGATCGAGCGATCAGGTAAGGCTTGCAGACTCGCGGCGATGTTTCTGTAAGTTCTGCGAGGTTGGAAGGGCATTGTAGGAACGGCGTTACAAGTGCATACCAGATGCAAAGTCTAGAAAACCGCAGATATTAGTTGAGTACTTCCCCTAATCGTGGTTTGGTACTCACCTCACAACAAGTCCCACTGTCCATCGCAAGAAGCCCTTTCTGCGCGGCTCATTAACCTCCTGTCGGCCATTTGATTTGACCGTGGTCTCCGCCACTTGTCCATTCTCCATCACTACTATCGTGACTGCGACTGACCCTTTCGAATCCACGCGATCTCCTTGAGAGATGTGAGGTCGACCACTGTAATTTGCGTGAGGGCTTGCCCTTTCCACACACACTGAGATCAAGTCGGCTCAACAACGTATTACGCCTGCATTGGAGAGAAGCTCACAGATCGAATGTGTGGCTTTGGTCGATATTGAAGCTCGAGTCTGAATGAATCAAAGCAAATGAGTATCTGTAGGCGGAATGCTCGCGTCGGTCTTGGCGCTAGCTGACTTTCACGGGCCGCGGTCGGATACATACCTAGGTTGGGAAGACTGAGGACCGAGAAAAATAACTGGGTGTTGAACGCAGAGTCTAAGGGGAAGATGTTGACTTGGTCTGAGTCTATCAAGTTATGGAAGTTGAATATGACACAATCAGGAACTGTCTGTCGAATATCAGTGAGGTCATCGGGTGGCACTTGTACTGCAGATACACAGATATGCGACCATTACTGCCTGTTCTGGCGTAAATAACCGTATTTTACTTACAGCCAGCGCACATCGGCTGAGTCAGCGCAATGGGATAGGGACCAGGTTGAATTGATTGCTTCGCCACTATCAAGCTCCGATCTCCAGGCTCCTAGGTGGGTTGCTGCTACCAAGTCCAGCATAAATACAGTACTGACCATTCATTCCAGCCCAACCGGATCGCCCCTCCTATGTTTACTCCTCTCACACCTCCCGCTTTCCTAGGAACATGGTGAACATCTGATCAACACCGTCGGCTCGACGCGAAACCTACTATGGAAGCTTCAGACAGTCAATTCCGCGCTACGGGTGCCGGATTCCCCGACCTGATGAATGACCCGGCTTACGATGAAAGGGAAAAGGGATTTGACGATCTGGATACCTGCCGCATTTGCCATGGCGAAGCAACGGACGAGGAGCCGCTTTTCTATCCGTGCAAATGTAGCGGCAGCATAAAGTTCGTTCACCAGATATGTCTGGTTGAGTGGTTATCGCATTCGCAGAAGAAACACTGCGAGCTTTGCAAGACGCCGTTCCGCTTTACCAAACTTTATGACCCGAACATGCCCCAGAGCCTCCCCGCTCCTCTATTCGCGAAGCAAGCGTTGATACAATGTTTCCGGAGTGTGGTTACTTGGCTGCGATTTCTTCTTGTCGCCTTCGTCTGGCTGGGGTGGCTGCCGTGGTCAATGCGTGCAATCTGGCGGGCCCTCTTCTGGCTTGCTGATGGCCGCTGGTCTGCGAGCGAAAGTGCTCGAAGCCAAGCTGCGCAAACTGCCCAAGAAGGTCTTGGGCAACTGTTTTCGAACGGTAGCGTGGCAAATGCTGCTGTGGTCGACTCGGTCATCCCGACGGTCTCTAATGCAGCTATCTCGTCTGCAACCGCTGCCCCCACTACGCAATCATCGATTCTCAATTTCGCTGCTGGTGAGCCGCTCATGCTCACTCTCATCAAAAAAGTGATCCCCAACTTGTTCATGCCCGCCTTTACCTCCTCCGTCGGGCAGGGTAACACACCAAACAACTCAACGGCCGGCTCAAGCAAGCCCCGCTACCCATCATGGCTGTCGGACGTAAAATTCCTGAACAACTTGACACCCTATCCTACGATTAATAACATGATCATCGACACATTAGAAGGCCAGCTTATCACCCTGCTTGTGGTCGTTGCCTTTATTCTACTCTTCCTGATCCGTGAATGGGTTGTTCAACAACAACCTATGGCCAATATTGCTGAAGGGGAGCGCGAGGCTGCCCTACAACTGATTGCAAACAATAGGCCAAATGAGGAAGCCGAGATGAGACAGCAAGAGCCGGCTCCCGCTCACCAAGAAGACGATAACGCTGCAGATTTCGGGCCTCATGGCTTGGATGAAGAAGAATTGCCTCGTTTCGCACCTCATTCTCCAGCTCCCTCCTGGAGTGATTCTGATACCGGCCACCCTGATTTCGAGGCATTTGATAGGGAGTTACAGCCAATGGAGTTTGACAACTCAGAGGATGAACGTGAAGATTTTGCCCCCGGTCGTCGCGCCGAGGCTTTCCGAGATATATTGGCTCGTGCTGGTGGGGACCACGAAGAAATGCTACGCATGATCCGCGACGAAACTCGAGGGGATGATTTGGACTGGATTGCAAACGCAATGACCGCAGTCAATCCCAACCAGCAGCCAGCACAAGAAGCCGGGCCTTCTAATCGTCCCGACAACACCAACGGAGCAGAAATGCTAGAGCTCCCAGAATTCGTCAACAGCGGGGATGCGCATGTCGACGGTCATCAACCCGACACCACTACCGGCCAGAACCCGGATAATGCACCGCCAAGTACAGGCGATACTGCTCCTGCTTTTAATAGGCAAGCGGATAATCAACCCCCACAGGGACTCACTGAGCGGCTCATTGATTGGTTTTGGGGAGACATTACACCTGCAGATCACGACAGGGAAGAGCCAGTTCCTGAAGATGATGAGCACATTGTTCAGGATCCGGCTTTGGAAGATCCCTTTGTGCCCTTACCGAACCGGATGGAAGGCGCACTAGCAGCTGCTGGCGCGGCTGGGGATTTGGACGCTGGATTGGATCCTAATGATATGGAAGCAATTGAAGGGGATGATTTCGAAGGAATTATGGACCTTATTGGCATGCAGGGCCCTATCTTTGGACTTTTTCAAAATGGCGTCTTCTGTGCCCTTCTCATTGCCTTCACAGTCGCCATCGGTATCTGGCTTCCTTACTTATGGGGGAAAATAGCCCTCGTCTTGTTGGCCAACCCCCTTGAACTCATCGTCGGTGTTCCTATCACTGCTGTTGAAGTCGTCGCAGATATCGCTCTCGATACCCTTATCGGTGTCGTAGGATATGTCATGTACTGGCTCAGCTTCGCTTTTAGGGTCTTGCTGAGTCCTCTGAGCACTGTCATTCCCATTGGGGAATGGATGCCTCGGGACAAGTCAGTCACCAGTGCATCGCTTTCCCTCATCGATGCAAGCAGCCAGCGTCTGAACAAGGTGCTCAAAGCGTTTTTGGTCTTCCACGAGTCTGATATACCCATGTTCTCTGTGCTTTCCCATCAGGCGCTTAAACTACACCAAGCTCGCCTCATCGCATTGTTCCAAACCATCTTTGCCACCGTGAAGTTCGTTTTGCATGACTTCCCACTCCGCGTTGTGACTTTCGGGATCCCGGGTGCATTGTCCTTCGATATCGATCTTTCTTATTTCAAAGGATTCCTTCAACAGGCACAGCAGCAGTTCAGCAGTTTTATCAGATCCCCTCTGTTCTCCATGCCAGGGAAGAGGTTGATGAATGCAAGTGCGGCAAAAGCAGCATCTGCGACAGTGCCGGTCGATTACGACTTGGCCGTCTGGGACTCCAAGGATCGTGTCATTGCTATCTTGATGGGCTACCTGCTTGCCTCTTTGATCGGGCTTCTCTATCTCCGTATCACCGGGCTGATGGCTGGTGCCAATCGCGGACAACGGATTGAGGGTCTGCTTGCCGAGGTGCTGATCCAAGCTGGGGGAGTCATGAAAGTGATTCTCATCATTGGCATCGAGATGATTGTTTTCCCCTTGTATTGTGGTAGTCTCCTTGATCTTGCTCTGCTCCCCCTCTTCTCCAATGCTACCGTGAGCTCTCGGATTGCTTTCACGGCTGCGTCTCCGCTCACATCCCTCTTCGTCCACTGGTTCGTCGGCACTTGCTACATGTTCCATTTCGCCCTGTTTGTGTCTATGTGCCGAAAGATTCTGAGGAGCGGTGTTCTTTGTAAGTTTGAAACTCCCAATTTGTCGGTTCTGGATTGAAATGCTAACTGCTTGACTATAGACTTCATCCGTGACCCCGATGATCCGACCTTCCACCCAATCCGCGATGTTCTTGAGCGCAGTATCGCTACTCAGCTTCGTAAAATTGGATTTAGTGCCCTTGTCTATGGTGCCTTGGTCATCGTTTGCCTTGGCGGCGTTGTCTGGGGACTGCACTTTGCACTCGACGGCGTGCTCCCAATCCATTGGTCGGCTAGTGCTCCTATGCTCGAATTTCCAGTCGACCTGTTATTCTACAACTTCGTGTTACCAATGGCGATTCAATCATTCAAGCCCTCAGATGGGTTACATGATTTGTATGACTGGTGGTTCCACAAGTGTGCCCACTTCCTGCGTCTCAGCAACTTTTTCTTCCCTGAGCGACACCTAGAGGAAGAGGGCTATCATGTTCGGCAGACTTGGTGGGGCCTTCTCTCCGGAAGCAAGGGGGACTGGGAACACCCTGTTATCGGCGATGAGCAACAGGCTGCTGCAGAACGGGAAAACCGTGACGTTTACTTCCTGCGCGATGGTCGATATGTGCGTGCCCCTGCTTCCGATCAGGTCCGCATCCCGAAAGGCACCCGCGTTTTCCTGGAAGTCACGGAGGATAATGAGCGCGTTGATAGGAAGGTTGATCCTGCTGATGGGCTACATGGTCGATCCAGCACCATGTTCACCAAAGTCTACATCCCTCCTTCTTTCCGAACTCGGATCGCTGCCTTCATCGTGCTCATCTGGCTATTTGCCGCCACCACTGGAGTAGGCATCACCATTATCCCGTTGATCATTGGTCGGAAGATTATCACGTCGTACTCTACCAGTCAAGTTCCGGTGAACGATGTTTACGCTTTTTCCAGTGGTCTCTGCGTGGTCGGTGCGTTTGCCTACCTCGCCTATCACACCCGTACTGCATTCCAGCTTGTGCGAGACCATACAACAGCATACCTCCGTTCTCCTCGCCAAGCAGGCCAGAATAGCTTGGGCCTCGTGATGCATGTTGTTCAACTTCTTTACCTCGCTACAGTTGCTGTTGTCTTGCTCCCGTCGCTCTTTGCCCTTCTGACTGAATTGTACATCCTCATCCCAGCACACACCCTTTTCGGTGATGGACAGTCGCATGTTGTTCACGTTGTTCAGGATTGGGCACTTGGGGTGCTGTACGTCCAGATGGCCATCAAATTGACTGTATGGCAGCCACAATCTTGGGCAGCTGCCGCTCTCAATGGAATTTTCCAAAATGGTTGGCTAAAGCCCAATGTCAAGCTTGCCACCCGGGCTCTGGTTCTGCCGATCATCATCCTTACAACTGCAGCAATCGCCTTTCCCCTGTCTTTCGGGTTCATCGCCCGTTGGACCGTGTTCTACACACACGATGTGCAGCCTAATATCTACCGTTATGCCTACCCCATTACGCTCCTCATTCTACTGTCTGTGTGGGCAATCAATTTGCTGCTGCGTAGAGTGGCAATCTGGCGCACTAACATCCGTGATGAAGTCTATCTCATTGGGGAACGGTTGCATAATTTCAGCGAGAAACGTGCACGAGATGTCGGTGTATCGCGTCGGGTTATGACAGGATGATCGAATGAAGAGGTGTATTATTGTTCAGCCTAGATAGCTTCATGTTTCGGACTACTCCCTTACTTACTCTTATCTTAGTGCATGTACATTTTAAGCCACGCAAATGAAAAGAAAGCACTATTTATTCACAGTGGAGCCTTTTTAAGATATATGGAAATACAAGGCGTAGCAGTACTTCTGGCAGGAACCCTCATTCTTTTGGTTTTGGCATTGAAAAGGTGGAGAGTAGTAAAAAAAAAAAGGTGAAGGAAGACGCCAAGAAAAAAAATATAAAAGAAATATAGGTAGAATGAAACATTGAATCAAGCTATCTATAGAAAAGAGTCTAAACACCCGGTGGCACATTTTATGCTTCACTCGTTAGCGTGGAACTCTGATACAATATATGTATATAATACACATTTCATTACCGACATCTCCGCTCGATATCACCCGCTGTTGAGGCTCCTGTGACCATACAGTGACAATACCACCGCCATTAGTTGTTGCCTGCCACGTGACCCACTCTGGGCCTCTCGTGATCGCTCATTGGTTAGGCAACAGGATTCCCTTCATGCACAGTTGGTGGTTATC
>ERZ1673737.2306-NODE-2306-length-16299-cov-4.136296_pt1 | contig 16299 bp, 20 predicted proteins | sample MGYA00580211_ERZ1673737 | MGnify/ENA primary metagenome ERZ1673737 (study PRJEB41218, sample SAMN15661789) | gut metagenome | host: Homo sapiens | place: Canada: London | collected 2015-08-20/2019-03-30 | study: EMG produced TPA metagenomics assembly of... | reverse complement strand
CGATTTACGCGGACGAGAGTCTGCTCTCTGGAGGGGCTCTTCGTCAAGCTGATCGGCTTCGTCCAGAGCTGCCGGCCATTCTTCGGGGAACTCTGAAGGGAGGTTGTAGTGGCTCGCGACGTCGAGGTCGGCCATGTTGCCAGGCGTGGGACAAGCAAGAAACAAGAGATCAATGCAATCAAGATCTCCAAGCTTCCAGATACATGTACAGTGTATTAGATATAGCTGTCAAGACCCTGGAGCAGCGGATAGAGAGTGGACTCGGCCCGGGGGAACATCAAACCACCAATGCGGTCAGAGTCCCGGTCGGATCGGGGCGGCGCCGAGAGATTTGATTCTTTCTCCCCTTCTCCTTCTTCCCTCCTCCCCACCACCTCTATCTTTACCTCATCCCCGACGTTCAAGATGCTTGCTGCTCGGAATTTCTCTGCTGCTCGTCAGACCCTGCGGTTCCCCCGCGTGGCTCCCAGCTTTGTTGCTCCCATCTCGCAGGTACCAACCCCCTCTACGCCTTCAGTCGCAAATCTCCAATTGGTTGACCTTTCTTGTTTTGATTAGGTGCGATTCTACGCCAGCCCTGCCCAGGAGGCCGTCGCCAAGTTCAAGGGCCAGAAGGGCTCTGATGTACGTTTTTTGTTCCGCCGAACCCGGTTTTTTTTCATGCATGCCGGCGCCAGCCGCGTTGCGCACACCGACCACAATTCGATGCCAATGACCATGATCGCTCGTAAAAGTACACAATACTAACGTCAGTCCTTTCTTTGCAATAGGGCAAGTACACTGTTACTCTGATTGAGGGTGATGGTATTGGACCTGAGATCGCTCAGTCCGTGAAGGACATCTTCGAGGCCGCCAAGGTAGCGATCCTTCCAGCATATCGACCCTGCAACAGACACTAAATCAATTATAGGCCCCCGTCAAGTGGGAATCCGTTGATGTTACCCCCATCCTGAAGGACGGCAAGACCGCCATCCCCGACGATGCTATTGCCTCTGTCCGCCGCAACTTCGTCGCCCTGAAGGGTCCCCTCGCTGTATGTCAACACCACCTACGTTGCAGTTGAATTGCGACACTAAACAATGTTTCTAGACCCCCGTTGGCAAGGGTCACGTCTCCCTGAACCTGACTCTCCGTCGTACTTTCAACCTGTTCGCCAACTTGCGTCCTTGCAAGTCCATTGCTGGCTACAAGACCCCCTACGACAACGTCGACACCGTTCTCATCCGTGAGAACACCGAGGGTGAATACTCCGGCATTGAGCACGTCGTCGTCGACGGTGTCGTCCAGAGCATCAAGCTTATCACCAAGGAGGCTTCTGAGCGTGTCCTCCGTTTCGCCTTCCAGTACGCGCAGTCCATCAACAAGAAGAAGGTCCGCGTCGTCCACAAGGCCACCATCATGAAGATGTCCGACGGTCTGTTCCTCAACACCGCCCGCGAGATCGCCAAGGACTTCCCCGACGTCGAGTTCGACGCTGAGCTGCTGGACAACTCATGCCTGAAGATCGTCACCGACCCCACCCCCTACAACGACAAGGTCCTTGTCATGCCCAACCTGTACGGTGACATTCTGTCTGACATGTGTGCCGGTCTCATCGGTGGTCTCGGTCTCACCCCCTCCGGTAACATTGGTGACGAGTGCTCCATCTTCGAGGCCGTCCACGGTTCCGCTCCCGACATCGCTGGCCAGGGACTCGCTAACCCCACTGCCCTGCTCCTGTCCTCCATCATGATGCTGCAGCACATGGGTCTCCACGACCACGCTGCCCGCATCCAAAAGGCCACCTTCGACACCCTCGCCGATGGCAAGGCCCTCACTGGTGACCTTGGCGGTAAGGCCAAGACCCACGAGTACGCTCAGGCTATCATTTCGCGCCTGTAATCGAGTCGCTGCTCCGATCCTCTGTACTATGACCCTTTGATCTATTCCCTTTGTACCTTCGAACGACATTAGACCTATAGCGATCGAAATATACCTACGTTTGTGGTTACTATGATGTGCTTAATTCTTGCGCGAATTCGGAAGTTTTGTTCTTGATTATATATCCGCTGTGGTGGTTCGCATGCTGATTGAGTATTCATATTGGTTGCTCATGCCGGAGGCCATAAAGTACAAGATGCCTGCATAGTCGTACACCTCACTGAAAATTAAACGCCCCTCGAACTCCTTAGGTATCAAAGCTTAAAAGTGAAAAAAAAAAAATCCCACTCATATTAACGCCGTCGGCCTGTCCTGCGCGTCGCAGTACCACCCGAAGGCTTCTTATCCTTAGCTTTGGATCGAGAGGTTTGCGCTCGAGTGCTGCGAGAACCCCCCTTCTCGCCATCACCTTCTTCCTCGTCACTGTTGGCATCCGAGACCTCGTCTCCTTCTTCATCGTCTTCATCATTTGCACCGGTATCTTCTTCTGAATCGCCATCACCACCTTCATCTGATACCTTGCCTTGGCTCCCTGTGCCAATCTCAACCTGCAGTCTAGTGGAGCGTGTTCCCCTTGTCGAGGTACGCGCGCTCCGGTTGGCGTTGCGACCTCGAGATGGGGCCGGGGAAGACCGTGGTTCTGTAGGAGACAGGAGTCAGTCCCGGTCTTAAGACAACGGACGCATGTGATACCCAAACTTACCATCTGTATCGGCGACTGTACTACCTCGCCGCGACTCACCTGCTCGGCTCGCACGACTGGTGACCGGCGAAGAAGAGCCTTCCATGGCTAACCGTCTCTCAAACATCATATCGCCATATTCATCGTACGGTAGCTCGAACGCACAGTACATCTCGCTCGACCCCTCATCGTCCTCGTTGGCATCGGTGATTACCGAATCTTCCTAAAAGCGCATTACACATCAGCAAATGAAGACGGACAAGCCATTTAGCTTCACTTACACGTTCATCAAGCGCTTCCAGATTGTACAATGTACCAAGTTTCTTCCAGATCCCGGGAATCCGCATATGTTCCGCCGTAGAGGGCGCATACCCCTGGCTCTTTAGGTAATCGGAGATTGCCAGCATCCGAAAGTGTTTGTGTAGGCCTGGGACCGAAACGGTTAGCTGCGCTGTCGACACAGTAGATGCGCCAATTACACTCACCCACTGGCTTCCATTTTATGATCGCTTTCAGCAGGGCTGTTTCTTGCTCGTCTGTCCACGGGTCTGAGATGAGGTCGTACTCTGTGTCTGGTTTGCCGACGCTGTCGCTTGATCCGGGTGTGCCTGCGCTTGAGAGCGCCGTCGTATCATCTTGTGGTGTGGGCGAGTGCGCGCGCTTTGTTTTCTTTCTTGGAGGCATTGCGACTTGGATATCGGAATCAGGGACCAAAAGAGGTCTGTTGGGCTGAATTGGAGGGGAGGGCGAAGGTGATGGTTGAGCTTCGAGGCAGGCGACGCACTTTCTGTTATCAAGGGTCCGTGCACTGCGATAGCCATCTCCGTCGCGGGACTCGCGCGTTCACCTTTCATGCAATGAGTATGGTCTCGCTATGGACCAATGTGATCAGCTGGATCCGTTCTCCAGTGAGAGTCTCTGGAGGCTCTCCAAGTTCAGCATAGAAGCTCTACAGCCGCTGGAGTCTCTACCGTGGAACGCTACTCTACCTGGTAAGGCCCAACCAGAAATCTTTCAGAACTGTCAATAACATTGGCTTTTTGCTTAGAAATTCCGAGATCTTGCTTTGAGACACCTACCGAACCAAAAGAGAAGATTGATACCTCACTATGGAAGCTCGACTTCTTTCCAAGCGATTTGGAACCGCCCGAATCGGCTACCGACTCTATCATCAATCCCTCCATAGACGGCCTGTCCGATGCGCCATCTGACCCTGCAGCAGCTGCAGCCGAAGAATTCAAAAATATTTGGACCTTGGACTTGTTACGCGAAGACGATGCTCAAGTCACGCCGCAGAAATCGTGGGAGAAATATACGGAGAGGTCATTTCAAGAGCCAGTGTCTGCCTACTTCAGTGAATCGGGCGCGAGGGGATTTGATGCAGCTATGGCAAAGCAGACACTTATGAAAAGGCAGACGCCGACTCGACTGGTTCAAACGGATGTGTACGTTCGATCTCTGCTTCGACTGGGCTTAGGTTGGAAGTCAGCCTTCTTTCGATACAACGAAATCACGAGTCAATTCGAGAAAGAGATAAATGATATTCGGGTCTCTGGTGTCAGCTCTATGGCATTGGATGATGTCGTTGGATATGTGCTACAATGTGGCACTAATATGCACCAGATGCGATTGTTCGCGCAAGATCCTCCAGCTAAGTGCAGAGAACTGTCGGCTCTATTCACTTTGAGCCGCACAATAGCTGTCATAATCTTTAATCTCGAGCAACAGATCTTTGGACATTCACAACAACTCGCCTCACTGCTGCAAATTAGGGGCCTGTTTGACCGCTGCGGGGATCTGATGGGTGTCTTGGCAGCTATTGTTGGCACAGCTCAAAAGGCTTCCTCAGATGCGCAAATCATATCAATTGTCACGCAACGTGCAGCCTCCTTTGCTCAGAGTTTTGGCTGGATGGAGAACCTGTTGCATGAGATAGTGATTCGAGTGACCGAGCCGTGGTTCAAATTCATCGACGGTTGGATCGGGCTTCGACCAGAAGATGCCGCGCTTGAAGAATCAATCGCTGGTGGTAAAACCTTTGTCGAACGAGCGATCCATCAACCTGGCAAGTTCAAAACCGGACCGGCACGAATCGAGCACGAATTTCAAGCAGACCATATGCCATCGTTCGTCCCGGCTGATCAAGCGCAATCCATCTTCGAAAGCGGTCGAAGCCTTCGAATGTTAAAGCGATCACATCCAAATCATCCTATCGGACGGCATGATGTTCTTTCCCGAGCTGGTCATCTTCATCTGCATTGTGCGACTTCCTGGGCTGACATCGAGCATATTCACACGAAGGCCCAGGAGTATGAATCGAAACTTCGCGCTGAGATCAAGAGATATCACAGAGGGGAGCCAGCAATTTCAACCATTCCATCTGAAGCACTCACGCAGGGTGCCAAACAATCGACGGACGCAAGTGCTATCGAGGGGACCTTTGAGCTTTTTGACATAGATGATGAAAAACACCTCTCGGGGCCTGTCACAAACCGAAACGCTCTTTCGAGGGATATTTTCAATCAACTGCTTGACAAAGCCCGGAGGTTCGAGCCCGAGCCTATTGAGCAGACAAGCCATTTTGGTCCAGAGTTGACATCTGGCCTCCACCTCTCCCTTGCACCGATCATCTCGTCTCAAGCCCTTCTCATAGACTACTCATGCCTACACCATCTCTTCAAAGAACATCAAATGAGACATAATCTGAATCTACAATGGCGATTCCAGCTACTGGGAGAAGGCTCCTTCGTGTCGCGCCTGTCCAACTCCCTTTTTGACTCAGAAATGGAAAGCGGAGAAAGGAAGGCTGGTGTTATACGCAGCGGCGTGGACACTGGCTTACGACTCGGGAGTCGAGACACTTGGCCACCAGCCAGTTCAGAGTTGCGCCTGGTTTTAATCGGCCTTCTGGGAGACTGTTACTTCGGTAACGCAGATGCGGAGGATTCCGAAAAGGGCCAGAATCAAAAAGATAATGAAATGCCGGGTGGGCTTAGCTTCGGCATTCGAGAATTGTCGAACGAAGAAATAGACAAATGCAAGGATCCAAGCTCAATCGAAGCTCTGGACTTTCTTCGTCTACAATACACCCCGCCGGAAGCACTCGAGACCATCATTACTGCGCGGTCTCTCGATAAGTATGATCGCCTTTTCAAACACTTGCTTCGGCTGCTCCGTATGGTTTCCGTTGTCAAAGGACTCGTCCGTGACTCGACTGTGCGTGGATCTCTGTCAGGAGACACACGAAACGTGTTTCAAAAGTTCCGAGTGGATGCTCAGCACTTTGTTCTAGCAGTTAGCGACTACTGCTTCCATATTGGCATTGGATCGATCTGGCAACGCTTCCAAGAAACACTCGCCAAAATCGAGTACTGTCTTGACCGTGGTGATGTCGACGGCACAATCGAAGCAGCTCACTCTGTACCAAGACTTCGCGACTACCATGAGGATATGCTTGACCAGATGTTATTCGCGTTCTTCCTAAGCAAGCGACACGCGCAGGCGGCCAAATTGCTCGAATCGATTTTCGGCACTATCCTCGCCTTCAGTCCACTATCAAAGGCAGATGAGAGCGGGCTGCGTCACGAGGCCGAAGGAACTGCTCTCTACTTGTACCAAACATTCCGCAAACAGACATCTGCTTTTGTTGGCTATCTGCGCGGTTTGGAGTCTGGCAAGGCCACCTCGAAATCTATGGCTAAGTCGGGAGCATTCTTTTCGTCGCACACGGAGCCAACCAGTGTTTTTGAGCACCTCCGTGTGAGATTAGACCTAAAGGAATACTACTAAACCGACCGAGTCATTCGCCATGGGCTGAGAAGAGGTGGAAGAGGTGATACATGTACAAAATCACATGGATCTGTTCTTGATCATTTTATTACCGCAAGCTCTCCATGAAAGAAATCCCACATTATGATTCACGATCCACGAAATATCTATCAAACACAATCCTTTATGCAAATTCAATCCCAATGTCTCTATACCCGTACCATTCAATGCTCAACCCTAGGCTTTCATGCCAATCATATACAAATCAACACAAACGACCCCTGCTCCAATGCATACCCCACAAGACGGCTGATAGTCCAAATCTAGAAGAAATGAAGATCCGACTCAGCCCAGCCCTTTTCAAGAAGAATCTTACGAGCAGATTTCTCCATAGGTCCCGGACCACAGATCAAAACCATACTCTGCTCTTCAGGCGCAGCATACTCCGCAAGCAATTCCTCAGATATCCGACCCCGACGCCCAGTCCAGTCATTAGAGCCCTGGGTCAGCGTATGCACGACAGTACACTTCCGACTATCAGCCGCAACATAAGCATCAAGATCCTCTCGACACAAGATATCTTCTTCCAATCGATTCCCATCAAGAACAACACACGTCGTCGGATCTTCCTTATCCTGCATGACAGCCCGCAGGACTTGGAAGACGGGCGTGATACCCGTTCCACCGCAGATCATTTTGAAAGAGCGCAGCTGGCGCTCTTTCCCACTGACAACGACCCGGCCGTTGCCGAGGTACTCGAATCGACCTGTCGGGCCCTTGCAGTCGATTTCAGAACCGATGGGGAGGGCATCAATGGCCAGGGACATTTTTCCTCCTGGAATTGTATCTGTTGGGAAATAGACCTTCACGAGTAACTCCATCTTCCCTATCAGGTTCGTGTCTGACGTTGGCGTGTAGGATCTGATGACTGCTTCCTTGGTAGATGGATCTGGGAGCTTTATCATGAGATGTTGACCGATTGGTAGACCGAGGATTTGTTTGTCGTGTTCCAGGTCGAAGATAAAGACCCGCGTGTCCCAGGATACATTCTTTTTCTCGCAGAGTGTGGCCTTGGTCCATGCTCTGGATTGGAGGAATACTGGGCGTGGCTCGTTTGAATCTGATGTTGAGTCGTTCTTGAGTGCTTCAAGAGATGCTTTGTCTAGTGTGCCAATATGATAGTCGGGCATCATTGCCTTGGCGGTTTCGCTGTCTGGAATGTCGTTAGCGATGAAATGAATAGAGTCTGTTGCCGTGTAACTTACGGATTGCAAGGAAGTCTTCCGATACATCCAGACCAGCGGAAGATGTGATACTGATAGCTCCTCCTGGATGTCCTTCGAGGAAACCGGTGCCATCGTATACTTCCCCATTCACAACAAACCAGGGCTTCTCACTCGTACTGTTCGTCTTCAACTCCTGCAAATCAATCTGCCTGCTCACGCCGTCCTTCTTCATATTGATCTCTTTCACAGGCTCAGGCTCAACTAATTCCTCGCCTTGAGCCCTCTCACCCCAATTGCCATTGAGCAAATCGCCACCGGATTTCTTGACTTTCTCCATCCACCCTCCGGCCTTAGCTGGGTGTGTTGGATGTTCGAATTTGAGAATGTTCCCTTCTTTTGTGATTGTGACTCGGAACCAGGGATTGTTCATCATGCCCAAGACTGACCAGTACATATCCCGTGGCTGGGCAGCGAGTGCTTCATCCACTGCCCGGACGAGAATTGCATCGCTGGCTTCCAGGTCCGAGACTGGGATCTCTAGAGACCAAAAGGACCAGCAGAAACTTGATTCTCTCCTCCACATGTCTACCTTGCCGCCGAATAGGTTGCCCTCGAAATTTCGGTATTTGTCTTCTGCATATTCGATCTCAGAGAGACGCCAGGCTGGAAGAAAAACACAAGTATTAGCTTTGTCCACCTTGGGGTTATCATCATAGCTGATGTTCGTACATTTGCCCCTATCGAGTGAGATTTCAACTCTTGTTATTCTCCGCCCTCCACCAGCATACGCATATCCTTTGGCCGTATAGGTGGGCCCAGCCATGGCTAGATCAAGTTCCTCTTCGTGCTGAGGATACGCAGCAACAGAGTTGACATTGAGATCATAAATGGCATATCGGTCATCAGTCCACCACTTGCGGTCCTGAGCAGACATCTCTGGCGACACCATCGTTCTGGCATTGTCAGTACAAATAACCCCAGCCATCGAACCACTGCAGTGGATGATGAAAGAACAAGACACTCACGGCAGGACTCGGTTATCATTGATATGATACCAGTTATCGCTGGGCGCGTCCGTCAAAATTAACTTCTTCAACCACTTCACACTTCGTCCGCCAATTTGACCCGGTACAACTGCCCGCAGGGGCCGACCATGATCAGGTCGAAGATCTTCGCCGTTCATCTTGTGGGCCAGCATAATTCCTCGGTTCGGATCCATGGCCCAGTTCAATTTGACTGATGTTCCATAGAAGCCATTAGGCTGTGGGATATATTAGCCTTAGCCTATGTCTGACACACTTTCTGTCAGTGATAGGATGGGTTGTCTCACCAGTTTATCAGCACCCTCCATACACACATACTTTGCACTTCTGAGTGGCTTCGCACTACGGATTACATCTGCCATCATGGGACCCGTGAATAAGGCTGTCGAGAGACCCGCTGGACCCCATGAGAAGCCTTTCGACTTGCGGACTGTGTTTTGTTCTTTTCGTCGGTTGCCAGCACAGACGAGTGTGATTGGTGCTGTGATCTGGTCGTACTTCTGGAGAACTTCTCGGAAGTTGAGGACTAGGGGTTTCTCCACTAGCCTGGTTTAGTTGTTAGCTCTCTGGGACATGAACATATAGAGAGGTGGCTATGCTAACCCTTCAATACTGATCTCCCAGTTTGGAATATCTACATCGTTAACTTGGGGCACTGGCCCGTGGTTCCGCACATAGAATAGTTCCGGGGATGTAAGAAAGCCTTGTGGATTTATTCTTTAAGCTGGTTCTTAGGATATCAAGGCTGCCATACCTTCTTTGTATAAATCGGTCAACGGCGGCTCGACGTTGAATGGATGTACACCCGTTAATCGAATCAATCGTGGGTCGCGAGGTACATGGTTGTCCGGTGTGCCTTTATCCGCATCTAGAATGTCGACGGGATTTTTTGATGGTGGTGGAAGAGGAATATCTGGCTCTGCCGGACTTGGAATTATATCTTCCACTGTGATGTGTCCATTTTTGAAAGGGATTGTGTCCTCTGGTTTTGTTTGCGTGGTGATTGTGGCCATGGTGCTATTGTGAGGCTTCTGGCACTACTTTGTTTTCTGTCGATATAGTATGGCGATATAGAATGATGCCTTTGTATTTAGATTTGAGAATAAGACACTCGACAAACAATGATTGAATAATTGTAACAAAAACGCAGATTGCAGACGTACAACCCGCAAATATCCATATATTGACCGGGCTGGACCATTGGAGGGTCACAGTACATAGTAAGCAGAGAAAATCCCCCACAGTCGCCACTTGTCCATCTCCGCGGACAGTCGCCAATATAACCTCATTGTATAGTCAAGTGGTGAGTGTTATCTCGTGTTGTCGAGATAAGCAAGCCCTAACAGCAGCCAATCACAGTAGCCCTAATTAGTTGGAACCTCCGCGGAGATCCAACGCCACTGCGGTTATCTGTGATCGACGTTCCTGTTTCCCCCGGCATGGCATGATTAGACTCAATCAGTCTGTACAATGTGAGTGTCACATTAGTACAGTTGTAAAAAGTTAGCGATTACAGTTTCTTAAAACTAGAATTATGGCCCTGTTCCGTAGTTTCTCCTATCTTCGGTTGCATACTATACATCATGCCTGTACTCGACGGGCTACGACATGGCGAGCCGGTTGACGGCAGTCCTAGTCCAGCAAACAATGTCCATAGAGAGAAGATTGTTGTTGTTGGACTGGGAATGGTTGCCATCTCATTCATGTAAGGATTGTCGCCACGTTAAGTGTTCGCGTCGGCATCTAACAATCGACGGTCAATAGTGAGAAAGTTATCAAACAAGACACAGATCGAAAATACGATATCGTCGTTATCGGAGAAGAGTCTCACGTAGCGTACAACCGCGTGGGGCTTTCGACGTTCTTCGAACACCGCAAGATCGAAGATCTATACCTGAATCCGAAGGAATGGGTTAGTATCAACTTCTCCGATTTTGAAACAAGACGCAAAGTCACCCTAACTGCGAACTATATCAACTAGTACGGCTCATTCAAAGAACGAGCCTTCGACCACCACCTAAACACACGAGTCACTGAAATAAACCCCACAAACAAAACCGTCCAGACATCAACAGGCGACATAATATCCTACGATATCCTTGTCCTAGCCACAGGTTCCGACGCAACCCTTCCTACACGAACACCAGGCCACGATGCCAATGGTGTCTTCGTGTACCGCACGATCTCAGATCTGGAACGGCTGATTGACTTCGCTTCCAAGCATAAAGGCAAAACGGCCGTTACGGTCGGTGGCGGTCTGCTCGGACTTGAAGCCGCAAAGGCGATGACTGACCTGGAAGACTTCGGGAACGTCAAATTGATCGATCGGAATAAATGGGTGTTGGCGCGACAGCTTGATGGCGATGCAGGGTCGCTGGTTACACGCAAGATCCGGGAGTTAGGACTTGATGTCCTTCACGAGAAGAGGGTGAAGGTTGTCCATACGGATGAGGGGAATAATGTTGTGGGAATCACCTTTGAGGATGGGGAGAGGATTGACTGTTGTTGTATCTGCTTTGCGGTATGCTATTCGCTTGCTCTGGATTTTGAAATAAGTGCTGATTGATGTTAAGATCGGTGTTCAGCCCCGAGATGAACTGGGTCGTGGGATTGGCATCCAGTGCGGCGAGCGTGGAGGGTTCGTGATTGATGAGAATCTGCAAACCTCCATTCCGGATATCTATGCCGTCGGTGAATGCGCAAGCTGGGAAAACCAGACATTCGGAATCATTGCGCCGGGAATTGAAATGGCAGATGTGCTTGCCTTCAACCTCACGAACCCTCGAAAGGCACAGAAAAGCTTCACGCGACCGGATCTCAGCACCAAGCTGAAATTGCTCGGAGTCGACGTCGCGAGCTTCGGTGATTTTTTCGCTGACAGAGATGGACCAAAATTCCTCCCTGGTCGCCGGCCATCGGCTGTTCCTGGCTTTGAAGAACCTTTACGCGATGAGCCCGTCAAGGCTTTGACATACAAAGATCCTTTTGCTGGCGTATACAAGAAGTATCTGTTTACCATGGACGGCAAGTTCTTGCTAGGTGGCATGATGATCGGAGATACCAAGGACTATCTGAAGTTGAACCAGATGGTGAAACTGCAGAAGGAGCTCGAGGTTCCACCAAGTCAGTTCATCCTTGGTGCTCAGAGTGGCGGGGAGGAAAATGCAGATGAACTGTGAGTATTCGTACTGGTATATGACGATCAGCACTAACTTTTACCCACAGTGACGATAGCACGCAGATCTGCTCCTGCCACAATGTGACCAAAGGCGACGTGGTCGACAATGTGAAGAACGGCACTTGCACATCTATCGCGGAGGTCAAGTCTTGTACCAAGGCTGGCACAGGATGTGGCGGTTGTATGCCGCTGGTACAGTCAATTTTCAACAAGACGATGTTGGATATGGGACAGGAGATCTCCAATAACCGTAAGTTAAATCACACCCACAGGATCTCCAGTCATAGCTAACTGGCGCAGTGTGCTCACACATCCCCTACTCACGAGCCGACCTATACAATATCGTGGCGATCAAGCAACTGAAGACATTCGTCGATGTGATGAAAACCGCCGGAAAGAATCCAGATTCTCTTGGATGCGAATTGTGCAAGCCCGCAATCGGATCCATCCTGTCTAGTCTGTTCAACCCCCATGTTATGGACAAGGGCTACAACGACTTGCAAGACACCAACGACAAATTTCTTGCCAACATCCAGAGGAACGGCACATTCTCCGTGGTGCCCCGAGTTCCTGGTGGAGAAATCACAGCCGATAAGCTCATTGCCATTGGATCTGTGGCGAAGAAATATGGTCTCTATTGTAAGATCACTGGAGCTCAACGAATTGATATGTTCGGAGCGAAGAAGCAGGATCTTCTCAACATCTGGACGGAACTTGTGGATGCTGGCATGGAGAGTGGACATGCATATGCGAAGGCCCTGAGAGCAATCAAGGTACGTAAAAGCGCTTCGGTTGATATGGTACTTGGCTGACCTCGAAATTATAGAGTTGTGTCGGAACCACATGGTGTCGCTTTGGTGTGGGTGACAGTGTCGGCATGGCGATCCGCCTGGAAGAGCGATACAAAAGTATTCGCGCACCACACAAGTTCAAAGGCGCCGTGTCTGGCTGCGTGAGAGAGTGCGCAGAGGCCCAAAACAAAGAGTGCGCACTTCCCAGATGATGATGAGGTTGCTTCGTACTAACAGTTTCCAGTTTCGGACTCATCGCAACCGAAAAAGGCTTTAACATCTTTGTCGGAGGCAACGGAGGCGCAAAGCCCAGACACGCCGAGCTTCTCGTGACAGACGTGCCACCAGAAATGGTAATGCCCATCATCGACCGATACCTAATCTTCTACATTCGCACCGCCGACAAACTACAACGAACAGCCCGATGGATCGAGAACTTGCCCGGCGGAATTCACTACCTCAAAGAGGTCATCGTCGAGGACAAACTCGGTATATGCGCCGACATGGAAAGACAAATGCATGAGCTGGTCGATAGCTACTTCTGCGAATGGACCGAGACAGTCAAAGACCCCAAACGTCGCAAAGTCTTCCAGCAATTCGCAAACACAGACGACACCGTCGAGACAGTCGAGGTAGTCCAAGAACGATCCCAGCAGCGCCCAACATACTGGCCCAAGGACTCCACGGAACAACAGGATTTCAAAGGTCACCAGTGGTCAAGTGTATCCTGGCAACCAGTTGTTCGCGCAGACCACTTCTCCGACGAGCCGCCGCAGGTTTCCTCGGCTAATGTCAAGCGCGGGGATACACAACTTGCCGTCTTCAAGATCAAGGGCAAGTACTATGCGACTCAACAGATGTGTCCTCACAAGCGAGCATTTGTTCTCTCCGATGGTCTTGTCGGTGATGATGATGCGGGCAAGTACTGGGTCTCGTGTCCGTATCACAAACGGAACTTCGACCTCAATGGCGAGCAGGCTGGCAGGTGCTCTAATGATGAGAGTATGAATATTGCTACGTTCCCTGTTGAGGAGAGGGATGATGGCTGGGTTTATATGAAGCTTCCGCCAATTGAGGAGTTGGACGGGGTTTTGGGAACAGAGAAATGGAAGATTCGGAAGGATGAGAGCGAAGATCCGTTCCATAAGGTTGATAAGAAGTTCAAGGGGATGAAGGGGAAGAAGGCTTCTAGTGGGAATATCCTCTCCCGCGCGCCAGCTGTGCAGCCAGCGAAGACTATTGATTGGTAGATGCGTGGGGGTTGATGTATCGTTTAAGATTTTGCGATTAAATGCATTTGGTGCATGGCGGCGTTGGGATATCTTTTGAAATGTCACATAGTTTGATTGAAAATGATGACTGGTTTTCAGCTTTTGTCAATATATTGCTTTGTCAACCTCATAGATTGGGGTATATCTGTTCCACAAGGTCCGGCATTTTATGGCTGTATATCGTGAGGTGCCAGGTTGACCTCGTCCAATGGAGGCCACCAATGTGACCACATGCCCTGCTCATGAGCATACGTACTGACTTCATTCAGTAGATTGCTAAGAGGCATGTCCAGATCTAGCATATCAGATCCAATATTAGATTCCAGGACGGGATCAGGAATCAACGGGACAGAAGGTGTTTCCGCGCCCTCAATCTCCTGGAGATGCTGATCAGATCTATCAGGCACACGGAATTCATGTAAAGATTGGTGCAAGACATTAAAATCCTTCCGCGTCTTTCCTTGGTATCGTGATTTGTCGGATGCTGCCCGTTGATACAAAATGGTTGCATGATTGATAGTTGCGATCTTTGCATAGCAATCGTTAGTCTGGAACAGTGAGATGAGACAACTCGGTACTGACCCAACTTTCACCAAGCTTCCACACATGTCTGAATTTTTCAAGATAGGCAAGGCAGTACTTGAGATGAGTTTCTGCATCTGAACTGCGGCCAAGATTCATTTGTGGAAATAGGAAGGCATAAAGGTTCATATATGCCGCAGAAAAAGCACAGAACCCGACAAATGGGATAAGCATTTCTGATCCACAGTCGGAGGCATCGTGCAATAGTTTGGCGATCTGTTCTGCTGCACCAAAAAGCACCGAGGCGCTTTCATCCCACCAGCCTTCTGGTGCTTCCGCCTCGAGGGTCGGCTGATCGACTGGGCCTCTAGGAACAGATGCCGGTGTAGGTAAGAAAGGAAAATACTCGCGATGGAGCATGATGGTACTGTCAAACACCGTTAGCATTTATCTCCGGCATTAGGTAAGATACAGCTCGTACGAAGTGTAATAGAGCAAATTGATATACGTGAAAGATTCGCCCCATCCTAAGGTGGTATGAGCCACGACGCTGTTGTTCGGATAGTGGAGTCTGTGATGTTGACTGGCCCTCCACTCTTCAAGGTGACGCATCGTCTTAGACCATGGTGATTCCAGTGCCCACGGGCAGTTCTGCGGTGCACACATGCCCGGTGCGCGTCGCCCATCATTGAAAATAAAGGTCATTACGTGGGCCCATATATCAAACCCAGCGACGAGAACCTCAAACGATTGCGTTATATCCAAAGGTGCAGTCTGTCCGTGTCGTGCAGTCGCAAAACTGGGGTCAAGACCTGTTTGTTGAGAGGAGAGGTCGGAAGGTCCAAATGCAAACTCGACAGCACTCAATGGGCGAGTTATCTTGAGCTTATCCATTTCTGCCATGGGTAGCATAGGTGGGTTATAGGTTCCGGAACTAACCATTCGGTCTATGATGAAACAAGCCCAGAATGTCCTGTTCTCAATCGCAACTGAGATGGCATCCCGCTGACTTGGGGGTGTTGGGTCAAGGGGATAAGGTGCGACTCTGAGACTATTCAGAGCTTGCATGATCCGGATTGCAATTCCTGCGCGGTGTTAGATCATTGTTCGTTAGGCAGGCTGAGATAAATGGTACCGCAATAGATCCACGCTCGATGAAATTCTCGAGATCCCCATTCGTAAAGACTCATGATTAACAGAGCCTGTGCAACCTGGAGCTTTGGTGGCTTGAAAGACCATTCAGACAGCATCTCATGCGCATAATAGGCATAATGCTCTCTGGGTAGCAACGAATCAACCCATGGAAGATTGAGAAGTGAAAATTGGGACCTGGATGAAGCCAATATAGCTGCAAGCACAATCTTGCTTTCGGGTGGGATTGGTGACGACTGGTATTCTTTGACAAAGGCTGCATGGTTTAGGATTGCAAGTTCTGGGTGTTTCCCAGTGAATCCATTCAATGATTTCAAGATGACATCCCCTGAAATGTTGGTAAGATGTCTGTCGACTGTCGACTTGTCTATACATTGACCAGGGCTTGGTGCATCAGGTTGAACTGTAGTATCCACTTCTTCTGGGGGACTTGTCCGACGCGGCTTGGGTGCATCCTGCTGAATTGGTCGTTCATAGGGATGATTGGTAGATTGAGGCCTGCGCCTGGGCTTTTGAGGTGTCTTGTTTACTGGTCTGCTGAGTACACAGCCATCAATTTCCGAGTTCTGACACCTCTGACATGGCGCTGTCCCCGAGTGGACGCATTTCACTTTCGACCTCCTAATATTAATGAGCTTCTGGAACTAAGTGGGCAGTAAATTGGATCTCACCGGCATGATGCACATGAGATACTTGAGCGCATACCGATACTCCAGTCAAATCTCGCATTAACAAGCGCGTTTGTC
>ERZ1673737.2302-NODE-2302-length-16313-cov-4.062308_pt1 | contig 16313 bp, 22 predicted proteins | sample MGYA00580211_ERZ1673737 | MGnify/ENA primary metagenome ERZ1673737 (study PRJEB41218, sample SAMN15661789) | gut metagenome | host: Homo sapiens | place: Canada: London | collected 2015-08-20/2019-03-30 | study: EMG produced TPA metagenomics assembly of... | reverse complement strand
GGTGACGATGCCTGGGTTTTGGGGCACCCAGGTTGCGCAGATACCGGTGAAGTAGGAGAGGGCCGACTGGATCTCGGACTTTGAGGCGCCCCAGGCTTGGATGCAGGAGATGACCTTGTCGGTGAACTCGCTGTTGGGGCAGAAGCAGGAGGCGTCGCTGTTGGATGTGCACTTTGGTGCCAGGCTCAACCAGGTGTTGATGCACTGGGGCACGGTGTTGGGGCAGGGAGCAGAGGGAGCTGGGCTCGACGCTGGAGAGGTTCCGGTGACGGCGACAGCGGTGGTAGTTGCGGCGGAGACGGCAACGGTGCCCGTGGCTGTAGCGCTGCACTTGGTGCAGATTGTAGAGACTGAAGTGAGGGTAACTGTGGAGACGGTGTTGGAGGTAGTCAGGTAGGTGGATGAGCCTGAAGTCACGGTGCCGGTGACGGGGCAAGTGGTGACGGTCTCGTAGGTTACAACTGTTGTAGTGTGGTCCTCGGGAACTGCAGGGGTAGAGTTGGCACCGACACTTGTGGGAGCAGGGCTAGTGGCCACCTCGGTACCAGAGGGAGCGGGAGTGCTACCGGCAGCAACTGAGCTTGGAAGAGACGAAGTCGAAGTCAAGGTAACAGTCGAAACAGTACTGTACGTGGTCACAAAGGTGGAGGATCCCGAGGTAACGGTGTCAGTAACAGGGCAGGTAGTGACGGTCTCATAGGTAACGACAGTGGTAGTCTGGCCCTCAGGAATTGTAGGGGTAGAGCTGACAACGACGCTGGTCACAGCGGGTCCAGTGGGAGCAGGGCTGGTAGCAACCTCAGTTCCAGAGGGAGCGGGAGTGCTACCGGCTGCGACCGAGCTGGGAAGAGAAGAAGTGGAGGTCAAGGTGACAGTCGAAACAGTGCTGTAGGTGGTCACGAAAGTGGAAGATCCAGAGGTGACGGTATCAGTAACAGGGCAGGTAGTCACAGTCTCGTAGGTCACAACTGTAGTGGTGGCCTCACCAGGGACACCGGGGGTGCCGACAGGAGACGAGGCAGCAGGAGTCAAGCTAGAAACCGAAGGGGTGCCTGCAGGGAACGATCCCGACGATGAAGGAGCGGGAGACTCACTGGGAGCAGGCGAGCTGACGGGAAGGACGCCGCTGGGGCTGGGAACACCAGGCACAGACGAAGATCCAGCGGCCGGGGTAGTCTCGGTGACGGGGCAGACAGTGGTCGAGATAGCGATAGTGGAGGTGACAACAGCCGTGGAGCCAGCAGGGCAGTCAGTGACACTAGCGGCGCAGCTAGTAATGGTGATCTCGCTGGTGGTGTAGATAGTCGAGGTAGTCCATTGCGCAGGAGTGGTAACGGCACCGGCAGTTGAGGGAGCAGGAGTTTCAGCCGGAGTCGAAGCCGAGTCAGAGGGAACTGGGGCTGACGGAGTCTCGCTGGCTGATCCGGACCAGACAGAGGAGGAGTACCCAACACTGGAGCTGGCAGGCAAGACACTGCTAGGGCTGGGAGCACCGGGCAGGGAAGGCGAGCTAGCGGCAGCGGGAGTAGTCTCAGTAACCGGGCAGACAGTGGTTGAGACAGCAATGGTAGAAGTAACGACAGTGGTAGAATCAGCCGGGCAGTTGGTGACGCTTGCAGCACAGCTGGTAATGGTGATCTCGCTAGTCGTGTACACGGTCGAGGTGGTCCATTGAGCAGGTGTAGTAACGGGACCAGGAGTGGTCACGGCGCCAGGGGTCGAAGGAGCGGGCGTTCCAACAGGGGTCTCACTAGCAGATGAAGGCCAAACGGATGAGTACGGGGCACTGGAGCTGATGGGAAGGACGTCACTGGGGCTGGGAACACCAGGCACAGACGAAGATCCAGCGGCAGGGGTAGTCTCGGTAACTGGGCAGACCGTGGTGGAGATAGCAATGGTCGAAGTAACAACGGTAGTCGAGTCGGCCGGGCAGTTGGTCACAGTGGGGGCACAGCTGGTTATGGTAATCTCGCTCGTGGTGTAGATGGTCGAAGTGGTCATCTTAACAGGGGTGCTGACGGCCGGAGTAGTGACGGGAGAAACAGACGTGGGAACGGAGACCGAGGGCACAATGGAGCTAGATCCAGCAGCAACCGAAGTGTATGGCACCGAGGTCGCAGGGATACTGACTGGAACCGAGGCAGTGCTTGTAGTACCAGGAGTGCAGTCAAAGCCAACACTGTAGATACCGAAGCCACAGCTCTCAGTCTCGCTGTCCTCAGGAAGCTCGAATTGAACGGAAGTAGCACCACCACACTGGTCGTTGGTGACGGCGGTACCACCGGAGTGGCAGCTGGCGGTGTTCTTGCAGGTAGATCCATCAGGCATGCTGTAGATAATGTGCAGTTCAGTTTCTTTCTCTGTGGCAATGTGGAAGTTGGTCACGGAGAAACCACTCTCCTCAGAGCCGCAGGAGAACGAAGGAGCGGAAGAACCGGAGCTGCTGGAGCCAGAGCCAAAGCCATAGTTGGAGCCGGAGCCAGAGCCATAGCTGGAGCCAGAGCCGGATGAGCTGGAAGATCCCTTGGAGACAGTACCAGAGATACACTTCTGGGTCTAGAGTGAGGTTAGTCCGCTGTTCATGTCCAAGAGACCCCAACATGTTAATATCAACATGAACTTACACCACGCTTGCCAAGGCTGGAGCCAAAGCCGTTGCCACAGGTGAAACCAGAGAACTCGAAGCCACCATAGCTGGAGAACGAACCAGCAGCGAGATCAGACCAGCTGAAACCCTTCTGCTGGTGATCGTTACACTTGTTGGGGGATCGACCCGGGCTGGAGTAGCATTTCTCAGAACCCCAGTACTGTAGATGTTAGTGTTGACATCGTCGGACAGTCATCGAGTGGCATACCGATCCAGTGGCCTGAACAGAGGCCAGAAGAGAGAAGAACGCGAAAGAAGAAACCTTCATCTTGAAGGACGTCGATAACGAGTGACGGGAAAGTGGGAGACGAAACAGGAGAAGAAAGAAGGAAGAAAAAGCAACGAAGAGTTATAAAGTCCGATGTCAATAAGTTCTCGGTAGAATAGAGCGCTGAATGTAATGATACAAGTGCGACGTGATTGTTTGACCAGCAACAATGAAAAGGTGTCAATGAAAGCCAATAACGAATAACGAGGGTGGCACAAGAATACAAAACCCTGAACGAGTGGGAAAAAGGCCCAAAGCCAAAAAGAAAACACAATGACAGACTGAAAGTGGCCAGAGTCCTGGGCAAAGCGCTCTTAAAGACTCCATAGTGGGCCGTTGAACGCAGACAAAGGGTCCTTCCTTTCCCCTCTGACGGTATCTTGCTAGGGAACAGGTAAGACATGCTGCTAGAGGGGGGGGGGTTGATTCCTCCAATCGGCATGAATCTGAAGGCATATATGAAACGTTCGTCAGCCAAAAGAGGAAGAAAGTAGGATCCATTTCAGCGCGGCGCCGACTAGTGCAGGAACAGCCTGAAGAGGTTGTGGTAGAGAGCCAGTTAGGGCTTGCAGGAGACCAGGGCGGCTGCGGGTGTTCATGCCATGTTCGTCGACTCGACACTGTAAATTAATGAGCCGATAGAAAGTGGAAAGAGTAAAAATAGCATGGAACAATGGAATGGCGCTTGATCGGCACAGCTGCATGGATTGCAAAGCATTGGGGATGTACAGGCCGTCCATTTGCAGGGTTCTAACTCTTCTTTCTCTTCACCCAGTTCTTGGTATACACCCCAACACTATCCAAATCTACTATTCACATGAGTCTCATTTTTCTAGTCTACGAGCCAACTGGTACTTTGTATTGGAATCTAAATGCGACCGGTCAGACGGAGTGCCACTTGGCGTCTCGCCCTGAGACGTTAGCGTCAAATAATCTAATCCTCGCACTTTGCTGTTCTGTTCGGTGACTGCCGGTACCATCCGTGCGTGATCGTCGCTGATCTTCTGAGCTTTGCTTTTGTGGAGAAGCGCTGTGATTGTTGCACTCGAAGCGCCAGGGATCAGCGAATCACAAAAAGACACACCAAGGACCAACAAGACCGCTGGATTGATGTAGGACAAAGCAAAATCCCCTGTGTGAATTATTATTATTTTCTCTCCCTTTTTCCCCCTCTTCCTTTAAGGGGTCACCCCTGAAAGCTCGAACAGTAGTTGTGTGAGAATGTGCCACAATCCGCCCACTCCAACGGCCTAACTGGTCTACTGGCAGTTGTGGCGTCGGGTACCTGAACGGGTTTCCTCTTAACTTGGCTACTGATTTGTTTTGCCAAGTGGGTGTGGATCCGTGGGCTGAAGCAGACCAGAAGCGCCAACGAACTGCACGCTAACGTCCACTGGTGGATCGCAACTCGGCAGCTCTCTCGGGGTTTCAATCCGTTTCAGTGCCTTGGGTCCTTTTCCGCACAGTTGTGTGACCGATGCAACATGTGCATGAGCATGAGCATGAGCGAATTTATTTTTCGGGTCAATCGTGCAAGCTCTCCAGCCTAAGCGAACTATAACCCCGTGAGAAACCGATACTCCGGCACTGCGGCATTTTGGCTTGGAATGTTCAACGCTTTGTGAACCTTAAAGTACTCTAGAAACCCTGTCATTGTAGAGATAGATTAAGTCTCGAAATAGAGAAACAATATAAGTCACTCGGTTCTCTCAATCTTTCGCATGGGACGATGGCTTCAGCTGAACTCTGCGGTCCAGATCTCTTCGACCTTTGGCCGGGTGCGTATCCAACCAGGGAGCTCTTTGTGGAAATCTTTCCGAACCATTGCCGTTGTTGGTGCAAAAACACGTCCTGCGCAGTATATTTGAAGGGGTATCTCATCGGCTATTTGCCTATACTTTAGGACAAATCGTTTCGCATCGTGCAGAAACTCCGATATTTTGAGATCCTGATCACCCTGTCCCAGTAAGCAGATATATGGTCACATCAATCGATCAATCAATCAAATCTATTAACCTGTTGGAGCCTAACTAGTATCGTAATAAGTGTTTGGGAGGTGGGTAGCTTTGCCTAGCTCGAGCTATGGAGGAGCTCTCCTAGCTTCTCGAGAAGCCCTATAAGACCTGCAACCTCCCGTTGTAGTGAAAGTATGTCTTTCCTAGTATCCTTCATCCCTTTGATATAACCCCCACAGACTTTGACAATGCTCCCTATCACTTGAACAACAGCGACAATGCTGGCTGCTGCAGAAAGTCCGTCCATTCCGGAGGGGAGTATAAATAGATGTTGGTGTTCACACCGGGAAACGTAGTGGTGGGCGAAAGAAAGAGGGGAGTAGGCGCTAAAATAAGGGCTGTTATCCAGAGTGCAATCCTACAAGAAGGACAGAGCCAATCATATTCCAGCGGTGCCTAGCAAGTCACGAGACCTATTCTGGAGCCACGACTGTCGGCCCGAGCCGGACGAAGTGTTACAATAGGCGAGTTTGCTTAGATACGCATACCAACAAAAAATGCGACGTAGAAAATTCGAATGCGAGACCTTGCATTATATATGTGACATCCTATAGCTTTTCAATATCGAGAGCTATATTCTGGAAATATCCTCTTGCGCTTGCTCCTTTGCTCCCACCTTGTCAGCACAGCTTACAAGCAATGCCCCCGGCATAACAGATAGGCTCTCGGTTTACTTCGATTCCGCTACTCTCGAAGACTGGGTCTTCCTATAACCGCCGAGAACCCTGCTTCACCTGTGTTATCTCGAAGATGACGCCCGAGGGGGTTGAAGGCGAGGACAGCCTCCACGATTCAAGCCACAACACAACAAGGACCATTTCCGACTCCAGCTCTTTCAGGGAGCATCGAGCGTCTACGCTTCCTACCCCGGCCGAGGTGAGAGCCATCAACGAGGAGTCAGGCAATATCTGTGGCACAAGGTTCAACCGACCCCCGCCTGTCAAATTTCCATCGTTGGGCCTGATTGTCAAATATGGAGCCGACACAACCGTTGCAGAGGCAGAGACTCAAAATATGGTATACAAGCAGTTGAAAGGCAAAGTACCAGTTCCTGAGGTGTTTGGGTGGACCGAAGACGGTGGCCAAGCATTTATCTACATGTCTTTGATAGGGGGCGAACCCTTGGAGCAAAGATGGGGTGCTTTGAACGATGAGGAGAGGGAGGCTGTCTGTAAAGAGCTCAACAGCATGGTCAAGGCCTGGAGATCGTTAGAACAGCCCGACCAAGTCCTTTACGTGGGTAAGTGATTTGAATTCATTGCGGTAGCTTGGCAGAACTATGCTAAAATTCCACTTAGGTGGCCTAGATAATCAACCTCTAAATGACATCTTTCTTTCCGGTCACCGGGACTTGGCTGGCCCATTCCACGGTGCAGACGCCGTCCAGAAATTTCAGAATGGCTGCGATATCGAGATTGATGGGGAGGTGCCCGTGGTCTTCACGCATGACGACCTTGTGCCACCAAATATCCTTTTATCGCCCGGGACGAATCCAGTTGTAGCTGCCATCATTGATTGGGGCCAGACAGGGTGGTATCCTGCTTACTGGGAGTATTGCAAGGCGCGTCGCGTCACCCCAAATCCGGAATATTTCGATGAAGACTTGGATGAAGAATGGAATACGAGATACCTGCCAACTATTTTAGACCCGGTCGATGATGAGACAGTATACCACCCTTGGCTGTGGTTTGTCTTGTCCAAGGGTATCTAGTTATGCGAATGAACATGCTCATTGGGACTATACAACCGTGGGTAGATAGAAAATATACCTTATGAATTTTATATGTATTCTAGCCCTTAGGTCATAGGCACATACGGTCAGGCCGACTGAGGTCAAAAAAACCTTCGTACATACCACACTCATCGCGTATAGCTAGATCAAATATCCATCCTCTCGTCTATTAACCGCTTGTTGATTAACCAGGCTCGCTGAGCGCTTCCCATAGTTTACTCCTTGCCGCCGTCCCAAACCGCTCCAACCTGCCCTCCCCCAAAACCATAGACCGCGGATACTCACCCAGAACATCCTCACCCATTTCACTAAGCGTTTTATAGGCTAAGCGGTCCTCTCGCTCTCCCACTGCTTCTTCCAGCGGTCCTAGATCCGCTCACGGACCATCCGCTTAGCGGCGGCAGCAAGTCGGATCGAAGGGTCCGTAAGTGATTGTAAATCAGCTGGAGCACGTACTGACTCGATGGTCGCTGTGGGTTCTGGATCGCCTGGATGGCGGCCTGGCTGTCGGAGAGAATGATATTTGTATTGGCCTTGTTGTCGCTGATGGTCCTAGCCAATGCCATCTCGACGCCGCTGAGCTCGGCAGCGTACACCGTGGACTGGCTCTCCGTGTGTCCTACCTGAAACGCTTAACTAAAAATATAAACCAATGAGGCTGACGCCACACCGACAGAGAATGCGACGCTGTACTCCTGCTCTATCAGAGTCTAGACATAATTTATATTGCCGACTCATGTCTCGCCGAGCATTTAATTTAGTATCCCGGCGTGTGCGGTGGCATAATATATGTAGCAGTATGTACCAGATTTTAGGCCGCGGATGTGAAGTTCCCGATCGGGGTGCCGCCGCTTTATGAGGGCGCCCAGGGTCTTGCGGTCTTGCTCACTGAGTATCTCACAGCATAGGGTAATTACTTAGTGACCACTTGATTGTGTTAGAAGTTAGGTTAGAAGGTAGTTAGAAGGTGGTTAGAGAGGCGGGTATATGTACGATCTGTATAATTAGTTTCTAGTAAGGGGCGGTACAGGACAACCCTAGTACTTGCTAGTTTCTAAAGTACACTGGTGAGCTGAGCAAGGTAACCGGGTGACAGAAACAGATCAGATGTACGTACGTCACGCTGGAATTCTATGGCGTCGTCAAGCATTGGCCCTTGTCCGACACCGTTGAATCTATCGCCCACCATAATCGTACCATAGTCGTCGAGAGTGTAGAAAGTGGAGACCTCACGAAGGATGCCGACATAAAAAGGTGCATCAGTCACTCCGCGAAGTAGGGCGAGACAAGATTCTTGCTCTTAACCTATACAGTCTATACACTGTACAACTTTGTTCAAGCAGCTCAACGGTGTCCATCATGTGCGCAACTTCCCCGCTAACGATTGGGGTCCTCGGGTAAGTCTTTGTCCTTGAGAACGTTTCTATGAGTCAGGATAGTATGCACAAGTCCTGGACGTGCTTTTTGCTGACGGTGACGACAAAGCGGGCGTCATTGGACTGCAGACTGCCTTGATTCTCAAAGAGGCAGGTTTCGACGTCGTCATTGTCGCCAAGGACTTTCCGGGGTCGGAAGACCCTCTGTATACATCGACATGGTAGCTCAATGCTCCAAGCGAACAGTCGGAGGTAGCACCGATACAGCAAGCCAGACGAGCCCGACTCAAGGCCTCAATATGGGACACCTGGGATAAGTCGCCTCGAGAGCGCAAGCTTGTTCAGAAAGTGGACTGGTGGCTACTGAGCTATGCCTGTACGGCATACTTCATCAAGTCTTTGGATCAATCCAATGTAAGTAAAGCTAAGAGCGAGGGAAATGAATATGTGAACTGACATAGATAGACTTCCAATGCCTACGTTTCGGGCATGAAAGAGGCACTCGACCTGAAGGGAAACGACCTGAACTACTTGACAACATACTGGAACATCGGTTACATCGTCGGACAGATCCCATCCCAGTTAATCCTCACCAAAATCCGCCCATCTATCTGGTTACCGCTTCTTGAACTCCTGTGGAGTATTCTCGTCATGGCTCTTGCGGGCGCAAAGGGCCCCAAAACCATCTTTGTACTTCGGTTTTTCATCGGCCTTTTCGAAGCCTCCGCTTACCCCGGCATTATCACGCTTCTCGGAAATTGGTATACGCCACAAGAACTGGCGAAGCGAAGCGCAATCTTCCAGGCCTCTTCTAGCGCGGCAAATATGTTTTCAGGCTATCTCCAGGCGGCGCTATACTCGGGCATGGATGGCCGCGCAGGTCTGGCCGCTTGGCAGTGGTTGTTTATTTTTGATGGGATTCTTGGAATTCCGATTGCACTGTATGGTTTCTGGGCTATCCCTGATTCTCCCAGCGACTCGAAGACCCGGTGGCTCAGCAAAGGGGATACTGAATATGCCGAGCAAAGAATGAAGGCTGTCGGGCGTGCGCCAGCAGCCAAGCTCACATGGCGAACATTTGTGGATGTCTTTCGCTCATGGCCAGTCTACTTATTCTCTACCGTCTTCATTGCGCACGTTTGCGGTCTACGGATCTACTAGTATTTCAACGTGTGGCTGAAGTCAACTAAAAACTACACAGTCGAACAAGTCAACGCTATCCCCTCTGCTGGATATGGGCTGCAGATTATTTTCACGCTTCTCTACGCCTGGACAAGTGATTATTTGCAGATGCGTTGGCCTGTGATCGTGTTTGCTTGTGTTCCGGCATTCGTCGGGACTATCATTCTCTCTGTTTGGCCGGTGCACAATACTGCGGCGATGATGGCGGGCTGGTTGTTGACTTATGTTGAGACGGGCGCGGGGATCATTTTTACGTCTTGGGTTAGTGAAACGTGCGGCTTCTCAGCTGAGCATCGTATTGTTGTTATTGGAGTGATGGAGGCGGTTGCCTTCACATTCAATGCTTGGGTGCCTCTGTTGGCTTATAATAGCAGCCAAGCGCCGCATTTCAAATTGGGGTATCAGATTGCTGCCATGTTCTTTGCAGTTGAGCTTGTTTTGACGGTCGTGATTGCCGCAGTTGAGAAGCGATGGCCAGCTCGGACTCTGGTAAAAGAGAAGGAAGCATCTAGTACTGTATAATATGTTGGGCCTAGTTGAAAGCTTTCTATGATAATTTGATTTCCAGGTTCACAAATTGGGGGGGAAATGCCAAAAAAACCTTAAGTAGCTAATTTTCAAGTAGCTAATTTTCAATGAGAAGTCTCGTCTATATATACACCAATTTCCACCTTATCCAACATAACACTTGAGAGATCCAAATGTCGGATCATCGTCTGGCGTTCATGGCACAAACCAGGACCCCGCCAGCCATAAGTTTGGGAAATATCGTTGACCAGATCGCACTGCGTATTAGGAGAGACAGTACAAAGACCATTCGTTATAATCCACGATTGGGGTCTATTCAGAGAATCACTTTTACAGTCCCTCCACTCCCAATTACCGCTTGCTGGTATAGCCACCAAGGACACGAAACCCAGGTGTCGGTGACATCGGTCTTGAGCTTACTCGCGCTGCGGAACTTCGTGTAGTCACTGTCCTCCAAATTCTTGTTGTTACCTTGAAGCAACACGTAGCTGCCAGTGAAACCAATACCATCGAATATCTTCAGTGACCACCCGCTGAGTACGGTGACAACACCATTCACGGTCTTTGCGACGGAGGTTTTGTTTGTGGTGGTTTTGACTGATGTCTTGGTTGTTGTAGCAGGTTTGGCCTTGGTAGTGGTAGTGGTTGTGGGGATTATTGTATTTCGAAGTTGGCTCGCCAAAAGACTGATCTTCTCGGCGGCTTTCAGGACGTCACCAGCATCAGTGGCAGCGTTAGTTGGAGCGGCAGCCGGCGTGGACGTGGTATCTTCCGCGTGTAGATATATCAAGGGTACATCTACCCAGGGTGTATCTGTCGTGAAAGCGTGTGAATCCGCGTTCTTTGCGGATTTAGCTGTCACAGTCACAGCTTCAGCTGTCATTGTCGCAACACTTCTAGCTGACAATGGTACACCTTTGGTTTCAGATGTAGCCGACGTAGCTTTAGTTGTAGATGTAGTTTTCGCAGATGTAGCTTTGGATGCAGACGCAGGAGGCACAGAAATATTCATATACTTTCAAACCAACCTGAGCTACTTGAAAATTTGCGAAGGGTCGGGGTGATGAATGAATGAAGCCTACACTACCTCGGGCCTTGCCAGTAAAATATGAATCAACCGTATAAGCTGGAACTTCGGTTCTCCCGATCCGCGTTCTTGTCTTAATCCCACTCCTGGTTGGATCCCTGTCACGAGTCTTGTTGGTACCCAGACGCATCTTCTTTCTTTTGGAAATTGGTGGAATTTGTGTTGGCCCGGTAGTATTGATCATGGCTTTTGTTCAGCCCGTGTATAAAGATCAAGATCCCAAATTATCCACTGAAAAAGGAGTCAAGATGGTTATTGCTCAGCGTTCGTAGATGATATCAGGAAGTAGGTTAAGAACGCCAAGAAAGCGAGACCTAGCTGTGAAATTATTTAGTCTGTGCCGGTTTTTATTAGTAGGAAGGTCTCGAGTGCCAGATGATGTGGGTGAATGAGGATAATAAGTAAGATCATCTGTTAATGAAGCAAGGAATGCTCGGCAGGTTTCAATGAATGCACCCCGGATTTAGGATGTACGTACCCGCCAGGATGAGGCTCAACAGTCTGCAGGAGACGTTCTGCATGCATGCGGTCATACTGAAAGCCTCAACTTTATTGACTACATCTTACACTTGTCCAAGGAAAAGGATCATTTTCGAATGTTTTTGAAATTGGTAAATAGAAAAGCAAACAAATAGCCATCACTCATGAAACGAAAATCCACAAATTTTTTAACTCCAGATCCAAAGGTATCACCATGAGAAAAGGTAAGGGAGGAAAGTAAATGAGAGTAAAAAAACAAGGAAAAAAAAGCATAGATAATGCAAAAAATAATGGCAAGACAAGTAATCTGGTTCTTCCAATATATCAAGAACCAACATAGACTTTTCGACAAGCAAGCCAGGGGAGTAGAAAAAAGAGTATCCAATCACAGAAGACCAGATTCTGATGCCCACATCCCAGCAGAAAATGCAATGATACCAGGAAGTGTGAGCTTTTGCGCCCATTTCAAGGTGGGTGGGGAAGCAGCCCACGAGAGTCGAGTTAGCCAGCGACCAAGGAAATGAATAGGAGATGCGCCCGTGTGTATCATGATCTTGTAAATCCAAAAGTCGTGGAAATCGTAACGAGAACCGGGGACATGCCCCATGGGGAAGGGAATATGTGTGGGATGTCTGGTCCGGTTCGGGGTGTCTAGACGACAATCAAAAGCACCAGTTGTTTACATTGGGAGTTGAGCGCTGCGCCGTTGTTGGGCGTCCATCAGTTTACGGCGGACAGCTTCGCCGCCGGCGATACCGCTTGACTTGCGCTTGCGAGTTGGCGTGCGCTGGTCGTTGTTCTTTGCGTGGCGGAATACGCTTGCAGGGCGAGCTGGGGAGTTCGCGGGCATGAACTCGCGGTGCTGGGGAAGGCGGAGGAGAGCCTGGTAGCGGTTGTGGTTGCGGCGGAAGGCTGTGACGATGCCCTTGTCCAGGTGGTTCAAGAAGCGCTCTTCATTGTTAGGGGTTTGCGAGTCGGATTTGCGCGTGGGAGTGCGGGTGTTAATGGACTTGACGGATGGGGGTGCCATTGGGGAGACATGGGCTTCATCGTCGAACTGCTTGTCCATGTCTTCTTCCTCGTCCGAGGAGCCGTTGCCAAAGTCGATGAAGTCGTCGACATTGAGGGCGGACTCGGGGTCATCGTCTTCATCCTCCTCAAATGAGCTGTCGATGGTGAAGTCTTGCGAGGGGTAGAACGCCTCGGGAGGACCCATAACCTGGCCTCCAGGTGTGAGGTCGTTTCCAAGAGCGGTCATCATGAGGTTGGCACTGGATGCCAGCATGGGGCTGAGGTCCGTCTGGTTAGGAGAAGCAAGAGCGTCGGTATCGCTCTCATCGACCAGGTGAAGAGTAGTCTGGCGAGGGCTGGTATTGGCAGTTCCGGGCATGCTGTTGGCGGCGGACTCGAGCCAGTCGTGGCGAGAGGATGCATAGGCCGGGATGATGACAAGGTGCTTTCCAGTGCAGTCAACCAGAGCCACTGGCTTGTGGGGATCAGCCACGAAGGTTCCCATGATGGGACCACGGCGGCGAGGGACGCTATCACTCTTGTCGTCACCCACAGGGGCCAATGAGTCGGATGAGTCCCGGCGAAGAAGGGATCGAGGATGAGTGATGGTAGCTGGCGGAGGCAAATCTTCATCTGTGGTGTCGCCATCATCGCCTTTAGCAGGTTAGCAAAACAGAACAAAAATGTTGATGACCGGTCATCATACTCTCATATCCACTCAAGCTGCCCTCGGAGGAACCCTCGGACTCGACGTGGTAAATGTTTCCGTGGCCGTAATCAGCATCACCAAAGATCTCTTCAGATTGCCTGCGGTGGTTGGTGCGGTAGGACTCGTGGTCATTTTCAATCATACGACGCAGCTGTGGGTCCAAGCTGTCTTGCTGCAAAAAGTCACCGGGAATCTCATCATCGGTGTGGGAGTCACTGTCGGAGGACGAGTCAGATCGCTCTTCGAAGTGGACTCGTCGAGCAACTGGAGTCTCAACGGCCTCGCTAGTCATTTCTGGCTCTCCAAAAGCGTCCATGGCGGAGTACAAGTGCTCCTCGTCGAAGAAAGAAGCCGCCGGTAGGAACATGTGGTCGTCAAATACGTTGGAGATGGTCCAATGCTCATCGTTGAGTTCTGAGGTGGGCATAGCCCGCTGTGATCTTTCAGACTCCATGATCATCATTTCTTCCATTTGTTCAACGTCTTGCTCTTCGTCTTCAGCATCCGTAATATAGTCCACTGCAGCATAAATATCGTCAGAACTCTCATCAGAGTCACTAGCATTGCTGCTATCATCGGGAACCACCCGTCTTCTCTTGGCTCGTGCAGGTTGGCGCCCCGCCTTATTGTCCCTACGACGATAAGACGGAGCCCTGACAGCTGGTTCTTCCTCATCGTCCGCATCTTCTTCGGAATCATCTGCCTCCTCGCTCAGATCCTCAAGGGACGAGACTGAGGAGACAGAAGAGACAGAGGAGGACGATGCTCTGCGTTTTCTGTCGGCTGGTCGACCATTGGCCGACTTCCTAAGGGGGTTGGCCTTGGGAGACATATCGAGATTGCGCATGAAGTGGCCCTCGGGGGTTGAAGGACGGGGGTGGGCGTTTTTAGCTGAACTCTTGGGTGCCCGCTTGGAGGAATACGAGGATTGAGGCATTGTAAGAACGAAGGTAGGGGACGTGGAGTTTTATGGTCCGGACTGTTCAGCTCTCTTTTCGTTGAGGCGGGCCTAGCAGGTGGAGGGGGTGGTGAGTGGATCTCTTTAGGAGAAGAGAATATTCGTAATTGGGTCCAAGGTTGTTCATAAAAGGGAGGGCCGAGGGTGGGTAGAGGGTGGGGAGGCGGAGCGGGAGGTAGGGAGATTTTTCTGATGGTGAAAGCACCCGCAGTTCAATGCGAACGCCGTGCTCCTTCTGGGAGTGTACTTTGGGGCAATTCCAACGCTTCACAGGAGGCGTTGAAAGAGTATACAGATATCGTCAAGTCGAAATAAGGATCGGAGCTGCAGGACTGGGGAACCGGATGGCTCCCCAGCGAGGCATTTACAGCTCAACGAAAGCCATTTGGCTGGTTATTCGACGATATCTTGTAAGTAGAAGGGTCAAAAGGTTCAGTGGATCAGAAGTCGACAGTTTGATATGGAATGAAGAATGGAGAATGGGTGGAATGGAGGAAGAAGAGTAGAAGGACGATAGTCGACTTTTTTCCCAGAGGTGGGGGGCGCTCGTGATTGGCTGCGAACAACGGCAGCCCATTCGTTGGCGGCGCTCACCGACTCTTTTCTTTTCCCTTGACTGTTACATTGTTACATATTCCTGGGAAATATTGATTAACTTACAGTATTCTACATATACTACGGAGTATAGGTACTGTAGTGAATTCTTTTCTACATGTGCTGTATACTTGACGCTGTTGACGGGATTTGCAAACACAACAAACCTAGTCGTCATCCCAGCACTCGGGGCAATGAAGCGGGTCCAGAGTGGCCAGTCTACTGTACGAGTCTGCACTGGAGATCTCCAGCGCTTACAGGATTCCTCTCCAGCCAACAGACCGATCGATTGACTATGAACGTCAGACTAGAACCTCGCTCGGTTCAGGATCTGACCCGTGCGATATGCATGATGATGCCTATGATTCATTCTCCCGGGTTTATTGTTTGAACGTATGACACATCCATCGATGAATCATATTGTTTGACTCGTTTTAGCTCCTCAACCGTGTCAGCTCAAATTTCCACCTCAACGATTGGCTCAAGGCTTAGATCCGACTCACATTTGCCCAGTGGCAATTTGATACTCCATTCTGGCCAGCTTGGCACGCTCGGTCCAAGACCGGGAAGCTGCAGGTCCTTTCTGCCCCAAACTACTGACTGCTTACGCTCGGCGGCCTAACTATAAGAGCGGTAAGGGGATAGTCTCAATAGTCTTATATGCATGAGATCTATCGATTGCCTCTTATCTTTCTATCGGTGAAGAGACACGTTTCATCTGCGGGGGCGACAAACGCGGAAGATCTTTCCGTCTCCTTTTTTTACTTATGCAAGATCATCTCTGCCCCGCAGTGCTATGGAAAATTTCTATCTCCAACGCCAATCAAAGACCTCTGGAAACAATATTCTCGACGCTAATATGTTTCCAGTCAAGAATTTCTTCACTTTGTCAATCCTCCGCCTGGCCACTTCTATGACCTTCCAATTACTGACTCCACTTTGTTCTAACGCCTCTACGGAACGGAGAGCTCCGTATATCTACGTTTCTACGATGCCACCAGTCGGTTCTATAGTACAGATAGATGGCTCTTTTGGATCGAAGGCTACTCAGATACATGAACACCACACTCAATGGACTCGGCTGCAACCTGTATACACATGTAGAACAAAACATTTGTGTCGGCAGTTGAATCCACTCCTTCGGAATGCTCCATAGACCCATTCTGTTCAGCAACACAGTACAGCTCCACCGAGGACTGGCAATTCCATCTCTCGGTTTGTGCAGTGTGCCCCTTCTCTACTGTAGCTTTTCTTCTGCAGTGATGGTAGGAGTCAAGGTTTTGTCCCTACGTCACGAGGCGTGCCTACACCTGGCTCATGGAACTGAAGCTTGGCCTTATCGAGACAATGAAGTGGGTCGTCGACCCGCACGAACCAAGAGAAGAGGGGTTGTGGAAGATGAGGTTGGAGACGCCGGCTTATGAGCATAGTGTATCACAACAATGACTGCTACAAGGAGGTTTGCTGATCTGTATGTGGTATCACTTGGGAAGTACCTGGATGGCAATGATACGATATCCACACGCCTCAATGCGAGCATATAGTTTCTTGTAGTTTCCCTGTCTACTTTTGCCTCTCTTTCTCACTCATTTCTGCCCATTTCGCTAAACAAGGTAGTATTTTAACGCTATTAAGAGGGTAGAGTAGTAGTATAATTACCTAGGTAAAGGGAATTAGGTCATAATGGAGTTAGGAATAATCTCGTTCTAAAATCCTACCTCTTAAG
>ERZ1673737.2301-NODE-2301-length-16316-cov-12.012607_pt1 | contig 16316 bp, 11 predicted proteins | sample MGYA00580211_ERZ1673737 | MGnify/ENA primary metagenome ERZ1673737 (study PRJEB41218, sample SAMN15661789) | gut metagenome | host: Homo sapiens | place: Canada: London | collected 2015-08-20/2019-03-30 | study: EMG produced TPA metagenomics assembly of... | reverse complement strand
CGTTTCCAAGAGATGCCAAGTATGTAGCACGAGCGGAATTTTGAGAGCGAGTGAGTACTCTGACCTGGTACTTCTTGTCGCGCACTAGACTTGAGATAACTGGTATGCCCTGGGCGCCGGTCCCGCCAATGACAAAGATTTTGGAAATTTGTTGAGCCGCCATGGTGGTTTAGAGGCGAGTGTAATAGACAGGTCAGTGAGCGATCTGACAATGTTGTAAGGGTACAATAGGGGAAGTCCACCGCAGAATGCCCTCTTTAACTACTGATGTACGGCGCACGATAGTGACCCAATACGACCGTTAGGAGATTAGGTTTGACCCATCCATAACGCTGTCCCCGGAAATATGAATAAACATCCCGACGGAAAGACTAGTAATTAATAAATATCGAACCTCGAGAAACATTGTCGTGGCGACAGATTACCTAACGGTAGAACGAATCAAACCCGGGTGGCTTTGGTGTTATGGAAGACGGCTCCGTAATACTGAATTGGTAGCCTGCCGGTGGTCTCTTAGGTGATTGCAGCTTTTTGTCTTTTTGACCTTTCTGATATTTGCCTCTTCTGCTAACGAAGTTAGCTAGATTGATCGGGTATAACACACATATTACCGCGAATACACGGTTTCTGAGGCAAGTTACTAGTTAGCTGAAATGGTCGGCATTACTAACTAATCCACCGTCATTACCATGCGCAGTCGGGGTCAAATTTCGCCAACTCCATAGCTACTACGTATCGCCGGCTTGATCGTTAATTCATTCAATTGAATTATGGCTGCGTGGAGGGGATATGAACAGGCAGCGCTGGAATGGCAAAAATGGTTGATTATTAGTTAAATGGCCGGGGTCGACGGGATTTATCCGAGAAATGGTACTTATTATGGGCAGCAAGCCGGGAGTTTACGTCATCTTGCGTACAGGAGGGGTTACTGCAGCTAAACTGTAGTTTGTCGGGATTAATCAGTAATCAAGCTGACAACCCTCTGCAGCAGCATAATAAGCTTGACGAATAACTAATTCATAGTGGGCAATTCTTCTCAACACCTTAAAATCTACAACCTAGGTCGATTCGAAAACTCAGTAGGCGCCGTCCCACACACTTGGTTTGTTTCCCTTCGCCCACCGCTCCTCCACATCAGAGGCTAGGCTTAAGCAGATGCTTGCTGTTGCTGCATCAATGCTGCTGCTCTCTTCAGGTCTTCAACCCCCTTCAGCACATTCTTTGGCAGCCCATCATAGTGGACTATTTTCATCCATTCACCCAAGGACTTGATGCGGCCAGGGTGGATTCTATCCAGAAGAGCGAAGTCTCTGCGTTCCGCACGACCCTCGCCCCAGTACCTCCACCAAACCGAGAAATTTTGACGCCATGTCATAGTTGATTCGTCTCTCACAGCACTTGGACCCGCAGAGAAGTTTGCTGGAGCATTTGGAAAAGGCTCGGCCGCAGGTAGATACTCTTCAAGAGGCACATACTGGTGCACCGCTTTCTTTCCTGTCACCTCAGTGAAGACCGCGGCAATATCCGCAAAACTAACTTCATCTGTTGCAATTTTAAGGTCCAGCCCCGCAGACTCCTGTGGATAGTTGAACAGCCAAAGAGAATAATGTCCAATATCCTCTAGCGCTATGAGAGGTATTTTGCCAGATTCTGTCCCAGAAAAATCGTCAGTCAGCCACTGGAGGATCACATATTAGGTGAGGTGGAGACATACTTGCAGGATTAGCCCAGACAAATGTCCCATCGGTCTGCTGGGTAGGTACAAACATGCCATCCCAAAGCATGTTCATGTAAGGGCCAGTAGTAAGGACCGAGCTTTTCATTCCATCTTGTCCTTGAGCTAGAATATACTCTGCCACTCTGCCCTTCGCATCATTGTGTCCCCAGTGGTAATTCTCATCCCAGTCTGTATGCTTAAGAGCAAAGTCTGCGCAGGCATAGACATAATGCTGCACTCCTTGATATCTTGCAATTTCATAAGCTCGACAGCCATAGAACAGCTCATTCTTCTCCCCGAGGGTAAAACCATCGGTGTTAACCCATGCCCCGTAAACGCCCTTGAAGGCTTTATGCAAATCTTTCTGGTCGTCCTGTCTCCCTTCAACCAGGGACACATTAGGAAGCTTCGCAATTCCTTGCGCACGGGCGGACTTTGCATCTCGAGTGAGGACTCGGACGGAAAATTGTTTGCTCGAGGAAAGAGCTACATGATAAGTCAGGTATAGGCCAAACGGCAGGTAGAAAAGCTGGATTATCACGTACCTTTGACGACCGGCAAGCCTTGCGCGCCAGTACCACCGATAACTAGGACTTCTCTCATCTTATTTCTATGGAGGGCTGATAACTTCTGGAGCGTGCTGTTTAGGAGGCAATTGCAAGACAGATTATCACTTGAAATCTGGTGAATACGCTATAGCTTATATAGGTTGTTCCAGCCACTGATTACTAACTGATTCTTGAGCTGTTCAAGCCTTGTCCCAATCCAAGTATGTGGGACCATCGTATCTCTGGATGGTGAAGGTTGATCAAATCGACTATTTGGTTTTGCCGAGTGGTGAAGTCATCATCCCCGCGAATCAATGGAAACATCAGCTTCATTCCCGGCTTCTAGACACCCGTGGACTTGGGACGATTATTAGTCTGCGCCCCCGAGTTGTTTTTCGTTTTTAATACCAGACTTCCAAGTTTCCGTTTTCATTTGCTAAATCAGAGTATTTGTCACAACGACTTTAAATGAAGCGGCGTACTTGACTGATCATCTCTCATTTGTGTTAACGAGGTGAATCTCTGGTTCAGGGTGATTCGACACTGTCATGGTGCATTGGGATGCCAATATCTGTAAAATAACTTGACCACTATTATGAGGCAAACCTGAAATATAATTACACAACCTTTCTCAATGAAAATGCTCAATAAACAGGATTGAAGTTGAACTTTGACTCGACCTTGGATTACAAATCGATATTCGAATGTCTTCCAAAGGAAGCCGAATTTCTCTCCATTGTGAGCCTAACCTTGTTAAGACGCGTCTCTTTTTACCCCAGAGAAAGTGGTGAATCATTGGTCTCCTAAGTGAAACATAAATACTGGGGGGAGCCCTCCTACGAGCAGGTGAACAAACACCAAGTGAACTCCATTTTACTGTTTTGTCGAACCTTTCCATCATCTTTGAATATGGCTAGTAGTGGCACTGGCCCTCAACCCTATGAAGGGTTTGTGGATAACAATGGTGTCCAAATCCATTATCGTACGGCTGGTCAGGGACCTCTATTGCTTCTCCTTCACGGCTTTCCTGACAATGAAAAGACATTCAAAGCCCAGATGGCGGAATTCTCAAAGAAATATACGGTTGTATGCCCGACCTTGCGCGGATTCCCCCCGAGCGATGTTCCGGATGACGTGGATGCATATGATTTGTCGCACGTGGTTGGTGACATGGTTACAATCATCGGCCATTTCAAGGCTGAAAAGGCCATCATTGGAGGTCATGATTTTGGCGGAGCAGCAATCCAGATGCTGGCGATGATGGCACCAGACCGTATTGCGGGACTGATCCTCATCAACACGCCTATTATGCCGAGGCTCTATGATCTGGTGAATTTTGACGAAGGGCAACAGAAAATGTCCGAGTATACATTAAAGTTCATGCGGTATCAGCCTGGGGATGAAAAGAATGAGGCGGAAGTTGTGAAATTTATAAGGGATCCTGCACGTCGGCAAGAAGTACAGGAGTATATGCGCACCTCTCCGATGCATGGCATGTTCGCCTACTACAAGAAGAACTACCCAGGTCCTCCCTATAGTCAGAAGGTCGATACCTCTCATATGCGTTTCCAAGTTCCGACACTCATAATCTGGGGTGTTGAAGACGAATACTTCTCCCCCAAATTCCTCGACCAAGTGCCACAGATTTTCCTTGCACCAACGCGGCTTGTTACATTGCCTGGAGTGGGTCATTGGCCATTTCAAGAACAGACGGAGAAAGTCAACCAAGAGATTTGGTCTTGGCTTGACGGCTTGAAGCAAGCTTGAAACGCCATGTTTTCGCTTGAGGGCAATCATCGAAATTGGAAGAACTTGGACTATTGCCCGATGCACGAGAAATAAAGTTGACGTATTTATGAATTTTATATCAGTGAAGCAGCAATCAATTCAAAAATGGACAATTTCAGATTACCTAAATTTACTGGGGCTACTTGAGACTACGCTTGACCACGACCCGAAGAGCCTCGTTCCGATTGAAGACAATACGTGTTCAGTCGTCGGGACATATCCTCCTATTAGAACAAACTAGCGGCGACATACTAGTAGCGGCTGAAGGATAATATCCCTTGCTTGGTGTACATATTCTTGCGCTAGGCTGCGGCTCCGGTGTTATGACCGCCGAGCGCCGGCGTGTGGGATCCAGGGGTGTTTTCTAACTGGGCTAAACATGTACATCTATCTCCATGAATCAATTAACTTTTGCTTTACGAGTATACACACTGTCTACTTAACTGCATACGGTACCTATATAGTAATACTAACAGTACTATTCGTTCAAGCTACTATTCGTTCAAGCTAAGCTATTTACATAATATTCATAAAGTGAGACTATTCATAAAGTCTGAAAGTCACCTGATCCTTCCCTCACAAAAAGCAGTAGTATCTTTATGAGGAATAGTTTTCTTACGTCCGCGAGGATCAGGACCAAGACCAGGTTGATTATGAAAAGGTCGAGGTTGCTTAGAAGCTAGGAGAGATGTTTGTACGCGTGGAAAGATTCCAGTAAGTTGAGAAACAACTGATTGTGGATAGGAAAATTGAGATCCTATGCAATTGCTTTAGCCCAAAAAAACACCACAACTTTGAGGGGTTTTAGGATGCTTGCTGCTCTTGACATATAAAATCAGGGGGAGGAGTAAAGTGCTTCAATCGCGATTTGCGTCACTTGAAAATAGAGGGTTTTTTGGTAGCCATAATGGATGAATAGCAATTGTTGTTGTAGAGTGTTTATATCAAAGTCACGATACTATTGTGTTATGGTCCGTGCCAAAATCGGAAGCATTTTACTCCGAGGGGGAGGCACTGTAGTCTATCTACTAACCAAAAATTACATTGAACCATACAAAATGAAATCCAATGCTTGGATTTATTAATGTTCGTTAGATCATTGTAAAGCTTTTTCCACTGCCTTTGCCTTAGATATAGCAACAATTTCCGGTGCTACTAGTCGAGATAGCAATGGCGACACTGGATTCTCGTCAGGGGTTGTGAATAGGCGCAGGCGGGTGACAATACAGCTGAAACGTGGCGACGCGGTGAGTACAGTAACGGGAACAAGTAGAAAGAGGCTGATGGCCAAGGCTAGAAGCCTATGCGATGTATCTTGGGTAATTGTTAGCCAAATAATTCCGAGGCCGATTAGGTTTTCCACCCAGAAGACCCGAAATGTATGGCGCCAGCTGAGGCCGAGTCGATCGCGATTCTGGGCGTCCCATTTGATAGATTTGCCCCGAAGCAAGCCGCAAAAAAACACTGTCATGCTGACAGTAGCCGCCATTGAGACGATTGACACGAAGAGATGTTCTAGCAAGACGGAGATGACAAAGCGGAAGATGCCGCCATAGCGCTTGATTTCGGAGGAAATCGCCGCAATAGCGAGGATAGCGGCAATTCTGGGGAAGATTCTGACAATGAACCATTGCGAGAAAACGCTGACGCCGACTCCGGTGGCGTCAGGGTTTTCTAGTCGCGATTTGATGTTAAAAGCCAAAGTCATCACAAGCCAAGCGATCGGGCTCAGAGATTTGGAAAGGATCCGGCACACCTGGAAGCGATTAATCAACTTGAGGCCTGGCTCCTTAAGCAGGAAAAAGTATTGCATGTCTCCCTGGAACCATCGGTTCTGCCTGTTCATGGCTTCGATCAAAGTCGGCGGAAACGTTTCGTAACTCTCGGTTATGATCGGCAGTAGCCGGCACTCGTAGCCAGCGCGGCGAATGAACATGGTTTCTACGATATCGTGGCTCATAATATGACCCCCAAGGGGTGGTTTTCCTGAGAGAATCGGCAGCTTACAATGCTCCCGGAAAACCCTGGTGCGGATGATTGCATTGTGACCCCAGAAAAGCGCACAGTCGTTAGCCCACCAGCTGAGGCCGAGGTAGTTGACAGGCAGGTAATAGCGGCTGCCGAATTGCGTGAGGCGTGAAAAAGCACTAACTGATGGCATGCCAATAAACGCAGGTTGTAGTAGGCCGATTTGAGGGTACCTCTCCATGCTAGATACTATACGGACCAGCATGTCTCCAGACATGACGCTATCGGAGTCGAGTGGAACAAAGAACTCGTCGCCTTTGCTGTGATTTTCGGCGTAGTCGTACATGTTTCCACCCTTATAACCAATGTTCTTGCTGCGGCGGCGGTAAAAGGGGGATTGATAAGTGCCTATGCCGAGATTGTCTTTGATGCGCGCGAAGCCTTTGTCTTCCATGCACATCACATCCGGATGGGTAGTATCGCTAAGCAAGACGAACCTAAAGTGTTGAAGGCGGCCTATCTGAGACAAGCTGTTGTGCATGGCGAGGAGGCGGTCGAATATTGAGCTTGGGTCTTCATTGCGCATGAAGATAGTGAGGGCTGTTCTGGACCTGAGTTCTGGGAGGGGTCCTTTGGCGTCGAAGTAGGGATAGACGGATTTTTCAGCATTGCCAAAAGCCATGACTAACAGGCCGATGACGGCACTCCAGGAAGCGATAATGGGCTGGAAAGTGCAAATGAAGGTGCAAAATAGGATGGTGCTCTCAAGGAAGGTGATACCGCCCAGTTTGAACTTGGTGTAGTTGCTCCATAGAACCAGGAATGAAGTACCGAAGAAAAGGGCCATGATCAGCCAATGGCGCTGATATCCGGGCATGCCGGTAACCTTAATAGGTGTGAAGATGATGCTCATATTGTATGTTTCTCAGGCGGACCGGCTGCTGTGTATCGGGCGTTGTGTTCATGTGGGTAAGAAATATCCTTCAGTTCAAGTGAGATGGAAGGAGGTACTGTCCTTTTATATGTCACAGCATCAAGAACTGGACTCACTCATGTCGGGGCGCCTGGTGACACGCTCAAAGCAATAGTCCAGCTATCTGAAAAGGTGCAGGACTCCTGACGATCGAAAAGTTATGTACGCTTTCTCGGTCTACTCCAATTACCAACGTAGCAGTACGGGAATAAAGGAGCCTTGAAGTCCTTAGTTGTGATTAATTAAATTAACTTTTTCGTCTCGCCTGTAGGGTCATCTGAATTTCCAGTCAAATTTCTTTAAGATTTTTCTGAGACACGAAGACCTGAGCCTTCCTTGCCAAGGACTGCATCCATTTCTTCTAAGCCAGGCTCATAATGCAATTGCAATTTCCAACCGAAGGTTAATTGGGAATCTCTAGGATCGTGGATGATGTCACTAAGCTATCCTGCACTCTTGTTCTTACATTTACAATGGTAAGAAATGCCAGTAGAACAAGTGCTCTTCGTGTGGACGGGAAACTGCCGATTTCTGGGCAAGGGCCAAAAACACTAAACTAAACAGTTTTATAGTTGATTGGCTAATATAATACGTAGGTCCGTATGCGCTAAAATGGCTTCCCGTGCCGGTGAGGGAAGGCCTGGGGTTGGTGGATCCCGGGTTGCTAAGACGCGACAAGAAACGGTGCTACTTCAATCTAGATCGATAATATAAGGTCCAGCAGTCATAGCTTGTGGAGAAATGATGAATAAACCATAAACTGGCAACTCTTTTCAACTTATCTTACGATCACGACATCGTCTTACTTACTGTATCAGTATCAGACCCCATTCGTATGCCCTAACTGGCCCTTACAATATCTACAAAATTACAGACCCCCGCATAGAAGGGCCAGATAGCAGTTGAGCCATATTTGGATTTATGATTCAAAGTGATGGCGAATTGTACGTTGCATTTTGCATAAAGGCTTTTCGCTGAATTGATGTGATCTCTCGACGAAAATCAATCTTATCATTAGTTAACCCGGCCTATGCAGTAAGGTCACTATTTCGTGAGCGAAAATAGTGCTTCTGCACTACAATTGGTCCTTAGTTGAAACATCGTCATCATGAGCGAAATAAGAACAGACAGGAAAGGGCGCCTTCGGGTGGGTGGCGAGCGGATTATTGAGCTCCTAGCCAGCCACACAAGCAAGCTAGCCCACCCAAAACACCAGAGCTTTGGTTGAGAAGGATTTTCCTAGCCTCGTGAGGATGTTACATAGCAGAAATATAATTTTATTCTTTTAAAGGGTTCTATGAGGGAGAGTTCGTAAAGAAGGACCGTGGAAGAGGCACGTAACACGAGAGCTATCTAGAAGGAAATAAGAATGAACAAGGACAGCAACAAGCATAATCACTGTTGTTATAGATGCTACATAGTAGAATATCTATGTGACAAGCTCGGAAACCGCCTAGAAGACGTAAACTAAGGAGAGTTTGGTACGTGTGCACCCAACCGCCGATGGTCACTCATCGAGTCTCTCAACTAAACTAGGTTAGATCAACTCAATAGTGTCCGATAGATGGAAAATAGTGACTGACCTGCACACCGAGGCACCGAAGGGCGGAGCAGGACCTACTGGCGCATTCAATATCTAACACTATTTGATAGGTTATTAAGACGTGAGAAGGATATCCTGGTATAGACAAACCTGGCAGACTTCGCCGTTCTATAAAAGGTCAGTATTGACAGGTCTTACCTACGATGTATTAGTAAAACTTACAGGACACGATCCATGGGAGTAGACGATGCCTCCTTCATTGCATCCGCCAGCTGTAAAACAACATTCGCCGCCATCATCACAATAGGCGCTTGGGTCTCGATCCACAATCTGGTAGTCAGAGCAAGCAGTTGCGTCCGCAAAGGTAATAAGGCTAAGAAAGCCAGCAATCACGAAAGTGAACTTCATGACAAATTGTGTCGCAATAGAAAATAGCGGAGGCCGTAGATTGAATTGGTATACTGTATTCAGAAAGAGAACAGGGATGGAGAACGGGCTTATATATATTTTTATGTTGCTGCCCGTCCCTAGGTATTATGACCACCATACATCTCCCTGTATCCACAATCGACTCATGGTACGGACCCTGTGTCTCATGACAAAGCCGGCTATATATTCAGCTTCTTAGAGAACGCCACTCACGCAATCCTTCAGTGACGCGGGAAACTTAGTCAAACCGTAACTTGACGCTATCCGCTTGTTACTGAGACACCCAAACACCACAGTACCACCCATACACTAAGCCACGGATAGTTATCGTTTTATCTATTGGTTGCCCAAGTGGGGACAGGGACACAGAACAACATACAGATGTCATCCTTAACAGGTCATTTCCATCCCCATTGTTGTCGTTGTTTAACCTTCTTTTCCCACATCTTCCTTTCTCTGGCGCCCTCTTACTTACGACATTCTTGTCTCCACGTCGTCTCCTTACGTTTTGCGCTTCGATCCGTGACCTGTTACCCGCTTCCCCGCGAATTTAACTTGGCCCACAGTGGAAGGCACCCAGATCGCAATTATGGTCAGAGGCAGTAAGGGCGTTTTCGTCTGCTCGTGGGAGCACTGTGGAGAGGTACGCTTTTCTTTTCTTTTGAACCCCGAATCAACATTGCGCCCCACACATTAACACGATTCCCTCCACCAGTGTTTCAATCGAGAGTCAGATCTGGTCGCCATTATCGGATACACACAAGGGGAGCGACCTTATCATTGCAATATAAAGGATTGAAACAAAAGTTTCATTCAATGCAGCGCCTTTACCGCGCACTCTCGTATCCATACAGATGAAAAGCCGCATGTCTGCTGCCATGACAGCTGCCAGAAAGCCTTTCCAGATGTGAAGCCGGCCTAGAGCTTGGATCTGGCACATTCACTGGTACTAGGCCGCCGTGCGTAACCGGGAACATGCCGGTCACATCTCCGAGGTTGCTTCTGTTGCACTCGATATCGGAGCCGGTCAGAGCCAGCGATCAACCTTCGGGCGCCCCTCAGAATCAGAGATTCCCCCCAGGGTCACACCTCAAAAAGAGGATGGACAAGTACCACCAGTCCGTGACCCAACTTCTCTCGAGCCTTTGGAAAGAATCGTCCGGTATGTCACGGCCTCGGTGCTGCGGGCCGGCGGCGCTCCGTGGTCTATCTCGCCGGCTCAGCCAGCTGCGCTGTCGGGGTTCAATACCGGGGCGGGGATGCAAATCTGGAACCTGGGGTCCTCAAATATTGGCTGGAAGAACTGACGGTCAAGAAGAAACCGGTCGATGACGGCATCTTTCCTACATGGGTCAGTGCATGTCCCGCACATGAGACGGGTACGTACTAGTTCTGGTATAATTCTCGAAAACAATTGCTGCCTTCCAATCTCTCGCATAACTAGGGGAGACTCCGAGAGAGACGACACGTCTAGAGGCTAAGCATGCTGCGAGCATGCTTGCTTAGCTCCGGAGCAACTCGCTTGTAAGCTAGGCCATGAGCCTATCATCCTCTCATGAATCTGCTTTGGTAGGGTGCATTCTTGCTCGATGCCAAGTGTGACAATCAGTGTGAGTCGACGTCGAACAGAGTACTGACTACTATGGTGAAGATATTTATAATATTGCTTTCATATCGAACCCATATCTCTCACTTCAAAAAGTTTAGCAACGGTGATCAATTGCCATAATACTGAGGCAGCAATCAAAGTGGTGACGACCTATATTTATTTGCTCACTGGAAACTCGTGGATCGCATTTATCTAACAGTTAAGATCACCCAGTGAATGCTGTGAAATGGTTGGTGCTATGTACTTGAAGCTCAACGTTGAACCAGGAGCGTAGAGTAGCGCTCCGCGCAAGCAGTGCAAGGGCACTGTTGACGGACACTGTGCACCAGTGTACCACAGGGGTCCGCTCAGGGTCTGTTTAACCCTCATAAATATGCTCCGCTGCCATGTTGACTGAACAAATGCTGGTTGTGAAGCACCTATCGAAAGGACTGACAAATGGCTAGGGCTGAGGAGAGGGGCCTCTTTCGAATTGGTCTATTGGAGCCCATCGAGCGGGTGATTGTTTGATGCCTCCATGCAGTCTGGCCTGAACACGCCATGTTTGGAGAGCCCACGTACCCCTGATGCTGATTTCTTTGCCCGTCTTAGGAATCAATCTTGCAAATAACAACACGGAAGCTGTTTAATCACAAGGATACTCTTTCCACTCTTTTCTCAAAAGCTTTTTAAGGAGTTTTGCCGAGGTTTTACCGATTTGTATGCATTCAGTTTTCCATGTTCCAGCGATCCTAAGGAGGAATATTGTGACACACCGCAAGTGCACATCAGGAATAAAAGCCTCAACATCAAAAGTAATTCCTGCAAAGTCGAAATGAAGAACCGGACCGATTTCTAATCAATTTGGACTTGGCGCGGTACATATTTAGCATCTTTATTCTCATCAGGAAGATCAAACAATCAACTTTCTTCTGACCTATAACTCCATGGTTCTTTACCTAGCCTTTTAAGGTCTAGCATGATTCGAGGCTGAGACAAAAAAAAGTAACAGGGTAAGCCTTACTAATTCCTGCGTACGTCGTAGGTCAGTATGAGATTTACACTTTGTTGGACTGATCCCACAATGCGAATAGCGGTGGGCAGTAAGCCACAAGTATTTTAATTTAGATGGAATTACTTGAATTATTTACTGTATTAAATCATTTCCAGCGTTACCAAAGGATCGTGAATGGTCTGTTTGGAGCAGAACCTGGGTGCTCGGTGTCCGTGTGCACTGATATCGCTGGTTCATAAACAGAGACCAGCAATGCAGAATTTTGTTTGCCCTTAAGTCAAAGTAACGTCAATAAAAAGGTTCCTGTCCTCGAGTCGTCAGTCTTGGCTCGCGAGTTTCTGCTCTTCATTGGTCAGGCCAAGAGAGATGGGAGATTCTTATCATACAGTGAATAGCCACCGCAAAGGACTAACTACAGTCAGCGTTTATAAGTATTCGAAACATGGTACCTGCCCCGCTTATCTTTCTGCCAGTGGGCGGAAGCACTGTGTTCCAATACTAATGGACGGCCTCTGTACCTATGAGAAGATTCCCTGAAGTGTTCCAGGGCTGGAAAGCTAATTCTAGGTTGTGTGCGTCTGCATATCGGTCATTATTATTGTTTCTGAAACGGAGGCTGGAGATGAGGAGTAAGAGTCCCAGATAGCTCATTTACGATTGGTCTTATCGGCGATAGCTGGGCTGGAATGACAATTTTGAGAGTCGCTAAACTTTATTCAAATCGTAGGCTGCTTCCAAGCACACAGAAACTTTATTCTCCACCCACGTATTGGTTTGTGTTTCGATCATTACGGAGCAAAATAGACGGCACGTGGATTGCCTATTTATGTACGAACGGTTGCGCTATGTACAACGAGAGGAATGTAACCGAATTTGGCTAGTGGCCGGCTAGAGAGACTAGCTGTATCATATATCCTGACAAATTACCTCTTACATTGTCCTGGAGCCCTCAATAAATAAATCATTCTCTCCGCATTTAAGCCTATTTTACCAGTCTAATTACATACCGTATATGGGAAAACACTGATCGGTTTCGGTGTTCCTTATGTCGAATCGAGCTAAAACAGTACAGATTATTATGCGGCAGAGCGAATGGGAGCAAGGATATGGGGTCGATTCTCTAAGATGACTCTGGTGATCTTCTACGATACAAAACAGAACAGGCAGATAAGTCTATCGCGCGCGTAGCGAGAGAGCACTCACCCAAATCTGGCTAGTAGCCGGCTGGGCCGTATCATACCTATCCTATTCTCGACTCCTTGCCTTTCCTCAGTTTATCCCCTTCGTCGATTTACTAACTAATTCGCCGTTATTACCGCTACGGGGATGGTCTATGCTTCGGGACGTTCCTTGGATAGCCCCAGTCCAGCTCCGGAGAGATATAACCAACGATACGGGGAAATGCAAATTATCATTCCCGTCCGTTGGGGGCTCGTATACGCATCGCGCTATAAAAAGATAATCCACGAATCATCACGATAAATGGTCCTCGACTAAAAGTAGAGTGAATTAGTTAACATGCCATGACAGAAGCCCGAGTTGATATTATCCAAATGTTCTGAGTTCACGCGATTCCTGAAGATGAGGCATTTGATTATAATTACGGAGTCGCTTGGGATCGTCGAATAGTAATCAAGCCGACGAAAACGGATTTGTCATCTGACGATAAGGTTCCCGCGAAGAATGAACCTAGACCCAAGCTACAATCTTATACACTGCGGGATTTTCTAGTTGGTAATCCTATGATTTCATATTTAACAGCCACCAATCACCAGTTCGGCGGAATCTACTAATCACATATATAGTGCATATATAGAGGGTACATATATATATGTTATATACGTACCCAAGATTCGAATAGTTAATGCGCACTCGCGATCAGCACTGATACAAAATAAATACGGCATCGGAAGAAATGAAAGAAGTCTTAGTGATCGGCGGCACTGGTGCCCAAGGTCTACCGGTTGTCAAAGGTGCGTGTGCTCGCCCAAGCCTCTCTCGCGCTTCTGCTCGACCGGCAGACCTAAATTTTTTTTCCCTCATGCAGCTCTGTCATCAAGCAAGCGCTTCGCCGTGAGAGTACTGACTCGGGATGCAAATTCCTCCCGTGCACAACAACTTGCAAAATTTCCCAACGTGACTCTGGTCGAAGGCAAGCAGGATAACCAGAATGATTTGCATAGAGCATTTCATGGTGTTTACGGGGCATGGGTCAATACCGACGGCTTTACCCTGGGGGAGAAGAATGAGTTGTTTTACGGCTGCCGAGCCTACGAAATTGCAAGGCATGAAGGGGTGCAGCATTACGTCTATGCTTCTACCGATTTTGCGGTGAAACGTGCTAATTGGGATGAGAGATACCACTGGGGGCATAATGATGCCAAAGGAAGAGTGGCAGATTATATTCTCGCCCAAGGACAGGAAGGGATGAAAAGCTCAGTCCTGACCACCGGTCCTTATATGGATATGCTATTCGATGGCATGTTTGTGCCCGTTGAACAACCTGATGGCTCGTTCGTGTGGGCCAATCCAGCTGGTATGTCTCCTCACCCCACTTCTTCACTTCTTGCCGGCTTTTCGTTCTAGAGAACTTTGACCAGTGGCTAACTATATTTGCTCAGAATCCGGCAAGATCCCCCTAATATCTCTTGATGACGTCGGCCCCTATAGCCTCTGGCTCTTCGACAACCCTGAGGAGTCAGCGGGGCTGGATCTCAAAGTTGCTACCGATGAAGTTAGTTTCGCGGACATCGCGGCGGTGTTCACCGAGGTAACGGGAAAGAAAGGAGTCCACAAGCGTTTACCGCTTGAGGAGTGGTTGTCGATTGCTGAGCCTTACCCTAATGCACCGGCGAATTTTGCTGCGGGACCAAACATGGTCAGGGACGAGGCGACTATGCCCTGGCGCAAGAATTTCTCTGCCTGGTGGAGATTCTGGGGCGAAGGTAAGGCCGAATCTAGAGACTGGCGTCTGCTCGATAGGATACATCCTATTCGAGTCAAATCGTTGGCGGAATGGATGAGAAAGGTCCACTATGACGGGCAGCCAAAGAGCGTTCTGAAAGGGGTTGAAGACCTGAAGAAGCAAGCGTTGTTGTTCCAACACGGTGCCGCGTCAAGCTAATTTCAAATTTCGATCGTGTCCGGTCTGATGCACTGTTCTGCTGTCTTTTTTCCTTTCTTGGTGCTTCAGTTTTGCCTACGCTAGGGTTGGTATTGTGGTACAGTAGTTTTCCAAATCAGTTATAGCTCCATACTCTTATGACTTGATTGTCGGGAACTAAATCCGATAGTTGCGAGTCCTGATTGGCTACCATCGTGCGCCTCGGGTAATATAGACCGCTTGCCAAAAATGGCTTTGGTAACTTACATTACCAACATGAAACATGAAGCAATGCCCTGCTGGGATGATGACTCATCGAGTATACCAAGCAAATACAATTACAGTTTTGCCAGCAGTATAGGGCGGTGTCTTAAAGTGGGTTACCGCATCTCGGGTATATCCCCCTGTTGGATCCCCTGTACTGATGGTATTGTCCTGTCACCCTGATACGCACTACTCATGCATTAGGGTTAGAGGTTAGACCTGTATCTATAATACTGGGTCGTGACCCACATAACTCTAAAAACAATACAACCATCATACACATGCTACAAGAGGTTCTAGCGCGCTTGGCCAACAACGATAAAGTACTTTATTCTTACCGGCTTTTACTCTGACCCCCAAGATGGCGACTGGGATCAGGCCTGGAACTGTTAGTATTTTCGCTGCATATCATACTATACTGTCTAGTATCAGTATAGTATCCCATTCGCTGGCACTTGCTTGTCAGTTTAGTGTCCTTTTTCTGCCCCAAAACAACACGACCGCCCCACATAACAAAAAGGACGAAAGAGAATGGAATATTCAGGTGTACGCACAATAATGCTTCGCCCGGATCGATACTTTCCGTGGGTTTTATGACTAGATTTAATCTTAAAGTTTGTGCTATTTGGATGACGAAATCATTTTCGAGACTGTCGCGAACAAGGTTGGGAATAATAGAGTTTGTCAGCTTGATTACTGATCATCCCGCTAACTACGGTTGCCTAAACACTCCAGGCATAGATAGTACCGGGCGTTATCTGTAATCGAGTTCTGGCAATAAAACCTAAAGTCAAGCTCTAAATGCGACTTGGAAAGTCGGTACTTGCATTCGTCCGGGAAATTACCACCTAATGCTACAGTAATGGTTGGTTGGGTTCTCACTTCGCCATCAGAAAGTGGAGGCAAAGCAGCACACGAACCACCACCTGGGCGACCTTATTTAATTGTGCCGCGTTGGAGTATAATAAGATCGCCCCTCTCCATCTTGCCTGATTTCTAGCCTCGAAAATACAATTATTTCCAGCGAACTTGAGTATGACCTCATCATTGAAACGCTCGGTTCTTATCACTGGGTTTGTGATATCTACGATACTGTCTCCTTATTGGACTGGCCTAACGTTAATCATCTTAATCATGTAGCTGCTCTGCCGGTTCGGCCGGTCATGCTCTCGCCCTTGAATTTGCAAAGCAAGGGATGCGCGTTTTTGCAACTGCTCGGTCAACCAAGTCCCTTCCCCACCTGGAAGCGAAAGGTATCGAGGTACTTCCGCTAGAAGTGACAAGTGCGGAGAGCATTGCTGCACTGAAGGCCGAGGTTTCGAAACGGTCTGGAGGAAAACTGGACATGCTCTTCAACAATGCTGGCATGAGTTGGTTGTT
>ERZ1673737.2297-NODE-2297-length-16350-cov-4.828352_pt1 | contig 16350 bp, 7 predicted proteins | sample MGYA00580211_ERZ1673737 | MGnify/ENA primary metagenome ERZ1673737 (study PRJEB41218, sample SAMN15661789) | gut metagenome | host: Homo sapiens | place: Canada: London | collected 2015-08-20/2019-03-30 | study: EMG produced TPA metagenomics assembly of... | reverse complement strand
CCGCAGCGTAGAGCTCCGGGCGCCGATGCCTTCACTGCTTTCATTCTTATACAAGAGAATAGAAAGAGTTCGAAATCTCGAGATTCTGAGATTAACCCGAGGCACTCAAAGATGGGCAAAAAAGAGATGCAGGAAAGGAGGCCAAAGTAGAGTGAAAACAATACATAAAACTGTATAGTCGCTTCAGGGCTTCGTGTAGAGACTGTCCAATACTTCATGGCACGGTATGCATATTCATGACCCCTGTTGTATGTCAATCTACCGCCCTCGGAAAGCTGCCGTCCTCGGTGGTATACTGACCTGATCCAGAAGTGCGCGGGAAATATGTGGCATGAAGAACAATTCCCAGATGAGCGCATGCTGCATTTCTCATCAAGGTCACATTGGAGTATACAATCAATCGTGCAGTTCATTCTCAAGCTCATAATATATACAGATAAAACCGATATTAAACATTTTATAGAAACACAAAAAGATCAGTTAATCTTCACCGACGCCAACAGGTTGATCTTCTGATCGATCGGAGCACCACTTCCACTTTGCGCACTCATCGGGCGGTCCGGGCTAGTTGGGCTGGTCGGGCTAGTTGGCAATGTTGGGGTAGTCGGAGTAACTGGGCTGCTCGGGGGAGAGAGGTGCGAGTTGATACCGTTCACCATAGCCTTAACAACGCCACTGAGACCACGGCCACTGCTCTTGCGAGGAGGATCGGCAGGCGCAGGAATGATCTTGCGGCCCGGCTCGGGAAGAGGAATTTGAGGCTTTTGCAGACGCATCTGTTGTGTAGCCAGCGGGCCCTCGACGTTGCTGGCGATCAGTGCCAGCTTGGTGCCGAGCTTCTTCAGCATGCCCTCAGCAAACTCGCGCGACATGGCATGGCTCGAAAAGATCATCTCGATGCGGATCTTATCGCCAGCTGGCGTGGCCAGGATGGACATGTCACAGGCGTCTGGCGAGGGACAGACGAAGCCAGGAGCACACTTGAGGATACCCTCAAAGTTCACCGGCTGGCCCGGGGCGGCTTCCTCGCCTCCGAAGTCCTGGTACTGGAAGACGGTGCTGAAGCGGGTTGCTGTAGACCAATTGGTGCACTTGTTGATGATCTGCTGGAAGCCCATGCTCTCATGTGGGATTGTGTCGGTCTGCTGCTGCTGGATGGTGCGCAGCAGGTCGAGGACAGTGGTCATCTCTGTCATGTTGGCTCGCACTGGCACGATGTTCAGGCATGGGCCCATGATGGACTCCACACCGTCGAGCGACAGGTTACGTCCAGATACCATGTGTCCGTAAACGACATCCGGTGTTGCCGCCATATCGGCGAGCGCAAGGGCCCACGCCGCCTTGACGACAGTGGCGGATGTGATGCCGTGGTTCTTGAATGCCACTAAAGGCACCATATCCGCAAGCATCGTGTTGAGCACGTTAGTTGTAGATGATGTGCTGTGCGAGACGACCGAGGTCATGTTCGCCCCAGCGAGCATTTCCTTGTAGAAGGCCTCGGCGTTCTCACTGCTGTAGAGCTGCATGCGCACGAAGTCGCCGAATTGGGTTCTCTCAGGCAATTCGTCACGGCGATAAGCAGTACGCAGATCCTGCATCAGATGCGGCATGGAACCACCATCGTACTGAGCGTGCGAAATGCGCATGACCAGTCGGTGCTTAGTGGCGCCGTTCTTGACAAGCATGAACCGCACGATAACCTCGCCCAGATGAGGCGGCCGGGCGAGATCATCGCGGATGAGCGACTCGGTTGGGTCTTGCTCATCCTGGTAGTGCAGGCTGTACTCGGGGGTGACTGAGCGGAGCACGACCTGGATCAGCGCCGAGCCAGTCGACACGAATACAGTGCGGAGGATGTCATGGCGGGCGATGAGCTTCTCACAGGCCGTCTGCAATCGGTGGAGGTCAATAGGACCATCGAAATCAAAGATCAAGTAGTTGCTCCAGCCGCGTGTCTGGTTGAGACCGCCTTTGATGGCGAGCGACTGGAAGTCAGTGGCCTCCAGGGCATCTTGGACCTGGAACGCAGGCACGCCGACCTGGGGCAGAATGATGTCATCAAGGAGCCTATCCTTGGAGATTGACTTGAGGGTAGAGAAGGGTTCGAAGGTTTGGGGTAGCTGTTGCTGCGACAGAGACTCAGCGAGGGTGCTCATGGCTTCAAGCGTTGGGTGCTGGAATATGGTGGCCGTGGACAGGGGAATGCCTCGAGTACGCGACGCCGAGGCCAATCGCATGGCAGTGATAGAATCACCACCCAGTCGAATGAAGTTGTCATTCAAGCTGATCTGTGCAGCAGGCATCTTCAGGACCTCTGCCCACATTTGCTGCATAGTAAGCTGCATCTCAGTAGTAGCCGGACGAGTATCTTCAGTGGCGCCAGAATACTCAGCCATCTGGCGATGCGTAAATCCACTTCCAATTTTGACCAAGGTCTTACGATCTGCTTTGCCGGAGGGCATCTTGGGAATATGATAAACCGGAAGATAGGCACTGGGGATCATGTGCATGGGAAGGAAGTCTGACAGTCGATCCTCGAGGCCAGAAACAGAAGCCAAGTGTCGCTCATTCAGCGCAGGAATGATAGTCTCGGGTTGGTCGAGCATGAAGATCGAATTTGGCTTCCGGCGGGCCTCTTCAGGAGGCACCGGGATGAATGCAACCAGTCGGGGCTGGTCAGAGGCGTCCTTGGGGCACACAATGTCGACGACGGCATCCGGCTTGTTGGGCAAGCTCTGCTTGATGCGATATTCAATCTCTCCCAGTTCGACACGTTGACCGCGCAGCTTGACTTGGGTGTCCTTCCGGCGCTGGAAATCGAGGGATCCATCGGCATTGTAACGGACCAAATCACCGGTCTTGTAGACAATAGGAGATCTCATCTCGTCGCCAAGGTCCATCCACAACGGGTTTTCGACAAATGCAGCCTGTGTCTTGGCTGGCTCATCCAGATACCCGCGGCCGACGTTCCAGCCCTCGAGAACCAGCTCACCGACACTGCCAACAGGCACCAGTCGGTGGTGGTTGGTGGGCATAACAACCCACGCAACACCCGAGCACATGTGTCCAATGTTACGTGGGCTGGTGCTGAGCGTCACGTCAATGTTGGAAGTGGAAGCAACACAGCATTCCGACGGTCCGTATCCGTTGACCAGTCGCACACGGTGACCCCATGTTTCGATGTGAGACTGAGACATGGCTTCTCCAGCTAGAACCAGGGCCTTGATTGACGGCACATCGTCAGGGCTGAGGAGGTTGACAAAGGATGGCGTGAGCGCCGCCCAGTTAGCTCTTGTGTTGCGAACTGCCTCGGCCACATCCCGCTTTCGCTGCTCCTCAGATGCCATACAGATACAACCACCGATGATCAGTGTGGTGATTGTCTCGACGATACTCGCGTCGAAGGTCCAGGAGGCGAATTGCAGGGCTCGGGTGTTACTATCCATCAACATCGCCGGAGCATGCGTCACCGAACCAATGGCAAAGTGGCCGTGTTGGATGATGGTACCCTTAGGCTCACCAGTGCTTCCAGATGTGAAAATCACATACGCAGCATTCTCCGGCTTCACGTCTACCGGAGGCAGATCCGGAAGAGATGCCTCCGGAGTCTCAGCATCCAGGACAACGACGTTGAGATCTTCGCCCATGCTGCGGCAGAGATCGTACTGCTGGGGAGAACAAACGACAGTCTTCGCCTTGAGTTTTCTGATCATCAGCTGAATCCGATTGGCAGGCTGAGATGGATCAAGATTGAGGAAGGCACCTCCAGCACGCAAGACACCCAGCATGGCGGGCAAGGCCCAGCGACTCTTCTCAAAGCAGCATGGGACAAATGTTTCCGGCTGGATGTCCAATTGGCGAAGACATCGCGTGAGACGAGCAGCATGTTTGTCCAGTTCAGAATAAGTGAAAGAGCCGTCCCAGGAGCATACCGCCTCGCGGTCTGGGCGCTCGGCGATGCGTTCCCCGATCATCTGGTGAATTGTCTTGTGGATAGGCTTCGGAATGTGCTTGTTCCACTCGCGGATGCTCTTCTGGTCCTGGGCACTGATAAAGACCAACTCATTCAGCTTCTTATCCGCGGAGGCGGAACACATCTGTTGAACAAGGTTCTCCAGCTGACCAAGGATACGCTGCACAAGGTCCTTGGAGACCAGACTGGAATCATAGTGGGCGGCAAAAGCGGCCCCATTGGACTTGAGACTGCATTCCAGAGACAAGGCGTAGGTACCAAAGTTTGCATCGACATCGGAGACGGCTCGCAAGTCAATCTCGTCCGTTGGGACGTACTTTTCCTTGAAGGGCTGTATCACCAAGAGGGTCTGGAAGTCGCAGGCCTGGGTGGCAGCTGCGCTCACACGGCTGATGTTTTGCAAACCAGCTTGTTCAAACGAGATCATCTTCGTAGACTGGGCCTGTACCTCACCGATGAAATCGCGGATCGTCAAAGTATCATTATCAGGGAACTTGACGCGCAGGGGGACTGCGGCGATACCGGGTCCAAAGAGTTGGTCTGCATTGGCAATGGGAGCGTTACGACCGGAGACAATGGAACCAAACACCACGTCGCCTGATTCTGAATGAGAGCCGATGAGAACTCCCCAGGCGGCGCGGATCATAGAGGCAATAGTGATGCCGGCCAGCTCGTCGGTCCGAGTAATGGTCATTTCATGCCTCACAGAGGCGTCTGCCACTGGTTGCTTGGATGTGGAAACGGCCGAAGGGAACTCGTTCCGGGAGGCACCCGCCAGGTACTCTTGCCAGAACTGCCTAGTAGCGCTGGCATCAGTGCTAACCACATGGCTCATGAATTCCTTAAATGTGCTATCACGTTTCATAGACTGGCCCTTGTATGCCTTGTCCAAACGATCGAAGGTCAGGTCCAGAGTCCAGGCATCGTAGACGGCATGGTGGACGGTCCAGACAAACGTCCATCCTTCTCCGTGAGGAACAAGGCCATACCGGGTCAGGAGCTCGCCTGCTCTCATGGGGCGCTGCTTGTCCATTTTCATGTAGCCTTCAAGGCTATCAGCGGTGCGCCATTCGATGTCTCCCTTGATAACGGCTTGGTGCGAGCCAGCCTGTTCAGGGTAGAAGATGCACGTCCGAAGTATAGGATGAGCGGTCACAACCTCCTGGAAGGCGCGCTTGAATTGATTCACATCGACAGCAGGGCTCAGAGCGAGCGTGTGATGGGCCACGTAGGCGCCATCTCGGCTATCCGAGAGGGCCATCAGACCCTCCTGCATTGCGGTACATGGGTACAAGTCTTCAATCTCCAATGGAGTGACATGGCACTGCGCGGCGGCCGCCTTCACCAGACCATCAACATTCTCGCCGACAAGGGAGAATGGGACGTCATCAAAGGCCTGGTAATCCAGCTGCGACACGCCTTCGGCCATCTCATCCAGAACAGGGTGGGTAAAGATCTCTGCCACGCTGAGCTTGATGCTTGCGTTCCGGGCCAAATTGACCAGCTTCATGGCATCGATGGAGTTTCCTCCAAGCTGAAGGAAGCTGTCGTCGGCAGAGATGGCTTCTTCTTTCAAGTCTAACGCCTCCGCCCACATGCTGCGCAACACCTTGCCGGTGCTCGTCGCGGGCTCCTTGTGGTCCTTCTTCGCCGCCCCGGTTAACTCAGCCACAGTAAGCGTGCAGGCAAAGTCGCCGATGGCCTTGCGGTTTGTTTTTCCGGACGCGGTTAAGGGCATGTGGTTCAGCTTAACAACAGTGGATGGGACCATGTACCCGGGGACAGAGTCGGCCAACTTGCTCTTCCACCCAGTCAGCTGAGATTCAAGCTGTCCGGCGACATCCTCGTCGACAGGGTAAAAGTTGTCGCCGAACGCTTTTTTCATGGCGACAAATGCGGCGAGCATGGGTCGATCGGGCTGGTCAACGGGCTTTGCCAGACCGACTGCGACCTCGGTGCCTCGAGGGAGTACCTGTCGCAGGTGGAACTCGACCTCTTCCAGCTCGATTCGCTGACCTCTCAGTTTGACCTGCATGTCCTTTCTGCCGACAAGGTTGATGCGGCCATCGGTTCCATATCTAACCAAATCTCCGGTTTTGTATGCACGCGATGGCACGCTGCCGCGCATCTTCTCCATCCAAGGTGTGCCGGAGATGAAAACGTCAGCCGTCTTCTCAGGCTGGTGTATATATTCCCGACCGAGAATTGGGCCCTCGATGACTAACTCACCGGTTGCTCCCAGAGGGGCGAGTCTATCATGGTCCATAGGGTCCACGACCCAGGTTATGCAACCAGTACCAGTTCCAATAGTTGATCGTTCAACTTGGCCCGACAAGTCTCCGGTCACGCAAACCGAAGCCTCGGAGGCACCGTACATGTTCATCATCGTCACCCGACTGCGCCAGGTGTCTAGGCTGTCTTGTTGGACGGGCTCTCCGGCCAGTAGGAGAGTCCGGAGCTGTGGGATGTCTTCGGGTTTGATGGATCGAAGGAAGGACGGGGTCAAGCATGCCCAATTTGCGTTCAAGTCGCGCATGACGCCTGCGGTGCGTCCCAGTCGATCCTCCTTAGAGGGGACACAGACGCAGCCGCCTTCCACCAAGGGAGTAAACAGCTCAAATGTGTTGACGATGAACGTATATGAGGCGAATTGGAACGTGCGGGTTTCGCTGTCGATGTTCATCTTAGCAGCGTGTCGTCTGGCACTGGAACACATAGCGCGGTGCTCGTGCACGACACCCTTGGGCTTGCCCGTGCTGCCGGAGGTGAAGATGGCAAAAGCGGCATCGTGGGGGGAGGCACGACGAGGAAGAGAGGAGGAGGTAGGAAGGCGGAGGATGAAATCGGCGTCGATAGAGATGACGTTCGAAGTCATGCCGGAGAGCATGTCGCGGTAAGCTGGAGCTCCCATCGCGATCTGCGCATCTACTTCGCTTATGATCGTCTGCAATCGATCTACTGGCTGAGCCGGGTCAATACACACAAAGGCACCGCCAGCCTTCAAGACACCCAGCATGGATACTACGGCCCATAGAGACTTATCGAAACAGACAGGCACAAAGACTTCAGGGCCAACATCCTGGGAGATCAAAAAGTTGCCCAGTCGGTCAGTGTAGTCTACCAGTTGCGCGTACGATACGGAGCCATCCCAGCACTCCAATGCTGTGAATTCGGGACGAGTCTGCGCTTGTTGGTCGATGATTTCATGCATACACTCCTCGATCACTTCGGGGACGTTTGCGTTCCACTCTTTGAGCTGGGCCCATGACGCAGGACCAAAAAGATCTACTGCGCCAATCGTGGTTTGAGGTGAATCGATAATTATACTGGCCACATGAGCCACGCCTTCAGCCGCAGCGGTGGCGACGTTCTCGCCAATGGTATGGGAAGCGTAGGCTAAGGAGGGGTTATCGGAAATTAAGAGGGCAAGAGAGCACTGTAAGAATTAGCAACCAGAAACTCATCCTAAAGCTAGCGACATACCGATGTGTTCTCCAAATAATCAAGGGAAGGGCTCGCGCTCTTCCACACAAGGGTGTTAAAGGTATTTGATGCGATCCATTCTGAAAAAGACGAGCTATTTGACTCGCCTGAAGCGTGTGAAACCTGCAATGTTTCCAGCGCAGCAGAAGCAGGGATGTCGCCATGACAGACTGCGAACCGGGATGCAGAGTCGGTGTCATCGACTCTTCCAAACGCAATCGTATCACTGCCCACATAGTATCGCAGGACGACCGCCCACGCGCGCAGGAGCACCTCGCTGACGATCGGGCTGGAATCGGACAGGCTCAATCGGATGGATTTGAACCTCCGCTCCTGGAGGTTCTCTGTGGGAAACAAGCATGGCGCGATGTCCAACGAACCCGACACAGCTTGCAGCATGGCGATGAAGGGAAATTAACGAAATCAGGCGAGATATCGGCTAGAATTTCAAAGGATTATAGTATATGACGAACGAGGGGCAAGCTGGGGGCTGTGTGAGGGACTGCGACACTTGTGAGAAGCAAGTCTGACAGTTTAATCATCAACACAATCTCCGATACACTGACTGCTTTTGCGTCGGATCTGCAAAGTTTTTTTTTCTTCTCAATCTATCCCACGGCTCGGTTACAAATTCAAGACTTCCTCCGATCTGACCCATCATGAACTAGGATCAACCCTCAAGGGGGAGACTAGTTGAGATAGCTTGAAAGGGGGTTGATCCACCGTGGAGAGTACATGTACCTGAATGATGTGGATGCGGCTGAAGCGTGTACTGTACTGTAGATGGAAAGAAGTGGAGCTAGGTATGAGATGCGTATCAAGGTGTATCCGAAGTAATCCCGTGGAACGGACCCCGGGTACTGCCGTACATACGACGCCATTACCGTGTATTGAGATCTTCTTCGCGCTGTCTTGGCATTCGTGATACAGATTGAGATCGATGCGATCATGTGGGTCGATTCCCAGGTTCCCATTGGCTGGAACATTCTTTCAACTTGTTTTTGATTTGTTTTTTTCTGCCACTGTGCGACGCTCAGAATTCTTATTTGGACTACCATATCAACTTGGGTGGCATTGACAAATACAGTACTTATATAATAATCTGAAGCTGTATACCCGTCCAACTATCATATATACCCTTGTTGCTCTCGAAGAGTCGAACCTCAAGCTGGATGGGGTTTTTCAGTCAGATGAGAACATTCACCGATGGTGTGAGATTCCCAATAAGGCAATCGAAAGGAACATCACTAAGCAGTGGACCTCAAACCCAGCTTCTCGGCCAAAAGCTATCCACCAGCACGAACTTACTGTATTCCCAGATTTTTCACTGTCCTCCCACTCCACCCCCATGCTTTTCCACCCATGACACTACATGTACATCCAGTACAGGGTATTATCTATTGGTAATCCGGCAATGCCTCCAATAAATTCCGGGAGATGCCAAGGCAACTGTGATACTGGGCCCAACATAGGAGATTAGCAGCCTGAAGTCGATGATCATAGAAAATTCATAAGTAGTAGAGATTTCGCGTCACATTAAACTTGATATCTGTCAATCGCATTAGCACTATGCAGGACACCGAAAGTGTGCTCGTACAAAGCAATATTGACCGGCGCACATGCGGCCGTGTCAAGCCTATGCAGGTTCTAGTCCTGGGATTGTGCCGCACTGGTACCCTATGTAAGTATCTACACTTCGCAAGGTCTAGGATTAAATCCTTCATCCCGCTTCGCCGAACGCCACTGACGACTTTCAGCAACATGGCTCGCCCTCCAGGAATTAGGTTACGACACGTACCACATGACGTCCATCATGCAGAACCCCAAGGATGCCGAGATGTGGACGGAGGCCTTCCAGGCCAAGTACCACGGAGGAAAGCCATATGAACGCAAGGATTGGGACCAATTGCTCGGCCACGTTGAGGCCATCACCGACTTCCCCGGTGCCATCTTCGTCGAGGAGCTGACCCAGGCCTACCCGGATGCAAAGGTTGTGCTAACTCTGCGCGACCCCGACGACTGGGTGCGCTCCATGCAAAAGACCATTATGACCCAGACCTACAGCCCAATTGCCACGCTGATGGGCTGGATCGACTGGGGGTCCTTTGGCGTCGGCAACCATATGTGTCGCGTCGGCTTTAACGGACTGTTCCGTGGTGATTTCGAGCGCAACGGCCGCCAGGCCTTTGTTGAGCATTACGACCTTGTGCGCCGAGTGGTCCCGGCTGACAACCTTCTCGAATGGAACCCCAAGGAAGGATGGGAGCCGCTGTGTCAGTTCCTAGGCAAGCCGATACCCGAGACTTCTTTCCCTCGGGCCAATGACGCCGCCGTCTTCAGAGACAAGTCGGCGACTGTCGTGCGTGCCGCTTTCCTTCGGTTGGGAAAGAAGATTGCAGTGTATGGACTGGGCATTACCGCCGCCTACTTCGCGGCCCGATATGGTCACCGTGAGCTTCTACGGAGGTCTTGATTTTGGATGTGAGACGATAAACTGGGCATCGGCACAAATAAATTCTGTGTAAATAAATAGTACATGTATTTTTAATCCGATAACTTAACTTAATGTTATTAACTTATTTGATCTTCACGGTACATGTAGTTCGGCAACATGGTTCGGCATTGCAGTCAAAACAAAAACAAGGGTTAATAACCATAATAAATTGGTAGATTTAAAAATAAAAACAATAATAATCTAAAACCGTGGGTCTCCATGTCGATCTGTGAACTTTGTGGACTAGGGGCACTCTTCGTATGGTAAAGAAAAGGTACGAAACGTCATGGCTTCCACGCGGATACCAATATTTCCCGAGGACCCACAGAACACCTGGTCCTTCATGGTATGTAAACCTGTATTGCTCCTTCGATCCACTAGTTCTCCACATGTTGAACATTCTATCAATGTGGGTGTTCCAGTGTTTCAATGCTGGGGAATTGAGTCCATGGTTCTACTGCACGGCTGGTTTCACTGAGACAACTGGAAACACAGGACGTTGCTTTCATATATCCTTATAGTTCACGCAGTGGTGGCTGAAAGGCGGCTTGAGCGCCGAGTGGATCCCATTAGATCATTCCCCTAAAAACTTGGAAACGATCGACCCTGATCTATATCCACACCCTCCCCTGTCTGATCCACCCGAAGACCGCACTCTATCTGGCTGCTTTCCCGATCCCCTGATCGTCGGGAGCTGTGCGATGGAGCACTGAAAATCTCTGACCTTCTGTCTTGCCCATTTTCCTTACTCCTTTCTCTTTCTTAGTTCTCCAGTCTCTCTTTCACTCTCTCACTTTTCGCTATTACCCTTCTGAGACCCTCTTTTCCCCCTAACTCTCATTCATTCTTTTTTTTCTCTTCCCCACTTTTATCCTCTTGGTTTTGCCTTTCGTTCCCCGATCATCTAAATCCCACTTCATTATGCGGTTCATCTGGATCACTGCGGCCCTCGTCGCCGGCTGTGTCGGAGCTCCTCTGACCTCCCCAATGGATCCCGTATGTTCTGTCTCGCGACGCATACCCCGTTCAAGCGACATTAGCTGATATTTCGTCATTGCTGCATAGAATGGTGATGTGGTAAGGATCTCTTCTTGGCCTCGACATGCTTCCAAGCTAACCCGGCAGGCTGTATGTGAACCCACTCGATCGGATGTGTCCGGCATGAGTTGCTAACCTGGTGCGATCGACATGTTTAGCCTGTGAGTTGAACTGATCACTTCCATTTTGGGTGCACCACTAACATACTGGACAGGTTGTATGACTCCATTCTCTTGATCTACAGAATATTGACAGAAAGACAATGATTACTGACAAGCTGCCAGAATGTAAGTTGCTCCATTCCTGATTGGATCAACTGTACTGACCTTCTCCAGAATGTATGACCTTCTGCCACCAAGTTCCTGGATCCATACTGACAAAACAGGGCGTGAGTGTCTCATGAGAACGATAGAGCTCCAGACTTAGATGCTAACCAGGCATTACGATCGGTATCAGACTGTACGTATATCTCTTGGCACTGTGACACCTGATAGGACTCTTGCTAACAATTGACCCCAGGTGGTATGTACATCTCTTATCCAAGTAGTACATGTATCAGCTGAACTCCACTGACATGATGCTTGCCGAACTACCCAGACAGTGAGTTCCTTATCCACCTTGCATGTATGTCGGATCTAGCTAACCGAGAGTTAGAACGTAAGTGGCGCTGATCTACGCTGAGACAACTAATCGATCCAGCATAACTAACACGATATATACAGAATGTAAGTGGATCGATTTCTGACTGTATCAGGATTCGGCTAACGGGTTTATAGGTTGTGAGTATCCGATGATCCCGAGGTCTATGGAATGACTGACTACGGAGCATGACTGATCGATAATAGAGCGTGAGTCTTATGTTCCAATGGATGGTGGGGTATGCTAACAGTCGCAGTTTGTGAGACTCCCTGTTGAAGACGTCAGTAAGATGGTTCCAAACTGACCATGTTACTTGGTTAACTATAGTTGGTAAGTGACCGTTTGCTCTCTGAATTGCATGATTGTGTATATTAACCCTTCACAGAGCGTAAGTGCATGATTGCCTGTCGAATTATGCAGACATTTGCTAAGATGTCTCTTTCGCCAAATATAGCTTGTATGATTGACCCTTCTCCCCTCCGCTTGACTCGTTACTAATTTGCAACAGTGCGTAAGATGCCCCGATCTATACTCATCTTGAATCTCAGTTAATCTAACCCACTCCCAGCGGAAGATGAAGATAGTAAGTCCGATTAAAACCCCATTATCAACTGAGTACATGCTGACAAGCCCAGCGTTCCGGCCCTCCGACCGACGGCAACGTGGACCCTGTGAACGATGGCGATGTTACCAACAACATCTCCTTCCTTCGCTTATGCTAGATCGATCGATCGACAGGCACGGTATGTACTGTACTTGAAGATCCAGATCTACATGTACGGATAACGGAACGGCAGCTGACAGATTGATAGACGAGAAGACCGAGACAGAAGTAGGGTCGCGGTTAGATACGGAGACGACGGAGGATGACGGAGGATGGTAGGAGGCTGTGTACAAACAGGGCTGCATTCCATAGTGGCTAACCGCTTACCCGGTCAGAATAATTCACTGTGCTTTTGCAGGCCCCTAAACGCTTTTCCGGTCGATGTAGATCGCTTCCACCGCGTATAAATGTAGTTCAGCTATAAGGAACCTCCCCTCCTTACTACAAGGTGGTTCTATTTTGCTGGTGCATTTTGTCTACTCTGTTGGTGGTGAACTTTACACCATGCACTGGCAGCTAAATGAGGCCAACACTCAAGGATTGTCGCTAACCATTTGGGCATCCAGTATGGATGTTTGGCAACCCAACTCTGAACTTTCCAAATCGAAAGAAACTTCTTGACCTGCCGTCTATCTACCTTTTCATCGGAGAATGGATTTTCGCAGGCTATGAGGACTCAGGTACGAACCTTCTTGGATGGAATATATATTCCCTCATCCACACAGCGATATTGACACGATTAAATATATTAAGCCGACTAACACGCAGCTGCTAATTAAGTACAATCATCAACTTCAAACACTAACATGACTTTTAGTTCTTGCCATTGGCGGTACGTGCCCGACGGTCGCGCACTGCCTGAGCCAGTGAGCGCATCGACACCTCAGTGGTCTCCCAGTCGATACAGGCATCAGTGATACTGACGCCCTTCTCGCAGCCTTCCAGGCCCTTGGCCGGCTTCTGGTTGCCCTCACGGATGTTGGACTCAACCATGACACCGATGATGCTGTTCTCACCCTGACGCATCTGCTCCTCGATGACCTTGAGCACCTTGGGCTGATTACGGTGATCCTTTTGAGAGTTACCTGTGATTGTCAGCATGAATTCTGTCAATTGGACACGTAGAACATACCGTGAGAGCAGTCGATCATGACAACCTCACGCTCGTTCTTGGAGCGCAGCAGCTCGCAAGTGGCCTGTACAGAGGCGGCATCGAAGTTGGTGCCCTTGGAGCCACCACGCAAGATGACATAGCCGTCCTCGTTACCCTTGGTGGTAGTGGTGGCAATGACGCCTTGTTTCGTGACACTGAGGAAGTTGTGACGGGCACGCATGGACTTGAGCGAGTCAACGGCGGAGCCCACGGTACCATCAGTGGAGTTCTTGAAGCCGACAGGGAACGAGAGACCGGAGGCCAGCTCGCGGTGCAACTGGGACTCGGTGGTGCGGGCGCCCACGGCACCGACACTGATGAGATCCGCGGTGTACTGGGGAGAGATGGTGTCGAGCATCTCACAGGCCACGGGCACACCTGTATTGGTAATGTCTACAAGCAGCTGACGGGCTACCTTGACACCCTTATTTGTGTTGAACGAGTCGTCAACATCGGGGTCGTTAATCAGACCCTTCCAGCCGACAGTTGTACGGGGCTTCTCCAGGTAGGCCCGCATCACAATGCACAGGTCATCCCGTAGCTCGTCTGACAGCTCACGGAGACGGCCGGCGTATTCGAGAGCAGACTCGGGGTCGTGAATGCTACAGGGGCCGACTAGGACGAGGAGGCGATCGGACTCGCGGCGGATGATCTGACGAGCCTCAATGCGGCTGTTCAGAACTGTGAGAAGACTGTTGGCAGTGTGTCCGATCTCATACTGAACCAGCTCAGGAGGGGCCAGTGGTGTGTATTTTTCGATGCGGACATCTTCGGCGAGCTTCTTACGTAGAAGCTCAATGTCAGAGGTGTCCAGAAGGGGGGTGGCCGAAACGCTAGGCATATTGCTATGGATGGAAGAAGAACTTGATAACAAAAGGTTGGATACAAAACCTCTGAGCAGGCTGGCGAATCTATAAATGTTTCTCAGGACAACTCCTTAATACTACTTCTACACAAGTGCAAATTTATTTATTTCAATTTCTTTCTAGCCTGAGGGATAAAGCTGGATCGGAGCTCTGGATCCAGCCTGCCTTCCCGTGAACGGAGCTTACGATCGAATGAGATCGTTCTTCCCAGAGACACTAGAATCTCTCCTGGCCGATCCCTCGCAATTCTTTCACTTTTCAGCTACACCGTACCGGTGCACGGATATTGTCTGACATTGGTACATACATGAGCGGGTCATAGCCTTCATAGAGTTCTCTCGCCACCAAACCATAGTGTGCTCCGGCCCAAGGAGTTGGCACATTGTGGATCGATTGGCGATAAGATTGTTTTTCAGAACTCAGGGCATCAATCAGACGGCATAGAGGGAAATGATAGTCGGAGACGTGTACAAGCGCTACGAGTTTTAGGAAAGCGGAGATGGAGTGGAGTTGGCGGAAAGAGATCGATGAATCCGCACGGGTGAGGTTGTGATATAGAGCGCATATATTACATACCGTATAAGATACTGGTACTGTCAAAATACACGTACTGACGGTGATACTCGGTACATCGCCCCACCGATGGCGCTAACCATCCTTGGAACTATGAGGCTCCACACGGCACAACCTCATCTTCACCTTGACCTCAACCCAGCTCCACCACAGCTGTCTGTGACAACATGGGTATCAACACCCCTGAGTTCCGTGGTTCCTAGTCGCACCGTCGTACCCACTATGCACTGGATTGTTTATCTGAGAATGCAAGGGAGAACTCTGAAATCAATGGTTGCGTTGAATATCAAACATCTACTGTACTTGCTACAGTGCACATGTCAAAGCCGGCTTGCTAAATGATCCTCGCAGATCCTACCTATCATTTGGGTCAGGTACATTGAGGCACGGGAGCCATAATTTGTCAGACCCTCGGTTACATCCCGTCTACTGCTCTGTGAATCCACGTCAGGATGGAACCATTACTTTCTACCGACAGACCGGATCGGCACCTGGGCAAAGTTTCGACGCGCTGGCATGACACGAACCCTAGCAGCAGTGATGTACCAAACTAGTACTTTATGTACGCCCTGGTTGGGCCACTGGGGGGGAACTCCAGTTCGCTTTCCCAATGCTGCATTTGGACCCGCTTTGCCTCTCAGCTGGTTCAGATTTCAGATTCAGTAGCCAAGTACCCATGCATGTCCACAATAGGAGAGCCCGAAGTCCGGGAGAATCATTAAATCCCCCATGTGAAAAAAAGATCACATAATAGTGGGCCAGTACTTCATCGTATTCTTGCTTCCACAAACCCAACTTCTTCCTTTTCCCAGATTTCATGCGTTCCTTTTTGTTTTTGTCTTTGCTCAGTCTGTCAGACCGGACCGCCACTCACTGGTCCTGGATATAGTAATTCTTTGTTTTAAAAATGCCGGCCACAGTCCTCGATGATGCAAGTCGGCTTCGCCAGCTGTGGACGCAGTTGGTGACCGATGTGACTCCGTCACAACTCCCCTCGGGGCTCTTCTCGAAGAACCCGATCCAATCTCCAATTGGGCGGCTCAACGTGCCCATGGACATGGCCGCTGTCCATGCTTGCTGCCAGCAGTGTGGTGTTTCCCCATTGATGGTCGTCCAGGCCGCCTGGACTGCCGTCTTGCGTTCTTATTCCGGAGCGGACAATGTTATGTTTGCGGGCATTGGCATGAACCCACGGTCAGCTAAGCAGCCATGGACAAACACATCTGTCTGCTTGGCCCGTTTGGAGCATGACAGCTCCGTCATCTCCGTTCTCGACACAACGCGCGAGGAAGGCCTGCTACAAGCAGAGTCAATGGTTTCTGTTCCTGAGGCCTTGAGCATCTTTTCCACATTAGACCCAAAGCCGTGCAATTCGGCCATTTGGCTCAAGAACCCCCAGGTTAAGGCCGAGCTGTCCTTGACCGATGCGGTCAATGAAAGAACTGTAAGTAAAGCTTCTGGTTACAAGTCCCGGTTCAGATCTAACAATATGTAGTTCGACTATGTCGTCCAGATCGATCCTTCGTT
>ERZ1673737.2296-NODE-2296-length-16351-cov-4.209561_pt1 | contig 16351 bp, 11 predicted proteins | sample MGYA00580211_ERZ1673737 | MGnify/ENA primary metagenome ERZ1673737 (study PRJEB41218, sample SAMN15661789) | gut metagenome | host: Homo sapiens | place: Canada: London | collected 2015-08-20/2019-03-30 | study: EMG produced TPA metagenomics assembly of... | reverse complement strand
CCCTCGATTCCCGTTTTGGGCAGATTTTCCCGTTTAACCAAGATGGGGGCGTTCTTTTTTACCATCTCCTTCAGTCGGGGAGAGCAGCGGAAGTTAACGCCGTGTATGCTAGCGCTTGATTTAGTATTTCCTTTCTGGTCCGTTACTTCTTTGCTTTTTACCGATGGCGAGAAATGTCCCAATCCTTCCAGTTCCACGCTGTACCCATAGGATAATTCCCTGCCGATATAGGAAGTAAGCGCCTCCAATACACCTTTTATGTCGGCGGAGGTGACGGATGAGCATTCGGAAATATACTCACATATATCGTTCATGCGTTTGGTATCTCTGGTGATGACTCGTGCGCAGGATGTTGGCCCGCGTTGTTCATTGCCCGGTGTATTATAAATACTGACTTGGATGCCACTTCTTGGTTTTCCCATGATTTTCTCGTTATTTAAATGGATAATGTATAGGATGCCTCGGAGATTTAACGTTTATCTCTTTGGCGTTTCTATTTGATGAAATCGGTTGCCGACGCCCTCGGCAATGCTGCTGACGCTGTCGGAAATATTGCTGACGGCGTCGGAAATACTGCCGACACCGTCGGCAACCAATTTCATTGAATACAAAGGACGGAAATATAAGGATGGAAAGCAAGGAAGATACTGATAAAACACAATTTCGTAAAGATAATTTTAAAGAGTACCTATAAGTAATGGACATTTAATTGTACTTGAGGCTTTAGGCATGATTATTTTTCAATCGTATTTGGGTATCTTATCTGAATTTGATTAACCTAAGCGAATTTTTTTATCTTCCAATAGGGGGGAGGGAGTCGTGGCGTGTATTTATAAATAGAACAAGAATAATAAACATGAGCGAAGATACGAGAACGATATTGAAGAAGTTGATGCGAGATGCTCTGGATGAGAAAGATCGGCAACGTTTGCTGTGTGACCCAAAAGTGGAAGAGCGTATGCGTTCCCAATGGGACGAGGCTGCGGATCGCGTGAATCCCATGGTGGGGAATCGCATGTGGAAACGAATCATAGCCCGGACAATGGCGACAAACGGTGTCCGTAAACTCTGGGTCTATAAGATTACGGCGATAGCCGCCTCCATATTGCTACTTTTAGGTGTAGGAAGCGTAGTTTATTGGTCTCATACGAAAGAAGATCAATATATATATGTAATGGCCTCCGGTGTCCGTTGCATAGAGTCGGTTTCCTTATCGGACGGTACGACCGTGAGAATGGGGCCGAATAGCCAATTGATCTACCCAAAGAGTTTTGATGGCAAGACCCGTGATGTGGAATTAAAAGGGCAAGCCTTCTTCGACGTAGCGAAAGATCGGGAAAGACCATTTACCGTGCATACCAAGAACATGGATGTAACGGCCTTGGGCACGGCCTTCGAGGTTTTCAATTATGATTCCGAGAGCAAGTTGGAGACGATCCTGTTAAACGGTAAGGTGAAGATTGGCTTGGGAGGTCCCAATGTGAAGAACAGGCGTGAGGTGATATTGAATCCGAACGAGATGTTGGTTTTCGACAAACAAGCGAATACCGTTAGAGTTAAGACGGTTAATGCCGAGGAGTATTCGGGTTGGCGTAACGGTGTCCTCAGTTTTGAGAACGAACGCTTGAGCATGATCCTTACCCGTCTGGAGCCTTGGTTCGGGCGGAAGATAAAGTGCCCGAAGGAGATAGCGGAGAAATATCGGTTTACGTTTAAGGTACGGGATGAGTCCTTGGAGCGAATCCTGTTTATGCTGAGCAATACGTCGCCCATTAAATACAGAGAGAAAGACAATGAATATGAACTATATATAAAGGGAGATAAATGAGTGTCTAACGTTAAATTCTAGGAGATATGCTTGTTAACAGTTCTTGAGTCTAATAAAAAACAGGAGGAAAAACTAGGTTTCTCCTCCTGAGCAAATGTTCTTGACGGCAGGCGTTAGGAGTTGAGAGGCCGACACACCTGCTAATTTATTCATCAGAAACATTACAAAGTTATGAAAAAAATCAGAAAAGTAAACCGAGTCATGAAGATAAGTGCGTTGTTATCCTTGGCTTTCGCATGCACTGTATCCGCTTCTACCTATGGACAGAATTATAAGCTTTCCATGAATAAACAGGATTGCAGTATATCGGAAGTGCTAAAAGAAATAGAGAAAAATAGTGAGTACACGTTCTTCTTGAATGATAATCAAGTAAATGTAAATAGGAAAACGAGTGTAAAAGCAAATAATGCTTCGTTAGAGGAGGTCTTAGAGCAAGCCTTGAAAAATACGGGATACCAATATGAGATTGTAGACCGGCAGATTATAATTAAGTCAAAGAGTGTTTCAAGTGTCTCACATCCGAATGCCTTATTCCAGTCTTCGCCACGAAAGATTACCGGGCAAGTAAAAGATGCCTTGGGAGAACCCATTATCGGGGCGAATGTTGTCGTTAAAGGCACTACGAACGGAACGATTACGGATATCGATGGAAACTTCAGTCTGGAAGTACCGGACAATGCGATCTTGGTAGTTTCTTTTATTGGTTATACGGATCGTACGGTCGAGGTTGGTAATTCTTCGAAAGTAATGGTTAGCCTGTCCGAGGATACCCAGAAGTTGGATGAGGTTGTGGTCGTAGGTTACGGAACGCAGAAGAAAGTGAATTTAACAGGAGCGATCTCCTCTTTGGATGCGGAGACGTTGGAGAATCGTCCGATCACCAACTCGACCCAAGCGTTGCAAGGTACGCAAGGTGTTTACGTAAATCAAGCGGGTGCTCAGCCGGGAGCGGACGGGGCGACGATTCGTATTCGTGGTCAGGGAACCTTGAACGATAATAACCCATTGATTTTGGTGGATGGTATCGAGTTCCCGTTGGAAGCGGTAAATCCGAATGATATTGAGAGTATTTCCGTATTGAAAGATGCGGCTTCTTCCGCTATCTACGGTTCTCGTGCGGCGAATGGCGTTGTCTTGGTAAAGACAAAGGGGGGAAAGAAAGGTAAGTTTACCGTCGATTATAATAATTATTTTGGCGTGCAGCAGGCTACCTATTTACCGGATTTCGTATATGACCCGGTCGTATTTATGGAAATGAGAAACCAAGCGCAACGGAACGAAGGTAAACTAACGGTGGATTATTCTGATGCGTTAATCGAGGAGTACAAACAAGGTATGTTGACAGACCCGATTATGTATCCGCAGAATAATTGGTTGGATATCATGTATAATAATGCCTTTATCATGGAGCATAACATGCGTTTCTCCGGAGGTGATGATAAATATACGTATTCCGTATCTTTAGGTTATGGCGATCAAAATGGAGTATTGCGTGGTACGGACTCCAATAAATATACTTTAGCCGTGAATACGACTGCTCAGGTAAATAGCCGTTTGAAGATCGGCGCTAATATCAATGCGCATTATCAGATCTATAATGAGCCGGTAGCGGGTGTGGCAAACTTAGTGGAGATGACTTATAAAGCGCAGGCTTTCCACCCGACTTATACGGCCGATGGTCGCTATGCGGATACTTTTATCCGTACTCCTGGGCATAATATCTATCGCCATCCGTTGGCGTTGGCCGATGAGGGCGAGAACAAGCATAAGTCCTTGCGTATGTTGGCGAATTTGTCTGCGGAATATAAGCTTCCGTTTGATATCGTTTATAACTTGAATGTCGGTTTAAACAAATATGATTATCTGCAATCTCGTTTTGCGCCTGATGTATACGAATATCAGTTGAAGACCAATGAGGAGAAACGAGTGGTTTATGACGGTCAGAATACACGCCATGCTTATAAAGGTGATAAGAATAACTTGGCAGTTACGGTATTCAATACCTTATCTTGGGGCAAGAAGTTCAATGATGCCCATGACGTAAAAGTCTTGGCTGGCTATAGTTTTGAGAGTGATGATAAGACTGAATTTTCCGCTAAGGTAGAAGGTTTCTTAGGGAACGAGTTGCACGAATTAAATGCGGGTTCTAGTAATCCGAGTGTAGCGGGCACTTCCTCGAGATCAGTCTTGATGTCTTATTTTGGTAGGGTGAATTATGGTTATAAAGACCGTTATTTATTTGAGGGTAACTTTCGTTATGATGGTTCGTCCCGTTTTGCCAAAGGAAATCGTTGGGGTATTTTCCCTTCATTCTCTGCCGGATGGCGTTTGAGCGAGGAAGAATTTATGAAAGATATTCCTTGGATCTACAATCTGAAATTGAGAGCTTCTTGGGGACAATTGGGTAACGAGCGTATCGATTTGTTCCGCTACGTGGACCTAATGAACTTGAAGGTGATAAAAAATGATGGTTCAATCACGGATTATAACTACCCGTTGAATGGAGCGATGCAATCCGGAGCGGCTATTACCGCTTATAACGATCCGAACATTACATGGGAGACAACGACCATGACGAATGTCGGTATTGACGCTAGCTTATTAAACGGAAACTTGGATTTCTCTTTCGAGTTCTTTGATAAACGTACTTCCGACATCTTGCGTAAGGTTACTTTGCCGGATCAAGTAGGTGGTCTGGATGGGCCGATCCGTAATATCGGCGAGGTGAGCAATAAAGGTTTCGAGTTGAATATGGGATATCGGAACAATATCGGGGACTTCCGTTACGAGGTAAATGGAAATATGACCTTTATCAAAAATAAGATCGTTAGCTTGAAGGGGCAAACAATCATTGATGGAATGTTTATCTTGGAAGAAGGAAAGCCTATCGATTCTTATTATATGCTTCATGCTATCGGTATTTTCCACTCTGAGGAGGAAATCAAGAATAGTCCGTATCAAACCGCGGCTACTAAACCGGGATATCTGAAGTTTGAGGATACGAATGGAGATGGGAAAATTACCGAAGATGACCGCCAGATACGTGGTGGTGTGATTCCTAAGATAACTTATGGATTCAATATCAACTTAGGATATAAGGATTGGGATCTGAGCGCTTTCTTCCAAGGTGTAACTGATGTCTATACATATGGAGACCGCATTGGTGCTACTCCTTTATGGTTTGGTTGTGGTTTGCCGGAACAATGGTTGACGGATGCTTGGACTCCCGAGCGGGGAACCAGCGCTACATTGCCTATCTTGACTACATATGAAGGATGCTTGAATGAGAATTTCCGTACAAATGATTTCTGGTTGAGAAACGCCTCTTATTTACGTTTGAAGAACTTGCAACTTTCTTATAACGTACCGGTCTCTTTCTTGAAAAGCGGTGTTGTTAAGAGATTGAAGGTCTTTGTCAATGCGCAAAACTTATTCACGTTCTCTCCGATGAAGGATTTTGATCCGGAGAAGAACTTGAAGGGAAGCAACTGGTATGCCTATCCGTCTGTACGGACTTATACGGCAGGTGTTAATGTCACATTTTAAATAATAAGGAATAATAATATGAGACGTAAAATATATAAGATGATATGTGTCGCTGTCGCTTGTATGAGTTTAACCGCTTGTGATAGCTGGTTGGATGTAGATCCTTCCGATCAATATTCCACGGAAACATTCTGGAAGACAAAAGAGCATGCGAGCGCCGGTATAATGGGATGTTACAACGCATTGAAACCTTGGCGTTCATTGCATACGATGGAATTCGATATGTTGACAGCGAATGCGATGCCTTATAACGAGGCGAATGGTACGCAAGCAATTGGAAAAGGTGAACATTTGTCTACTACGGCTTTAATCGGAAGCTTATGGAAGAACTGTTACGTTGGCATTGGCCGTACGAATACTTTCATCGCTAATGTCGGAGGTGTCGATATGGACGAGTCGGAGAAGGCGAAGATGGTGGGTGAAGCCAAGTTCTTACGAGCTTTCTATTATTTAAGTCTGGTCGATAAATTCGGAGGTGTGCCACTGATTATAGATGCTCCCAATGCGGATGAGCAAGCCGAATTACCTCGCAATTCCAAGGAAGAGGTAGTGAATCAGATTGTCAAGGATTTGGAGGAGGCCGCTGCCGTGCTACCGGACACCTATGCTAGCTCAGACTTGGGACGTGCGACAAAAGGTGCTGCGTTAGCGTTAAAAGCCCGTACTTTATTATATAATTCTCGTTGGGCGGAGGCGGCCCAAGCTGCTAAGCAGGTAATGGAGTCTGGCGTTTATCAATTATTCAATGATTATCGTCATTTCTTTAGCGAAGATAATAAATATAATTGTGAGGTAATCTTTGATATAGAAGCGAAATTGCCAGAGTATCCAACGGATTATGATCAGAATATCTGGCGCTTGAATCGTCCGGCTCCCTTGAAGGAACTGGTTGATACATATCTCTGTGTTGACGGGAAGACGATAGAAGAGTCACCACTTTATGATCCGACTCGTCCGTATGAGAACAGAGATCCCCGTTTATTGAAATCGATCGTTTGCATCGGTTATCCGTATTTAGGAAAGACGATCACAAAAGAAGATGTGGCGACTACGGGTTTGGGTGTGAAGAAATACACTTCTTATGAGGATGATGTAACGATTCCTTTAGTAGAACGTTCGGCTTTCAATTTCATTTTGATTCGTTATGCGGAAGTTCTGTTGACGTATGCCGAGGCGCAGAATGAGGCGAGTGGTCCTGATCAGTCAGTTTATGATGCCATCAACCAATTGCGTAGGCGTCCGGATATCAATATGCCGGAAGTACCAAAAGGTTTGACGAAAGATCAGATGCGTGAGGTAATCCGCCGTGAACGCCGTATCGAGTTGACCTTTGAAGGACTCTACTATTCGGATATCTTGCGCTGGAAAACCGCCGAGAAAGAAAATAATGGTATGATGCATAATTATGAGGGAATAGAAGTCGTGAAACGTTCTTTTAATCCGAAACGAGATTATTTATGGCCGATCCCTTATAACCAAACAGTCTTGAACCCTAATTTGGAGCAAAATCCGAACTGGGATTAATTCTTGGGTAAATTAAAAACTGTTATCTTTGAAGTGCCAAACACAGGATGGCACTTCAAAGCCAATATTTCAATAAATAATATCATGAAGAATAAACTAATGTTACTGACGGCCGCCTCAGCTTTTTCAATGGCAGGCATAGCCGCTGATTACACGAATATCGTCCTAATCAATTTGGATGATGTGGGTTACGGAGATTTTTCTTTTAATGGAGCTTACGGATATACCACTCCGAATATCGATAAGATGGCGGCGGAAGGCATTCGTTTTACGCACTTTTTGGTAGGACAGCCGATCAGTGGAGCCTCTCGTGCCGGCTTGTTGACCGGCTGCTATCCGAATCGTATCGGTTTTTCCGGCGCTCCGGGGCCAGATTCGAACTACGGTGTCCATCCAGAGGAGATGACGATCGCAGAGGTATTGAAACAGAAAGGATATAGTACCGCTATCTTCGGTAAATGGCATTTAGGTAGCCAAAAGGAGTTCCTCCCCTTGCAAAATGGCTTCGATGAATATTATGGGTTGCCGTATTCTAACGATATGTGGCCTTCTCATCCGCAACAAGGTGAGGTCTTTAATTTCCCGGATTTGCCGACTTATGACGGAAATGAGATTATCGGTTATAATACGGACCAAACACGGTTGACTACGGATTATACCACCCGTTCTGTTAATTTCATCAAGAAGAATAAGAATAAGCCTTTCTTCTTGTATCTGGCCCATAATATGCCCCATGTACCGTTGGCCGTTTCCGATAAATTCAAGGGAAAGAGCGAGCAGGGTTTATATGGCGACGTGATGATGGAGATCGACTGGAGTGTAGGTGAGATATTCAAGGCATTGCGTGAGCTGGGCTTGGAAGATAATACGTTGGTGATCTTGACTTCCGATAATGGCCCTTGGACCAATTACGGGAATCATGCCGGTTCAGCCGGTGGGTTACGTGAGGCAAAGGCTACGACCTTTGATGGTGGTAACCGGGTTCCTTGTATCATGTACTGGAAAGGTAAGACGTTACCGGGCACGACTTGTAATAAGTTAGCTTCTAATATCGACCTTCTTCCTACGTTCGCCGAGATCACGCAGGCTCCGCTTCCTCCTCGCAAGATTGACGGAGTAAGTATCTTGCCGTTGATCGAGGGTAAAAAAGACGCCAACCCACGTGAGTCTTTCGTCTATTACTATCGAAAGAATGACTTGGAGGCTGTTACGGATGGAATGTTCAAATTGGTATTCCCCCATAAATATGTTACTTATGGGGCTTATGAGCCGGGAAACGACGGCCAGCCGGGTAAGTTGACGAATCTGGAGATCATGAAGCCGGAGATGTACGACCTGCGCCGTGATCCGGGAGAGCGTTATAACGTGATTACCCAATATCCGGAGGAAGCCGCTAAATTGATGAAGATCGCGGACCAGAAACGCCATGAGTTAGGGGATGACTTGACTCGTATGAAGGGTACGGAACGTAGGGAACCGGGTTTAGTACAAGGGAAAAAACGTCATGACTTATGAAACAATCGATCATTAGTATCGGAATGACTGCCTGTTGTCTTTCGGGAAACGGGCAGTCTCTCTTTGCCGCCAATAAACCGGCGCAAGAGGAACGTCCCAATATCTTGTTTATCCTATCGGATGATCATACTTCCCAATCGTGGGGTATTTACGGGGGCGTGTTGGGGGAATATGCCCGCAACGAGAATATCCGTCGCTTGGCTGCGGAGGGTTGCGTATTGGATAATTGTTTTTGTACGAACTCGATCTCTTCTCCGAGTCGCGCGGCGATCTTGACCGGAGCCTATAGTCACGTGAACGGTGTCTACACGTTAAGTGATTCTTTTGATCCGGAGCAGGATAATATCGCCAAGCAAATGCGGGCGGGAGGCTATCAGACCGCTTTGGTCGGTAAATGGCATCTGAAAACGCAACCGCAAGGTTTCGACTTCTATTCCGTGTTCCATGACCAAGGCGAGTACCGAGACCCTACTTTTATAAATTGTACGGAACCTTGGCCGGGTGAGCGTAATTTCGGGGAGCGGGTACGAGGTTTCTCCACGGATATCGTGACAGATAAGGCGATCCGTTGGATGAAAGAGGCCGATAAGGACCGGCCTTTCATGATGTGTTGTCATTTCAAGGCTACACACGAACCTTGGGATTTTCCAGAACGGATGAGGCATTTGTATGACGGCGTTGTTTTCCCGGAACCGGAGAACTTATTTGATTGGGGGCCGGAGACGAATGGACGTACTTTCTCCGGACAGCCTTTGGAGGAGTTGGCCCGTCGTTGGGACGTGGCGTCGCAAGACCCTGATAAATGGTGGTGCCGGTATCCGGAGTTGCCTTTTACGACGAAGGGGATGCATCGATCTGCCGCCCGTAGCGCCGCTTACCAGAAATTGGTGCGCGACTATCTGCGTTGCGGGGCTACGATCGACGATAATATCGGGAAGTTATTGAAAGCGCTGGACGATATGGGAATCGCCGATAATACGATCGTGGTGTACGTATCCGACCAAGGTTATTTCTTAGGAGAGCATGGTTTCTTCGATAAGCGTATGATGTATGAGGAGTCTCTACGTATGCCTTTCGTGATCCGTTACCCGAAAGAGATCCCGGCGGGGACCCGCAATAAGGATATGATCTTGAACGTGGATTTTGCCTCTTTGCTGGCGGATTACGCAGGCGTGAAGACCCCGAATGAATCGCAGGGCCATAGTTTTCGCGATAATCTGAAAGGAAATACCCCAAAGGATTGGCGTAAGGAGATGTATTATCGTTATTGGACCCAACATTCGAACCGTCCGGCCCATATGGGTATCCGTAATGAGCGGTATAAACTGATGTTTTTCTATGGCGACCGTCTGAATATGACTGGTTCGGAGGATAAGACCACGACACCAGCATGGGAGTTTTACGACCTTCAATCCGATCCTCGTGAGAATCACAACGCTTATAACGATCCCCAATACGCCAAGATCATCCGGCAAATGAAGGAGGAGATGCTGAAGCTGCGGAAAGATGTTAAGGATGAGGACACGAATACCCCTAAAATGAAGGAGATTATGGATACCTATTATTGGTAAAAAGAAAACGGAGGGAGACGTAGCGTGCTGCGTCGCCTATCCTTTGTAATAGAAGTCCACGCTAGCAACCGAGAGGGAGTGCGGTATGTTATAAAGCATGTATTTCTAGAAAGAAGAAGGAATTTGTTCTTTTGTGAAAAAGAAGTCTTATGTTTGTGCACGATATGAAAAACAGGGTTTATATGGCCCCGTTATCAGTAAAAAACCAGCCTTGACATGAATACAAACAGAGATAAGGCTGTCTCTTTTGGGCGGGACGGCGGAGATGTCCGCCGTCCCGTTTTTTTGTCAATGAGCCAGAGCCGTATGTTACATCCGTTCCAGCTCCGGGGGAGCCAGAGCGGAATATCGCCCGCTGGCTGTGTGAATAACGACAAGCTGCGTCTTTCCGGATACCTATTTCGTTAAATCATAAGCCTCTATCACGCATTCCAAAGCGCAAGCGTTTGCTGCCGAGTTTTCCTTGTGGAAAGGGCCGTACCAATAACAACCGAAGCTTTTGGATGTGGGGTCATAATCTTTTGTGATGATGGATTCCGCGTTTTTCAAGATGAAATCCTTGTAAGCCGGATTCTTTGTCACTTCATACAGGAAGGCTAAATGACGGATGAAGATACCCTTAAATTGGACACCGTCGTTGCTATCATCGATCTCGGGCTTCATTTCACGGAGAATACCCTCGTCAGTTACCAATTGTGTGGTGATGGTAGCGTCGGCGATCTTTTCCGCTAGTTCCAAATAAGATTTATCGTTGGTTTGGAGATACATCTCGGCTAAGACAGCGATGGCTACGCCTTGGTTATAGGTGTAGTGGGCGTTGCGGTTGGGGGTACAATCGTCTTTCGTGCCGTCCTCGATTTGGTAGATGTCCGTATTGATCATGCCGGTTCGCATATACCAATCTACGTTCTTCTTGAACCAGTCGAGGTACGCCGGATTTTGGGTCGCTTTATATAATCGGATAGCTGTCAGGGAGAACAGGTTGTTCGCTATGGAGTTCTTGTAATGCAGCGGGTTCTTTTTCCAGAAGATGCCACCTCCGCAAGCGTCGCTCCAGCCGGTTGTCATATCATCGAATATGATCTCGGCCATATCTAGGTACTTTTTCTCTCCGGTCAGTTTGGAGGCCTCGATCCATGCCAATGCCCACCAACCCTCGTCATCGTAATAATCGTTGATGAAGTTGTCGCAATAACGGGGAGTACCGGTTGAGTCTACGCCTACTTGGTAATGACGGGCTTTCTCGAATACATCCTCTATGACAGAAGGGATGGCCGGATCTTTGGTTACGGCACCGTAGCGAATGGTGGCGGTTAATACGTTCGCCGAGTTCCACCAGCCTGCTGTTTCCCAGATACCGGTCGTGTCGTTTCTCCAGCTTAGGGAGGTTTGTACGCATTCTCGCATCTTTCCTTCAAAAGGGGAAAGTTTGCTACAGGATAGCATGAAAAATACAAGCAATACGCTTGTCAGGAAATGTTTGTACATACGTATTTATTAAAATAAGATTAGATTAAGCTACAAAGATAAATGATCTTTTTGAACTTTATTTAAACTTTGTACCTTTGTCTGACGGAATCTAAGATACTTCAATATTAATCATAAAAGAAAAACACGGTAAGATGAAAAAGCAAATCATATTTATTTGTTGTGCGGTAATCGCATACTGCCTGAGCGCCTGTAATACGGCACCTCAGCAAGTGCCTTTGAAAGAGAAGAATCTGCCAAAGCATGTAATCTTGATTGGTTTCGACGGCTTGAGCGCCCATTGCTTGAATAATGGGGCGGATATGCCTACTTTCCGTAAGATGATGGCGGAAGGTGCTTCCACGTTAGAGAATCGTTCGATCCTGCCTTCGTCGAGTGCTTGTAATTGGGCTTCCATGTTTATGGGAGCAGGACCGGAGTTGCACGGATATACGGAGTGGGGATCTCGTACGCCGGAGCTTCCTTCCCGTGTCGTGAATAGCGACAACCGTTTCCCGAATATCTTCGGCATGTACCGGGATAAGGCTCCCGAGGCTGAGATTGGCTATATCTATGAGTGGGAAGGCATGAATTATCTGGTGGATACCTTGGCCATGAGCTTCCGTAAGCATGCCCCGATGTCGGCTGAGAACCCGAACGGATGTACCCCGGTAGCCGTTCAGTATATCAAGGAGAAGAAGCCGAACCTTTGTGCGATTATATACGATCAGCCGGATGGTACCGGACATGGCAAGGGATGGAGTTCCCCGGAGTATTTCGCCATGGTGAATCATTTGGACAGTTGCTTGACGCAAGTGATGGACGCCGTTCGTGAGGCGGGTATCATGGATGATACGGTGGTTATACTGACGGCCGACCACGGCGGTATCGAGACCGGTCACGGTGGCAAGACGATGAACGAGATGCAAACCCCGATCGTTTTCTATGGAAAGAACGTAAAGAAAGGCTTCAAGATCCCGGAGAGCACGATGGTATATGATATCGCCGGTACGATGGCTTACCTATTGGACGTACCGCAGCCGCAGGTGTGGATCGCCCGTCCGATATTATCAGCTTTCGAGGATAATTAAAAACATAGATCATGAAGAAAGTTATTTATTCTTTTATTTTTCTTTTTTGCGCCGTATTAACCTTACAGGCGGAGACAATGGTGGTTGCCACCTATAATTTGCGTAACGCCAACGGCGGCGATTCCACGAACGGTAACGGTTGGGGACAACGCTATCCCTACATCGCCCAGATCGTACAATTTCACGGGTTCGATATCTTTGGTACCCAAGAGGGCAAATATCCGCAATTGCAGGACTTGAGGCAAGCCATGCCCGGATATGATTATATCGGTGTGGGACGTGACGATGGTAAGCGGGCGGGAGAGCATTCGGCTATCTTTTACCGCACGGACAAGTTCGAGGTTTTGGAGCATGGCGATTTCTGGCTATCCGAGATCACCGACCGTCCGAATAAGGGCTGGGATGCCGTCCTTCCCCGTATCTGTACGTGGGGTGAGTTCCGGGATAAGCAAACCGGTTTCACTTTCTTGTTCTTCAACCTTCACATGGACCATGTAGGCGTACAGGCACGTGCCGAGAGCGCCAAGCTGATCTTGGAGAAGATCAAGGAGTTCCCCAAGAAACTTCCCGCTATCCTTACCGGCGATTTCAACGTGGACCAAACAAGTGAGTCCTATCAGTTGTTAGATGGTTCCGGTATCATGCGTGACTCTTATGAGATCGCTGATTTCCGCTATGCCCCGAATGGTACCTTCAACGGTTTCCATCCGGACCGCAAGACCGATAGCCGTATCGACCACCTTTTTCTTACGAAAGAATTTGAGGTGAAGAAGTATGGAATCTTAACGGATACTTATCGCTCCGAGGCGAAAGAAAGCGCCCGGAAGGAGCAAAACGGTAATTTCCCGAAAGAGGTGTCATTGAGTAAATATGAGGCCCGTACCCCTTCCGACCACTTTCCCGTAATGATCGTTGTGGAAGTAAAAGACTGAGGTTTTAGAAAAATTGGTTATTATTAACCCCGTAATCTTTATCAAATTTGTTTAGATCTTGTTATATAATCAGAATATTGACTAAAACGATCTAAACAAATTTGGTATGATACGTAAATTATTGATTCGTGATTTGACTCTTCGCGATGGTCAGCAATCGGCATTCGCTACAAGAATGTCTCAAGCGCAAATAGACCGTGTACTTCCTTACTACAAAGACGCAGGCTTTTATGCCATGGAAGTATGGGGTGGGGCGGTTCCCGATTCCGTGATGCGTTATTTAGGTGAGAATCCGTGGGATCGTTTAGAGATCATCAAAGAGAAAATAGGAAATTCCTCCAAGTTATCCGCTCTTTCCCGTGGGCGTAATTTATTCGGTTATAATCCTTATCCCGACGAGATTATAGAAGGCTTTTGCCGGAACTCGATTCGTTCTGGTATCGATATCATGCGTATTTTCGATGCTTTGAACGACGTGGATAACGTGAAATCCACGATCCGTTATGTGAAGAAATTCGGGGGAAAGGCTGACTGTGCCATCTGTTATACGATAGATCCTCACCATTCCCCGGTAGAACGTATAAAAGCCGCCTTGCATGGACGGCCCTTGCATAAGCCTGTTTTTACGAATGAGTATTTCTTAAACAAGGCCCTTCAACTGGAGTCGCTGGGCGCTGATATGATCACCCTGAAGGATATGAGTGGTTTGATACCTCCGGCTCGTACGGCGGAATTGGTGCGATTGTTCAAGAAGAGCCTGAAGGTACCGGTGGATTTCCATACGCATTGTACGCCCGGTTATGGATTGGCGTCGGTCGTATCCGCCATTATCAATGGGGTGGACATCGTTGATACGAATATCTGGAACTTCGCCGGAGGACCGGCCGCTCCCGCCGTGGAGCTGGTCTATATCTTCTGCAAGAAATTAGGTATCGAGCTGGATCTTGATATGGACGCGATCGCTAAGATCAACAAGGAGTTATTGACGATCCGCAAGGAGCTTTCCGCGTTCGATACCGCGAAGAAATTCCCGAGGCCCTTTAATCCCGTAGAGGATAGTTTCCCCGCCGAGATCGACCGCTTCTTCAACGATGCCATCGAGGCCGCCCGGAAAGATAAGGAGGACGATTTGCTGCTTTATTGCCGTGCGATCGAGGAGTATTTTGATTTCCCCGAGCCGAACGAGTTGGTGAAAAAAGCGCAGATCCCGGGAGGTATGTATACGAATATGGTTGCCCAGTTGAAGCAATTGGGGCAGATCGACTTGTTGGAGAAGGCGATGTCGCTCATTCCGCAAGTACGGATGGATGCCGGCTTACCTCCGTTGGTGACGCCTACGAGCCAGATTATCGGGGCGCAAGCGGTTTCCTGTGCGCTGGATGAGCTGAAAGGTCGCCCGATGTATAGTAATCCTTCCAACCAGTTTATCGCCTTGGTAAAAGGAGAGTATGGCAAGACGCCGATTCCGGTAGATCCGGCGTTTCGGTTGAAAATCGCCGGCGTACAAAATGAGGTGCCTTACGACGGTTCCCATTACGTGATGCAAGAGAATCCTGTATTGGAGGATTTGGATGTGCTATTAGCTGAGAATGAGAAAGAAATACTGTTGCTGGAGTTGTTCCCGACGGTAGCCCGTACATTTTTAACTAAATGGAAAGAACAAAAAGCGAGATCGACTGTTTAATAGTAGAAAGTCCTCAAATTTGGCATCCGTCATCTATTACATGTACGTTGCCGTTTAAACGGTGATACGAAAAGGCTCTCCGAATGGTAAGCGAACCATGGGAGAGCCTTCTTTATTTTATAAAGTGACTTTTACGCGGACTCTACAAAGGGATCTTGTCTATACGACGTTGGTGGCGACCACCCTCAAAAGGTGTATCCAAGAATATCTCAACGATTTTCTTAGCCTCTTCCTTGCTGATAAAACGACCGGGCATTGATAACACGTTCGCGTCGTTATGCTCACGTGCCAGTTTCGCGATATCCTCTCGCCAGCATAAGGCGGCACGGACACCCCGATGTTTGTTCAAGGTCATACTAATGCCATTCCCTGTACCGCAGACAGCTATTCCCGGATAAACCTCGCCAGCTTCTACGGCCTTGCCCATCAGATGGGCGAAATCCGGATAATCGCAACTGTCAGAAGAATAAGTTCCAAAATCTTTATAAGACAATCCCCTTTTATCGAGGATTGGCTTTATATATTCTTTTAACTCAAAACCAGCGTGATCGCTACACAAACCTACTATACCCATCTTTATGCTAATAATTCTTTTACTTGGTTATAAACGTTCTTAGCCGTGAAACCTAATTTCTCGTCCAATACTTTGTAAGGGGCGGAGAAACCGAAGGACTCAAGTCCCCATACCTTGCCGTTAGGACCTACCAAACCTTCCAGATTAACCGGAAGACCAGCGGTTAAGCCGAAAATCCTGCTTCCTGCGGGAAGAATGGATTCTTGGTACTCTTTGCTTTGTGAACGGAATAGACCTTCGGAAGGAACGGAAACGATACGAACCTTTATGCCTTCAGCACGAAGTAAGGCGGCGCCCTCGACCAAAGTCGATACCTCGGAACCGGAAGCCAAAAGAATTACATCCGCGTTAGCGTCTTCATTGACGATATAGGCACCCTTTTCCGCCTGCAAAGCCTCTTGATAGCGGTTTTCCTTAGCGGGAAGATCTGTGATATTCTGACGGGAAAGAATCAACGCGGTAGGAGTGTAAACGTTCTCCATCGCTAGTTTCCATGCGACTGTTGTCTCCACAACGTCTGCCGGACGAAGTACCAACATGGAGTTGTGTCCCTTATGATTCTTCAATTTCTCTAATAAACGAATTTGAGCTTCTTGCTCTACCGGCTCGTGCGTAGGTC
>ERZ1673737.2292-NODE-2292-length-16373-cov-4.688381_pt1 | contig 16373 bp, 11 predicted proteins | sample MGYA00580211_ERZ1673737 | MGnify/ENA primary metagenome ERZ1673737 (study PRJEB41218, sample SAMN15661789) | gut metagenome | host: Homo sapiens | place: Canada: London | collected 2015-08-20/2019-03-30 | study: EMG produced TPA metagenomics assembly of... | reverse complement strand
CATTATATCCCATCCCATCCATATCATTCCACCATCCTCCATTTTTAATCAGCATCCACATTCAGACCATTTTAGTTCTCATCAAATCAGTCAATAGACCATACATATCAGAGAATCAAACCTACATCTACATCTGATCAAAGTACTTCTGCCACCCCAACTCCCGCAGCTTAGTACCCTTCAACTCCATATTCTCAGCACGAGCAGCCTCAGCATAGGCCTCGACCTTACGCTGGATGGCTGGCTCGTATGAGCCCAGAACGCGCGCGGCGAGGAGGGCTGCGTTGATGCTATTGTTGATACCGACTGTGGCGACAGGGACACCTGTTTCGAGGAAAATATGGTTAGTACATGCTCTGTTGGATGTAGGGTCAAGTTTAGAGGGTTATGATTAGCAATTCACGCACCTCGGGGCATCTGCACGATGCTGTACAAGCTATCCACACCATCGAGAGAGCTACCCTTGACTGGAACTCCAATGACGGGGAGGGCAGTGTGAGCAGCCGCCATGCCGGGGAGATGGGCAGCACCACCAGCGGCAGCGATGATAACCTTGATACCGCGTGAGGCAGCCTGAGCCGCGTACTCGGCCATGTAGTCCGGTGTGCGGTGGGCAGAGGTGATTTCGACCTCGGGCTCGAGACCGAAGTAATCGCGCAGCAGCTTCAGACCAGGGACTAGGGTCTTCAGGTCACTGTCTGAGCCCATGATGACTGCGACGGAGGGGGCGGGCTTTGAGGGGCCGGAAGGGACGGCTTTCGTTTTGATATCGGTGCGCTGGGCGCGCATGTCGTCGACGACGGTGATGAGGGGTTGGATCATTGTCTCGGCTTCCTGCATAGTGGCTGCGGTGACGGTGACGTGGCCCATTTTGCGGCCTGGCTTTGCGGCGCCTTTGCTGTAGAGGTGGATGCTTGCGTTGGGGATGCTGAGGGCTGCTTCTGTGGCCTTGAGGTGCGAGTCTGGGGTTGCGCCGCCGATAATGTTTAGCATGATGGAGGGTTGACGGAGTTCCAGGCTCTTGGGGGGAATGGGGAGGTCCATGATTGCGCGGATGTGGCTGTCGAATTGGGAGAGGGCGCAGCCTTCGATTGTCCAGTGGCCGGAGTTGTGGATGCGGCTGGCGAGCTCGCAGAGCATTAGGCTGTTGTCTTCCAGGAGGAACATTTCAACGCCGAAGGCGCCTTTGCCTTCGAAGGCGGAGACTGCTTTGCGGGCCAGGGCTTGCGCCTTTTGGTTGATTACGTCGGGGACGTTGCGGGCTGGGGCGTAGACCAGCTTGCATATTGAGTCCTCTTGGACGGTCTCGACGGTGGGGTAGGAGAGGACGTCGTCCTTGGTCTTGATGACCATGACGGCCAATTCCTGAAACGGATTGTGTTAGACTTGTAGGGGTACGTGTCGGCGGAGGACTAACCATCTTGAAGTAGGCCCATTTCTCGGCGTAGAGGGGGCGGTCCTTCAGGGCCTCGAGGGCCTCGGGGATGTCTTCCTTGGAGTTGACACGAAAGTTGCCTTGTATACCATCAGTAAAACGGCATATAATTTCGACATGAGGCATCACCCACCACGGCCATCATATGCCATAGTCTTCGACTTCAACATCATCGGGTAGCCTAACTGCTCTCCGATCTTTGCCAATTCCTCCGGTGTGTTGTCGGACAATTCGCGGTGATCGGCCATGGGGATATCGTACTTGCGAAGGTGCTCCTTCTGGTCGAACTTGTTCTGAATTGTCCGGATAGCCTGCCAGCTGGGCTCCACCCGCACCTTCGATGCAACTTCCTCGAGGGCATAGGTGTCGACGTGCTCAATCTCTGCAGTAATCACATCGCAGGACTCAGCCAGCTTGCGCACGGCTTCGCGCTCCTTGAAGGAACCAGTGACATGGCCGTCGTGGAAACTGATCTGCTTGGCGGGAGCATTGTCGGCATCCAGGACGTTGGCTTGGATGTTCAATCGGTTAGCGGATTCCACCAGCATGCGGCCCAACTGGCCACCGCCGAGGATTCCCACCTTAGGTGAATTCCACATGTCGAAGAGGATATACGAGTCAATTTGAAGATGTGAAGTGGGAGATCGACGCTGCCCCTCCGTCGCCGAAAATTCGCGGAGAGTCATGTGACTCTATCGATAAGCTCTGGCCAATCAGCGATATCCTCTGGCGCGTCACCGACTTCACTGTCGCAGCTTCAACTTCCTCTTTGTGCACAGCTAACTGGACAATGGCTTTGGGTGAGTAGGCCACCACGGTCGCGTTGCTCCTCTCAACAGCTATGCAATTTTGCTGACCCGGGCATCACAGATGAGGAAGCTCTCCGGACAGCCGCCAATGGCGGCTCGATAGAATTGTACGTGTGAAACTGCCATGTAATAGCTAGAAGCTTGAGCTGACGCGTGTCTACAGAAAGAGATGGAATGGCATGGCTGCGCCTTTGATTGAGCGACTGGAATACGTGCGCTCGCCCCTCCATGGCCCCTGATCGACCCGTCTGACCACAAGTTCCAGATCGTGTACAACATGTTCCCCATCCCTCGAATGCGCCCAGAGCAGATCGGCCAGCAGTCATCTACCAACCATACTTCTCAGCTGCAGGAAGCAAATCGCATTGCACCCGAAAGCAGTAATAAGGAAAATGCCCCGCCTGCAGGCCCGCCGGGTTCTCCCCCGTCAAGCGAGAGCGTGCCAGATTCGCAAACCCAACCCTCTGGTACATCGACAGATGATCAGCTCCCGCCACCACTTGTCCTACTACTGAAAGCTATCCGCTCGTCGATCACTTCTTTTTTCGAGGAGAAGCCCCCGCATACCATCCAGAGACTCGCAGAGCTGGTCCTCGAGCCGACCCAGCACTATAAAACATTACCTGCATATCTCCGTGCTGTCGACCGTGTCGTCTCGGTGACAAGCTCGGCAGATATCTTCCCATTTAACACGCCGTCTCCTGCCGACGATCAATCGAACGGATTGGTGCACCCTGGCAATAGCAGCGGAGTTTACCTGGCTCCAGACTATGCTCAAGGCCTTGGGAGTGACGAATCTCTCGGCGGTGCCCTCTTAACTCCTATTCCCTGGTTGAATGGCTCTTCGTTCGAAGGCGAAGATACGAACATATTAGGCGAAGGTATCTTCTGTCACTTTCCAACCATACCATTTTCTTTTCTTTTTGCTAACTTAATGTTCAAGGCACCGAAGAGCCTCTACCCACACAGCCGACAGAGGAGCCTGAACCAGCGACTACTGTACCTACAGAAACTGAGGTTGTGGCATCCACCGCCTCACCAGAGCCGTCTGACGAAGTCCCTCATGCACGTGGCCCAATCGTGCTCGGAGTCGAAGATATGGGTCTGCAAGACGGGAAAGGCGTAGAGATGAACCTCGGCCCAGATGGCGCTGATGATGAAGCAACCGCAGCAGCAGCAGCTGAGGCTGTGGCCTCCATCACAGAAGAACAGGAAAAGAATGAATCAACCGCCGACAAGGACGGTGATATCGTTCTTTCAGATACCAAACTGAAGGAAGTAGAAGAGGCTAAGACAGAAGCCACTTCTGCAGAGCCACAAGCAAGCGAGGCGGAATCTAAACCGTCTGGTAACTCGTCTGAAACGCCGGACGCCGAGAAGAAAGCATAAGCGATTTACTGGTTTCTATTTGAATGTCTTTTGTGTTTTTTCCCTCAGTTGTTTTTGTCCTGGCTTCTAGCATCATGAGTGACGACCTATAAGATTACATGGATCAATTGCCTTTGATTGGCTGTCTAAATGCCCAATTCGTTCTTCGTTAGTGCAAGTATTTACATGCTTGAGTTTCCACATGCGAACAGAGTTGAAGCTTGATAGAAACGAGGACTTCGATGGAGCTTCTGACTGGCCATCTGGAGAGCCGTTACAAACTAGTTTGCCTATCTCATTGCAGTTCAACGATTGGCATGTTGATATCTGGGTTTAGTTGCTCTTCCATTGATGATGTCGTAGGCCTGGGGGACGAGTTCAAAGTAGAAAGACAGGTACGTATTCCACATGTCGGTCAAAATTGGAATGGCAAAAAGGTGACAAAGTTTGAGAGGAGAATGCTAACTAGCTGGGGGAATTAGTATGTCATCGCTGAGTATGACACCTCGCAGATCTAACGTTACAGTAAATAGCTATGAAGAGAACATACGTTAACGAAATAGAAGCATTAGCAAAAATAAACAGGCAGTATTTATTTAGACGGGTAATGCTTTCATCCTTTACGTTGCATTACATGTGCATGGATGGAGCTACTGAATGGACCGCTGTGTTCCCAAATGTAGGTAGACTGTCTTCTGCTTGGCTAACCATTTTAGCCAAGGCGTAGTACTCATATTACCACTGTATACGCTATATACAGTGCCTTAGCTCCACTGTACAGAGGCTTTGACAAGCTGAGTAGTCGAACTGGAAATATCTTCTGGGCGTGCATAGTTATCACACGGAGTTCGCAAATAGATAGGGCGGCCCCAAGCACCGATCTCTTAGCATCAGCACTAAGCGTCTAGTGGCCAATAGTTCATCTACTTTGGTCACATCCACCGATTGGTAGTTCAATTTCGTCTCAGCTTGGAAAATATGGGGGCCAAAATAAGAGCCGCTTGCTATATTTCAACAAATATGTACGTGTAATAAACTGCCCACAAGCCGTAAACAGGAGAGAACTGGTGCTGCATAGTTTTGAGTTAATATTCATAACCCTGATGTCAAGCCATATCGAAACACAATGTCTAGTAGCTGTTTGCTTGGACAAGATCTGCAAGTGTTCTCACGTTAGTTCAGCCGATCTACGCGTACATTTCCATTGTCTGGACCCACTTGGCTTAGGACCACTCTATAGTAGACTGCAAAATAGTACATTGAATTCCTTGGGGTTGAATCCTTCCGAGAATATGCGTCCCCACTATGTTGTTAGCCCGGGCAAAGCAAACAGAGGATAATGAATTGCGCTCGGCAATGTGTGCTTATGTTGTGTGAGATGGCCAATGAGATTTCAAAAGCGGGGACGTAGTGATATTGAGGCATGCTAGTGCAGTAGCCATGTATATCAGTCACGGCGGCACGGTTAAAGGCCTGCAGTCCGGACCGGGTCTATTAGGAGCAAATTGCGAGTGGCGAGCGGTTGCATCCTCTACTGTACTCTTAGGAGGCACTTAAGAGGTCCTGTAAAATGATCCAGAAACTATCATGATAAAAATAAGTATATGTATCAACTTCCAAAAAGATCAGTGTGCAGCAGTTTTATAAGCGAGGTTTAGCTTGAGGCTACTATAATGCTTTGCGGAGCGGCCCGTCAACAACACTTGCCAATCTGCTAGTATGTATCTAGCCCCCACGAATGATCCCTTTCTCTGATTGGATGTAACTCATGATGTGTGTCAATTCAGCTTGCATTGTCTTACCCGATGCTATACTCACCCCATGAACTTAGGGATGCTCCTCTCCGGCCGCGATTTCACGTTCTTTCGAAATAAATAGGCTTGAAGAACCTGGGAAATAATGTTAATCAGGCAGGCCATCTTTGTTCCCAGTTTAAAGACATAACAACTGTGAGTTTCTCATTAGGCGCCCATAAGATGGAGCCAAGAAGGGAGCCAGCGCTAGTGCTGACCTAGTGACTATATGAGGCGGCCTGAGACGGCGCGAGATACGGGGGGCTTGGAACCAAAGGAACTACGCAGTAGACTGCCACTTGACAATTGAGGGGCATTTCATAGCTTCTTTGCATCTGTCACTCCTTTGCGCAAGAAGTAAATTGGCTGCTTACATCCACCTGCACGAATGTTGAAGTCACGAAGCATGGAAAACACCAACCATATCTTCGGTACTGGCAGCGGCAAGGAATCCGATTTAGTGAACACTTTCCCTTCGGCGTTAGACGGTTCGTGCCAAGAGCTCAATTATAACGATTGCTCGTTGGATATTGACTGGAATGACCAATACCAGATCTCGCGTAAGTCTAGTCAAACGATAGGGATATATGGACACTGCTAACTTATCGTCTCCGCCTCTTCAAGACAACGAAGTCATCACACCGTTCTTCTTCGAGAACGTATTCAACCAATCGAACTCAATTCAACCACATGTAGATCTGCCCAAATTCGATACCCAATTGCGACCCGATTACATATTGGATACTCCTCCTGAGGTGGCGGATAGCTGGTCCTTTATAGACTGGAGAATTACGGGGCAGACTGGCCCATATACACCAAAAGAAACGACAAATCCAAGTTCCACTCCCAGTGTCGAGAGTGGATCAGCCTATAGCAGCAGGGATCCCAATCACAGTCACTATGCTTCACCAAGCGAAAGTGTAGCTGCCGCCGACAGGTCCAGAAGCAGGACTTCTAGGCGAATAGCCCATTACCGCATCGAGAAGAAGTACCGAACGAACATCAATGATAAGATCCGCCTGTTAGATGAGATGCTGCCAGAGAATACTCCGGCTTGTGAGCAATGGATGGACTCAGGAAATGAAAATGGCAAGGATAGTTCCAACAAAAGGAAAGTGGCTACAAAGCGCAGCAAGGGTGAGGTGCTTTCTCTAGTCATTGACTGTATTGTCTTCTTACGAAAGAAAGAAGAATTCCAGGAGAGGCGTATTCAGGAATTGAAAGGGCGGATTTGGACACCGAGAAATGCATTGGAGTTTTGAGCGGAGTTTTGCATCTCGTTTATATTCAATTATATCATATACCGGTATGAGCTAGTATTTATTCTCAATCGAGTCTTGAGCCAGGAGTTGTGCTCTGCTTCCGAATATGATTTGTAGATATTGCATAACAGAAACCTATGATATTCTCAACCCTGCTATACTTACAAGTTCCCCTTTGTATCTGAGTCTGATCCAGTAATCTTATCCGCATCATTTCCGTTCTTGCTTATTCCCCCATGCACCAAGCGACTCTTCCCGACCAGTTTGTCCACCAAAAGAGTCAGCGAAGAGCTCTGCATAACATCAAAAATTGAACACTCAGCATCCAAAGTGGTCACAATCCAGTTGCGTAACTCCACAGCAATAAGAGAATCAATGCCAATATCTGTCAGAGCCATCGAGGGATCAATCTCAGTTTCAGGACGCCCAAATTCCTTGGCCAGCCTCGTCACCAGTACGTCGTTGATAATGCTCCGCGCCTCAGCAGCTGTCTGAACTTCTGCGAGTAGGGATCTAGTATGTACCAATGTACCAGCTGCTCCTCCAACACCACGGTCTGATGCTGCAGCGACTCCATCCACGCGTTCCAGTGGCAAAAAGCGAATATCACGATTCCAAAATGCCGCTGATGCGGAGCGGGTGAACTCTGGCGGAATGGCCGTGATTATTTGACTGGACTCGGGACTCCGACGGGGATTTTGAATAGCCGATTCAACTAGTCGGATCACCATATTTTCGTCAATGACTCTGGGTCCTGTCTTTTCTAGGTGACTGGCCAAGGCAGTATTCTTTGTTTCAGCAAGAACACCAACAGACTTTACCATTCCAAGGTCAATAGAGACTCCTGGGAGACCGAGAGCCGCTCGATGACGGGCTAGTGCATCTTGGAAGGTACAACCGGCGGCATAGTTGGCCTGGCCAGTGTTGCCTGCAAGGCCGCTGAGGCTGGAGAGCATGATGAAGAATTCTAGCGATGAAGAGGGAATGAGTTCATGCAGATTCCAACTACCCTGTACTTTGCTTTGGATAACAGTGGTGTAGTCTGCGTAAGACATGTTCTCAAAAATTGAATCCTATGAAGATTAGTTAGTGCCCAGCTGATGATATTCGGAATCTAAACACATACCCTGAGCACCATAGCTCCCTGAATGACACCCTTAATTGGTGGCAGTAAGCTGGCACATTCCGCAAGAACCTCGATCAATTTACTCTTGTTTGCGACATCGCAGCTCTTCAAAACCACATTTACGCTTTCTGACAGCAGACTCTCCACAAACAGTTGGTTCTCAAGTGAAGGAGAGCCCGCTGAACGAGACATAAGGATAATATGACGCGCGCCTTTGTTCACTAAGACTTGTGCAAGCAATTTTCCAATGCCACCCAAGCCCCCAACAATAAGGTAGCTGCCCTCAGGTGACAGTGACAGAGTTTTAGCGGATGGTAAGACCTAAATGTGCGATCAGCATCACCCGCAATAAAGGCGCCGAGACCGCGCTGGTCCTGACTCACCTTCACAATGTCTCCTTCGGCAGGCCGGAGAACAATCCTTCCCATATGTTTCCCCTCCTGCATGGCACGGAACGCCGACTCCAAATCTGCCATAGAATAAGCAACTATGGGACTGACGGGTATAATCTTTCGCTGGTCGACAATCGCCGCAACCTTGTGAAGAAGGCCGTAGAACTGATCAGGGCGGTGATCATACATGGTCCACAAATCAACCGAGAAAAATGATACACAGCGTGCAAATGGTGCCAAAGAGATACTGTTATCCTCTTCAATATCTCGCTTTCCGATCTCGACGAAACGTCCGAAACGAGCAATACAACGCAATGTAGCACGGAGGAGAGGACCAGCCAGAGAATTGAGGATGACATCGACTCCTCTTCCAGCTGTATGGGCCATGATCTTATCGGCAAAAGACGCATCATGGCTAGAGAAAATGTGATCGGGTTGGATACCATATGTTTCCGATATGAACGTTCGCTTCTCTATTGATCCCACGGTCACGAAAATCTCTGCTCCAGTACTCTGTGCCATCATGATAGCAGACTGTCCAATATCTCCAATACCAGAGTGAATGAGGACAGACTCCTTGGGTTGAAGATGTGCAAGCTTGAAAAGACTGTGGTACGCTGTGGAATGAGCTATGGCCAGCGAGGCACCCTCTTCGAAAGCCATCCAATCCGGTAAACGAGCAACTGCATCCCAATGGATACGAACTGCTGTAGCTAAGCATCCAGGGGTGAGGGTATAGACTCGATCACCAACTTCAAATCCTCGAGCTGTAGCCTTGGGGCCTACTCGAGTCAAAACGCCACTGCATTCGAAGCCCATACGTTCCTCGTGTACTTGACCAAGAGCTACCATCAGATCTCGAGAGTTGAGCCCATATGCCATAGGCCTGAGTTCGACGAAGTCTTCTGGCAAGGGCTCATCAGAGCGAGGGTCTTCGACGAAAGTCAAGTTTTGTAGCTGACCGGGCGCAGTCGATGTGAGCTTCAGGTTCTTCCCTTCCTCGGCGAAGAGTTGGGGTTCCGATACTTGACGAGAGACTGAAGTCGCCAAGTGATTGTTTTGCAAAAAGTTCTCATAGACTCGAGGGATTTGCAGTGCTCCAGCGCGAACGGCATATTCAAGTTCCGAAAGCCTTGAGTCGCTGCTTGGCTTAGACAAGGTGGCGGAAAGAACACGAGTGATGTGATGAACTGATTCTGTGCTCCAAAGGGATTCATTTGGATCAAGGTCCAGAGAGACATACTGCTTCCAGCTGTTCTCGCATCGCAGGGTCCGCAACATTCCATGATGAAGACTAGCAAATGGACTTGGACAATCAATCTGAGCACCACGAGAGACCCACAGAACACCTAGGAATCGAGAAAATAAGAACTTGAGGTCTTCAAACTCTTCTGCGGTGGGCTTATCCAGCAATGTAGTCTCCAGATCGCCCAGGAATACCACAACCGTAAATGGATCAATGAACGCTTTGATTTCACTCAGCGCATGAACAGTCACGTTGAAAGACCTGATACTCTCCGCAATGGATTTTGAAAGCTTCTCCAACCAATTTGTGGGGATGGTCGAGCGGGAGTAAACGATTGCCAGTCTGTATGATGGATCGGAGATCTTTTCAAATGGAGCAATCGCCAACGTGATGCTCGATAAGGAACAATCCATATTTTCTGTACTTGTATGCTTCATGGAAATACTCTCAAATCCAGCACGCTGAAGTGTCTTGGTCCATTGCTGCGAGAGCAAGTAAGCTCCTTCAGTCTCAAAATTTCCTGCATAATTGATATTCTGTTAGAAATAATGCAGAGGCTAACTTGTTCATTAATAGAACTTACTTCGCCAAGCCGGAAGCGTCTCATACACCATACGCATCTCGACTCGGTCAAGAGCTGGTCCCCACACAAAAAGTCGTCCACCAGGCTTCAAAAGAGTTCGTACATAGGCCATTGATTGCTGGAGGTTATACGCCATGTATACCTGAGGTGAGGCAATTATCAAGTCGTAACAGCCTGTCTCTATTCCCTGCTCTGTAGGGTTTATGTCAACATCATGCCGTTGGAAAGCCACCCGATCGGCAGTCTCTCCAGCCCTAAGGCTGTCAACATGTTCCGCGGAGGGATCGGTGACGTCGTAGCTTCCGCAAAAGACACCGCTATTTGGCAAACTCTCGAGTAGCTTCAAAACAATGCGTGTGCATTCGCCTCGACCAGCGCCAATTTCCAGGAACCGAGCACTAGGGTTCTTGTGGAGAAGGAGCTCAACCGTCTGCTGGACTTGGAGGGCACAATTTGCCACACTCAGTGGCTCTTTCATGTATATGTCACGCATGAGTTTTGCCGGATCGACTTTTCCTGTGAGGATACCCGGGAGGTTTTTTCCCATTTGGCAGACAAGGGTGTTCTCAGCGCTATCTTGGAAGATGCGGTCAGTCCAGAGCTTCCTCATATTTTGCTTCACGGTCTCTTTCATCCACTGGAAAAACTGAGAATATTCAACATTCGGCGTGGCCTCCACTGCGAGGGATAGGACTGTCTCAGCCATGTAGGTTAGTGCAGTTGTCTGGAAATTCTTAGCCGAGATGCTGGCATCTATCAGCTCAGATACTGGGGTGGGTGACAGCTCGGACGCCATTAGCATGCCCACATCGGGCTTCCAAACAGTGGAGAAGCACCATTTATCTAAGTTGGACTGACTGATAGCGACTGGTCCTCCAACAGACTGACAGAAAAGGCCTTGCAGGATGAGAATAGGAGAGTCCCCGAAGTTGCTGGTAGGAGAACTTCCTGCATTATAGACTGTCGCAGAGGATCCAAAGCCATTCGACTTAGCCTGATCTAGTCGCGAGCACATCTTGAACAAATGATCCGGCTCACTGCTAATGTCCGCTGAAATGTACAGAGAAGCGATAGACTTTGGGACTGATGCATCACGCCCTTGGACACCCGCCGAAGGGAGAGTATGGGACATAGCTTGGAAAATTGTATCAAGGGTGGTTGGGTGGATAACATGGCTTTGCTGATAGTTGCATGGCATAACGGCCACAGTATCAGGCACTCGAATAACAGTTGTGGAACGACCTATTCCCTTTTGGGTAGTAATCTGGTTTTGGAACATAGAACCGTAGCTCAAACCGATCTCTCTGAGACCTTGATAAGTCTCATCGGCTGTCACAGTGGGCCAGAGGCTGCTCTCATTCCAGTAATTGGCATGCCGATACGCCACCTCATCGTGCAAACAGAAGGTCTTGGAGTCCTGTGTGATGGCTGCAATGCGTCCCTCACAATGAAGTATCCATTTTCCAGTGGAATGCAGCGATTGGATATGAAAGTCGTTCCAGCCTTGAGCAGAGTAAATGCGGTCCACACAAGGTCGTAGTGAGATGCGAACATCGACACCCTCGTCATCATCTTCCAGCACTAACGCACGGGAAATATCAATAGCTTCGAGCTTATACCCAGTGATTTGATCTTTAATCTGTACAGATTGTCGTAGGGCTTCAACAGCCATAGAAATGTATCCCGCACCAGGGTAAACAATACTCGACTGGACAACATGATCCCGCACCCAAGGAATATCTCCTGGGCGTATGATATGGCGCCAGCTTGGGGTCAAGGGAGAGAAATCGGCAGTTGGGCGTCCCAAAAGGTCATGAGAAGGAACAGTTCGGTCTCGGGCAAATTTGCTCAAACGAGACTCCCACCAGTATTTTGTTTGGTGATTCCAGGGGTATGGAGGTAGATCTCTCAGGATTTGCAAGCCATCGGGACGGCCGTGGGGGAAGTTGACAGCACCCAGATCTACAGGGTATCCTTGCTGAATGAGCTTACAAACCAAGGAATGCATGCTTTCCACTGCACTCTGACCCCTTATAAGACAAGAAGCGTACGAGATCTTAAGGTCTTTCAACTCGGGCACTGCAAGGCACTGGCGAATAGGTCCTCCCAGCGCCCCATGAGGCCCAACTTCGATAAGAGCATCAACAGAGGAGGCATTGTTCTGGGTTTCATCAATGCACATGTGGCGCAGGGAAGATACGAACTCCACGGGTTGGAGAGCGTTGCGCACCCAATGAGCTGGGTCAGTAATGTCTTCCGTCCGACTCATGCGGCGACCAGTTGTGGACGAAGAATAAATGACCGAATCTCCATTTTCTGCAACCCGGGTCACCCAGGGAGCCATGGCCTCCAGATAGGGCTCGGTGATGGGCTGCACCAAGTGCGAATGGTATCCAGCGGTGACCTTTAGCCGACGGGCAAATATGTTTTCCTGTGAAATCATGGCCTCAAGCTCGAGAATAGCAGGGGTATCACCCGAGACTGTGACACTGACAGGGCTGTTAACACATCCCACGACCAATACGCCTGACTTGACGCGTGAGATCTTCTCTTGCGCGTCTTCGCGACCGAGACCTACAGCAATCATGCCGCCACTATCATCAAGCAGATGTACCAGGCGAGTAGTAAGATCACCTCGATAGTAGACGATTGCCAAGGCATATTTGAGATCAATAAACCCGGAGGCATAAGCAGCACTAACTTCGCCACTGGAGTGTCCGGTGACTCCTGTGGGATGAATAGCCCAGGACTTGAGGAGATCAACCAGAGCCATTTGAACTGACGCGACGAGTGGAAGACTGTACTCAACCTCATTAACGTGGCTGGAGGACTCGTCCCGCATGAGCTCATCGATCAAGGACCAGGGTACACCGAGCTCGTATAGATATTCCTGGGCACGAATGAGGGTATCCCTGAACACAGGATAAAGTTGAATAAGCTCTCTTCCCATAGCATACCATTGAGCGCCCTGCCCAGTAAACACAAATCCTAAGCGAGGTACACGAGAGGATCTGACTGGGACGACAGAAGCCTGCGTCTGTGGTTTAGTCTTGTCTAGAGACGCGACAAGAGCTTCCAAAGAATTTGCTGCACATGCCAATGTCCATGGGAAGCGGGAGCGTCTTTCACCCAAAGTGAATGCCAATCTATCAAGATGATGTTCCGAGTTGTGGGTATTGAGGGTAGTCAGATAATTGAAGTGCTGGTCACGCATGATTTCCGCCGTGTACTTGTCCTTCGCACTAAAGACAAAGATGCGGGGCCTGTCTCCAAACACGGAAGACTTATTGGAAAGAAGTTCACCGTCGTTTTCCGGAAGGAGATACTGTGGGTGTTCGATGATAGCATGAGCATTGGCTCCTCCGTAGCCAAAGTTATTGACAGAGGCCCGGTGTAAACTGTGCGAGGGCCATGCATCAAGTAAAAGCGGAATCTACACGAGTATAATTAGTGAAAATGTGATAGATAGAGTCGGTTCCTCAACTCACCCGGATCCTTAGGTCTTCGAACGGAATATTCGGATTCGCATTCTCGTAGTTTATATGCGGCGGTATCAGAGCCTTTTCCAGGGCCATGACCACCTTGATGACTCCTGCCAGTCCACTTGTTGCTTCTGTATGTCCAATATTGGTCTTTACAGATCCCATTAAGATTGGGTTGTCACTTGTCCTATGCACCCCGAATACCTCCCCAACTGCGATGGCTTCCATCAAATCACCGGTTTGGGTTCCGGTTCCGTGTGCTTCAACATAACCTGTGTCAATGGGATCAAGCCCACAGGCCTGATAGCATGCCTTCATAAGGTCTTTTTGTGCATCTGCGCTTGGCGACGTAATCGTGGTGGTTCTGCCATCTTGGTTGATGCCTGTGTTTCGAATAACAGCACGCACAGCGTCACCATCTCGCACAGCATCTGCTAAGGGCTTGAGAACAATGCTTGCAATGCCGTCTCCACGACCGTATCCGTCAGCGCGAGAATCAAAGGCAAAGCATTTGCCTTCTTTTGAAAATATTCTACATTCCCGTCATTGGTAACATCAGCCTCTTTTCAACGGGGGGACTCGAACGATGAGTATATACCCTAGTTTCGTGCCTGCAATAAACATGTCTGGGTTTAGCAAAATACCCGAGCCTCCCACAATTGCCATCTTTGACTCCCCTGTGCGAAGGCTTTGGCATGCCAGATGCAAAAGCGTCAAAGATGTCGAACAGCCTGTGTCAACCATAACACTAGGCCCTCTGAGATCATAAAAATGTGAAATTCGATTGGCGACCATGGCAGCACCATTTCCAGTGACAAAATATGCGTTATTCACGCTGGTAGGATCCCGCATATGATTGTCATGGTTGTCCCGGAAGGAGGTGCCGGCAAAGACGGACACATTGGTTCCTGCAACTTGCTCGATGGGAAGGCCAGCATTTTCCAGCGCTTCATAGACAGTTTCAAGCTGGAAACGAACCTCTGGGTCCATTGTCTATGAACTATCAGTGGCTGATCCGGTGGGGCAATTTAGGGCTGGCTCACTTTGGCAACATCTGCCGAAAAATTGAAGAACGAAGCATCAAAGTGTGTCACATCTTCCTTTAAATAGTGTGCTCCTTTTACATATGACTACATTTTTAATGTTGTTTGGTATCAGTTTGTCGTTGGAACAGGAAGCTTCAGGGATGACTTACTGTTCCAATGTGGCCTTGATCTGGATGATACCATGCCTCTGTATGAAATCTCGCTGGGTTGATGGGCGACCATGCACTGCGACCATTGGCAAGAAGATCCCATAATTGCTCTGGGTTGGTTGCATCCCCCGGGAATCGACAACCCATACCAATGATAGCAATGGGCATTGGAGATAGTTCCATATCGCTGTTTGGAGTTGGTGCGTCGATGTCAGTGGACATCGAGTCTTCGGATGAGTCCCCTCTGGCACCCATAATTTCTGATCTGAGGCTTTTGGCTTGTATTTCAGTACCCGGGGATTTATTTCCTTTCGCGCATGTCTAGAGCTATTTACAGTAATCACTGGCAGGTCTGACACATGAGCCATGGCCACTGCGCTTCGGAATAATACCCCACATTGTATAGATAGATGCACGATTACTTGCATGAACACGAGCTTGGTGGATCAATCTAATGTCCGATTTGAGGGTTTTAGGACGTTCGTCCAGGGGCGGTGGTACCACCTCGAAGGGCGCCAATGATGGCGTGGAAACGAAACCACAATAGGTTTACTTCAAGAACTTACTCTCTACAGAAAACTCGTTGCTCTTCTACGTTTTAGTCAATTATTCGAAAGATCTGCTATCTTAGCCCTCGTATTTCGTCGAGTTTGTGGCGCAGCTGCGTTGGCCCCAGTAAGACTGAACGCTCGCCCCTCGACTGGGCGACATCTGACATGAGGCAAAGATCTATTCACAGAGCCGCACATTGAACGTATATTATATACAAGAGAGAGAAGGGAAACCTAAATATATCCTTGGCCGGCGTAAGTTAGCGGAGAAGGGCTATGACAACGAGCTGCGAATTGGGTTTCACTAAATAATCTCCCTGGCTTGAACAGGTGAATACTACTGTTAAGTAAGAATATCTCTACGCAGAAGGCAGACAGCATATAAAGAGTATCCCGTTTTGATTTGTCCAAGAATCACCCTACAATAACTAGATCAAGACGACCCCTCAACTCATCAAGTGTGGTAAAGGACCTTGCAAAATGCATTCCCTCTGCGTTCCTACTTTCAATCTCTCCGCAGCCTCTGCAACCAAAGGAATCTTCTCCTCGAGAGCAATATCCCGAGCAACCATAACGCGATTCAATTTGAAGCAGCATTTGATGATTGTGGACGCGATAACCAGAGACCGAGAGCGACTTTTGCTGTGTAGTGAGAGCGCGATGTCAAGATATCGGGTTGAAAAAGCGGCTGTTGGCTCTTTTTACGGAGGAAATTGCCGGTGAAGATGGTGCATAATACTCGAAGCTATTACTTCGTCATTATCGCAGAATTATGGACCGTTCAGGCGGATTTACATCCCACATCCCCGACATACACTTGAGGGTGGGCCCAAAGAAGGCCAATGCTGCTCCTGCAGCACACACGTAGAGGGCGACAGACATTTTGGGGGCGATGTGTTCTAGGGCCAGTAACGAAACTAGCTACATATTATTTTAAACCGATTGATAAGAAAGTACGGAAAAGGGTGGTAGTGGCGTTTTGTCCATGTAGGGCTGGTGGTACCACTCCAGAGCCCCCTGGAACCCCCACATCCAAGGGCTCTTAGATCTTTGATTTTTATATAATGTTAGTTACCAGTTTCAATAAAAACAAAGTAAAGAACCTGGGTACATTATCACAATATCCGGCAT
>ERZ1673737.2291-NODE-2291-length-16375-cov-4.395956_pt1 | contig 16375 bp, 19 predicted proteins | sample MGYA00580211_ERZ1673737 | MGnify/ENA primary metagenome ERZ1673737 (study PRJEB41218, sample SAMN15661789) | gut metagenome | host: Homo sapiens | place: Canada: London | collected 2015-08-20/2019-03-30 | study: EMG produced TPA metagenomics assembly of... | reverse complement strand
TGCAACACATGGGAAACATTGTTACTTAGTCTAATTTTTTTGAACAATGGATATCTTTTTAGCCTGTGAGAGTACCGCTTAAATTGACTTGGGTAAACATGCGATCTAGCCAATCGGTTTTGAGTAGGTATACCCGGGGACGGTAGAACACATATATATACTCTCAGGCCGCGTCCCTGATTCTCTATCATTCCCACTATCCTCAATATTTCATTCACTTGAAGGGAGTTGCTCAATTTGAATCAAGCCCAAAGCCCAAAATGGTCCGAATCAGCGAATTTGCCGTGGAGCGTGTAAGCAAACCCCAATCCCCAATATACCCTCAAACCAACAACCCTTAACCTCAAAAAGTGGATGGACCTATACGAAAACGATGCAAAGCATAATCTTGCCGAAACCTGCTGTGCCTCAATCTCCCTAAATGATCTCTTGTCTTTTTCCCAAAAAAAGGATCTAGTAGACTACAGCCAGAAACAAGTCTACGGCGCGATTCGGGGATCGGAGGCGCTGAGAGCCAACATCGCGAATCTATATTCCCAATCTGTCTCTGCAGAAGGTGTCCTCGTGACGAATGGCGCGATCCAGGCGAATTTTCTGGCACTTTATACGAATATTGGCCCCGGGGATCATGTTATTTGCCAGTATCCGACGTATCAGCAGTTATACTCCGTGCCGGAGTCTTTGGGTGCGGAGGTTAGTCTGTGGCGATCGAAAGAGGAGAAAGGATGGGGCTTAGATTTGGAAGAGTTGAAGACTTTGATCCGGCGGAATACGAAGTTGATTATTTTGAAGTACGTGTTTTTCTGTTTGGTGTTGATGTTGGGTTTCTAACCTAACTGGCCATATAGCAACCCCCAGAATCCCACAGGTGCTATTCTTCGCCGCGAAGAATTACAGGCAATTGTTGATATTGCGCGTGAACATGATATCCTCATTCATTCTGATGAGGTGTATCGGCCTCTCTTCCATTCTCTCAGCCAGAGCGAGGGGACTCCCCCGTCTATCCTTGAGTTTGGATATGAGAAGGTGATTTCGACTGGTTCCATGTCCAAGGCATTCAGCCTGGCTGGTATCCGGCTGGGCTGGATTGCGTCGCCGAATCCCGAGATCATTGAAGCGTGTGCTTCTGCTCGTGATTACACGCTTATCTCGGTTGGCCAGATCGATGACGGTGTAGCTGCACATGCCTTGTCTAGTCCTTGCGTGGAAAACTTATTGCAGCGCAATCTTCAACTGGCCAGGCAGAATCTCGATGCGCTTGAGTCGTTTGTAAATGAGTTTAGCTGGGCCGTGAAGTGGACCAGACCTCAGGCTGGAACGACTGCGTTCATCAAATTCGTTGATAGGGAGGGGAGGGCTATTGATGACGTTGTGCTTTGTCAACGACTGCAGGAGACGACTGGAGTGATGTTGGTCCCTGGAAGCCAGTGTTTTGGAGGTGGTGTTGATTTCCATGGATTTGTGCGAGTAGGCTATGTCCCTGAGCACGAGGTGATGATCGATGGCCTGCAGGCTTTGAGGAAGTTTATGCGTGACGGGTATGAGAAGCTGTCATTGGCGTAGTGAGGCATTTAGTTCTCTAGAATAGAACCAATTCTAATCCCAGTCTTGCAAAATAGCTATCCCAAGACAATGAAGTCTTCGATGCCCAGTATTTGCCCAATAGTTCCCGTGCCCTTGTAAAATTGCCCATCCCAAGGTTTTGCATATCACCCATTCGCCTGTGGATGATCTCTCGTTCTTTGGTGTCATTGGTTTCACAGCCAGCGCTAAACATTGGCCAAAGAATTAGGATATTTGCAGATGATAATGATGACATTTGTTCAACGGCATGAACAATGTTCTTGATGTCTGACTTGACAAGATGGTGATTGCCTGGAAGCATCTGAACCCGTCGGTGAAGATGCAGCAAAGCGGAGTACACAAAGGCTAGGTGTGTGCTTTGCAACTCAATATGATCCCCAATATCGGAAACCCGGCAATCAACAAGAGAACGTATATCATTCTCGAGTGACCGAGACTCCTCCATAAGGTCGCGCAACTCGAGCCCACTTTGGCTTTGACTCTGCACCAAATTAGACAGTTTGGCAAGCAGCGGGGCCAATTTCAGGGAGTAGCCACATATGTCGTCAACATGCACACTGTCCTGATCACCAATCCTGTTCAACAGCCCATTCTCAGGGCCCTGAATATTACTAGTGCTTAGTCCAGATAACCCTGCGAGAACATCCATTGTAGTGAACCACTTCGCCAAACACTGGACATAGGGATCAGCAATGCGCAATGTGCCCTGACTGTCCAAAAACGCAGCTAGCAGACGCATAACGCCACCAAGATGGGTGCGCCATGTCTGCATGTTCCCATTGCAGACATCATTCGTACAAAGAGCCATTGCAGTAGTCACCGTCTCCGCTGTCAATGTTGTATTCGTGTTGTAGAGGGTCGATCGTAGACTTGAAATCGACAGATTCGTAAACTTCAAACATGAAACTCTGGAATCTGGCCCTGTATTCTTGACGAGTCGGCTGTGGTGGCTACATGCAGACGCTAGCAATGCGTAGAGGAGATGAGGCGTTTCTAGGGAGCTTGCAATAATCCTTTGCAGAAAGATCTCCGGGGCTGCAGGGAACAGCCGCGGAGCAGTCTCAGTACTGAAAATGTGCATAAAGAATTGGGACTCTTTAGAGGACAGAAATGGCGACAAATTGATCGTCGGTTGATGCGCGAGAAAGTTCAGACTCTGGCTGACGCTCGGGCGGACTTGATCATTCACATCCTGCCTTGCTCGAATTGGCCGAATTGGCCGATGCGTAATCAGATTCAGATCATACTTGCACTCTTTCGGAAATCGAGTGCAGCGCAAACATACTGGCCTTTTCAAGTCGCACTATAAACCAGGGTCAGTGAGATTCATGCGGAGTGGGATGATGCTGTTACTTTTACTTTCTTCCTGCGACATTCCGCGCAGCCATCTCGTCTTCTTTGGGCACAGCCGCTTTTACTAACCCGATGATTCTGCATCAAACGTTATGCACAAAGGGAAGAAGTGAACGTTGTGAAGTGAAGAGGATCGGGAGTCCCACCTTGCCCTGTTTGAGTCAAGTACCCGATCCAACCAATCACATCTCTTCATATATCCTCCCCATCCATCTATGCCTAACATCCAGACTCGGGAGCATGAGAATGATAACATCTACAACTTTCTGTGTGTTTCGCTCGAATTTTCTACGCCACTCCACGTCTGTATGCTAACTGTGATGATACAACAGCGGGTCATAAATGTATATACCTCTTTCATTCACCTATTTTTTCGAGTTCCTCGTATTGTAGTTGCGCCAAAATGGTTAATCATATAGATTATATAAAGGCGGGGGGTAAACGAAGGCTTTATGACCTCTGACTGTATAAATATGTGCAACTCTTTAATGTTTTGTAAAACCAACTACCTATCCCAAAGTTCGTCAGATGTCTTATGATATTTGCTTTGCGTCTACGCAAATAAGCGACGTGGCATAGTAATGTTGTGCAACTGATAGATTCTTTGCGAGGATATTTATATCCTATAGCCTTCTGCTGTAGCTTGGCAAGCACGTTTTACTACGTCTACCGCAGCCCACGTTCATTCAAAGTCTATAAAGCGCCCCGTGGTTCCGTTTCTTGATATCTATATATTGATGTACAGGATTAAGAGAGCAGAGGCTACTGCACATCGAAACCAAAATAAAATCAATCGCAAGAAGTGAGCTACTATAATCATAACGTAAGAAGAATTTTTAATGTGATTCTCTATCGGGAGAGCACCCTACCTTAGTTACATCTTGCTGATTCACCCACTGCTTTATCTGGCCGATGAAGGCAACGAAGAGGCAGAAGCTCTTTAGGAGATGAACGATTAGTCGTGAATTGACTAGCCTTCTTCGTTGACTACAGCATATGTCGTTGTACTCTCGTCCTAAATATTCACGAGATGGGGACAAAGAGCTGTCAAATATTGTGGGCCTGGGTAATGGAGCAGATGGTAATCTCCTTCTAACCTTAGACAGAAATATGGTTATCAAATATATGCGATGCGAGTGATACAAGCATTTTTTGGACCTGAGCAGGATCAGCCATGGCCATCTCGTTGACGTTCTGTCCGTTTTTGAATGCCACAAAAATTGACAGAATTTTGGCAGCAAATTCCTGGACAATTTCCTCCTCCTCATCAACATTTACCTTGTAAGATTCCAGACCAGAGATTGTCCCGACATAGTTTCGAAAGTAGGCGACATAGGTCTACAACGACCACTCCAAACTGCCCAAAGCTGACGATGACGACCTTCCCACTACTGATAATATAGTCTAAATTCGACTTTTTAAGACATTTTAATGAATGTACATGATAAGCAATGCAAAAAATGTACACAACCTTTCAGCTCAGTCACGACCACCGTGTATGTTCATGAGAGCTCAGTAGTTGTCTTTAGGGATATGGAGATGGAGTGCTGTGATGCTGTGATATGCATCCGGGTTGGTGAGTACTGGCAGGTAGGCGGGTAAATAGGTCTCATGAATAATCGATCCACTTTAAACCTTTAGTTTACATGCAAGAGCAGATGGTCGCGGCATACCTATCACATACAAAACCGCGCTCCCGCAAACTTGTTGACTCTTAGTGGTCCATTGGCGGCCAAGAGTCGGAATCAATACATTGGTACATGTGTAGAGATCTCATTCTGTGACACTTTGCTCATATGTTTAGATTATCTCACTTGGAAAAAGAAGCCCTGAAATATCATATGATGATCTTATGATCTTAATGTAGAAAAGACCCACGCGTCTAGAATCGTGGCGCGAACGAATATGAAGGTAGAGACGATACCGAGAGCCATTTGAAAGGGGCTTCGGTACTAACTACAAGAGAAGATAAGGGACGAAAAGAAGCTTGAAATTATGTATTGCATGGGGGATGAAAATTTGAATATAGTCTTGTGTCCTTCTGGATTCTAGACAGGGTACATAGTACACATCTATCATTTTAGTGACGTTTCAACCAGTATCACCACCATGAACTGTAGCCAACAGATTAAGAACATCCAGTCTCAATTAGTTTTATTATCGGATACGATCGTCTATTTGCTCCCATAAATAAGATCTATTCCTCGAACACGCAGTTGCATCCCGGAGAAAGTACATGTACGTACAAAGTAGCCCAGTAAGAAACCCCTCCCTGCAAAGCCCTGTCAAATCTCGCCTCACCATGAAAATTAGCTGGTTGGGTATTGATACATGTCCAGATGCCATTTTTGGCCAGCCAAGAGTTCTGCCTATTGGCCTGCCCTATATTCCAAATGGTACTTGTTTGTTCCCCGCCCTTAACCAATTCCCTACTTAAGCCCAACATCTCCTGGCCAACTTGTTTGCCTTTTATTATTTTCTTGTGATCATTCTCTTTGTTCGTCATCATGTATTCTGTTTCTGAGAAACCTGCAAAGTATTTACCCCCAGACTCAGAGTGTCACTATATTACCTCAAACTCACTCTTACTTCTACACAGGTCAATCTTCACGAAGAAGCCGATCCAAATCGAAGTGGGTAGAGATAATCGGATTTACTATGTTCATCATGGGGCTCTTGAGGCGTGTCCTTCATTTGATATCGAGTTCGAGTATATGCTCGACTGGAGTGCCTTTGACGAACAAACTGTTGAATGTGTCTTGAGCTTCCTTTACACTGGAGACTACCCAATTAATCTTCCTATTCCTGAGTCAACCGAGGGGAAGGAGGAAGCCGCAGATGATGCAGAAGAAGAAATGGTGGAAGAGCCGGAGGATGAAGATGCAGCAGAAGAGGAAGAGCCGGTGGAAGCGGTAGAAGTGGAAGAAGAAGAGCCAGAGGAAGGTAAGCTCATACCAATTCCTCTATCTTATATCATGTCCAGAGAGTTTAACACCAGAATATCAACATAGAACCCCAGTCCCCAGCAACAGAACCAACATCGCCATCACCAGACATAGAGATCACACACGGACGACGGTGCCAATCAGCAACAACATCGACATCATCCGTGTCACGTCCACAATCCGAGTCAGGAGACGGTTTAATCGCTCGACCCCTAACACCCATTCGAGATTGCCCAGGAATAAGTCTCCCAGACGAATTCACGCCACCGAAAAGGCAAGAAGAGCCCCAAGAAAGCGACGTCGCGGAAATATACCTTCACGCCAAAGTCTACTCCTTCGCCTGTCATTACGACTTCACAAAGCTGAAAGAATTTACACTGAATCGCCTAGCTCAAATCCTTGATCGTCTGCAGCGAATACAGCTGGATCTATTCCCATACCTGGCTGATGCAATTCGATTGATTTATACCACGACCGAGGATGGTGACTCGGCGAGGTACCTGCTTTCGCAGTTCGTTGCGCTGAAATATACCACTCTGTTAGGCGAGGAGATGAACAAGCTTGTTGCAGAGGGAGGTGAATTTATGGTTGATGTTTCTGGGAAGCTTGCGCGAAAGATTAGCTCGATGACATTGGAAGAGACGGTTGAGGAACTTACCACGAAAATTTCAGAGTTGAAGTTGGAGGCTGCTGCTGATCGGGAGGCCTTGAAGAGTTTGAAGGAGGAGGTTGAGGGTTGGGAGAATTGGAATCGGCAGCTTGCTTATGCGCAGCGGAGGAAACAGGGAGAGAAATATCCGATCTTCACATATGAAATCTGAGATGTGAGACTCGAAGGGCGATAGTCGAGGAGATCGAGATACAATTTGGGCAATGGAGGCTAAAGTGTATGTCTACGGTAGTTAGATTGAAATTGGATCACACTTGACTGAACAGAGGCTATAGTCACGAGTTTAGTTTTACATTCTGCAAACTACCTCATTTATTGACATGATTGCTCCTTATGTGTCCATAAAGTATACAGAATATGATACTATCCAGATAATTTTGACAAGTATCTGACTCCCATTTATACTCTCAAGGATAGCCTACACGGCATGCCATATCCGGGCTTCGCAGCAACCAGTTGAATCTGATATGCTTCGTCACCAAATTGGATCTGCGGTCCACTTGCATTGGAGGTGCAGCCAGTTTTATCATCTTTCAGTTTCTCCAGCTCATCAAAGGTTGGTCTGAAGTCGGATTCTCGTGCCGTTTTCTTGACAAAGAAAAGCTGCTGATGTGAGTTACAACGCATTCTACTATCATCTGTATACGAAGGCCTCGAAGTAAGTATACCGTTTCATGCATTGTTTTCGCCCTACTTTGGTCTCTCTTTTATCACCTCATTTTTACCCAGTCTCAAGTGCCTCAGGTTGTAGTTGTCTAAAGAAAGTGGGTTAACCATGTAATTTATACGGAGACGGGAGTGTGAAAGGACTTATGGCCTATGCTCTAGACAGGAGCTGATCCAGTAGCTAAAAGATAACGCTTCAAGCCCGGGTCAGCTGACTTGGCCTTAACTACAAGCGCAATTCGAAAGACAACTTTCACTCAAAACAGCATTTTATTCTAGACAATAGTCTGTTTCGTTATAGTATACCACTGTATTTCTATTTCATCCTCTGTCTGGACACACCATTTGCTGCCACATGGAACCAACCCAGGGAGGGAATACCAGTGCAACCCCGCGAACTTGTGACCGGTGCTTCAGTCTCGTATGTATTACTACCTGGGCTGACAATTTTGATTGCCCGAAACAATTCTTCATGATACTGACGTCTTGAAAGAAGACTCAGTGCGACCTTGTGGACCCCTGCTCTAGATGCAGGCGGCTGGGCCTCATATGTACAACTAACAGGCCCGTTCGGCCCAGGGGCAGACCTAGAGGTCGAGCGCGAAAGAACGCAACAAAGCCTGCAGTCTGTCGGCATTCATATGCGACACATTCGTCGCTGGTTGCTATACAGCAATCACTTGAACATAACCCCGACTATCATTTGGATTCTACAGTGGCCACTGTGCTGCTGGAATATATGCTTCTGTCCGCCCGCAGTCTTGGGATCTACTCCATATTACCCACAATTACAGAGCCATCACAACCAACTGATGGTAACTCCGAAGACCGTGATGCGGATGTGGTTCCTATCGCCGGCGGTCTTCTCATTCCAGGTCTGACTTATGCTTTGCTTGCAATCGCACTTGAGCTACGATACCACAGTCTACCACAATCTGAGATAGAGCATGCTCATCTCAACAAAAACTCGCTCCGGACAAGCTCCCTCGCGCATATACCCAACCTCTCTTGGCAGTACCAACCACACATTTCCGACGCTATATCTCTTCTATTTTTCAGCTTCACATGGTGCTTTGATAAGGATTTATGTGAGATCTCTTTGCGCTGGAACTCTCTAGCCCGGGTCATCCTCACAGATGCTGCCCGTAACCACGCCAAAGAAGTTCCCGCCGTTCGACGGCTTGAGCAACGGTTCGTCTCTCTCTCCACCAAGCAAGAAAACCGGAGAATAAGGTGTGCAATGGGCAATATTTAATTTATCGTACCATGCACGATAGGACTTCCGAGGGGATCGCTTTACAAGAAAGGTCTGTTAACATAACGGTCTACTGAACATACCTCGCGGTTGTGCCTAACTTGCTTGAATCTGACCAGAATGCAGAGTACTCTCCCTCCTGCACTTTGGCTGCCCATTGACAATAAATCAAGCAAGCTCTACTGATGCTCTTCTGAATTACTCATCTGAAGTGCCCTCTCGCGACCGGAGCTTACCAGCTGATAACAACGAATTAATGACAAGTGCCTTTTTTAAGATGTTCAATTATCTAGCCGGGTAGGTCACATATTGTTCTTTGCGATACTTGATCGGAATCTTACGCAATAGACGTCAGTGCTGCAGGACCGGTTCTCAATGAACCAGAATTGAAAAGTCGTGATTGGAGGGATGCATACGACTGCCTCGAGGACTTCTTCCTTTGCTTTCCACCCTCTTTGCTCAAGTTCAATGACATTGAACATGCATATCAAGCAGAGGCCATGGTCTGGATGCATGGTCTGCTCATACTTCTTCGTAAGACCCCCATCCCCTTCGGCATAAAACGGATGCCTCTGACTAAAGTGATACATAAGATACCAAACGGGACTTGGTAGATATTTTACTTGATCCGCAAGTTCTCAACCAAGAGGTGCTTCCATACGCTTTAGGTCATTCTCTGTTATTGGGAGAGGTTTGTCAATTTCCTTATCCGATCCTATACAAGAACCGTGCTTAGCACACATGTATTTGCAGTAATAGTCTACATGTGTCGTGATCTTTTGAATAGACACCTTCTGACTGACCTGATGCAGATTCTACCTACATTGCAACGTTTGGATCGTCACCTTGAAGGGCTTTCTCCCGCGGTTGTATACTTCCTTGTGGTATCATGTGCAGTACACATAGTCGCTCTTTGGCAATACTCGCCGGGAGAAGACATAATGGCGACAGCTGGCATTGATGGATTGATTGCACAGCAGTTTCCGGTACCACATAAGTTGGCATCATCTTGTCAAATACATCTTGAAGTACTATCCGTTGTTACGACGGGTTGCCGGAGGTACAACTCACCGTTGCTAGCGGAGGTTCGAGATCTACTAAAATTTTGTTATTCCCGGATCGTCAATGGGATCTATAGTACTAAGAGCGTTTCAGCCTCCGTGTTGATGCTATATCGTTGGAAAGGGAGAGGAACTGGTATCATCCCAATGAATCAGTCCGCGGCACTCGAACAGTGGACTTTCTTTCAATCGACAGAGGAATATATCCATGACCACTTGGTAGGACCTACCGAACAAGCAAGATCGGCCATTGAAGAAGTTTGCTCGCCAGGAAGCAGGATTTGCGAAGAGGGATATTTTGACTTCTCTATTTTGATACATTAAGAAATGAAGGGGATCTATCAGTTCCAGGGAAGACTTTAATATTCAACATCAATATATATTCCTTGTGTGGCTTGCAGGCTACAACAGTGGTAAACAAAGCTGAAATTCTCTGCTCAAATTGTCAAGATGGAGGTAGTTGCTTGACGAGCTCAACGTTCCAGGACTGTGACTGTAAGACTCATATCTCTGCCATAGTTCCTGTAGCAGCGTTGCTAAGTGCGTTAGATGCTCTATGCCAAAGCACTGTTGCATCCGCTGCAGAAGCGACAGTATCTCACCCTGAAGATCGGGATTGTCCCCGCACTCATTCGCGACGACGAGAAGAGGCCATGTCATAACATTCATTATTGTGATGCGTTGCTCATCTACGAGATTGAGTAGAGCTCTGAATCCCAAGAGCGTTTCCCGTATATATTTTGCAGTGACATCCTTTCTGTCATAGGAAATCGGCGCAAAGACGCTGGTGCAGAGCCCACCTCTCCACAGGTAGAGCAGTGCCGCCTTTCTCATTATCTCCCATGCGCTTGTCAGAGCGAAGGCAACAGGAATGGAAACTCTAGTGGGCAAATTTGGCGGCCGCCACAAAACCAGCACGATCTCTAACATATTCAACATTCGTACATGGGTGTCATCTGTCGGGGTGGCGATGGGGCCAGGTACGGATGATCCAGTTCCTTGGCCTATCAAAGTCGCGTCATAAAGCTTCCTGACGAGGGTTTGCAGTGAAGCTGGACAGTCAGGCAGATTCATATCTTCTAACACAGCGGACATGGTGGCTATAATGGTCAACAGAGACTTCGGATATCCCACAATAACCTCCAGAGAAGAGAAATCGGATTCACACGGTGTGCCGGGAGGACAAATATTCCATTCCAGCCACGCTCTCCTGCTCTTTCCAGGGCGGCCCAGGGAGAACACGCCGATGTCCAGATGTGCGCCCATTTCCTTGACCAGCCGACCTAGGCCGGTGCCACCTGTAACGTCTGTGTCCAAGGATTCAACCAATGATATCATGCCAGTCACATGAAATGACCAGTCATGGGATCCCTCAGCCCGCATGTTTCTGGGAAAGCCAGCTATCGTTAAAAGCAATACAGAGCCCAGGACTTCGAGGGCAACATCGTGGCTGGCTTCGGCGATGTGCAGACAGGCAACGTTCTCTCGAAGGCCGATCAATGCATCATGATACGACTCAAGAGCGGATGTCTTAGGGGACCATAGCTGCGGCTGAGATTGCTCGCCATCCACCGTGTCAAAGGTAGATGATGGATATACAGTGGCTCGTAAACGGTCAGCCAGTGCCAGCAGGGCAGTTCGAATGCTCCGGTGAGATTTCGCGAGTTTTAATAACTCATCCAAAAAAGGCACGCCTGATTCATTGATGGCAGTGAATCTAACCCTAGATATGCGTATCACTTTATTGCGAAGTATGTTAGCCACATGATATAGAAAGCATGCGAACGAGCTACGCACGCAACCGAATGGCTGATTCTCGGGGCCAGAAAGAACCAGCCCGCTTTTGTGCAGCTCAAAACGCTCCGAAAATGCCGCCCCGTAGCATGTTGTGTCTTGGCTGCAATCCATAAGGCCAAGATTGGCAACGAGAAAGGGAGGGTGGGCAGTGATGCCCCCACCTGGATACCGTATGGTAAGATAATGGTATTGGTGTGGACCTCGGGCAAATCCCCGCCGAAGTATAAAGTGTCAAAAAGCGCCGACGGAGATTTTCCCAGATCTTCTACATCTACAAATAGTCCCGCCAAGTTTCCATTATATGAATTTACTATCGAGTGTTTTCCCTAATTACACAATGACTTCGAACGCTCCAACCCTTGCTGTCTTCCATCATGCTCAAAATATCCAACCTAACACCCGCGGTGGCTTCGGTATATACTCCGACCTAATTGGTTCAAAGCAAGTCGCATGGCGTATCCCATCATATCTCAACCGCTAACGTACATGAAGCCCAGGATCGACGAAGCCAGTTTGTGCTGGTATCTGGGACCTTGACCTCGATACGCCAACTTCACCTTTCGTCGCGACGCAAGATGAGATGAAATATGTTGTTAAAGGTAAAAATTGTAAACTCTGCCATGTTTACAAATTACTTGGCTAATTTTCTTAATAATTACAGGGGAGATCGTTGTGAAGGACGAAGTGACCGGTGAAACGCATGTTTTGGTGCCCGGATCTTTACTATGGATTCCAGCCGGAGCGAAGGTGTCGATAGTCTCGTCGCATGACCTGCGGACAGTCTACTTTGAGTCTAGATTGATGGTGCCCGCTCAAAGCCCCGGGACCTCACAGGCAGAGGCATTGAAGATCAAGTTGAACGGACTTATTGCTAAATACGTGGAGCAAAATCCAGCCTCAAAAACGGTACACGATCGGGCGCGACAGAGCCTGCCAGACGGCAGCACTCGCTCGGTACTGGCATCGAGCCCTTTCCCCATATCCATCAAATCTGCCCAGGGATCGTGTCTCACTTCGGTTGACGACAAAGTCTACGTCGATTATGTGTCTGATTTCACCGCCGGGCTTTTTGGTCACTCAAACCCAACAATTCAAGAAGCTATCACTAAGGCTGCAAGCAATGGGTTCAGTCTGGGAGCCGTGACAGAGCTAGAGGCTGAGCTTGCCGAGTCTCTCAAGGCACGATTCTCTAGCATTGATCTCATCCGGTTCTGCAACTCGGGCACTGAAGCAAATACCTATGCACTTGCAACTGCGCTGCAATATACAGAATGCAAGAAGGTGAGTTCATATGAAGCTAGCCCTGAGACAGGCCCTGTTCACGAGCTTATTGTACTACAGGTTCTTGTTTTTGACCGAGGATATCATGGCGGAACGCTCACCTTCGACAGCAAGCCAAACCCACTCAACATACCACATGAATATATCATTGGAACTTACAACGACATTGAGAAGACTCGCTCTGTTTTGGACTTTGAAATCGGTGCCATCCTGGTGGAGCCAATGCAGTGTTCCGGAGGCATGCGTCCGGCTACAAAAGAGTTCCTGCTCTTCCTCCGAGAGGCAGCCAACATCCTCGGCGCAGTGTTGATTTTTGATGAGGTGGTTACATCCCGGTTGGACTATCACGGTGTGCAGGGCAAGTTTGAAATCAAACCCGATATGACTACCCTTGGCAAGTACATCGGAGGTGGCATGCCATTCGGAGCCTTCGGTGGCAGAAGTGAAATCATGGGGCAGTTCGACTCTAAATCGGACGGTAGGAAGCAATTGTCTCACTCCGGCACTTTCAATAACAACATCTTCACCATGAGTGCAGCCGTCGCGGCATCGAAGATTGTGACCAAAGAAGCCATCGACAAAACTAACAAGCTCGGGGAGAATGCCCGCTTGGGCATGAATGCCATTCTCCAGACAGAGAAGAAGAGCAACAAAGTTACTGCTGTTGGCTGCGGAAGTTGTGTTGGAATCCACTTCTCGGGTCCCGATGCTGAAGTTCTCCGTGAAATATGCTACTTTCATAATATTCTTCAAGGATTGTGGATCGGCCGTCGTGGCTTCTTAGCCTTCAATTTCGCGCACACCGGAGCAGACGTGGACGTCTTCCTCGCCTCTTTCAAGTCATATATAGATATTTATATCTGATGGAAATGAAGGACATTGCTGCAATTTTTGGTGCAACTCTGAGTTCGATTAAGATAAGAGGCCCTATTGTGAAAGCCATGATTCAATGGTGTATTCGAGAGGCAATGTTGCAATCTTCGTATGGTTATGAGAAAGGTAAATAGGGATATTTCGCGTGGTGCTGTGGCTTCTTTCTATACATTTCTCATACTTGATGGTGAACTATATCCTCACACTGTGATTGGCCGTGATAGCTAAAGTCTCCATTGGACATTTATTTCGCTTCCCTAACACTCTTGGCGTGCATATACCGCCGCTTAAAGTCCGATCGATATGTATATATAACTTAGTTACTCCGTACGGAGTACATGTACAGGGATATGGATAGATACGACATACAGCCTAAGACAAAATTGATATCGGTGTAGTATGCAGTATATAGTACAATTACAAATCTAAAATACATTCCCCCTATCCATGTATGCTCCCATATAATTTACACCTTCAATCCCCTCGCCTCCGCCTTACTCACAGCATCCGCAAACAACTGCTTACAAGGAACAGCACTCCCAAGCCTAGCACAAAGCAAGAAAGCCCCACTCAACTTCCGATGCAAACTATAAGTCTCCTCAGGCGGCGGCGCCAACCGCTCACGAATCATAAGTGGAATAAGCGCGCGCACGCGATCCGTGATAGTCTGATTACTGAAATCATACAAATCAGGCGAAGAAAGCATAAACGGTTCGGCGAGGGTTGTCATCGACGAAAGATGCGCGTCGACCATGGCGGGTGATTCCATTCCGGTTAGGTAACCCAATTCGATGGAGAGGTCGTGGCAGGTCTTTTTGTCGTTGCGGGTTGCTGCGACGAGGGTGCGTACGTAGGTCGAGATGAATTTTTCGGGGTAGGCGCGGGAGGCGCCGAAGTCGAGGAGTTCGAGTTTGTTTGTTGCTGCGTTGTATAGGAAGTTTGTCCAGTTGGGGTCTGTTTGCATGTAGTGGAATTCGATGATTTCGCGGAGGCACAGGCGCATTATCTGGGTGCCGATCCAGTCGCGTTGGGTTTGGGTGAAGTCTTGGATTTTGGTTACGGCTACGCCGTTTAGCATTTCCATTGTTAGGACTTGTTTTCCTGAGGCCGAGGGGATTGTTTCTGGGACCACGAAGACGGGGTCGTCGGCGAGGAGGGAGCGGAATTTTGAGGCGCCTTCGGCTTCGCGGATGTAGTCGCATTCCCAGGCGAGTTCCGTGCGTGCGTTGGCGATTGTCTTGTCGAGGTAGAGGCCTTTAGGGAGGAGGCGGGAGGCTGTTAGGAGAATGGAGAGGTTGTTCAGGTCCGAGTCGATTGAGTCGGCTACGCCTGGGTATTGCACTTTGACGGCGACGGGTTCACCGGTGCTGGCCAGGACGGCCGAGTGGACTTGGCCGATTGAGGCGGCGGCCATGGGGACCTCGTTGAAGGTTGTGAAGAGGTCGCGCCAATTTGGTCCGAGGTTATCGGTCAGGACCTTGTCGCGCTGCCAGGCGGGCATGTAGTCTGCGCGATCTTGGACGCGCTGGAGGACTTGTTGGATTGGTTCGGGGAGCATGTTGGAGTCTAGACAAATGAGCAGACGAAACAGTGAGAGGATGAATGCAACATACCTTGAATGCTCAGCATCTGTCCTAGCTTGAGAGCCGCACCACGCATCTTGGACAGCTTAGCCACCATGCGTTCCATATTACCAGGACTGAACATGATCGACCCGCTGTCCTGACTACCAGTAGCCCGTCGGAAACCTTCGCCGACAGCACCAAAAGCCATCGAGGTAGCCAGACCACCATACTGCCATAACCGGCCCAAACGAGAAGAAGGAACACGCGACTCCAACATCTGGTATGTCTGAGGCATGCCCACAGTCTCGGCACTGGGCACGACATCTTCAGCAACACTAGCAGCCAACTCCTCCATTTCCTGGGTCTCAGTTTTCACAGGCTTGGTCTCTGCCAACTTCCACTCCCTCCTCGGCGCCGGCTTGCCAGACATCATACGAGACACCCGCGGGCTGTGAAACAAACCCTGAATCATCTCCTCGGACATCTCCTCACTCGCCTCGACCTTTTTGGCTGTCTCCGACTCAACAGGGGAGTGGAAAACATCGGCATTCAACCCGTCCCCCACGACCTGTTCAACACCTGCAACCTTGGGTACCTTGACCCTCGGCAAGCTTGACAAATCAGGCGCCGACTGACTGGACGGTTGATAGAAGACATCCTGCTGCTTACTGACATTCAATGTGTCGGGTTTCTCATCGCCGACATACTGTGCCGTCTGAGCCGGGATCTGTGACTCGGCCTGGCGTTGTAGTCTGCGAGCTTGATCCGGCGGTGGCGACGTTGATGTTACACCGGCGGTGTTGGTGGTGGTGGTAGTAGTAGTGGTTGTATTGGCCGATGTCGACGCCGACGTGCCTAGATCGGCGGACGGGGGTGCATAGGAGTTGGCCGAGTCGCTGGGTGGCGAAGGTTCATCGAATCGGCGCGCGAGAGCGGCCGCGGCTTGTGCGGTCAGGATTAGGCCCTCTGTTTGGGCTTTGATGCCCTTGGTCAGGGACGACGTGCGGGTGTAGACATCTAGCTGGTGTTGCCGGATGGAGAGGTGTTTTGCAGCTACCGTTTTGGAGACATTGAGGAATTGGATGGCGTCTAATAGACGCTTACCTGACATGGCGGACAATGAGAGAAGAGACAAAGCTCCGGGGAGATCGGAGAAAGTAGGGCGGAGAGGGAGCCAAGCTGTGAGTAAAAGTGGTTAATAATGGCCGATAGGGAGCGATCGGGTGGCACGGCAGCCTCCGATTACCCACTTCGATGTATAAGAAACTCTTTTCTTCTTCAGTTTAACTGTTCGGCACTTGATTTTTATACCCCATACCCCGGAC
>ERZ1673737.2290-NODE-2290-length-16380-cov-4.213047_pt1 | contig 16380 bp, 23 predicted proteins | sample MGYA00580211_ERZ1673737 | MGnify/ENA primary metagenome ERZ1673737 (study PRJEB41218, sample SAMN15661789) | gut metagenome | host: Homo sapiens | place: Canada: London | collected 2015-08-20/2019-03-30 | study: EMG produced TPA metagenomics assembly of... | reverse complement strand
GAAGCAGTGTCGCGGGTAATTGAATTAAGGAAATACTCACTCGCGATCGTGCCATTGTAATACCAGTTTGAACCAGGAATACCCAAAGCATTTCCTGTCGTTGGATCGGCAGTGCACAGTTGGTTTGTGTATGCACCAGCATACCAAACACGATTCAGTTTCTCACTGTCACTGTTGAAATATCCTGGATAATCCGCAGGATTCTCCATCTCTGGTGACGCCGTGAAGCTCACTGAAAAGTCTTCCAAACTCACTGTTCCAGTAGAGTTGTGCCATATGCTCAAGTATCGAAATCCACCGCGCTGGTGTGATTTATCGGCAGCGTATCGGCCTTTCTTGGGGATATTGAACCACAGCGGACTGTCATACGTAGCGCTTGTTCCCGAGTCACAGTGGTAAGGACTTATCCACATGGAGCTTTCAGTGAAACTAAAGCCAATGTACTCGTCCGTGCCAGAGACAGACCGGACGTTGACATCAACGGTCCCCGCGATATTCTTGCCGAAGTCGAGAATGATAGAGGAATTGGGGCCAAAACGCAGGCCTTCAGGCTCATGAACATCGGTACAGAGTGCATCTGCATTCTTCACATCCCCGTAAACAGCATGCAGGCTAAGCGGCGTCACAGAGCGGTGCTTCGGTGCCAAAATATATTCCTGAAATTTGGATGCGAAGACCCCATGTGTAAATAGTAGGGCCAATAACATGTCGCAAAGCAGAGTCCCGCGCATTTTGCCGTGACAGTCTCCGGTGAACATATAGCAAACAACGATGCCAGCGCAAATATGAAGGCTCAACCATTTTATAGCACACTTCGGCTTTCTTTCCGACGGTTGTTTAGTTCTCCTAATTCAGGAGCAGCGCTCATTGTTACCCCGAGATCAAAATTTTTAATCGGCTCTTGTCCTGCTAACCCGAGCCAACAGGGACATACAAAGTCCTCGACCAATTGTGAAGACATGATTTCATTTGTTCTAGTTGAGGTTGCAATTGTTTCGGGCTAATACAATGCAACCCCGCATTTCGCAGTCACTCGGGATATCAAAAAAGAAAACAGGCTCAATATGAGCGGTTTTGCACCCCGCATCTCAACAGGTACGGCACAGGTTCAGGAGGATGAACGCCTCATTTCAGGGAATTATAAGAAGAGAATCTAAGGAATAAGGCTCTTTGCTCTTACCGTGGCGCATTTTGTATTCGTATAGTCTGACCGAAAATCGACGTTTGTATATAGTAGAAACCAGACGATCTATCTGGCGTTTTCGGCACTCCTTTGTACATTTTGACACTGCACCCTTCTCCACATTATGCCTAGATACATGGCCTTTATTCCCGGGTGAGTAACACCTAATTTTTAGAACTACTTCAACCGTTCCACGGGTTTCAAGGCCCCCAGCGTTGTCCGTTAATCGGACTAGTGAGGAACAACGCAGTCTTATAGATAGTTTCGAGCGATGTCTAGCGAACGAAGGAAAGAAGCTCCGGGGCCCTTCAGTACGAGAGCCTGCTTTGGAAAAACACAGCGACTGTTTTGTCTACAGGTAATTGTTAGTCGTCTAGACACGTCGCCAGTTTCACTCCCGGCGTGGTACCTTGAGCATCGGCTGCAAATCGGCAATATCTTGTCACATTTCATTTTCTTTTCGCGGCACTGGAAACATGCCCCGATAACCCTCACTGCATCTGAGGCCAAGGGGAGAATCGCTGCCTGACTGACACTGTACTGCGGGTACATAGATGCGTCTGGCCGTCGATCCGCCATAAGCAGCAGCCTGGAGGAAATGTGCACACCGCTCTGCTGGTTCGCACCTTCCTGAGCGGGCATGCTGGAGGACGATCTGTACCAACATTGTCGCTTTTGTCTAGCAAGGTCAGCCTGAACATGCAGCCGATGCTGCAAGGGCACTCACTTGGCACACGCTGAGCACAACGGAAGAAGACGATCACAGTTCCTCTTCTTCTGCGCACAAGATAAGCAAGCATGATCGGCCCGGGTGTTCATGTTGAGCACAGCAAGCGTAGGTTAGGAGTGGGAACAGCAGATTCAGGAAAAGGAGGTGTATAAATATGCACGTCCACGTAGCTTTTCAACGCTGGACAGAGCAGGGCGTACCCAGCACTGGAACTACTTAAGGGGGGCTCTCTTCATCTTCAGTCACTTCAGATGCAAACTTCGACCCTATTTTTCCCCAAACTGATTAAACATCTGTCGACTGCCGTGTCGAGTTCAGCTAACAGCGAACACCCCGCTGCTAACCCGATAAGGAATTTGTATATCTGCCAAGAAGGTCAGCCTCACTCCAAGCGATCTAAAGCAGATCTTATGAAGCAGTGGGTGGAAGCTTCAGCTGAATTATTTTGTTCAAATTTTCACGTTGTCAACTTGAGGTCTTTGATATAAGTTTCAGATAATATCTACCAATACCTCCTAAGCCAGGGATCCTTTAGGTATTGTGGCAACACGAGAAGAAACAAATGCATGTACACTAGCGCTGACAATTTCGGCAGCTGTAAAGGCAGTCGGAAAATGAAAACGGTCTGTCATGGTTCATGAACCTCAGTAAATATTTGTGAAATATGTAATGCCACCTCGCATACCGTGGCTTAATTCTCGTTTGAAAATACTACGATCTTGAAGTAGATTTGTCATTAGAACAGAATAGGACCGTAAGGTGAGGTCAAAGCGCGTAGTATCCGAGTTCTCACGACTGCAATCAAGATTATGTATTCGCCGCAACATCAGGAAGAGTAATGTGCGATCCTGATAGTGCCATGGGCACCTTCACAGGCTGCAAAGATTCGGTCGGCCAAATTTGAGGACGGTATCACAGCCCGAAAGCTTGTCGCAGCACTGCTCATAGATCCCAGTGAATCCAACCCGTATAATAATGTCACGGATTGTCGTCCACGAGTCCTTGAGAAGTTAAGCTCAGATACGCTCTCGACTCACCTTGTATTTGACTACGACTTCTCTACATGTCACTCAAGGGACGGTTAGCATATATTTAGCATATCATGCGGAAAGGCCTCTACTGCCAGTATTTTCCGGCACTATGCAGCAATATACTGTAGGAGGGTCTCGTCAACTTGTTTATTATGTGGTAGATAGCAATGCATATCGCGGTGAGAGTAAGAATAAGAAAATGAATGGGACTCTTCAAGGGTAGACGCTAGCTTATCAAACGTCACATAGTCGCTAAATGACCGGAATACCCAATGCCACTACCTCAGATGGTCATCTCAAGTTCCCCAAGAACTGATCTGACCATTTATGAGCCCACGCTCTGTTCTGGGAGTTCACATGTTAATTTTGTACGTTTAGTATCTGCTAGAGTAAAACACTTTTAGGTATCCACGTTCTATGTATTTTTGTGCCTTGTGCCAGGTGTCGACCTTTGTTATGTTAGCAATCAAATACGCCTTGTTTCCACGAACCTACCCCTCGGTTTCAGGTTGTCTGTTAGAATCCACAAGCGAAAAGGTTATATATTGAATTGATATTTGAGCCGCTCATATACCAAAAAGCTAGCAGCAACCATCGGCACAACCTTGATGTATCCGATGGTCAATCCAACCCAAAAGCCCCGGAACCCTCTTTCCGACCAGATTCTATGGCAGGTTTTTGCAATTCCTATATTACTCTCGCCCTGCATTACACCGCTGGCTTGTATGCGACGGCGAATGACTTCGAGGGGGTATGAAGTGGTCTGAGCGATTGTGCCGGCAAGCGCCCCGGCTATTAATTGGGCGCCGACCTTCAGAGGACGGCGTTGTGATCCTCTGTCCGCAGCAGACTGTGGGACTGTGGTGTACTTTTCAAACTCAGCGCGCCGTAACCAATCTTTAACTGTGTCATGGGTGAAGAAGGACATCCCAGCGTAAGGGAGCATCCCGAGCATAGTTGGGGTAAAGCCGCGATAGAAGTTGCTGAGCTTGGAAATAGGAAGCGCCTTCTCGATAGCACTAGAAAGTGTTTTGCTGACTCCTCTTACCGCAGTAGTATGCGATTGCAGAGCACCACTTTGCTCGTTGTATATTTGACGGCAAATACCCTTCAGGGATGATCGATGTGACCGACTCTCAATAGCCAACCGCACTCGGACAAGATCAAGCGGGTAAGTGAAGAAAACGGACGTGGCACCGGAAACACTGCCAGACAGGAATCGACGGAGTGGTGTCTCTTTTTCAGGTGATGAGATGAAGAGAGCTCTCATCTGTTCGTACATCAGAAAATTGATGGCCGCGTAAGGGAATTTCTGAAGTAGGGTGGCAGAATGACCCTTGAATAGGCCTCTGAGTCCTTCATGGCTGCTGATAGACGAAAGAGCAGACACAAATCCTTTCCAGCTGCCAATGTATCTCACATATGCGGGAGTTGACGTTTGGAAAAGAATTTTGACGCGGTCGAGTGGTGCAACAAGAGTCTTCGCCTACTCAGACTGTTAATATTTATTCCAGACAGGGAATACCACGCTTGACTTACTGCGCATCCCGCCAGTCCACCTGCTAACCCGCTCTTTAGCACATATTCGAGGCTTCGCTTGTTTGTGGCTTTGGCCTGGATCCCTTGCTCGGCCCTTGAAGTCATAGCAAGCAACCCTAGCCCTGCCACGCAGTCAAGATCACGAAGGGTCGTGATGTGGCAGGGAAATCGGGAGAAATCGCCGGTAGCAAAAGCGGCGCGTAGCTCACGGCGAAGTCTACACCGCCTTGGCTTAGAGGTCAAAATACCTTGAGTTTTGGGTCCAAAACCTTCCAAGGGATGGTGTTATGCTTTATTTCCAATGCGCGATCTCTTATTCTGGGAGGAAGAGTATCCTCAGTAAACAGGATTTGGTTCCTCCTCAATGAAAAGATGCGATATAATCTTTTTGTACAGCGGATGAAATGGCCCGCTGGTACAAAGTCATCGCCTCGTTACAAAATCTGAAAATTGATTCCTCTAGGTACTAACCATCGTCTTGCGCTTACATTCGACCGAAGTGGGCAATGCTGTTCTCGATCTGTTGCGAAATATGCTTTCAGTCCATCAGGGAAACAAGCAGTATATTATTTCAGCCCTTTGAATTTAATTCCTAATTATCTTCGATAAACTATGTGACAAGTAGTTAGACAAGTTGAACTTGATTTGAGCTATGAAGGGACAAGACACCACCGACTGAAGACACACCATTTCAAAACCCTTCTCAACCAAGGAGACCTTCAAACACATAATTATAATCCGCTAGCCTTCACAAGCAATTCTATGCTTACTCTTGGTCGATTACCCTCATCCTCTTCCAAGGGGGAATAATAAACCCAGTGAAAAGGCAGATCAGAACCACAGAGTATTCCATCAATAATCCCATTGTCAAAAACGGGGCAATCGGACCAGCGAGAGCACTCCATCTCAGATCAGACGCGTGGAACACAGAAAGAAATAGATAGGTGATGCGAACGACCATAAACGGCAAGGCTAGGATAATGGATTTGAGAATCTGTAAATACAATGTTAGCTGAGAGAAAATCAAGTATATAGTCCTTTGATGTACCGTTTGACTTGTATGCAAAAGACGGGACAATTGCGTCCAGAAATGACCCTGCACAAATGACGCTGCACAGCCAACAAACAAACCACAAAGGCAACCGCAATAAAGTATCCAGCTTTAACTATTTTAACCCCAGTAATTGCATCACTGGAAGAGTCGCTTCCTTTCAAGACTCCACCGGCAACGGTAAGCCCGATACCTACGAAGAAAAGGATGCGAGACACAAGTAGGTATTGGCGCACTCTTGGTCTTGCATTATGCTCAATAACCATTCTGGAGGGTATATTAGAGATCTTTTGTCCATAAACTACTTCAATTCCCTCACTTGCATGATTCGAATGAGCCCTAGCGTGGCCGCGATCAAGGGAAAAACACCGGCATTGAGAAGAATGATTGAAGCTACCATCACTCCAATGCTGGAAGTTTGCTCTGAAATAATGACTAAGATTCCTGCGGCAATCCCAACTGAAATCAAATACATGTTAGACACATCGGGATCTTACAAGAAGTATTTTGTTGTAAGAAGTACTATACTCACTGATAGAGAAGATCATCAATATTATCCATATCAATGGACGGCCCTAACGTGCACCATGGGGCTGCTTGTCAAATAGCGAAGCAGTGGGCTTATCTCAGAGGTTCAGTCTCTCTACGCTCTCGGCTAGCTCCTCAAAGATTATGTACCTATTCCCGAGATTTACGGGCGGCGGAAGGATGGCAACCGGATTTTCCTTTATATGGAGCTTCTGCAGGGGTAGACTCTGGAGGGACTTTGGGATGAGCTGGAACCGGATAACCGCATTTCAATCTGTTCTGATCTCCAGACAATTTTTAACAATCTGCGCTAACTTGAACCGGACCCGGAACATCCATTCATAGAAGATCCTCTTAACGATCTCAACGTCCCCTGGAGCGCATCTCTAACCCCTTAATCGCTCACACTATAACATTGCAAAAACTCCCCTCTATGACAGAGCAATCTATAATAGGTCTCTATAGGAAGCAAGACCGTTTAATACTACTAAGAAGTTTTATAACTGGGTCACCTTTCTTTATCGAAATCCGATGCCAGATCCGCACTCCATTCCAATAGAACCGTTTCTCTACGATCTCCTCGATAACAGCGACACCAAATCTACGCATAGTGATCCCCACCGGAGCAACATCTTGATAACACGCTCTGAGGCCTATCATGTTCTTACAATCGTCGGTTGAGAACGGTCGGGCAGGTTACCTGAGTACTAGGAATCTAGTAAGGCGAATTTCACCGCTTACTACATTGAAGAATGGTCTACAAAATATCTACCAATGATTTTGTGTCAATTTACCAGCACTTGAGATCCGTGGAACTACTACACAGGAGCTTGGGATGTTGTCACAAGAGTGATATAGTGGTAAGTCCAAGAGATCAGTGTTCTGTGGGATGCTCAGGGAGAAGCTGGCTTGGATACCTCGCAGTGTCGGCTCTGCGGATCACTCATCCGGTGTATGCAAATGTACCGGCAGCGGAATTGGTTGCCCAAATCCCGAGTGTGGTCAGGTCCGGACATGAGCGGGGAAGCTGTCGATGTGACGTTGAAATCCTGTATATGCAAATTAATCTGCGACATTGGACCGAGTCGCATGTTCCGTTGGGTTAGTACAGTTGTCAAGGCTTGTAGGTTGAAATGGCAAACAGTAAAATCGACCTCACGGAACGAAAAAGTTGATCTCGCTGGAGAGTGTCTGATTGAGAAGCAGGGCTGGCTAGAGAGAGAATGATTGATGAGTTCTCTAGTAGAGAGCTTAGTGTAGGAGTAGCTATACCCCTTGGAGGCCTGATATCCTAAGCACCCCTGTCCTAACCAGAAGGAATCGTGGTGAACTCGGACCACCTGACCTAGTAACAGGTGACAGCATCGGACAGTCTAGTAACTAATGGATTTTTTTAATCCTTTCGCAATATTAGTACTAGCTCCTAATTTCATGCATATTGTTGTGCCTATCGTCGTGCATGTTCAAAAAGCGTTCAAATACCTGCTTAAATGCTTCTTTAAATACCCATTCAAATACTCAGTAAAGGAATTGTTCAGAGGCTCGTTTCAATGCTCGTTTAGATTCTTCATATGATCTATTGTCGCCTAGATAGCATTTCTCAGAGGCACATCAAAAAGATTTTGATATTACAATTTGTCAGGGACGTGTCAGGAATTGAGAGCCTAGGGTATCAATCCTCACTTGGGGAGAAGCTAGTTCTTGGTTGTAGTTTCCTGGTAGAGAATCCATCCGTCCTTCCTCTCTCCTCCAATAGAAATGATACATTTGCACTGCCTCCAATGGCTCCATACAGATTGCCACCATACTCAAACCCATAGTAGGTAAATGCACTCAATGATATCACTAATAAAGATAAGTTGGTTGATTGGTTTCGCAGGTGGGAGTGGAGATGGAAATAGGCCCGGCGATAAGAGTTGCCACCTATACACATGTCCTATGTAAGACTAGGCCCATCTGAAATGTCTAGTTGCAAGCATACTGTGGGTGTCTATAACTATAGGGTGTGGAAAAACAAGGGTTCCCCTCCGCTCCGCCGTACGGTCAGACCTTTGGCTAACAGGCTTGCTGACAACTACAACGCAACAGAGCGAGTACAAAGGACTTTCAATCCCATTCTAGAGGAGCCAAGTACAGACATGTTCTACCAGAATACAAAGGTTGCCGACGCTATAAGTTAGAGGACTCGCAAGCCTTATTAGCTTTTTTTATTCGGTAGTAATAGGGACCCAGGAAAAATATCCAATTACACTAGACTTAGTACTACATTAGGTGGTGGAAATACTGAATGCATGTTGGTGTGGACAAAGGGGAAAATTGGCCTTTTTTTGTTAAATTTTATGCACCCTGATGAGGCCAATCGTGAGTTTATGCATCAGGCCCGCTGCGGATCGGGTCGGGGCGAGAGTTAGGACCATGGCGGGAGGGTCTGTTTGCCATGAGGGGTGTCCGCCTGAATTAGCCTGAACATAACGCAGTGAGGATCCTTCAGAAAAAGCAAGATTGATCTCCGCCGAGATTTAGCCGTTTACGTAAATGGACCCCTTACTGGACCCCTAAACGGCCCCCGGTTGCCTAACCCTCTGAGGGAAGGCGTTGTACTTTTGTACCTTGTCTACGGAGTTCGCGAATACGGACCCGAGCAAAACTTCTACAAATTTATGAGCTGTTTCTTTTTCAACCCAGAGGCCATGCAGTGTCAACTGAATTAGATTCCTGCAATGTAACCTCAACCTAGGTGCCAGTCAATGGGAGCCAGTCTATGGGTTTGATGCATGGCATCAGCTTACTAGGCGTCCAATTCCCAGACAATGCAATATACCACCCATGTCATGGAGATAATCAAGATGAATTGTCCTTTCAGTCGAAGAGGTATAAATACATCAAGATACAACCTCCAGAAAGAAACTCATCCTCTTGAACATCAAGCCTTCTTGAATAATCAACAACTTCAACCAAACCACCTCGTTTCAATAAATCATTCAAAATGAAGGTCACTGCTCTCCTCTGCACTCTTATGGCTGCCGCCACCGTCAGTGCTTCGGCATTCACCGACCCAAAGATTCTGGACGTCTGCGGTGCCGGCTATGGTGGCGACCAAAGACGTACAAACAGCGGTTGCCAGGCCTCAAACGGAGACAGACGCTTCTGCGGTTGTGACAGAACCGGCGTGGTAAGTTTAGTATACCAGGTTGAAATACCAGACCATCTTTGCTAATGTGTATTTCTGCGAAAAGGTTCAGTGCAAGGGTGGAAAGTGGACAGAAATTCAAGACTGCCGCAGTGGCACTTGCCACGGTACCAACGATGGTGGAGCCGTCTGCTAGATTGGGAGCAACGAGTGTATTGACAATCGCACTGGGATGAGGATTTGGCCAATCTTCCACCGGAACGAATAGGAGCACTTTGAACGATTCAACATCAACCAATTTACTTGCCTTTTTCTGGACATCTATTCAACGCCTGGTTCGAACCAACTTGTTACTTGTCGCTCGTTATTTGTGATTTTGTTTACATGAAAACAAAGATGGAGGTCATCAAATACTGTGGAATTCCCGTATTAGTCCTGTTCCCCGTTACATGATTCGTGAATTCAAGACATCTATCTATATTCGGCCTTTCTCCCGGACCCGATGAAGTAGTTCATGGCCGCAAGCGAAAAGCAACGTTACTTTACTCCCGAATCAAATCTCCTTAAATGTCAATTTGAGACCAGTGCCGTGTACACTAACTCCCTCTTTGTGTTGAAGGAAAGATAAGACGGAGCGGGAGCCGACACCAGCCGGGCGAGCCATTTTGCATCATGCCTCGTCATGAAAAAATTTCAAGGCCTCCCGACCTTATTACTTTTCAAATACATTATTAGCCTCCAAGGGGTTCGGAATTAACTCACAAGGTTCATTGTGGCAACTTCACTGGCCGTAGTGAAGTGCGAAATGCCGGCATTAGGATTCGATACCTTAGCCACGGCTTCTCGGCCATCTCCATAGTCATGAGGAAACGCTTTGTTGTACATGCATCGAAAAACTTCTCAACAGAGAAATGCATCGCGCCGCGCCGATTGACTCGGCTGCCACATTTGCCAGTTTGTTGAAACCTAATCTGACCTGTCGGTCCGGAAGATTCAGCGGCCACGCGTGAATTTGAAGAAGTCATTGGTATCTCAATCTAATTGGTATAAGTCATATTTGGGGTCATGCTCAAATGCTTACCTGTCTGAGTCCCTAATGACTGGACCTTGACTCTGGGATAGCGATCGAGCTTTCGTGATCGAGGGACATTTTATTGCTTCCACGTTGGTTTCATTAGTCGAGTATGGCGCGAAATATGCGCAATTGGGATCCAAGGCATATTTAGTGAGATCAAATGCCTCCGTTGATGCTTGACAGGAAGCGTCGCACCTGATCACGCTGTGGGAGGGGTATAAGACATTCTCAGGAAAACAAGATTTGAATACCGAAAATCATGACATAAAAGAAGAGAAATATGGGAAAGTTACAAACGATATGGCGTTTTCATGCTATTGTATAAGATCAGGCTTTGATCGGTAGTTGGTCTTAATGACCATCCCTTTCCACCATCGACTGGCCAAGTATATACTATCCGGTTTGGACAGAAGATACGGCACCCAATGAGGATATAGACCTTGTAGCCGACTCATTTAAATTGCCATAAATGATATGCACGAACTTAGAAACGAAAAAGATAATGCCCACGGTCATAGGTATATCGGTAGTGTATATATTTGATCAATTTAATCACAACAGACTCAAAATTTACATCAGTGCCCCCATTAGTGGGGAGCGACATGTCTAGTTATACATATGTCGACCCCGGGTCTTGGCGGGCAAAGGTTGTTATCATGTACCTTGTCAGCTGTGAAGCCAAAAGTGGGGGTTATGGTGTTTAATTGACGACCAAGCCCAACCTCCGCAAGTTTCTCATTTCTTTGGCCTCATTTTATGTTCAGTAGCCCCTCGGCTCCATTCCTTACATTACTACCGGTACTTATCGTGGCTTTGCTTACAATAGTGGGACAATATCCTCTCTCTCATATCTGTTACACGCCGTCACACTGAATAAAGTTCAACAGCAAGAGGACTGACCATGTCTTTACCTGACTTGCGTGTCATGAAAAGAAAGCGACTTGGACGTGCATCAACTAGACAGTCGAAGGCGAGCAAAGCTCGCTCCTGTGAGGCTTGCCGGCGATTGAAAACGCGATGTGAGCCGAACGGTTCTGATCGATGTCATCGCTGTGATGTTCTCCGGTAAGAAACATGCCCAGAACACGCCCAGAAAATGTTTTATTGAATCATATCTCTGAAGGCTTGTTCTACTTCGTTAGGATCGAATGCTCTTTCCAAGCCGTGACTAGCAACCATCACTCCTCAAGTCCAAGGGAGCCTGCACCTACGATAAACTCTAGCGATTATAATGCCCGGTGAGCTCTCTCACGACTCATATCAGGTTGATTCATATGCTTAACTCATTAATAAGGCTTCACGCTGTCGAAAGCACTCTAACGCAGCTACAAGCGTCGATATCGGCTAGCAGGACCAATATTCCCCAAGATAGACCCGAGGTAAGTAACGTTAAATAATAATACAGTCAATACAACTAATCTTCAGCTTTAGAACCTTTCATCGAGTGCAGAACGAACGGCCCGTGATGCACCCATGAGTCTAATTCAAGAAATCAGAGAGAATATCGCCTATGAAAACCCATCTAACATCGACGACTGTACGGAGGATATGATAATTAAGAGCATTGTCTCTGAAGATCTGACACAAACACTTCTTGAAGGGTATGCCACTTCCCATCAGTTCCAATAACATATTATCCGACATTAATTGTTCAGTTTTTCGAAACTGTCAAGCCGCTGGCTATTCATGAATACAGACCCTATTCAACTACGTACCAAGTCGCCACTCCTTTACGGAACTTGTCTTCTAGGTGGTCTTCATATAACCCCATCTTTGCATGGGTCGCAAACCCATCAGGCATTGTACCGCCACGTTCACGGACTCTTGGGGCAAACTCATCTATCTTCAGTTAGCTCGCTGGATACAATCCAGTCGATGTTAATCCTCTCTATGTGGGACTTGCGACCCACCCTAGGTCATGAACATGGGAATTCATGGCTGTTGAGCGGAACAGCAGGCATGCGAGTTATGATGACGACTTCTTTTGAGCAACTTCTCAAGTCAAATAATAGCAACGGTGGTGAAGAAGCCCGGGCACAGGAACTGATGCGCACATGGAACTTGATTTGCCTCTGCCAGTTACAGTGAGTTAGTTGTGTATTTTGACCATTTCCTCTCTCTTCTTTTTGGTCTCTTTTCGGCTTTCTGTTTCAAATTGAACATTTATTCGCAAAGCCTAACAGACACGCAGGTTTTCTGTCGGCTCTGGTCGTCCGCCGGTTATCTCCAGTCAGTACTTCGATGAATGTGCCAAGGCTCTTGACTTCTCGTCATATAGTGCACGCGATGAGCTTGTATTGGCTGGAGTAAGACTATATCGGGTTCTTTGGGGATTGATGAGTTCAAATGTGATTCAGAGGACGAGCGCTATTTGGCCCGAGATTGACAGCTTGCGAAAATCTCAAGAGAATATCTACAGTGAGTGTTCCATCCTTTTAACTCAAACTGGCCCTCATTTGTCTCTACCACAGAGCTTGACTCCTCCGAGCCCCTTCGCTTTGCATACTCCTGCGCCTATTTGATGCTAGCACGTCGGACGTTACAACACATGAATCACACCGAATCCGACAAATCTAGTAACCCTGAAGTAGCATTTGAGGCATCCGCGGTTCCATTCATTGAATGCTCAATTTATCACTCCATTCGAATCCTGAATCTCTTTTTATCCATGTCGGAATTGACCACCTACATCCACCCTGCCTACGAAAACCTACTATGCTCCTTCGCAATGGTGACATTAGCCGAGTTCGTCACTCATATAGCTGATGTTGGTCACACAATGCTTTTGATGGAGCAGGCCATTTCACATATCCAATGTGGGGGCAAGGCAGAGCCAGTGAGTCGATGGTGCCTTAATATCATAAAGCAACACGTTGCAGAGGGTAATGAGCCAGCTCATCTTGGATTGGCCGGGGCAAATAGAGTGGAAACATGTACCTCACAATCGGTTCAGGATTTACCGGAGTCTTGGGACGACAACGAGTGGAGTATCGAACAAGAATTTCCGTCACTTGAAGACATGCTCTTTGGAAATGTTATTTGAGAAGATTGCTATTGACAAAGTTTGTTCATACCACTGATTACCAACATAAATTGTGTATATAGAGCGAAGAACCCCCTTACTTCTGATTTCTCAATCTGATACCCGCATGGCATTCCTTGGGCTTCTTAGAAAATCCCTCATGGGATTCCATTGTTGGTTGGTACAAAGCAAAGTCATATCGATGGAACAGGGTGCCAATAATCAGTTGCAGCTCCATTATAGCAACATTTTGCCCAACGCATGCCCGAGGTCCATAAGAAAATGGATTGAAAGCAATCTTTTGTCGGGGAGTCAAGTTTAACCAGCGATCAGGTTTGAACTCTTCAACATCATCACCCCAGATTTCTTTCATATGATGAATTGTGTATGATGGCACTGAAAGAACTGTCCCAGGCGGGAAGTGAAAGCCATCGAATTCGACACCTAGACTGCTATCAGCCACCAGGCGCGGTAGACCGATGGCCGAGGTAGAATGCAGGCGCATCGCTTCGTCGATGCATCTTCGCAGGAAGGGAAGGTCTTTGACCTGTGAGTAGTTTACAATATCTGCTTCGCAACCAATTGCTTGGTCGATCTCTTCTTGTAACCGAGGCACTATTGAGTTTGGCGCATTGCGTTCTCCGTGAAGTATCCAGTAGAAGATGCCGCAGGATGTGTTGGAGACTGTATCAGATCCAGCAATCAGCTGCGTGAGTGCCTCCGCAATGAGCTCATCCCGACCCATAGGTTGCCCATTAGCATCCTTGGCTTGTAGCAAGCGCGACAGAATATCATTGCGCGAATCAGCAATCCCCTTGTCCGCAGCATCCAACCGAGATGCGACCGCGGCAACAGCAATCCCAGTGAGATTCTCCACGGCTGCGACTCCCTTTGTGAAGAATGGATCAGGGAGATACCTTGCCCATGGACGCAGTGCCGGGAGAAGACCGAGAGTTGAAGAGATCTCACCGCGTCGATTGATAGCCTCAACCGCCGAGGCGTATGAAATAGGCCCTCCCTCCACGAGTTGTGTCTGGGTCTCGTCTTTCCCCCGGTTAACCATGCCAAACGGAGAGCCAAATGCCAAATCGCCGATGATGTCAAATGCAAGATAGCTAAACCAAGGCATCGCATTGAATCGACCGAAATTTTCCTTGTCAAGTTGAGGCCGAGAAGCCGCGATACGGTCCAACTGTACGACCCAACGCCGCAGATTATCCACCATGTGAGGCTCAAACGCCGCAACTGATCTTGGTGAAAAAGCATGGGAGATAATCTTTCGCTTGCGTGTATGCTCTGCTCGATCGCGTACGTTAAACATGCCCGGTGTCCGTGCGACAAATGCTTCATAGTAATAACTGGGAGTGCCTCGTTAATGACCATTGCGCTCAGGATATCTGGTTAATCTAACATACTCTTTCAAGAAACCGTTTCCGTGCCCGTATACAATGTTTAGTGCAGATTCATCTGCAATAGACACATGATTGAAGCCTATACGCACAACCTTGCCGTATTTTCGGTGTGCCGAGTCCACCGCGGCGTATTTCTGGCCACGCCGGGCACTTAATCCAACCCAGATGTTGCTGAATTTGGCAATAAATGGTCCGGGGACAAGGTATAAAGAACGATATGTCACAAAGTAGGGATATATGTAATAAACTGACAGCCATAGTGGAATGACCCCGGCAACGGTCCATGGCGAGAGCAGAAGATTCAAAAGGGCCATGGTGAAGAGGTCTGGTGAACAAAGATGTATAGATTAAACAACAGAATAATTCCTCACATTCAACTTCATTCTGTGTGTTTAAATACATTCCAAATGCACTGGACACTGTTGCTATCTCTCCGACGGAGGACATGCAACACCGTCGGAGATGAGATAACAATTCATAATTGGGGGTGAGTTGATCTGCAGTTGAGGTAGAACCCCACTAAATATATAAAGCAAACAAAAGCCAATAGCATCCAATAAACAATTTTCATGTTTATAGATGTACCTCTTTGATCTCTCGGCCTTTTGGCGACTGTAGGGCATTGTGGGTCAGCCCCAGAAGCTTCTCTTCACTGAGGGCTTCTTCTTAATCCACCGCCCAACAACAATTTCTATGAGAGTGTGTCATCGTCATTGTAGCCTGATTCGTCGAGCACCAATCCGCACAATGCCCTAATTAAAATTCAATACAAGGCTATTAGCCCTGATTCTACAATGATTACAAGGAAAGAAAAGTTCAATATAAATCAGAGTTTGGATATTTGCGTGTACTCCCTAAAAGATATGAACAGGAAATTTCATAAGAAGGAACCCTCAAGACGGCCATGCGCCAACAGATCCCAGAAGATAACAAGAAAATTCCAACCCACAGATTCGCTTTTCGTCACATTCGTTTGCACAACATCAGGTCGCATCTTCTTAGCTAGAGGCGGAGGCGTAAGCAACACCGGCCTGGTTGAGAGCGCTGCCGGAGAGCAGGTAGTTCTCAGCACACATGAAGTAAGAGTAGCGAGTGACACCGGTCTGCTGGTCGAGCCAAGGGATGACCTCGTTCAGGAAAGCAGTGGTGGTAGCCAGATCGGAGGAGCCGTTGATATCAGCAGCGAGGGCGAACTCGGTGATCCAGACCTCGGAGAGGTTGTGGTTGCTAGCAGTGCTGATGGCCTCGGTGACGAAGGACTTGAACTCGTCGGCGGTGTTACCGTACCAGTGGACGGCCATGCCGGTGATGCCGCAGCTGGAGCAGGAGTCCAGGAAGGAGTTCATCCAGCTGAGACCCTGGCCGTCGTTGGTGGAGGAGCTCGTGGCGGGGGTGATGAGCTTGGCCTGGCCAGAGTAGGGGGTGATGTACGTCTGGTAGTAGTTGGCGGCGTCCGAAGGGCTCATGTTGGCCTGGGAGGCAATATCGGGCTCGTTGAAGCCCATGATGTAGTTGCAACCGCTGGAGAGGACAGTCTCGATGGTGGTGACCCAGCCGCCGAAGTCCCTAGCACCCCAGAGCATGGGGACGAACTCGACTCCGGTGGGAAGGGAGCCAGAGAGAGAACCAGCCCAGTTGTAAGCCCAGGAGATGGTGTTGCTGGAGCTCAGGGCAGACAC
>ERZ1673737.2288-NODE-2288-length-16389-cov-4.123240_pt1 | contig 16389 bp, 14 predicted proteins | sample MGYA00580211_ERZ1673737 | MGnify/ENA primary metagenome ERZ1673737 (study PRJEB41218, sample SAMN15661789) | gut metagenome | host: Homo sapiens | place: Canada: London | collected 2015-08-20/2019-03-30 | study: EMG produced TPA metagenomics assembly of... | reverse complement strand
AGAGAGGATGGGGACCTTGGGGGTTAGGCGTCATGATTTTCGGGCGAATCGTGTTGGCCCTGTTGGCAAGCGGGGATCTCAGCACATGGCGTAGTCGCACTGCACAGTCAAAACTCGGAGATCAGCAAAGTACCTGTAGCTGTAGTAGTCCCCAGCATTCCGATGAGAATTCTTCCCCGCGGAAGCCATTTCGCATGGCTTCAGGGCCGGCCCACTCAGCCCTGCTGACTCATTCTGCCCATTCTGCCCGCCCCTCCACATGCTGTCCTGAAACCCTAAGTTGAGGTGCAAATCGTATGCATTCAGTGATGAGAATGCTTCAGTGGAAATCACTGGGCAACATGCCCGGAATAACTAAAAGTATCTAGGCAATCTCCAGAGTGAACTGCTGACATCACCGTTAACCAACCCTCACCGCCTTTGCCCCGGATCGACTATCTTATCGCAATGCTCCCTTCGTCCAACCCGCTTCACAGCATAGTCATTGCGAAATCAATATCATTGCACTTTACTGATCTCGTCATTCATATCTTCTCATAGTGCAGACTAAAACCAAATCACTCCTGCAAGCTCGCGCCAGCCGCAAAGCCAACATTTCCATCCCCAGACCCTCCGATCGCATCTATCCGTTCCCCTCCCCTCTCTCCAATCTAAAACAACAATGGGAAACATCTGCTCCCGCGGCTCCAACAAGGATAATGACCCTTTCACCCAACCAGGCCGCACAGTGGGCACAAATCCCTCAGATCAAAACCCATCACCCCGCGCCCCGCTTCCAGCCAAGACAAACTGGAAAGCAACACCGGGCCGCACCCTCGGCGAGAGCAATACCAACACTGGTGGCAGCGAAGCACCAAGTGATGAGGCACGCGCCAATGCAGCAATTGCTGCACAGGTATGTAAACAGCCCGGATCCTAATTATCCAATGGTCATACTGTCCCTGTGGAGTCGGCGCTCGGCTTGGCTCACCAGTATACGCGATTTATAGAAACGCGCCGATAGCAGCACCACTGGTAAAGGCAAACTAGGCTCAAAATTGGCTGCACAGAAGGCACAGACACATGCGCAGACATTGGATCAGGTTAGTCGGACTGAGAGGGCGGCGCGCGACGCCGATGGAGCCGAGGCTGCGAGGAGGTGGGAATGATTGAACAGCTGTGACGGGATCTAGGGGTTTGGATCAAGGGGATGATTGTAGGGGGCTCTGATGCATCTGTACTCCTTGATTGGGTGTGGTAATTTCTTATTTTGTACGTTGTAGCGTGTATTCTGCAGGCGATGTTTACAAGGGGGTTGTTTGTAGTTCATGTGACGTCATGTGATCTGCTGGCCAGCTGGCGGGTATAAATACCTCGCCGTTCCCCATCCTTCCTTTTTTTTTTTCTTTCTTCTTCATACTTACCTTGTTTGGGTAGCTGCGATCATCAAGGCGGCTCACCACAGTCTGGTCCCTGCATTGCACTGCGCGGCGGAACAGTTTGTTCAATGGCTTTCGGGTCATTGACAGGCGTATTCTTTGGCACTCTCCATTCGTGGATTTTTTTTTTCTTTTCATCAATATTCGAGCCAGTGGCTCGAGCTTGGAGAAGAGGATATGAACAGTAAACAGTACAAAACAGTAAACGTAGCATTTCTTACCTAGCTAGGTCTTAGTTGTGGAGCTATTGTAAGACGTCGTCGTCCACCTTCCCTGTGGTTCTTCCCCGGCGTATATCCCCGGTACCTCGTCACCCCGTCAGTTCGTCAGCCCGTCGCCCCGACGTCACCCCCAGCCATTTCAAACCTTGCCTGGCTGCCCCGTTCGTTGTTTTGGCATTCATCAAGTATCCTTCGCTTCATTACTAGCTTGCTACAACACTACTGTTATTATTACTTATCTCACACTTCATCCACCGCTTGTATACCTTTGGCCGTAATCAGCCCTGTCGGCTCTCTTATTATAAAACTGCCTCTACTGTCTACTTCTAGGTATTACGAAGAATTATTGTGGACATATCAACATGATAAATTCAGCCGTCTGGCAATGTACGCGAGCCGAGACACTGAGGGTATTGTACAACCAGATCTGAAAACATGATCTGCTCACCGTGGAAAAGCAAACTAAAGCACGTTGTAACGGCCACCGACAGGGGCACGCGCCTCGCTGTCCGCAGCCGCAATCGTTCCCTCCTTCAACAGGCGCATCAACTCACGCATAGCATTAGTGACAGAGATTTCAGTCTCACCCTCCACCAGAATGTACAGCTTGGGAAGCTCGCCCGCAGCCGGTTCCTTGCCATTTGCGTAGAAATTGCCCTTTGTCGTGATAGAGGTGCCTGAGGATTCCAGGATCTTGGCGACGTTCGTGCGATTGGTAACGGCCCAACGTGCTTTCTCTGTGTGAAACAAGATTGTTAGCATTGATCCAACGTATTTGGAATAGAGGATGGAACTTACGAGGGAAATCGTTGATCTCCATGGTCGCGTGGAATGCGCCGGCATCAGGTCCGCGGTTGTCGATGGGGACACCTGACCTCATCACACCTGCGCGGCTGAGACGTGCGTTGATACTTGCAACAGCAGAGCCAACCTTGTCCAGCGCGTTCTTGGGTCCAGAGGCGGGATCCTTCTCTGTCCTGTGGACAGTGATCTTCCCGTCCAGATCGATACCCTTTGGAACACCGGGCAGGGAAGCTGAGGGCGCGGCCGGTGCGGCTGCAGATTGGACGGCGGACAGAGCCTTGTTGAAGCGATCCTCCTTCTTCTCTTCATCGTCCTCACTCTCCTCATCTTCGTCATCGTTGTCGCCGGTCTTGTATGTGCGCCGCTCGCGCATGCGGGCAGTTTCACGTTCTTCATCAAGTCGGTCTAGACCCTTACCACCGAAACCAGCGTTGTTTCCAGCTTTGTGCTCCTTTCCGGCCCTGACTTTTTCATGGAACCCATCAACCAGCTTTTTGACTGGCTCAGGCACTTCTTGTCCACTTTGTTTCAAAGCCTTCGCAATATCAACTGCGTACCGATCCTGATCTTCGGTGATGAAGGTCACCGCAGTTCCAGTGTTTCCAGCTCGGCCGGTTCGACCAACACGATGAACATAATCTTCCATGTGGTTGGGGGCGTCATAGTTAACTACCAGTTTGAGTTGCTTGACATCCAATCCACGAGCGGCGACAGACGTGGCAATCAGGACAGGGAAAATACCAGCCTTGAAATCTTCAATGGTGGAGTCACGATCAATCTGGTCCTTTCCACCGTGGATCGACATACACGGATAGCCCTTGCGCATCAGTTCTTGGAGTAAAGTATCGGCAGCCTCTTGACGTTCCACGAAGATCAAAGAGCGGACATCCTCATTGGCATCATCGGAGTACAAGTTACCCAAGAGTTCCAGCAAGCGAACAAACTTCTTGTCTTCATTGCGAACCTCAACGATTTGAGTGATCTCCGACGCTACGACACTTCGCCCACCAACGGTAATCTCGATGGGATTGGTCAATGCTTTTCTAGCCAAAGATTCCATGCTCTTGGGGAAGGTAGCTGAGAACAGTACAGTTTGGCGATCAGGTCGGATGCGGTTCATAATCTTCATGACCTGCGGTTCAAAGCCCATATCAAACATGCGGTCTGCCTCGTCCAGGACGACATACGTGACCCTGTTCAGGTTGAGGACACGACCTGAATTCGCGGCTAGCAGATCAAGGACGCGACCAGGCGTGCAAACAACAATTTCAGCTCCTCGTTTCAAGTCCGAAATCTGGTCCTTAATGGGAGCTCCACCATACGCGCAAACTGCCCGAAGATTCAAAGCCTTCAGGTAGGGCTTGCAGTCCTTGTGGATCTGAACGGCCAACTCACGGGTAGGGGTCATGATCAACCCGATAGGGCCTTCCATTGCAGCTAAGGGCCGTTGGTCTTTGATGTGTCGGAACATTGGGATCAAGAAAGCGGCCGTCTTTCCGGAGCCAGTTTTAGCCACACCAATGGTATTGCGACCTGACATGATTGCAGGGATTGCCTGGGCTTGGATGGAGGTGAGGCTCTCGTAGCCAAGTTTGCGGACGACGTCCAAGGTCTGCACGCCCAGTCCGCATTGGGACCACTTTTGAACAGGCGTGGGCACGTTAGAACCACGGATCTTGATGTCATCCAATTCGAGACGCAAATTTGCAACCTCCGCCTCAGTCATACCAGCAAGGTCGGAAGGCTCGGTGTAGAAGTCTTTGCGGAATGGCTCATACTCAATCTTGGCATGGTCAATTGTGGGGAGCTCCCGCTTCTTTCTCTTCTTCGCGATGGCGAGGAGGTCATCGGCAGCATCATCAGCACCAACTGCGGTGACATCCACATCCTCATCGTCTCCGAACATGGCCTCTGGTTGATGTGACTCCTTTTTCTTCCCGAACTTGGCACCTGATATCTTGTTTCGAGGTGCGGTGTCTTGCAGCTCGGACATGAAAGCATCCAGAGGGTCGACTTCATCGGCTTCGTCGACCTCCATGGGGGTAGAATCGGCTTGTCCATTTGTCGAGTCCTCCATGTGGACATCTCCATTTTCGGTGTTCTGAAGTCGTTCTTCTCGTCGCTCAGCAGCGGCACGTGCTACCGCTGCAGCCTTTTCCTCCGTTCCCTCGTCGTGCATGTCAACATCGTCATCTTCGCCTGCATCGTTTACTGCTGGCTCGGTATCTTTAGAGTCATCAACAGGCGGAGTCGGTAGTCGCTCCAACTTTTTGCGGGTGGATTCTTCTTCGCCAAAGCCCAGCGTTATAGGCGCGGAAGGCTTCTCGGTGTCAGAGGCTTGTTTGGCACCCAAGCCAAACCCGCTAACGTTACCTTTGGCTTTCAAAGGACCTGAAAGCTTGGCAGGCGCAGGAGCAGGTTTGTTAGCTGTCGCGGACAGTTTGGACATTGGCACCGCAACGTCGGTTCCAAGAACTGCGGGAGTGGCAGAATTTGTTGTCGATGGTTTCGCGATAGCTTTGGGATCGAACTTTCCAGGATATGCAGCGGGAGCTGGAGACTCGGCGGGTGTCACAGGGGTTTGGGGTGAGCCCACGGCTGGGGAGAATCCCTTTTGACGGTCAAGCTCGTCCAGGATATTCTTCGGGCCCGCCGTTTCTTGCTCTCGTTGTTTGCGCTCGCGCTCGGCAGCCTGCTTTTGCTTCCATGCCTCCAGCCTGGCTTGCCTCTCCGCTTTTTTCGCTTCGTCGGTCTGTGCGGTGGGAGCTGGTGTGGATGGTTTGGATGGCTATAAAGGGCGTTAATATCACACTTCTGGAAAAGCGGTTTTCCGGTGACATACCTCTCGAGTTCTGGACCTTGACCGTCTGTTCATCGCACGATCTCGACTGGCATCCCGTCTAGATTTCGGCTTCAAATCAGCAGAACCATCTATCCGCCTGCGATCCCGCTCGCGGGAACCATCTCGCCTGGCCCGGTAATCTCCGTCACGACTTTGTCGGCGATCAACGTCTTCGTTTCGGTCTCTGGAGCGCCGGCGGTCTCGGGATCGGTCTTTGCGACCCGGTCGGTAGCTGTCTTCGTCGCGACGGTCTAGCGAGCGGTCACGGCGTCTGTACCCATCTCTGTCACGAGGACGCTCGCGCTCGCGGTAGCGCCTCTGTATAACACATCCATGGTCAGAAGTTTGCTTTGAGAATGTCTTGCGATTCGCCACACGTACCTCTGGGCTGCGGGATCTGCGATAACCGCGCCCATCATCCCGCCGGCTTCTCTCATAGCGATCATCATCACGGCGATTGCGTCTGGATGAAGAGTATGTGCTGCCTACAGGTGATGGTGAGCGAGTATCCCCGTGGCGTGCCATTGTTCCAGGCTGATTAGTGAGTGTTACTGAAGCTCAAAAGGACTCGGGGTACCGAGCGTTGGAAGAGTAAGGGTCGCCTCTCTGCAAAAACAAGCTCTCAGGTCGACAAAATTACGCCGTGAGAACAAACATGCCAAACGTCGTGACCCGAGAAGTGCTGAAGCAATCGTGGAGCATGGGTCACGTGATCGGGTTATTGAGCTAACCCGATGCGGATAGATCCAAACGAAGGGCGCGCGCCGTCCAGCCTCCCTCTCCGCTTGCGTCAGAAGCTCTTGTGGTGCCCTCTACCTTGCTGCTTTAATTTACAGCTGTACTAGACCTCTTACTCCAAGCCTCAGTTTACTTTTACAATTTATCATGCCTTGGCAGTCCGCAGCTCGGGGGGCCCTCCTCCGACCCTTGCACTTCGGTGCTTCCACTCGCCCTAATGCCATGATCGGCGTGCAGAACCAGCTTCGTCACCTTTGTCTGGCTGCCAACGTACGCCAGGCGCGCCCCCAGCTCCAGCGTATCCCCGCCGTTTTATCGCTCTCGCAATCCAAGTCATTTGCGACTGATACCTCCCTCAAGCCAAAGAAGACCAAGGCGAAGACCGACAGCAGGAAGCCCGCTAAGAGCAGCTCGACCAAGAAGAAGCCGCTGACCGAGAAGCAAAAGGAAGCTAAGGAGCTCCGTCAGCACAAGGATCACATCAAGCAGCTGAAGCAGACTGCCCTGGAAGTGCCCAAGGGTCGTCTTGAAAACTACTTCTTCATTGCTCTCCATGAGAAGATCAACGAAATCAAGGGACAGTATCCCAACCAGAGGGACGCCGTTAAGGCCGCCGCCGAGATGCTCAAACCCGTCCCGAATGAAGCGGTACGTCACAAAACACTTGTCGCTGTTGTCAGTGTACTAATTTCCCAGTACAGAAATACCGAGCTCAGGCCGAGGAGAACAAAGCCGCCAATAAAGCTTCGTATGAAGATTGGCTGAACTCACACACCCCTCTCCAAATCAAAAAAGCCAACATCGCCCGTCTGTCCCTTACGCGTCTTGAAGGCAAGCCCCACAGCAAGCGCTGGACCTTAATCCAAGATGAGCGCCTGGTCAGAAGGCCTTCCAGCGCCTACACCTTTTACTGCACTGAAGGTCTGAAGTCCAGCGACAACCAGCATATGGCTGTTCGTGAACGAGTTAGCGTCATTGCTGGAGAATGGAAGGCAATGTCCGAGGCAGAGAAAGAGGTAAGGACCCCTTGGACAAGCCTTGAACTGCATAAATCTAATCGTCACAATAGCCCTACCACAAATTGTCAATTGAAGATCGTGCGCGATACGAGAGAGAGCACCAGGAGGTTTATGGAACCCCAGCTCCACCCTCAAAGTCTAAGGCGGCCGAGGCTTCATCCTAACTTGATCTTTGATTTATCTTGGCTAGTCTGGTGTTCGAGCTGGGAGGTTCTCCCAGAAAACGGTACCCTCTCGGTCTGGTGTATGTTACATGCCGCGTGTTTCAGCTTCCCTGTCGTTCAATTCCCTTTTCGTTTGTCGCTGTACTGTAGTTTCATGTCACTGTTTCTCTATAGTTGCTGTTTCTGGGTGTGGATGCTCTGCAGACGATTATTCTTAGAAAAAGCCATCTTCCAATGGATACCTCCTCCGTTTCCGATTCAAGTGTGATTGCACCTTACTGTACAGTATCACATAGTCTGAGTCATAAAAGACATTCAACTTTCTTGCCACGGCTCTCCACACCCCCGCACTGGTGGGTTGTTTTGCTCCGGCGCACAAGTGGCGGTGAGCAACCGATGTGCTGCACTTGCAGAGCGCCAGAGCGATCTAGTGTAGATAAAGTATCGAATGGATTAGGCCGAAACATGAGGAGTCAACAACTTCAGCGCCAATTAAAGAATAGATCTCGTCGAAAGAGGGTGAAATGTGATGTGTTCTTCGGCTGCTATACAGTAGTCAAGAGAACTATAAGTACACCACACCCACCATTGACCCTGCATTGTATACTCCGTACTGCATGTTTGTTTATTCCATGCAGACGGGTAAGCCCGCTAGTTTGGGCACCCACGGAACCAAACAGTCTATTCCAGAGTGATCCATGGATGGCGACGGTCGTGCCATGGTTGCGGTGTAGTGAAAATTGGAAACTGCGATCCCAGTAGTAAGTGGCTGGTGTATGTATACCTGCAGTGCTGATGGAGGGGGTGTCTGATGATCTATAGGACAGTCAGACTGCATGGATATCACAGTCTGTGCCTATAGTATGCCATGCAGAATGTAAGCCTATTGGAGTACACACATAGCAGGAAAAAAGTTAAATGGTGATCCCGTTCATCCCAGCCATCCTGTTTATTGCTTTAGTTGACTTTTTCCTGTCGTGTCGTTTGTTTTGCTATTTGGTATTCTCGAGGAATAGCTGTTGAAACATAGAATGGTGAGACTACCCAAAAAATAGAGATCCCCGTCAAATGGGAAGAAATCTCATTCCTTAGCCCGAGGCATAGATGAGAGATGATCTTCACCTCCACCGCCCCAACTACTTCCATCCCTGCCTCCAGCTGATACCAACTTTTCCCTTTCCTCCCTTGACTCCTATACTCATACACACACACCCCTGTGCGTTTCTAATCTGTCTCGGATCTCATATAGGTCTTATCGCACACCCGAAACAACCACCTGAACTAGCGCCGGTCGTGCAGGGAGGCTATCTGCTCTTTATTGACATCTGACGTTTAAATTTCGACCTTGCCACCAATCTACCCGAAATCGAACGCTTGTTTGCGCATCCTAGCACTGTGACAGCCCATCGTGCCATTCCGCGCCCAGATACTCGCCCCCGCCTGTTTGTTGCCGATTGGGGTCCATCCCCCGCGGAACTCGACACACAAGCCCGCACCCCGATGCGTTCGCACTCGGGAATCGCGGAGTCGACAGATCAGTGATTGGACTGTGCCATCGCATGTGATTTCGATATGGAGGTTATGGAGGGGTCTTATCGTGCAGGCGCGGGGAAGATACACAGTCTGGAGGATGTCGCATACCACACCAAGGATCTGGGAACCGAGGCGGAGAGAGTCATTGACGATGTCTGGGCTACGTTTGTTCTGGGGGTGAACCTTCGTCCTGGGAAACCTGATCTGGTGGCCCAATTGAGTTCGCGCGCCCCAGAGCCAATGTTGTACGACCAGCCGCCTTCCTACGACGATGTGATTCAGGATCTTCATCTTCCTCCCGAATACTCTGCTCTTCCTCCGCTCGCACAGCGCAAACATCGGGTCCTTTCTTCCGCGCCGCAGACTCCTCGAGATAAATCGCCTACGAAGTCGTCAGCATTGCTAGAAGATCGCATGTTGGATGTTCGCATTGATTTCGAGAATTTGACTGGTGTGAGGGAACACAAAAAGAAAAAGCCTGCTGCAAAAAAGGCGGCTCCGCCTCCTTCTCCGCCTGCCGGTGGTGGCTCGGATCCTCCGGCGGACGAGCAGACCAATGGTGACGGAGGGGGTGACGGTGGCGGCGCTGGTGATGCGGGTGGTGCCGGAGATGGCGGTGACGGGGGTGACGGAGGTGATGACTGGGGTGATTGGAATGTGAGCGGGAAGAAAAAGGACAAGAAGAAGAAAGAGGAAGAGGAAGAGGCGGAAAGAGTCGCTAAAGAGGAAGAAGAACGAAGGGCCGCCGAAGAATCTGCTACCAAAGATCTCAGCTGGGCTGACGACGCTGGTGGTGGTGATGACTCGTGGGCCGGGTTTAACACCGTAGGGAAAAAAAAGAAGAGCAAGGTAAGAATCCCCGCTTCTCAATTCCAAGCTGGACTTCTCTAAATAGGACCACAGGACGAAGGACCCCCTGGAGGATTCCAGGATGTAAGTTTGGACGGCGGTGCACCGCAGCTGGACTTGAATTTTGATACTCCGGCTCCTAAGACTGGCGGAACTGGATTCAGCTTTGGGGGTTGGGGCAAAGATTGGAATACTGGCGGTAAGCTTGATGTCCTCGATGAGCCTCCTAAAGATGACAACAATCCTTGGGGCTCCACCAAAAAGAAGTCATCCAAAACAGCTGCTGGCGGATTCGATTTTGGTGACTTGGATGCTCCGCCTGAGAAACAAGAGGATGACTGGGGAGGCTGGGATATCTCAACCAAGGACAAGAAAAAGAAGGGCAAAGCTGAGCCCGAGCCGGAAGCAGAGCCGGTGCCTCCTCCACCCCCTCCGGCTCCTCCAGCTCCTCCGCCGAGACCCGACTTCACGCAAGAAGCATGGTACCTGAACTTATCTAAGAAGGAACAGCGCAAGGCGAAGAAGGAAATGGAGAAGAAGTGGAAAGATGAGGATGAAGCCTTGGCAAAATTGGCAGCGGAACAAGCAGAAGCCCAAGCCCAAGCCCAAGCCCAAGCCGCGGAGGAAGTTGTCGTTGAGCCTGAGAAGTCACCCGAGCCAGAAAATGACTGGGGCTTCACCGGATCCAAGTCAAAGGACAAGAAGAAGATTGACCTCTTGGCTGATCCAGAACCAGCTCCAGATCCTCCACCAGCGGATGACTGGGCGGGTGGATGGGGTACAGCAGTCAAGAAAAAGGACAAAAAATCCAAGGAACCGGAGCCTGTGGTCGAGGAGACATCTCCAGAACCTGTAGCCGATGTTGGTTTCTCATGGGGCGTGTCTACGAAGGACAAGAAGAAAAAGAAGGGCAAAGTCGAGCCTGAACCCATCCCTGAACCTGAACCCGAACCGGAGCCTGAGCCAGAACCTGAGCCCGAACCTGAACCTGAGCCGGAACCAGAGCCCGAGCCTGAGCCCGAGAAAGCAGTTCCTGACGATCCTCTATACCAAAATTGGAAGGACATTTCTTCCAAGGAACGTAAGAAGCGAGAAAAGCAATTGATACGAAAGGGTTTGCCCATCCCGGGCAAGGACTTCGAACTCCCATCCGATGAGCCCAAGGAACTACCTGCCCCCGAACCTGAACCTGAGCCCGAGCCGGAACCAGAACCAGAACCAGAACCAGAACCGGAGCCTGAGAAACCGGCTGAAGATGATGGCTGGGGATGGGGCGTAACCAAGGAGAAGAAAAAGAAGAAAGGCAAGGATATCGAAGAGCCGCCTCCACCTGCACCGACTCCTCCTGCCCAGGGCTTGACTCCCGAGCCTGATGCTATGAATGACCATGGTGATGATATATGGGCAGAGCTAGCTCCAAAGGCCAAGACCTCAAAGAAGACGAAAGCTATTGAGTCTCCTAAGGAGGAAAAGACCTCCAAAAGTTTCTGGTCAACCTTAACTGGTACTTCAACAAGCAAATCGAAATCGACGAAGAAGACCAAGGAGGAGAAGAAGGAGCCCGAGCCTATTGAGGAAGACCTGCTTATCGATGTTGGTGATGACCCTCCAGCAGATCCTGACCCGGAACCAGAACCAGAACCAGAACCAGAACCCGTCAAGGAAGAACCTCCTCCACCCGAGAAGAGTTCCAAGTCCAAGTCATCCAAGCTCAGCGTTGCCGAGCGAATCAAGGCTCTAGAGCAGGCAAAGAAAGACAAGCTCAAAGAGGAGAAGTTGGTCAAAAGTAAAAGCAAAGAGAAAAAGGTCGAACCAGCTCCTGAGCCTGAACCTGAACCGGAGCCAGAACCAGAACCGGAGCCAGAACCTGCTCCGACGAAAAAGAGCAAGTCAAAGTCAAATTCAAAGGATTCCGTTCCAGGAAGCTTCCCAGACTTCGGTGATGACCCCGAACCTGAGCCTGAACAGGAACCAGAGCCAGAGCCGGAACCCGAGCCAGAACCAGAACCAATCCCCGAACCAGAACCCGAGCCTGACCTTTCAAAAATGTCAAAGAAGGAACTCAAGAAGTATAAAAAGCTGCAAGCAGCAGCCGCTGCTGCTAAGCCCCCAACTCCCCCGCCACCACCCGAGGAACCACCTGCGCCTGAACCTGAAGCTGAACCTGAAGCCGAGCCAGCTCCCGAGGCTGAACCTGAGCCCGAAGAGCCAGTAGAAGAGGATAAAGGCGCCCCTCCCACACCTCCACCGGAGGCTGCCGAGGAGCCCCCAAAGTCGTCCAAGAAGGAACGAGCTCGCGTCGAGCGCACTAACACCTCATCTTGGGGCTTCTGGGGAGCCGCTCCACCGCCTAAGAAATCCAGCAAGAAGGAGCCCAAGGAATCCAAGGAACCGAAGGTCCAAGAGGAAACAGAACGGCCGAAGAAGAAAGAGTCAACTCGAGAGCGGTCCCCCTCCGCAGCGGTGCGAACAAAGTCGAGTAAATCTCGACCAAAAGAAGCTGACCCAGAAGTCGAGAAATCCTCTGCATCTGACCGCGAGAAACGGCGAGAACGCGAGGCCCGCTCCACCAAGAATCAGCGTAGCGTGGCTTTGGCCAATATGGTTCTGGGAACACCTCAATCTCGGAGCAAATCGACTCGCAAGCATGGATCTTCATCCAAACCAGTCTCCAGGCGCCCATCAGTTGAAGATGATAAGGCTTCTATGCCCACTCCGCCTCCGGATGAAAAGCCAGAGGTTTCTGATAAGGCGGCGAAGCTGATGGGTATAAATGCTTCCAAGTCCCGACGTGAACGGCCGCGCACCGAAAGGCGGAAATCAGGTTGGTTTTATCGTCTCACTGTTCACTCACGCTCTTTCGCTGACAATATACTTACCCAACAGCTCGGGATCCATATGCAATCGAGGATGATGACCTCGTGATGGTTGACAAAGAGGATGCAGAGGGCCATTCACCAAAAGAAGAATCGAGTCGCTCGAAGCGCAAGTCAAAGAGACAGGTTCGTGAACTAATCACTTTAATCTTATCAAGTTGGTATTGACGATTGTAATCAGCCCCGCGGCAAGCCAGAGGATGATGATGACGGGGTCATAGTCGACGCAGATCAAGCACAGCCACCTCCAGACGTCGTATCAGGACCTGACGATATGGGTGTTGCCGATGCCCCCCCAAGAGAACGCCGTCTCAAGCGTTCCAACACGGCGCCAAAGAAGCAAGAGACAGGAGGGATCATGGGACTGATCGGCTCTTTCAGGAAGAGTACAAGGCCGGAAATGCCAGAAAGGAAGAAATCACGCTCGTACCGAGATGATGACGGGAGATATGCCACAGAAACAGAGCGTGAAACAGCCCGTAAACTACGACGCGATGATCGACGCAGAGGATCTGTCCGACCAGACACCGATGCCGAAGGATTTATGACAGATGCCGCTGGCGGAGTCGGAGGCGCAGATACCGAAGCAGAAGAAGCCGAAGCTCGCAGAGCAGCACGTAAGGCAAAGCGAGCTTCTCGACAGGCACCCTCGGACGCACGCGAAAGCGCGCGCGAGAATGCACGGGAGATCGCGCGTGAGAACGAAGCCAGGGAAGCCGAAGAGCGACGGGCAAGAAGAAAAGAACGAGCACGCGAACAGCGTGCTCGTGAAGAAGAGGAAGAAGAGCGCCGGCAAGAAGAGAAACGAGCTAGGCGAGCAGCCCGCGAGGAACGTCGGGCCCGGGAAGAACAAGCTGCACGGGAAGCCGAAGCCGCCGCCGAAGCCAAAGCAGCCGAGCGCCGCGAACGACGACGAATGTGCGAGGAAGAAATGCTAGCCGCGAAAGCAAGCCGCCGCCGTTCCCGCGTCGAAGAACGATTCCCCGACGAAGTCCTCCCAGACGAGCGGGAGGTCATAGACCGTCGAGGAGGTCGCAGCTCGCGAGCACCGGAAGATCCTAAAGCCCGACGTCGCAAGTCCAAGGCTGCACCGGAGCCCGAATCTACTCGGCCGACTCCTATGAAACCAGGCGCGGGCAAGAACAAGACCTCCTCGTGGGTCTATTCTCAAGCTGACGAGCCACCAGAGCCGCCGCCGATTATGCCTACTGTCATTGACATGCCTCCTGCCGGTGCAACTAATGAAGCCGGTAATGGCCACTCCCTCTCGTCAGATGAGGAGGCTCGTCGCGCTGTTCGCCGGAAAGCTCGTCACCGTGCTAAGTACCCCGACGATGAGGTCGATGATACCCGTTCTCGGAGACGAGGTTCTCGTCGGGAGGGTGTGAAGAGTAGCTCTGGCAGTGGTGATTACGAGCGTGACCGTGGTATGAGGTCGCAGCCTGGGAGTCGGCAGGGTGCTCCGGCTAGTTCGGCTGCCAAAGGGAAGTCAAGCTGGTTCCGGAAACTGACGACCTTTTAACCTAAAAAAAAGTTTGGCGGCAGTTTTGTGTTATGTTTGTTTTTGTACATTGCTTATAGCGTTTGTTTGGATTATATGCGAGGTCTGGATATGCAGATGGACAGGATGTGACGACAGATATGATATGATACTATGACTCAGTATGTTGAAACGGACAATATTATTCTATTTCCCTCTATATTCAGCGGACTGCCGTTTCTTTGTGTTCGCAGATTGAATATCAAGCTATGAATCTTTATATCTATAAGACAGCAATACAATGATTTTTTGGGTAACGATCAAGTCCGCATAAATTATAGCAGATGTTTATCATATAGCGAAACTATTGATTAAATAACAAATAAGAACCAAAATAGTAGGTAGCTTCAGCTTCTACAGTGAGGAATAAATAAAAAATACAAAAAAAATGCCAGCGACGAGGTTCGAACTCGCGCGGGTTGCCCCACCAGGGTTTTATTCCGGAGAATCTTAAATCTGGCACCTTAAACCACTCGGTCACACTGGCCATAATACGGTCATTTCTCATTTTTTGTCATATCAGCTAGACCGCTAAAGGCCTAAAAAAATTGTATATCCCCACTCATTCCCGTAACGTCCCTCCTTACTTAATGGCGCCTCTGATTTGGATTAGAATAGGAATAGATATGGATTCTTTATTTGGAGTGGGCTCACACCGTTTTTTTCAATACTCGTGTTGTAAGACTCCGTTCTACTACTAGGAAATGGATATACGTTACTAGTCTGCCAGGGTCTTCATAATCTCATCTTTGCAATTTATGGCATTTGCGATAATAATAGCGTTAGTCTCGGTAAATTACTAACCTGCCAAGTTGCCTAGTGTGGTTATGATTGAAAATTTGTAATTGATACTGATTTTAATCGTCAGTCGTTGTCAGTCAATAAGCCCGACATGTTAGCCCTAACAAAGTAGTGGAGTTCTGGTACCGCGCATACATAACTACGCCTTTTAGACTTATATGTTTCATTCGGGCTATTCAGACAATATAAGCATGAGATTTATTGGTTACAGGGCTTGGGGCTCTGCAATACCCTACGGGATTAACAATAGGCACCTGGATCTACTACATTCCTATCTGTACTAGATTATCTCTACCTGGATAGGGGGGAAAATGCAAATTATATTAGCGTCGGGGCTAGTACCAATAAAAGCAGAACATAAGAAAAGAAAAGATGAGAGTGATCTAACCACTCATGCCAGGGGACAAATCCTCGCAGTGTCCTTAAGAATAACGCAAAATGCATCAGCAGGACCCGCAGGTGACTCAACAACACGTCTCCAAAGAGCCCAAATATCTTGATTGTCATATAGCATACCATCATCCTCCTGTTCAATCTCAATTACCCAATCCTCTTTTTCACTGCCCCTCAGGCTCACACTACCCGGTTGAACCGACGCAAGGTTAACTGGCGCGGGGGGAATCTTAACAGGAACTCCAGTATCTTCAGATACTAGTAACTCTTGTTGGATCTGACCCCATGTAGGTCGCCATAGTTCGAATGCCTCTGTCCATTCGGGATCGGCAGCGCTGTCTGCTAATGTAGCGCACATCTTCCACAGAAAGTACGAGGCGTTTATCCATTGGCTTACCTCGCCGGATGATCCGGGCATTATGCTGCATTCCCGGTGGACTTTGAAGTGGAATACACCTTGGATTTCGACCGGTGGAGGTGAGATAGCAGTGGATGTGTCTCCTGATCTTGGTTTTGAGGACTCGTCGTCAGCTTCATAGCCTTCGTCGATGTCCATAGTGTTCTTCCGCCATGGCGGGTTGGCCGGCGAGGATCTCATTGGGGAAATTTTAGATGGCATTTCAGGTGTTAGCGGTTTTAATCAAGTTTTATTAAGATGATCTCGAGCGGAACTTATCTTCAAGGCAATTCCCATGGTATATATACTCAAGGACTTCAATTATAGCTTCCTGTGATCTTTGGGTCTTTCATTCTTTGTATCCTTTGTTCAAGGCTTCTCGAGACAATGCAACACAATCCCTTTTCAGCATGAATTTAGCCGTTTTGTTCCACTAAGAAGGTATATTGTCTTTGAAAACAAAGACAACCCTTCATCTCTAAGCAAAGCTATAGTTGCTGCCTCTGAAAGAGCTCAGTAAGGATACCATGTGGGTAATCAACAGCAACAGAAAAGCCACATGGCTCTCTCTCCTTGGCCATACATCATCAACACGTTCAAATAAAACCACCAAAGACCATTTCATACTAAACAACCGCCCCACCTTCATCCCTCTCAACTCCATCCCTCTCCATCCGCCTCTTCTCAAGCCAAAACCGCCCGCCCTCATAAAGGCCAAGGTACAACCCCAAAGCAATAGCCGTCCACCCCGCCCGAATCAAACCACCCTTGAACAACCCCCGAATCCCTTCATT
>ERZ1673737.2286-NODE-2286-length-16398-cov-4.247813_pt1 | contig 16398 bp, 21 predicted proteins | sample MGYA00580211_ERZ1673737 | MGnify/ENA primary metagenome ERZ1673737 (study PRJEB41218, sample SAMN15661789) | gut metagenome | host: Homo sapiens | place: Canada: London | collected 2015-08-20/2019-03-30 | study: EMG produced TPA metagenomics assembly of... | reverse complement strand
ATGGGGTGTCTGTGGCAGATACCGGACTAGTAGTGCTTTCAAAATCTTTCCGTGTCGCGTCTGAGGGCGGAACAATAGAAGGCTGGTTAGCTTGCCACGAAGTGTCTTTCCTGTCGCTCTTTGCAGACTGCTCATCAGTCACGGTGGCAGAGGCCAACGAATTTGTGGTCGGCAATGGAGGCGCCTCTTGAATATCTTTCAGTTTCTTCCTATATTTATCCTTCTCTTGAAAGGCACGCTCCAAATCCTTGTTGAGACCGAGAATCAGAGTCCTTTGTTTGTCAACCAGTTTCCAAAGCTGCGCATTCTGAGAGGCCGCGTGGTGTTTCTCTTTCAGAAGGTGCACAATGACAGCCTCGGCCGAACCAGCGGCGTTTATGAGGTTATTAATATCGGCTGGGCTCAGAGAGTTGACGTCAAAGGTAGATCTCTGGGAGGTGGAGGATAGAGAGGAAATCGCAGAGTCGATCGATGAGGTACGGGGCATGACACGGTGGGCAGGGCGATCCCCAGGCATCGAGTGCATGGAGCTGACAGAGGAGGATGCAGAACGATCGGGTTCTGGCGCACTTGGGGGTTTCGGTACATTATTCTCATCCAGTGATCCGCTCTTTTGGTCTGGTTCAGGGCCTGCCATTATAGGCGATTGCGACGAGCTCTGGCCAGAGGACGGAGGGGCAGGAAATGTAGCATTGGCTACGCGGGCGATTGGCGATCGATTCTGGGAAGGCGAGGGGTTGGAGGATCCGGGGGACAAAGGGCTCTGTGAGGAAGCGCCGTCGATGCGATACGACTGAGGTAAAGAACTAGTATGCAACGGAGAAGGTGTTATATGTCGTGAGCCAGGAGCTGGTCCAGGGCGATCCGATCGAGCTAGATAATCCCGAGGGATGAGGCCGTTGTTCATCGATGGGTAGGAGGAGGACAGGTTTCTCGGGGTCGATGAACTCTCATCGCTGCCTCGTCGCGGAACTTGCGACATGGCTGGTACAGGGGTCGAGACTCATCAGAGGGTCACGTTGGGGGGCAACACGAGGCAAAAGACCGAGGGGCGAGAGCGCGGAATCCCGGAAGCTTAAGCGCCAGGGAGAAAAAGGGGGGCACCACAACCGATACGTGAAGAAGTAATACTCGAACAAAAGAGAGGAGAGCTGGAAGAAAGTGAAGTGGGGGGAAAAGGGGGTTCAAGCTAAGTAAAAGCGTAAAAGCTTGGGAGTAGAAACCCAACACTCTTTTCCGACTGGAATTGCAGGAAGAAAAGAAGGGAGAGAGAAGAGGTTAGGATGTGGCTTTGTTTGGCAAGCAGTCCCTTGCCTGTTCTTATATAATTTGCGTCAACTTGCCTTTCTTTACCCGCATAAGCGGTATACATGTAGTCCACAAACGTGTTTTATATGTTCTGCATCTTGCTTTCTTGCTCTTTCGCTGGTCAGATGCTATTGGCTATGCTAGATGGGTCTCCAACTATGTATTTGACGACCAAAATGCCATCTTCCCCAAATCCTCTACTGAGATCTCTGCTATTTGCGTGCAGGGGAATCTCGCATCGGGCACAGTAGAACCAACTGTTGGCTCTAGCTGCAAATAATGCAGCGTTGAAATGTCTGCGCGACTCAAAAATTCCAACACACGGTGGAAGTTCAGAGCAACCTGATCGACACCGTGACTGTCATCGGACAGACAGAAACGACCACCACGCGCGCCAAATTCCTGTGATCGGTCAGAATAGAACCATGAGGTTCGCAAGTGACTGACCTGGCAAATCTCTGCTTTGGGATACGGCTCACTCATCCCCTTCCGAAGAGCAGCGGAGTTAAGCTCTAACATCCCACCGTAGGAGGCAATGAAGTCCAAGTTCCGAAGGACCTTACTCCAGACACCGGGCCACGAGGTAAAACTGCGCTCCATATCATCGCTCTTCAGGCGAATCAAATCAAAATGACCCACAACAAGCGGCTGTAATTGCTGCAGCATATCTAGCTGAGCATCAAAATAGTCCTCGAATAGACGCTCGTCAGTACCACCAGCTAGCTCTCGGGCCTGCTCATACATAGGCCGGTCGTAGTCGATAGGCACAGTGTGCATGTGATGGATTGAGCCGATAAAAAATTCAAAAGGAAAGCGAGAAAGCGAACGGTCAATAAGGTCTTTTGAGGCGGGACGAATCCAATCAATCTCGAACCCGATGATGATTTTGATCTGGGAGGCATATTTCTCGCGCAACCGGACTGCTTCTTCCCAGTAGGCTGCTTCATTTGTTTCGTGGCTGGCCTCTGTATCGCCGAATTCAACCTGGAAATTATCAGGCAAGAATTGAACCGAGGGTGAGTGTGATACATACTTCTTCAGGATAGAAATCTTCTTTGTGGCGGGGCATATGCTCAGTCAAGCAGAAGACTTGCATCTTCTTGCTGATGGCAGTTCGGACCACATCTTCCAAGGAATTTTGAGCATGACCGGGGCAGAATTGGCCCGAATGACTGTGATGTGAGAACGGCATATGCGAAAGAGTAGATGTACAAGGGGACTAATTCCAGAGGCCGGTGATAAGGATTCCCGCCCCGCCTCCACTCCGAATCCTGCTACTTGACATACACATTGCATTCAATGCTAACATGGGTAACACATATATTTAGCCCTGCAAGGATGCTATATAATCATGTCCGGTGCTGAAATGCTGCAATGATGCGCGGCTGTAACATTTTCTAAAGGTCACCTCGCGAGTTTGTATCAAGCCTGAGCAGTGATGGATCTAGCTTCAACTCTTGTTGATATGCAAGAAATCGAAGCATTGAAGTCAATGTTCACTCCCAGCGAGAGTGAGTGATGCGCCGATAGCCGCAATCCAAAGCTATCACGGCGAGTATCAAGTGCTGGATGTATAGCCAGCAGAAGTATCATATATTATAGCCACAGTAAAGAGATAACCAGCAATGGATGAGCATTCAGCTTGCCGCCAAAACTGTAGCAACCACATACTCCCCATCATGGGAAATGGACAATTTGGCAACTCTTCCTTCACTCCCATCTTCCCTACTCCCCAAGTAGACAATCTCTGGCCTCCGACTCACGCCCTCTCCAAAATGCCCCCCATCTTCCTGAACCCGGATCATTACATCCTTCCACCCGAGTGAGGCCGCTCCTGCCGGCGCAGCTTTACGCGCAGCCTCCTTTGCGGCGAATCGTCCGGCGAGCCATCGCGTTATGTCCGATGGGACAGGAGAAGGTTGTTGGTGATAGGCGGAGCGCGCTTTAAGGCTATCACCGAAGCGCTTGTGGAAATCTTGCTGTTCTTGATCACAGAGGATGCGGCGGGTGAAGCGCGTGAGGTAGTCGCCAGGTCGCGTAAGGAGGCGGTTTATACGCGGGATGTGGACGATGTCTGTACCGATGTTAAGGGGAAACGGGAAAGGGAGAGGTTTCATGGTGATAGCTCAAGCGTTGAAGGGTGTGCGGAAATTGCTGCAGAAAGGTAGGTGCTTAGGAAAATGTTGCGGAACACAGTGAATACCGGTAGAGCTGAGCTGGCTACCTCAACCCGTGCAATGTCTTCTGAAGCTCGTTCGAGAACAAGGGGTAGACAGCCGGTTCTGTATGTCATATATCTTTCTCTTTTACGCCATCTACTCCATCTACGTTGCTTCCCGGCCCACTATCCGTGCAGGATTACTACTACTACTACAAGCGCCCCGAAGCTAGCTGGACAATACGCTGGAACTGCAGAGCCGCAAGTTCCTGACAGAAACACCTTCAACGCGCAACAAGAAAGTGCAAGTGCCCAAATTACACAGTGCGGAATTTGGACGGAGCAACCACAATTCCCTTTCTCATCCTCCGCAATTGAACCCGCCTCGGTCGTGTGCGCAAGCAGATGCAAGGAACAAGTCTTAGGAGGAAAATTTTCTATGCAGCGTACACGCCTCCTATGTACAGATAAATCAACCTCATCCGCGAACTTCTCCAAATCGGTCCGTGCAGCTTCCCGAAAAATATCGTGGTCACTAAAACGTCGCGGAAGGGCGGATACATCATTGCGCGGTATAAATGGCACAAGAACGGACGTGCAGTTCAGTTGAATTCAAGCTTTTGAGCTGCTTATCTTCGACCGCTCCATCAATTAAAACCGGGTTGAAGGAGTTGTCTAGTGTTGGTTGGGCTTCTTCTCGCCGCCATCAACCTCCTTCATAAAGTTCCTAGGAAGTATACAGTCAGTATTGAACTCGGTGGTTTGAGTAGAAGAACAGAATCACATGGGGTTATCTGGAATGGCGTTGCACATACTGGATGAAGTTCTCCTCATCCTTGGAGGAAGCATTGATTGGGGGGCCCTGAGCGGTCTTGGGCTTCTCGCCACCGCTCATAGCAGCCCAGGAACCGGCGAAGATGCTGCCGAGGGTGGCCATGGCAAGCTGGTGAAGTAGAGGGACCCGGTCAGCTCTCATGTTCCACAAGTATCCGCACGAAGAGAAAGGGATGGCGGGTGCGCGGCGGTCCTCGCGGGTAGTTCGGTAAGACTTACGACGTGGGAGCCGACCTTCTTGCCGGCGATCTGGTAGTAGACAACCATTTTGTAGGTGTTGAATTGGGATGCAGCTAGAGGTTCAACTGGCGATGTGGACGGAATCCTCAGGCTTGGACCAAGCGACGAGGGTCGGCACGGAGACCGCCTTTCCTGATATGGTTAGAAGTATCAGCTGACCTCGGAACTTTGCGTGACTCAGTAATGACATAAGCATATCATGTGATGAGCACCCGGGTACGTCCGATACGTCCGAATCGACATTCCCGGAGACGTCACTGGCGTATAAAGATCACGAGAGGCGTTGAAATGGGGAAGTATGTGTATACCGATCTCGCCATCGAATTGAGCTTTAGGTGGCACTCGGTTCATGCCGAATATTCTACCCCAGATCCCGGAGACTAACAACGGAACCTCGGGAAGTGAAAATTGCATAACTTACTTCGTATGTATAAGTTACCCCCCGGCTATGGCTGCGCCTTCGGCTATCCTAAGCGGTTAATATGAGGATTATTTTAAATACTATACCGCTTCTCCCCCCTTGCGCGTTCCTCATTCTTTCCGTACACTCTTTTGTTTCCCAAATACACGCTCCCTATATCATTTGAATCTACTTTCCAATATGGCTTGGGGCAGTCAGCAAGAGCCCCAGTCTCCTTCGCAGGAGTTGTTGGACAAGCCTGTAGTCCGTGAGAAGCTCCCCGCAAAACTGCAGCAGCTGGTTGATCGTGATGAAGACTTCTACGGCGATCTGTATTCCCAATAGTACGTCAGGGTTCAAGTTTGGGGAGGAAGTTGTCGCGTGACCTAGGAGTGCTCAGGGTGTCCCACTTCCCGACTCACGTTCCAACTCCAATCAACGCAACGCGAATTCAAATACTAATGGGTACCTCCGACAGCTCCGTCAACTCTACGGACACACCATACCGATATGCTGCGTATGCCAATCGTATCCGCACCATTCTGGTCTCCGCCCACCGTTATGTCGCCTACACTTCAGACATCGGCGAGTCCTTCCGTCCCATCGCTCATCCATGGCTAGTACGATCGGCCTATGCTATATCATGGACCTATCTATTAGGCGATGTCGGTCATGAAGGATACAAGGCATATTTGCGCAACCGGAGAGCCCTGACGCCCGCCGGCGAGGCCTACAAGGATGCTAGCGAGATCTCACAAGACCAGATCATCAAGGGCATGGCGACAGGCAACATGACAATTGGGAATCAAAATTCCGAATCCAAAGACGCGCCATCAAATTGGCCCACCCTGGAAATCCCACTTGCGGAAGATTATCGTATGGTTATGGCTAAGCGCGCGGTGTTCCAGAGCATCGCGAGTATGGGATTACCCGCCTTCACTATCCATAGTGTGGTCAGATACTCGGGGCGTATGGTGAAGAATGCCAAGGGGGCATTTATTCGTACCTGGACACCTATTGGAGTATGTACCCTTTCTCCAGACCATAATGTATGCTAACCATGTTTCTCATAGCTTGGTCTCGCCGTTGTTCCGTTCCTCCCATACATCTTCGATCACCCTGTCGACGAAGCAGTCGAATGGGCCTTCCGTACTGGCCTCCGTGCCTACGGCGGCGAAGCTGCTGTTCGCCCACTGCCCGGTCGGAGTCTCCCACCGAGAGAGGAAGAAGAGAGCCGCGCAGTAGCGGCGGCAAATATCTCATGGGACGAGTATAAGGCTGAGCGTGAACGATCCCGTGAGCTTCGTCGCCAGACCGAGAAAAGCAGCAGTGGAATCGCGTCACTTACCAGCTGGTTCGGGCGGTCTGGAACAGACTCGGAGAAAAAGAAGGAGTAAGGTGATTGAACCTGCCTGAAGTTCATCTCTAGAGTATTCTCTATTCTCATGTCTCGCTTATGAGCACCTCTCCCCTTGTCACCTCTTGTACATACCACTATCACCTCTCTGATTTCCTACTTTCCTGATATCCACCGGTGTTACTAATGCGTATATATCCGTGCATACTTCTGATCAAAAATCATATTCACCTCAACTACTCCCACTGTCTCATAGAACGGCATCGAGTGGAGCTGTGCTGTGTGCCTTAACCAGATCATGCATCATTCGGTACCTCAAAACCTTCCACCCGGACTGATTTTTTCTGACACACGATCAAACGAGCCAGCCTCAAGCGATCATCCCTTCCAAGCACCTGAGGGCTCTGGTGAGGATTCTTCACGATCAACCCAGCGTAATCATGTTGGAACACCACATCTGCAGACCACTCATACATTGGGGACCGCTCTCGAAAGTAATATGGTCTGCCGTGCTTCATGACCACCTCATACAACCTGCGAAATTCTCGGGACTTTCCCGTCATGATCTCCCCATTTGATAGTACCACCACACTGGCGTGCCAAGGCATGTCACCAAACAGGCCCCCCTGGCGTAACAGTGGTATGGAGATCTTGTTTCGTCCCAAAGAAGGATGAATTGACAATCGAATATGTTTCCCCAGTGTGGTGTGAATTAGCGCCTCGTATGCCTGACCAATTAATCTAAATGTCAAATTTCCAGACAAAACACACCGTGAGCACCTCCAAACTTACCATAAGCCGGTTGATCATGGTCTTCGCCACCTTGGACACCTCTGTCGCGTACAGCGCTGGATCAGCTGCCACAACAGGGTCCAATCCCTTGGCCCATTTCAGATCCTCGGAGATGCGACTAAAGTAACCCTCATAGGTTGCCATGGTATCGGGGTTTGTCTTCAGCTCCTGGTCTACATCGAATTTCGGATCACAGTATGGGGGCGACATCAGCCTGTCGCGGCAGACGGGAACGAGACGCAGGTAATCAGCCTTGGAGACCTTCTCGCCATCACCGAGTCCCAGCAGATCCATCAACCGAATGAAATGGATTGAAGAAAAGCGTTTCTCATGGGCAATTTTTCGCAGCTGAATGCCATAGTCGTAATATTCATTGGCAGGAACACCAACCAAATCTGCATCGTCAGTCACATTCAACACTCTCAAGGCATCACATACCATTATACACAGGCCCGTCACAGATGAGGATCAGACGGGCACCGTAGGGATAGACTGTTGATATCTCCTCACACAGGTGATTCAGGCTTGCCAGACCCAATTCGTCTCCTAAATCAGCCCCATCGCCCAGTACTTTGTCCTGGTTGGGGTTTTTCCACGGAAATGCAGGCAAAACCATAGTAATTGGTTGGTTTGCTGCAATATCAACCTTCAACTTCTCCGGCACAGAGTCAAACACCTTCCCAATTTCTTGACCATTTTTGCTCTGATGCAAAGAAAACCGTTTCAGAATCTTGACGACCTTTTGAGGCACCTCATCTGGCGCGTATTCGAACTTCATGATGAAGAGGGTAAAGTGAAGAATGTGCCAATGGGTTACGAAGACATATGCAAGGACTCTGCTAGTCTACCTGAGCAGTCACATCACCTACATATTCCCACCTCCCACATTTTTCCGTCCTTGCACTGTCTCATAAGATGGCTCAGAAAACATCCCAGAGGGGAGTCGAATATTCCAGTACTACCGCCGATTCCTCTTACACGACATCCGCCACGACGTACACCACCTTCAACGAGCGCTCTCCGTTATTTGGTTACCCTGAGTGTGTTCCCGAGACTCAAGAAGTTCGCGAAGATGAAGATGAAGATGAACAACTCAAGTGCGACAATAATAGAATACCCGATGGAGGGTTTGTGGCTTGGACTCAGGTTCTGAGCGGACATCTGGTTGTGTTCAATGTATGGGGCTATATTACATCGTAAGAGAACCTTGTTGAGACCGACCACAGCTGTTGATAAATGGTAGGTATGGATTCTTTCAGGAATACTACGTCAAAACCCTAGGTGCTAGCCCGGCCAATGCATCCTGGATCGGAGCGATGCAGATGTTCCTCGTCCACTTCCTGGCGACTTTATCAGGACGGTCGATGGACGCAGGATATCTGCGCCAATGTATAGCTCTTGGATGTCTCTTTCAAGTTGCCGGTGCTCTTGCAACTTCATTTGGGACTCAGCTATGGCACTTCTGGCTGGCCCAAGGCATTCTCAGTGGAATTGGTCATGGCCTCGTCTTCAGTCCTATGATCTCACTATATGCAACCTACTTCTCCACCAAACGAGTGATGGCTGTGTCACTGGCTTCTTGCGGTGCAGCCACTGGAGGAATGGTTTTCCCCGTGGTTGCCTACAAGTGTTTCGACACCATTGGATTTGCTTGGACGGTTCGAATAATGGCGGCTATCATACTCGCTAACAGCGCCGTCATTGTCAAGTTCACCCGATCAAGGATTATCCCGAGGAGTATGCCTCCCTGGGTGGATTTCAGTGCATTCCGCGAGCGGTCTTACCTCCTCTTCTCAATAGGTTCATTCCTAATCTTTGAGGGGATTTATTTTGCATATATCTATGTAAGTCTGGTCTACCTTTGGAGACATGAAGCTAACGCTATGTATAGGTCCGACAATATGCTCAGGTCCATACCGGGTTCACTCCGAGCGATTCACTTCTCATTTTGATCATCATGAACGGGATTGGTGTTCCAGCCCGTATTGCAGCTGCATTTGTGGCGGACCGCTGGATAGGTGCAGTAATGACCTGCATTGCAGTCTCCATCCCTTGCGGGATTGCGATCCTCGCTTGGATTGCGGTTCACACCCACTATGGCATGTTCATTTGGGCCACGATATATGGACTACTAGTCAACTGCGTGCAGAGCCAATTGCCAGCTGCAAACGCGTATTTTGGATCAAAAGACCCAGAAAAGTCCGGAAGGCGTGTTGGGATGATCACCACGATCAACAGCATTCCGCTGCTGACAGGCCCTTACATCGCAGGGAAGTTGATCGATCTGCGGGGAGGCGACTACTTGTACGCGCAACTATTCGGTGGCCTTTGCATTCTGACTGGAACATTGTTTGTAATGGGATCTCACCTGTCGGAAGTCAAAACATGTACATAATGTTCATTGTCCAATGGCTATACCGAAGTTGTGTTAGTCGCTTATCACAAGCCACCGCCCATACCTTTACCTCTCTCATATCTCTCAAGCTGACATCTTCCCTGGAATGTGCGTCTCGCTCTCGCCTTTTCTCCTTCCGCAGTTGCCCTTGACCAGTCGAGTGCACAAAATGGCACATCGTGCCAGACCTCTTCATTACCACATTCCATTATTCCCTGGATTCCAGCTGCTGGACGTAGCAGGTCCGCTGGACATTCTCAACATCCGCACGCAGTACACAGACACCGCAGACATTTCCCTGACCATATCAGCAGAGACCTTAGACCCAGTCTCGGTGAAACCGGTGCCGCCCCCTCACGCAAAGTGGCATTTTGATCTCCCCGAGTCTGACCTGCAGGCCTGTAACCAACACATGGTGCCACAGCGCACCTTTGCAGAAGTCGTCTCTGCCCTAAAGGAGAACGATGCCAATTGTGATATCAAGCCTATTGATGTGCTGATTGTCCCTGGAGGTCTGGGGACGCGACTAGACCGGATATACGGGAACTCTGACAAGGTCTCCAACACACAGCAAGTTCGGGATTTCATCACCGCTGTTGCACCCTGTATCCATCACAGCGTCATTACTATTTGTACGGGAAGCCACGTCCTCGCACAGACTGGGCTACTAGACAATCGTCGGGCAACAACAAACTCCGCCCGCTTTGACGATGTTATTGAACAGACGCGCCAGGTGAACTGGCAGCGCGATAGACGATGGCTACGAGATATTGTACCAATGGATGTACCAACCAGATCCTTGCAGCCAGGAACTGAGATCTGGACCTCTGCTGGGATTACTGCCGGTATCGATGTCATGTTGGAGTATATATCCGCCCATTATGGTGGCGTGGCGATTGGGATACAGACTGCTAAACGAATGGAATATCGCTGGGAGCGAGAGCGGGCAGCTTCTTACTTTTTGTGAAAGGAAGCTATACTTGTCTCGCACACCAGTGAGTAGACGTCACTGAACAATGTTAGTTTCGAATCTTCTATCGATACACTCAATGTGATGGGCATTGTTCGCATTGAAATATGCCTTGCAACTCTGCCCTGTCTAGCAAGATATAAATAGCGAAGACTGTATTTTGGCCCCCCATTCCTGTTTGTGTAAGGGATGAGTTCCACCATGCAACCTGATGTTATGTAGCGTGACTAGTGATGACCACTGAAGCCATGTGGCCTACGTACTATCGTAGACTAATCTAGACATAGAAGGGCAGTGGAGGCTACAAGCCTCATACATTGACATATTTCTATGATTCAGTACGACAACGCGAGAGAGAACGCGAGAAATGAAGGGAGAGCGCGAAGCACGTGTCTCAATCAGACGAGAATGTCCAAATGATGTAGTCTTCCAGTCCTATTTCGTTGGTAAACTCTTCTCAGCATGGACTTCATCCCCCGCTTTATATCAAGTTGATACCAACATGCTTGCTACGAAGATAGTCAGAGCACATACACATCTGGACCTCGTCTTTTCCGGTCGAGCTGCTCTTCTCCCCAATGCCCAAGTCTTTTTTCTTCCAAGACCGCACCCAGTACCTCGAAAGCCAGAAGCTGCGCTCGCTCAAGCTGATACGCCGGTAATATGCCCCGTATCCGTACAATTGAAGGCAGAGGAGGTAATGGACATCGTGGAAGGATATGGCTATCCGGAACGAACAGCGACAGGAGAGTGGCTCGGCCGATCATCTTTCATGCCACGCGTACAGACGCATATCACGAACAACAGAACAATTCCTCTGGTCCTACCTGCATTCCCAATGAAAAGCAACAACCGCACGGATAAGGTTTTAGGCGCATTGCCAGATCTTGGGGAAGAGCTTGGTTTGGCGAGGTTGGCAAATCTATGTCGGGATATCAAGGCTGTGTATCCGCCTGGTGCGGTTGTGGTCATTGCCACTGACGGAATTTGCTATAATGGTATGATGATGCCTCTCGTCTAAGAAGATGGCTAACCCAAGACTCAGATTTAACTGGGACCTCCGATGACGAAGTCTGGGAATATGGAAATCGACTACGGGAGATTGCCATTGAAAAGGGATACGGCTGTATCCAATTTAATCGGATCATGAATATACTTGGTCTCTATTGCCGCGAGAAGATCTCTAAATCAGAATATCTGAAGCTCTGTGATGTATCACGAGCAGATCTTCATCAGCGGTATGGGAGACTAGGATTTGATGTTGACGGGTTTTTGAAGAGTGATGAGGACTATCTTCGAACATATAATGGTAGGCACTTTCTTATAACACAATTATACAACTAACTTGCTACAGGATATGACAAGTTCATGAAGATCGATCTCAAATTTAGTCCGGTAACCGAAGACTGTCCCGGAACAAAACAATATAAGAAGAGGATTAAGATCATAGCAAAGGCTATGATTGTTCGTGGAGTGGTATGTTTTCTAAGCATCGGAAAGGGCTCAATCACTCATATATAAACAGGAATATGCAGAGCTACTACGCCAGGTCTACCCAGATGCATTACGCCTCTCTATCCATCCCTCATCGGGACAGACAAAGCTATCGTGTCCCTTGATCCCACAGAGAGATTCATTCTCCATGAGTCCCTGGCACTGCAGTGTTGCAGTACAAACGGACGGTACATTCATTACAGCCCACAAATCCTCACACCGGCCGAGCTTTGACCTTGTGGAGCGGAATGGGCAGCCATATTTCTTCCGAGAAAGGTCGCCGCTGTTCAAATGGAATGCTGAAGTAGATTTTGAACACCGATATGGACAGAGCCTGGTGATTCGACAAAAGGATCCGAATGGGCAACTCTCTGACTCGGACCTGCACAAGTTGGCATTTCTGGCTATTAAACATAAGATTGTGAAGTTCGTCTATATTTGATACCTTGTTTGAAGATGGAATTTTTCGGTCAACATTAACTATCAATTTCGGTTATCCGCCTCAATGATTTGGACTTCCCTAGGTACTTCTCTACGAGAATGAACATGACGTTAATTGGAACTGAGCCATATACTGTCATCGAGAATCACAGGGTAACATCAATAACGAGTGAAACATGCAGTCAATAGCCCCATCAATAGTTGAAATGATAGATTCTCAACCTGCAAGGTCTGCAGCCACCAAGTGATTAAAACAAACAAGCCTGCACTACTTAAAATCTACAATGGAAGGGTCAAAAAAGAAAAGGAGATTCACTCATCCCATTCAGTCTCATATCTAAGAAGATCACCATACACTCGACAATTCCATACATCTGTACAAAATCACAAAATAAACACAAGCAAAACACAATGTTACAACAGAGAGACGGGAAGGAATCGAGAGAGATAAAGAGAGAGCGGAAATGGGGGCGAAAGAGAGCAACCAAATGCTTCAGGGAAACCCAGCCACCCAAAACCAAAATTAATGTGCAAGTCCAAAGACAAAAATGACCAATAAATCGTAAGAGCTTCCAAATAGAGACATGAGCCAAAGGGTGAGAGAAAATTTTCATCTCATATTCAATTGTCACCGTGCCTTTGAAAAGGGAAAAAAGGGAAAAAAGGTATTTGGTGAACATAAGGGGGAATAATTCAAGAAATGAAAAAAAGCGACACACGCAGCGACGACCAATCGTCGCTCGGAGTATCATGTGAAGAAGGAAAATGGCCGATCAAAAATTGCACAGAAAGAAGATATACGTGATATGTGACATGTAAATCTGACAGTGAAAAGGAAGTTTTGTGCAGTCTCTCGGGTCCCTGCCTCTATCGGAGAGGGGGCGAGCATAAGCGCATCGGAAGGAGCAGTTTCCCGGAAGGATAGAGTGTCTTCAAAGGTCTGATGCCCTGTATGAGTTTGTCGTAGCAGGTCCAAAAGGGAGGGATGTGATGGGAGAGGCGGTCTATACGCTGAATTGTCGAAACACGTCTAGTTCCATCCCAAAGAGTTTTCGGCCATGACAGGGGCACTGATCATCTGAGAGCGAGCAGTGCCACGGCTGTTCTGGCTGGGGGAAGTGCGGCCACCGGCAGCGAAAACGGAGCCGGCTGCGGAGCCACCCTGGCTCATCTGCTCGACAGTCGAGCTAGAGCGCTGGTGCAGCTGCTTTCTCTTGCGGTAACGACGAGCAACCCAGAACATACCGGCACCGTAAGCGGCGGCACCGGCTACGACGCCGACACCAATGCCAACGGAGCTAGCCTTGGTCTTGGAGCTGCTGGCGGAGCCATCGCCGCTGTTGCTGCCGCCGTCGGTGCCATCATTGTTGCCGTTGTCGGTGCTTCCAGTAGACGAATCGCTACCACCGGTAGGGTAGTTGCCAGAAAATTCCAGAGGAATCGTGGGGTCAACCATGGTCATCAGCGATTGGATAGATTCACTAGCCTGGTTGTAGAGAGCAGAGTTAGGGTTGACCTTCAGGGCTCTCAGAGCCTCGACCTTATGGCGGGGGAAATAGAAGATGGCAAGGGTGGCGTTGTAACCGGTAGCTTGCCAGTTGTAATAAGGTTCGAGCGCGAACATGACGGGATAGTCCTTGGCGGCGAGAGTGGGCAAAGCGTTTTCAATGGCCTGCGGGGTGTAGTTGAAGATCTGGGATGACGACAGAGGAGTTGTTGCCACGAAGGACCATGGCAGCTGGCCGTTGAAACCCAACTGGAGCAGAGTCGAGTCAGACGGAGCCTCGGTAACCTCGTTCGATGGTGTGATAGAACCAGGGAGGGAGGTTGCCTGGGGCTTCTCGGTCTGACCAGAAGCTGTGGTGTGTGTTGTGGCAACGGTAGGCATAATGAGAATGGTTGATGGCATCCAGTCGTTTTCGTTAGAGGTGGATGGCAGGGGAGTCTCGGTTGAGGTGGTCTGGGGCTCCACTGCGGTCTTGGTCGTGCTCGCCTCGCTCGTCTGAGGAAGAGGAGTGGAGGCAGGGTGAGAAGTGGGCGTCGGAACCTGGGAAGTCTCGTGAGAGCCACTACCAGGGACAGAGGCAGTAGCGGACCCGGAGCCAGACTCCGCACCTGGCGAGTGCGGAACGGGAACCGATCCAATGGAGTTGGTCGGGGTCGGGACACCACCACTGGTGGTGGTGCCACCGATTCCAGGAATGAGAGGAGACGACTTGGACGGCAAAAGACTGCCGGCGGGCAACGACACAGTCGGGATCAAGGCAGTGCTGCCGGTTCCTGTGGGGGTGATACCAAGCAGAGAATCCACGCCGGACACAAGACCACCAAGAAGGTCGCCAGAGGTAGGGGTGGCCGGGGCCGAGACCGAGGTAGTGGCAGAGGCTGGGACGCTGACTGGGATTGTAGGCAGCATGCTAAAGTCGGATGCAGTAGCAATGGTGCTGTTTCCAGAAGAAGAGTTGTCACCCAGTAACATACCAAGGAGGTCGGTTCCTGGGCTTGTGGTAGAGCTTTCCTTGGGGCTGATGGCACTGGGGGTCGCAGAAGCGAGGCTGCTGGTCGAGCCACCCAGGCCAAGATCGTCCCCAAGGGAAGACAGACCGGAGCCTACTACGCCGAGAAGACCCTCAGAAGCAGAAACAGGCGTGCTAGAGGCCTTGGCAGCCGACGAATCCGTGAGGGTGGCCGGGGTCGAGGTTACAGAAGCAGAGCTGCTAGTTGAACCACCCAGGCCAAGGTCGTCCCCAAGGGAAGACAGACCAGAGCCTACTACACCGAGGAGGCCGCCGTTGGACGAAGACCCAGCCGTGGTAGAGGCTGTCGTAGAGGGGGTGGTAGAGGCCTGGGCCGATGAACCGGCAGTGGAAGCCGGAGTTGCAGTTGCGGAGCTGCTGGCTGACTCACCCAGGCCAAGGTCATCCCCGAGAGAAGACAGACCAGAGCCTACTACGCCGAGGAGGCCGCCGTTAGAGGAAGACGCAGCCGTGGTGGAGGCTGTGGTGGAGGCCTTGGCAACCGAGGAGTCGGTAGCAGGCTGCTTCTGGCTCGTGGTGTCAGCATCAGTGGAGGGAACCTCGGAGTTCTTCTGGACGCTGTTCTCCGTGCTTGATCCATCGGTTTTCTTGGTGGTTGTGGTTGTAGTCGCAGTCGGCTCACCACCAATGGTCGTGGTACCGGTAATACGGTGGGTGATCTCAGGGTTCTTGGGGTCGACAGAGATGGTCACAATGACGACTTCCTCTCCCTTCTGGCTCTGAGCCGCGGCGGGGGTGGACGAGGGCTCCGGTGTAGGAGTGATCTCGGGCAGGGAGGAAGAGTCTTGGGTCACAAGGTTTTCGAACACGTTGTCGAAGAGCGAACCTGCGTCGGGGTTGAAGTTACGGTTGTTGCGAATCGTTCGCTTCACCTCGCGAGGGAAGTACCAGCGCGGCCGTTCCACGTGCGCGTTGGCAGCATCCTGGGCAGCCACCACATCAAGGCCTCCAACAGCGATGAAAGCCACAAGAAGAGAAATCGCGTCGGGACGCATGTTGTATAACTATGCACGTGCTAACACAGAGCGCGTCCACTGTCAGTGCAAGTGAATATTCAATGAATACCGTCAGTCAACACCTCGTGAAAGATCAGGGGGTGTGACAAGAGGTATATGGCCTAAAAATCTTGAATTTCCAACACGACCGAACCTCACAGTGATATGAGACGTGGGAATCGATGCCTAGGCAACCAGCTAAGACAAGTGTATAAAACGAATGGAAGGGGCGATATAATCGACCCGGGGGCGAAAAGCGAGTGTGGGCTTGAAGAAGCAGTAAGGAGCGAACAGAGGACCTTAAGGTAGAACAGGGCGATCAAAGGGAAAAACGGGCAGCGACCGATGCAAGGGGAGCGGATTGGCTCCAGGTCTCGAAGCCAGAGCTAAGCAAACAAAAGGGGGGAAAGAAAAGGAGTGAATAAGGTGAATGAAGTCGAGAGAAGAAGGATCTCATTAGGGGGGAAGAGAATGGGG